>OHHS01000346.1_pt1 | contig 26701 bp, 18 predicted proteins | sample 1568161 | NCBI WGS metagenome assembly OHHS01 (sample SAMEA3879519, study PRJEB24766) | human gut metagenome | biome: human-associated habitat; feature: feces | place: USA | collected 1985/1987
CAATCTTCTTTTGAGTTGTCTACAGGAAATACCTATCCGGCGATCGCTCGTCCGTGGGGTATGAATTTCTGGACTCCTCAGACTGGTAAGATGGGAGATGGATGGCAGTATGTATATACGGCTAACAAGATCCGTGGTTTTAAACAGACCCACCAGCCAAGTCCGTGGATCAATGATTACGGACAATTTGCGATCATGCCGGTGGTTGGTAAACCGGAGTTCGACCAAGATAAACGTGCGAGCTGGTTCTCTCACAAAGGGGAGATCGCCAAGGCTTATTATTATAAGGTATATTTGGCGGAGCATGATGTGGTGACGGAATTAACGCCGACAGATCGTGCGGCTATGTTCCGTTTCACTTTCCCTGAAAACGAGCATTCTTATATCGTGGTGGATGCCTTGGATAAGGGTTCTTATATCAAGGTAATTCCGGAGGAGAATAAGATCATCGGTTATTCAACGAAGAATAGCGGCGGGGTTCCCGATAATTTCAAGAATTACTTTGTGATCGAGTTTGATAAACCTTTCACATACGAGGCTACATTTGCCGACGCTTCCTTGAAAGAGGGAACGAAGGAACAAACGAGTGACCATGTAGGAGCCGTTATCGGTTTCAAGACGAAGAAAGGTGAGATTGTCCACGCTAAGGTGGCTTCCTCATTTATTAGCTTCGATCAGGCCGCTATCAATATGAAGGAATTAGGTAACGATAACTTTGATACTTTGGTTCAGAAAGGTAAGGATGTTTGGAATGAGCATCTGAGCAAGATCGAGGTTGAAGGTGGAGATTTGGATCAATACCGTACTTTCTATTCTTGCTTCTATCGTTCATTGTTGTTCCCTCGTAAGTTCTATGAGATCAACGCTCAAGGCGAGGTGGTTCATTACAGCCCGTATAATGGTGAGGTATTACCCGGTTATATGTTTACCGATACCGGATTCTGGGATACGTTCCGTAGTTTGTTCCCGTTCTTGAACTTGATGTTCCCGTCTGTAAACAAGGAAATGCAAGAGGGTTTGATCAATACGTATAAGGAAAGCGGCTTCTTCCCGGAATGGGCAAGTCCGGGCCACCGTGGTTGCATGGTCGGTAATAACTCGGCATCTATCTTGGTAGACGCTTATATGAAAGGCGTGAAGGTTGACGATTTGGAGACTCTATATAAAGGTTTGATCCATGGTACGGAAAACGTTCACCCGAAGGTCTCTTCTACAGGACGTCTGGGGCATGAATATTATAATAAGTTGGGATATGTTCCTTACGATGTGAAGATTAACGAGAATGCCGCTCGTACATTGGAATATGCTTACAATGACTGGTGTATCTGGCAGATCGCTAAACAACTAGGCCGTCCGAAAAAGGAATTGGATTTATATGCCCGTCGTGCGTTGAACTATAAGAACCTGTACGACAAGGAAACCAAGTTGATGCGTGGCAAGAATGAGAATGGCGAGTTCATGGCTCCGTTCTCTCCGCTGAAATGGGGTGATGCTTTCACGGAAGGTAATAGCTGGCACTATTCATGGTCTGTATTCCACGATCCTCAGGGATTGATCGACTTGATGGGCGGTAAGGATTCATTTGTGATGATGCTTGACTCCGTGTTTGCTGTACCTCCTTTGTTCGATGATAGCTACTACGGTGGTGTGATCCACGAGATCCGCGAGATGACCGTGATGAATATGGGTAACTACGCTCACGGTAACCAGCCGATCCAGCATATGATTTATTTATACAACTATGCGGGTCAACCTTGGAAGGCTCAATATTGGTTGCGTCAAGTAATGAATAAGATGTATACTCCGGGTCCGGATGGTTATTGCGGTGATGAGGATAATGGCCAGACTTCCGCTTGGTATGTATTCTCAGCGTTAGGATTCTATCCGGTCGCTCCGGGTACGACCCAATATGTGTTGGGCGCTCCGCTGTTCAAGAAGGCTACGATCCATTTTGAGAATGGAAACAACTTGGTGATCAATGCCCCGAACAACAGCGATAAGAATATCTATATCGAATCCATGACGTTCAACGGCAAGAACTACACTAAGAATTATCTGGATCATAACGATTTGTTTAAGGGTGGCGTGATCGACTTCAAGATGGGTGACAAGCCGAATATGAATCGTGGTATTAATCCGGAGGATATGCCTTACTCATTCTCCGTAAACGAGGAAGGGATCAATAAACTTTCCCCTATTTCAGTAAAACCTAGTAAAAAGAAGAAATAAGCAATTAAGATGAATTTCATTCACAAACCATTAATGTCAGGCATAGCGATATGCCTGACATTTTTCGCATACTCCTGTGCTACACCGGAGAAAACGGAAAACAAGACAGACTTTACCGCATATGTAGATCCTTATATCGGATCGGGAGAACACGGACACGTATTTGTCGGGGCAAACGTTCCATTTGGAGCTGTTCAAGTAGGTCCTCAGAATATTTTTAAGGGATGGGACTGGTGTTCCGGTTACCATTACTCCGATAGTATCATTATCGGATTTAGTCATACGCATTTGAGCGGAACCGGATGTTCTGATCTGGGGGATATCCTTCTGATGCCTTATACGGGCGAGGTACGTACCGCCCGTGGCGAGCAAGATAATATAGAGGGAGCCGCTTCTTCCTATTATAAACATGCCAACGAAGCCGTAGCTCCGGGATATTACTCTTTGCTGATGGATAATGGCGTAAAAGCGGAGTTGACGGCGACCGAGCGTGTAGCCTTACATCGTTATACGTATCCGTCGGGAAGCGAGCATCGCCTCTTGATCAACTTGAAGGAGGGTATCGGTGATAAAGCGTATGACACTTATTTGAAGAAGATTGATGAGTACACGATCGAGGGGTACCGTTTTTCCAAAGGTTGGAGCCCACGTCACAAAGTATTCTTTACGTTGAAATGTGATCAGCCGATCGAGTCTTTGGCTGTATTCAACGATGATGAGGCCGCGGGTAATGATGAGTTGACAGGCGAGTCCGTAAAGGGAGTGATTACCTTTAAGGGAGATGCCCCGACCGCCTTGGTAAAGGTCGCTATCTCTTCCGTAAGTTGCGAGAATGCCTTGGCTAACTTACGTGCGGAGCTTTCTCATTGGGATTTCGACGAGGTTCGTAACGAGGCTATCGATAAATGGAATGATCAATTATCTTGTATCTCCATCGATACGAAAGATGAGCGTGCCAAGAAGGTTTTCTATACCGCCATGTACCATGCGTTTATCGCTCCGACATTGTATTGCGACGCGAATGGCGATTTCCGTGGCCATGACGATAAGGTGTATACGAACAATACTTGGAAGAACTATTCCACTTTCTCTCTATGGGATACGTATCGTACCTTGCATCCGTTGTTCACGATTATCAAGCCTCAATATGTGTCGGATTTGGTGAACTCGATGTTAAGCATTTACGACCAGCAAGAGAAATTACCGATCTGGCCGTTGATTGGTGGTGAGACGGATCAAATGCCGGGATATAGCGCTGTGCCTATTATCGCGGATGCCTATCTGAAAGGTTTTACCGGCTTTGACGCTGACCGTGCGTATCGTTATATGGTTGCTTCCTCTGTCTATGAGAAGCAAAACGGGGTGCCGTACGTGTTGGAAAAAGGCTATATCCCTTGTGATAAGGTACGTGAGGCTACTTCTATCGCGATGGAATACGCAGCCGATGATTGGGGTATCGCCTTGATGGCGAAGAAAATGGGCAAGACGGAGGATTACCAGAATTACTTGAAACGTGGTAAATATTATACGCAGTATTTCGATAAGGATATCAACTTTATCCGTCCGAAAATGAATGATGGCAGCTGGCGTACGCCGTACGATCCGATTCAGTCCATACATAGCGTAGGCGATTTCTGTGAGGGAAATGGTTGGCATTATACATTCTTCGTTCCCCAGCATCCGGAAGGCTTGATCGAGTTGATGGGTGGCGACGCTCCGTTTATCTCGAAACTGGATTCTTTGTTCTTGGTGGAAGGTGAGTTAGGAGAGAACGCCTCTCCGGATATCAGTGGCTTGATCGGCATGTACGCCCATGGAAATGAGCCGAGCCATCATGTCACTTACCTTTATCCATACGCCGGCGAGCAATGGAAGACAGCCGAGAAAGTTCGTTACATCCAAGATGTGTTCTATACCGACCAACCGGAGGGCATCATCGGAAACGAGGATTGTGGCCAGATGTCCGCTTGGCATATCATGTCTGCCTTGGGATTTTACCAAGTAAATCCTTCCAATGGCGTGTTCGTGTTCGGTAGCCCGTTATTTGATAAGGCTTCCGTTCATTTGCCGGAGGGTAAGACTTTCGAGGTCGTAGCCCAGAACAACAGCAAGGAGAATGTATATATCCAATCCGTGTTGTTAAATGGTAAACCTTATAACAATTCTTATATCCTGTATGATGATATCGTGAAGGGAGGGAATCTTACCTTTGTGATGGGAAGTACACCGAATAAGGAGTTCGGAGCTGCCCCGGAAAATCGTCCGAAGACGGCTGAGTAAATAGCTCCCTTACTAGTGAGCGGTTAGCTCTGTTACCCGTGAGACAACGTCTCACGGATTGCCGGGAAAGTACCCGGCTGAGAAGCAAAGAATAATTAACGAATTAATAATCGACAAAATGAAGACAAAGCTTAAAACTTCGATGGCCCTTTTGGCTTCCGCTTTCCTGTGGGTGTCATGCGCCGGTGGGGGAGGGACTTCTCCTTCGGCGATGGACCCGGTGGATTACGTGAATCCTTATATGGGAAACATCAGCCATTTATTGGTGCCTACTTTCCCGACCGTGCATTTGCCGAACAGTATGCTACGTGTATATCCGGAGCGTGCGGACTTCACGGGCGACCGTCTGGGCGGTTTGCCTATTATCGTGACAAACCATCGTGAGCGTTCCGCGTTCAATTTATGCCCTTATCAAGGTGACGAATCCGGCTTGCGACCCGTGATCGCTTATAGCTATGACCGGGAGAAGATCTTGCCGTACCGTTATCAGGTATATCTGGATAATGAGGAAATCGACGTGGACTTCGCCCCGTCCCATCAAAGTGCCGTATATTCGCTCACTTTCGAGAAAGAGGGACCGGCTTATCTGGTATTTAACAGCCGTAACGGACAGCTACAAGTAAATGGTAATTCCGTAAGCGGTTATCAATATATAGATAAGAAAACGAAAGTCTTTTTATATGCCGAGACGAACCAGAAGCCTGTGAAAGCGGGTGTATTGTCAAACGGCAGTGTCAACTATAACGAGACCTCCGTGGAAGGTACCAATGCCGCTATCGCCCTTTCCTTCGGGGAGGACGTGAAGAAACTTGGCGTTCGCTACGGTATCTCTTTTATCAGCGAGGAACAGGCGAAGAAGAATCTGGAGCGTGAGATCGCCGCTTACGACGTGGATGTGGTAGCGAAGATCGCCCGCAACGATTGGAACGACGCTTTAGGTAAAATACAAGTACAAGGCGGTACCAAGGATGAGAAGACCGTATTCTATACATCTTTATATCGTTGCTACGAACGCCCGATTTGTTTGAGCGAGGACGGACATTATTACAGCGCTTTCGACGGAAAGATCCATGAGGATGGCGGACGGCCTTTCTATACGGACGACTGGATTTGGGATACCTACCGTGCTACGCATCCCCTGCGTGTCTTGATCGATAATGAGCGTGAGAACGATATCATCAACTCTTATCTCCTGATGGCGGAGCAGATGGGTACCGACTGGATGCCTACCTTCCCGGAGGTGACGGGAGATACACGCCGTATGAACTCAAACCATGCCGTCGCTACCGTGATCGACGCTTACCGCAAGGGCTTGCGTGGGTTTGAGCTGGAAAAGGCTTATATCGCTTGTAAGAAAGGTATCGAGGAAAAGACCTTGATCCCGTGGTCTGCCGCTCCCGCCGGTTGGTTGGACGATTTCTACAAGGAACATGGCTATATTCCCGCGTTGAGACCGGGAGAGAAAGAGACGGTGCCTAACGTATCCATTTGGGAAAAACGTCAGCCGATCGCCGTGACTTTAGGAACTTCGTATGATGAATGGTGCTTGTCCCAGATCGCTCAAGAATTGGGAAAGAAAGACGAGGCGGATTATTATTTGCGTCGCTCTTACAATTACCGGAACGTATTTAATCCGGAGACAGGTTTCTTCCATCCGAAAGATAAGGATGGCAAGTTTATCTATCCATTGGATTACCGTTATGATGGTGGTCTGGGTGCCCGTGATTATTACGATGAGAATAACGGATATATTTATCGTTGGGACGTACAGCATAATATCGGTGACTTGATCTCTTTGATCGGAGGCAATGAGGCGTTTACCTCTGCTTTGGATTCCATGTTCAATACGCCGCTGGGTATGTCTAAATGGCAATTCTATTCCACGCTTCCGGATCATACGGGTAACGTAGGTATGTTCTCTATGGCGAATGAGCCGAGCTTGCATATCCCGTACTTGTATAATTATGCGGGTAAGCCTTGGATGACGCAGAAACGTATCCGTACTTTATTGAATCAATGGTTCCGCAATGATTTGATGGGTGTACCGGGTGATGAGGACGGTGGTGGTATGTCCGCTTTCGTTGTCTTCAGTCAGATGGGATTCTATCCGGTGACTCCGGGTTCTCCTACCTATAATATCGGTAGCCCGATGTTTACCGACGTGAAAGTGGATATGGGTAACGGCAATACGTTCGAGATCCGTGCGAATAACGCGTCCGATGAGAATAAATACGTACAATCCGCTAAGTTAAACGGCGTAACCTTGAACCAGCCTTGGTTCAATCATAGCGATATCGCCGCCGGTGGTTTGTTAGAGTTAGAGATGGGGCCGAAAGCGAATAAGGAATGGGGATTGGGAACGCCTCCTCCTTCTGCCGCTCCGATGCCTAAGTAAATAAAAAAGCGTGTTGCGATTGTCGCAACACGCTTTTTTTATGCCAATACCTTAGCGATTAATTTCTTTAGTTCTTTTATATCAATGGGCTTCACTACATAATCCGTGAATTCACATTGTTTGGCGATCTCCTTTTCCCTTTCGAAAGCGAATGCCGTGAGTGCTATGATCGGAATGGTCTTGGATAAGGTGCGGATTCTGCGAGTTGCTTCGAATCCGTCCATAACCGGCATTTTTATGTCCATTAGGATTAGGTCCGGATGATATGTCTCGAACATATCGATAGCCTCTTGCCCGTTTAGCGCATGATAAAGTTGGTATTGCTTGCCAAACAAGGTTTCCAAAAGGAAATAATTCTCATAAACGTCCTCGGCGATTAAGATGGAATGATGCCTATCTGAACGGGGCGTTTCTTCGGATTGGACGAGGATGTCCGGTGAAAGCTCAATATCAGTCCGTTTTGTGTCCAAAGGCAGAGTGAACCAAAAAGTGGAACCCACCCCTTCTTCAGAGTCTACGCCGATTTTACCTCCTAATGCCTCGATAATGGTTCGGCTGATGGTTAATCCCAATCCCGTACCTTGCTGGAAAGTATCTACCTTGATGAATCGCTCGAATATACGTCTTTGGTTTTCCGCGGAGATACCGATACCTGTATCTTTCACGCAGACTCGGATAAAATCCCCTTCTATCTCATAATAAATCGTGATACTTCCTTTTGTGGTAAATTTGATAGCGTTATTCACGAAATTGGATATCACTTGCATAACCCTCCGCTCATCGGTTTTAACGATTACGGATGGGGAGTCGAGATCAAAGATCAGATCCACGTCTGAAGGCATCTTTATAGAGTCTGCCAATGCGATTTCGCCACATATATCCTTGATGTCCACTTCCTCGAAATGATAATCCATGGTTCCCGCCTCGATTTTAGAGAAATCAAGGATATCGTCGATCAGTTGCAGTAGCAAATCATTGTTTTTATGGATGATATCTAAATAAGATTGACGCTCTACCTCATCATCAATCTCGGCGATTATATTTGAGAACCCGACGATAGCGTTCAGCGGCGTGCGTATCTCATGACTCATATTCGCCAAGAACGCGGACTTCAATTTATCAGCTTCCTTTACCTTGATTAGCTCGATCTCCTTTTCCCGTTGCTGGGTTATGTTGGAGGTGTAGCTTACGATCCTGTTAGGCGTTCCGTCATCGTTGAATTTATAGGAGCGTACATTGGAGTTGAACCAGAATGTTTTGCCATTGAGGATACGCCTGTAAGCCGCTACGAAGTTATTGATCTTCCCTTGCAGGAGAGGTTTGAACTGTTTATTATATACCCGGTCAAAATCATCCGGATGGATTGAGGATTTATAGTCTTCTTGATTCTTGAAGTTGTAATCATGAATCGCTTTTAGCCCCTCATTATTATTAATGTCTTCATTGAGGCCAAAATCTACGGTCAATTTATCATTCTCTACATCGTATTCCCAAAGAATGGAATCCCCGGTATCTACCGATACTTTTAGCCGGGCTAGGCTATTTTCGATTTGTTCCCGCTTGATGTGATTCTCGGTATCGTCGAATACAATATAAATATAGCCGAATATATTATCAAGAGAGTCTTTTAATGTGACTCCTTTTACCAACAGATGCTTTGTTTTAGAATCATGATGACTATCGTAATAGCCGTTTTGAGAAGCAACCTTGAAATCATAATTAAGTGGAAAGAATATATCTTTTCCGTTTTTGAGGCTTTGGTTTACATATTTCGGGATATTAGGATTCTCGAACATATTCAGTCCCACGGCCTGCTCACGGGTAACACCAAAAATATCGAGATCCGCTTGGTTGATATCTACCAACACTCCATTCTCATCATAAAGTTCGGCGCCCCAAGGCATCTTGTCGAAAATGATCTTAAACTTCGTCTCGCTTTTCATGACTTGCATAGCCGTATGTTCTACTAATCCTTGAACTTCCCCTCTTTCAATGGCTATGGAAAGGATATCAGCCAACATATGTAAATTCTCTATATCTAAGGCACTCCAGTTCCGTTTCTTTTTTACAGAATCAAAGCCGATAAATCCGGATGGTTTGCCTTGCTTGAAAATAGGGATGACTAATAAGGATGAAACCTCTTGCAAAATCAGAAGATGCTGCTCACTCTTCGCCTCTTCCGGCATTTTAGAGACATCATGAATAACGATATCCATGCCCTTTTTGATACTATCGTACCACCAAGGAATCTCGTCTTGCGGGAGTTGACGCAGTAAATCCTCTCGCATAGAGATAATGCCATCACAAGTAACTTCATTCGTAAAGTCAACAGTATGAGTTTGTTCGTCAAATGTTCCGATATACACCCGATCCACATCGAAAAATTGTAAGATGCGGAATAGCGCTTGGTCAATAACCGAGTTTTCTTTGGCTCCAAGAAGAAGTGACAATACATCCGACATCGTTTTTCGCAAATCAATCATATTGGCCAAAATCAAGTCGGTCTTTTCATCTTCTACATCGGTCTTCTTGTCTATAGCCTCATTAAGAAATGTTGTATTGGAATGAATGTTATTCATGATAAATTGAGTGTACTAAATTTATTCGAAAACAAATGTAAGTATAAACTTTGATTATTTTTTGTTTTAGTGTTTATTATATTATTATCGTGGCTTTAAAAATAATTTTGTACGTTTGTAAATAGTTGAATTAAACTTGAAATCTATGGATAATAAAATCATATTGACGATAGGCCGCCAGTTCGGAAGCGGTGGCCGCGAGATCGGACAACGTTTGGCGAAGGAGTTGGGTATCGGTTACTATGATAAGGAACTGATTACCGTGGCGGCCCGTGAGAGTGGATTATGCGAGGATGTTTTCGAGAAGGCGGACGAACGTGCCTCCAGTGGTTTATCGTATGCTTTTACGATGGGGTACTCTTCTTTTATGGGAGGGATGTTTACGCCTTATAATGATATTTTGTCTAATGACGGTCTTTTTAAGATACAGAGTGACGCTATCCGTAAATTGGCGGAGACTGAGTCGTGTGTTTTGGTAGGGCGTTGCGCTGATTATATCCTCCGGGATGATCCGGCTTGTTTGAGCTTCTTTATCCATAGTTCAGTGGAGAGCCGAGTCCAAAAGACCGTGGAAAGGCATGGTGTGACAGTGGAAGAGGCGAAGAACATGATGGAGAAGACTGATAAATCCCGTGCGGCTTACTATAATTATTATACGAATAAGACATGGGGAATGGCCTCTTCTTATAATTTCTCGATCGATGTATCCGTATTAGGGATCGACGAGACCGTGGAATTTATGAAAAGCTTTATCGAGCGCAGATTGAATAAGCGTCCGCCTCATTTCGGATAAATCGTATTCTTGAGAAACCATTATTGAATAGAGATTAACCTATTAAAACTAAGAAAGTATGCGAAAACCTTTTATTACTGTTCGGCTGACCCATGGTATGTTGGGCGCCTTGTTAGTTTCCACCTGTGCTTGTTCGGGCACGAAGTGGACGGAGGTAGAGAAAGATTCTATCCGTATCGTTACCCAGCAAGAAGGAGCTGTATTAGGATATTCGGCCAATTCGGGGGTGAGACTTCTTGCCGTTGACGGATATGCCTTCAAAGATCTGAATCGGAACGGGTTGCTTGATCCGTATGAGGATTGGCGTCTTACCCCCGAGGAACGTGCCGTTGATTTGGCCGGGCAGTTATCTACAGAGGAGATCGCCGGATTGATGCTTTATAGCGCCCATCAATCTATCCCCGGTGCCTCGAAAGGGTTTGGAGCTTCTACCTACAATGGCAAATCTTTTGATGAGAGTGGAGCCCAGCCATCCGATCTTTCCGATGCGCAGCGTAAATTCCTCACCGAGGATAATGTTCGTCATGTATTGGTTACGAGAGTACAAAGCCCAGAAGTGGCGGCTCGCTGGAATAATAATGTGCAAGCTTTAGTGGAGGGCATCGGTCACGGTATCCCAGCCAATAATAGTTCCGATCCTCGCCATGGTACGGCTGCGGATACAGAGTATAATTTTGGTAGTGGAGGACAGATCTCCTTATGGCCCGGTTCTTTAGGTTTGGCGGCTACTTTCCGTCCGGAAATGATGAGACGTTTTGGTGAGATCGCCTCTGCTGAATATCGGGCGTTAGGTATCGCTACCGCCTTGTCCCCGCAAGTGGATATGGCGACGGAGCCCCGCTGGAGCCGTGTGAGCGGTACGTTTGGAGAGGATCCGGACTTGGTTACGGATATGTCTCGTGCGTATGTGGACGGTTTTCAGACTTCAACCGGTGGGAAAGAGATTCGTGACGGTTGGGGCTATGAGAGCGTAAACGCCATGGTAAAACATTGGCCGGGGGGTGGACCGGGTGAGGCTGGACGTGATGCTCATTACGGTTATGGTAAATACGCTGTTTACCCCGGAAAGAATATCGAGGAACAAAAGAAGCCTTTTGTGGAAGGCGCCTTTAAATTGGATGGAGCTACCGGCAAAGCTTCTGCGGTGATGCCTTATTATACGATTTCTGTCGGACTGAATCCGGATGGTGCGGATATTGCGAATAGTTACAACCGTTATCTGATTACGGATCAATTACGTGAGAAATATGGATACGACGGTGTGGTTTGTACAGACTGGGGAATCACGGGTGATGAGACGGGCATAGAGACCTTCGCCGGAAAACCTTGGGGAGCGGAGGAGCTTTCTGTTGCCGAACGGCATTACCGTATTTTGATGGCTGGCGTAGATCAGTTTGGTGGTAATAACGATAAAGGTCCGGTATTGGAGGCTTATAAGATGGGTGTGGAAGAGATGGGAGAGCCCGCCATGCGTGAACGTTTCGAGACTTCTGCCGTACGTTTATTACTGAATATCTTTCGGACAGGATTATTTGAGAATCCCTATTTAGACCCTGCCGAATCCCAAAAGATCGTAGGGAATCCTGATTTTATGAAGGAGGCTTACGATGCCCAGCTCGCTTCTGTCGTGATGCTGAAAAATAAGGGAAACGCCTTACCTATGAGTAAGGAGATGAAGGTGTATATTCCGAAACGTTATTATCCGGCGGTAGTCGGTTTCTTCGGAACGACTAGCGAGGCTCATAGGGATGATCCGGTGAATTTGGATTTGGTTCGTAAGTATTTTACGGTCGTTGATAATCCCGATGAGGCGGATTTCGCTATCGTCTTTATGACGAGCCCGATCAGTGGTACGGGGTATGATAAATCCGATCGTGAGAAAGGAGGAAACGGTTATATGCCTATCAGTTTACAGTATAATGATTATACCGCTACCTATGCCCGTAACCCAAGTTTGGCGGGGGGAGATCCGTTTGAGAATTTCACGAACCGTTCTTATAAAGGTAAGTCCGTGAAAACAGCTAATAAGCAGGATATGCTTTCTGTTTTGGAGACAAAGGCTAAAATGAAAGGTAAGCCTGTAATCGTATCTTTGGAGATGGATAAGCCCACGATTATGTCCGAGTTCGAGGGTTCGGCGGATGCCATTCTGGTGAACTTCGGTGTACAAAACCAAGCGGTCTTGGATATCATCAGTGGAAAAGCCGAGCCTTCCGCTTTGTTGCCTTTGCAGATGCCGGCAGATATGCGTATCGTGGAGGAGCAATTCGAGGATGTTCCCCGGGATATGAAATGCTATACGGACAGCGAGGGCCATCTGTATGATTTCGCTTTTGGTATGAATTGGAAAGGCGTTATCGATGATGAGCGAGTGACTAAATATAAATAGGGTAAATTACATTTTTGTGTTTTTGTGGTTACGGTATCTATATATAATGCCTAAATTTGCATGGTAATATTATTAAGTGCAGACCATGAAAATTATGACATTGCAGGGAACGGACAAATTGTTATATGAACTTGTCGCGCCTTTGGTCATGAATCCAGCCATTTTGCGACAAAATAACAATTACCCTTTTAAAACATCTCGTAGCCACGTTTGGTATATAGCCTTTCATGAAACGGCTGTTGTTGGTTTTATGCCTGTAAAAAAAGGACATATCTATTACTCTATAGACAATTATTTCGTGAGTGGTGACGATCCTTCGGTATTGAGTGAACTTCTTGAAGAAGTCATAAAGGATTTTTCATCTCAAACTTCACTTATGGCTGTTGTGCATAAACGTCATGTAAAAATGTTCTCACAAAAAAAGTTCCAGACATGTGTTGAGTGGAAAAATTATGATAAAATGCATTATTTACCGGAGGTAGAGTCATGATGCGAAGAATGGATGTGTACGAGGCGACAGAGAAAAGATTGAAGATCATTTTTGATTATTTCGATTACGTATACGTCTCTTTTTCCGGCGGAAAGGATAGTGGTGTACTGTTGAATTTGTGTGTAGATTATATTCGTAGATACGCTCCGGGACGAAAACTAGGTGTATTTCATATGGATTATGAGGTTCAATACAGCCAGACGACCGAATATGTGGAAAAGGTTTATGCCGCTAATTCCGATATCCTTGATATTTATCATTGTTGTGTTCCTTTTAAAGTCCAGACATGTACATCTATGTTTCAACAATATTGGAGACCTTGGAGCGAGGAGTGCCGGGATATCTGGGTTCGAGAGATGCCCCATTCATGTCTCCGGGCGAAAGACTTTGACTTCTTCAAGGAGGACATGTGGGATTATGATTTTCAGAATATGTTCCCTTTTTGGTTGTATCAACGGAAAATGGGCCGGCGTATATGTTGCCTTGTTGGTATCCGTACCCAAGAGAGTTTTAATAGGTGGCGGGCCATACATAGTGATAAGAATTACAGAAAACTAGCTAATTATAAATGGACTCGCAGAATGAATTATTCTATATATAACGCATATCCTATTTATGATTGGAAAACTCAGGATATCTGGATAGCGAACGGAAAGTTCGGTTGGCCATATAATCATTTGTATGATTTGTATTATCAAGCAGGGGTGCCTTTGTCACGGCAACGTGTGGCGAGCCCATTCATATCCCAAGCGATATCCACACTGTTCATTTACAAAGTTGTCGATCCCGACATGTGGGGGCGGATGGTTGGACGTGTAAACGGTGTTGGCTTTGCCGGTATATATGGGAATACCTCCGCTATGGGATGGAGGGCTATCAAGTGCCCAGCCGGGTTCTCTTGGGAGAAATATATGTATTTTCTCCTAAATACCTTACCCGAAGAGACTCGTGAGAACTATTTGAATAAGTTAAGAGTCAGCCGTAAATTCTGGAGAGAAAAAGGGGGATGCCTCAGTGAGGAGACAATCGCTAAGTTACGGGCGGCTAATATTCCTATCATTGTGGAAGAATGTACCGCTTACCATACGGATAAGAAACCAGTACGGATGGAGTATATCGATGATATCAATATACCCGAGTTTAAAGAAATCCCTACTTACAAACGTATGTGTGTTTGTATTTTGAAAAACGATCATACATGCAAGTATATGGGTTTTTCCCAGACAAAACGAGAGAGGGATATGAGAAAAGAAGTAATGGACAAATATAATTTTTATAAGCATGGGAAACTTTGTTAGTCCGGCATATGGTGTTAGGGCTGTCCCTATAGAAAAAATTGTAGCCAACAGCTATAACCCTAATATCATGGCACCACCGGAAATGCGATTATTGGAACTTTCCATTTGGGAGGATGGCTATACGATGCCTTGCGTCTGTTATTATCTTGAAGAGGATGATTTATATGAGATAGTAGATGGTTATCATCGTTATCTGGTTATGAAGCAATCTCAAAGGATTTATGATCGTGAGAAAGGAATGTTGCCTGTAACGGTGATTGAGAAAGATATTTCAAACCGAATGGCTTCAACCATTCGCCATAACAGGGCTCGAGGGATGCACAACTTGGAACTTATGACGGAGATTGTTACGGAGTTGGTCAAATCTGGGATGTCTGATAAGTGGATCATGCGTAATATTGGAATGGATAAAAATGAGTTACTTCGGTTCAAGCAGATTTCGGGATTAGCTGAATTATTCCGGGATAAAGAATTCGGTTGGTCTGATGACTGGTCGGAAGAAGATTAAGCTTTTTACATTTCTCAATATGTTGAGGAGCAATTTGTTTGTTCGCCGATATATCGAGTATATAATGTTCTTTCCCTTCCAACTCAGAGTCTGTCCAAAGCTCGATAACCGAATTGCCTTTTGCCCGTAACCCTCCCATAATGGCGCTTTGCCCGAATCGTTCTCTCAATATGTCTTGCAACTCAAACAAGCAGGGAGCCTGTTTGGGCAAATTGGTTTTCACTACGGTTTGCGGAGTGATTGTAAAATTCTTCGCATCCGTTACTTGTCCCCAAGAACATACCACCACTAACAGCAGCGACAATATGATATTGATTTTTCTGACGGTAAAGCACATAACTTCTTTTATTTAAGATATTGTATCAAGGCATCGCATTGTTCCATATATCCTTGCAGCGTATCTGCCATTTGCGGCATTTCAGGAAGCAGTTCACCACATATCCGTTTGATGCCGGGTAGTTCCATCAATCCGGGAAAGCCTTTTCGCATCCATTCTTTCTTAGAGGGATAATCGTCCGGAAGATTAGTGTACAGCATTTGGTAGTAGCTGATGGATAATGCGATTTGTTGTATCTGTTTTGTCTCTCCTTCGGGGTATTGTTCCAGTTTGTCGATAGCTTCCGTAAACAGGGATCGCTGCATTTCGATGGTAGCCGGATAATCACCCAACAATACAAGTGTCTGTAACAAATAAATACGGCAAGTAGCAAGTTCCTGCTCAGTTAACGGCAGTCCGCTCAGGTACTCAAGCCCCTCTTTGACCTCAAGGAGAGAGAGCAGGCGTTCCGGTGGCAACGTGCCCGGTTCTTGTGCCTTCAGCCATTGGTGGCAAGCGAAACTGACCACGCAACGGTGGAGCAGGCGTGACGGATCATTTTCATCTCCTGTAAGGGAGGCATAACGGTCGGCTTCCGCAAAATCATGCTTTTCTATAAGCTTGTACATTATGCGTTTACAAAATTCTGGAAATAGAGATTCCTGTTTCTCTTTCCACTGGTTGTACGGGGTCTCCCAACCGGCAAGGAAAGACATTTCCTCTTCTTCAAAATCGAAATCCATCTCTTTCCCATAGGCTCCAGCCACTTCAAACGCTTCGGGAACTGCCAGCAGCCGGAGCAACGCTTGGATTCTTTCCGGTTCGGGTGCATTGTCATCGTCCAAACCTTCCACTACGCAAAGTAGCGGAAAGAACGCGTACCAATGTCCCAGCGTATCGGCTCCTCTTTTATCCCCTTCGGCAAGTGCCTTAGAAGCTAAGGGAACAATTTGTTCCGCCAATTCCAAAGGGTCTAGTAGCCGAAGTTCCGCCTTTGCCGATACAGGAAGAACACTCATCTCAAGCAGCTTTTTCCATAATGCAGTCCCTGCGGTGACACAACACTTTCCGGAACAACCGTCCACATAAGTACCATCTTTCAAGAAACCGCCCTCTACGGCAAGCCGCCTCGCCTCGCTACGCTCCGGCTCCGGCAATTGCTCCGGAGGCAAAAGAGAGAGATAACCGAGTTGTTCCAGTTCATCACGAACCCGTAATACTGTGTACCCGCAGTCCAGTTGATTCTGGATTTGGTAAAGACTATAACAAATACTTTGTGCCAAAGGTGGAACAGGAGAGGCGGTCGCTGTTGTTATCACGGAATATTCCACCAAACTTTCTATAGCATGCATTGACATAATTGCAGTGATTTATAAGGATTAATATGAGTCCTATTGGTTGATAAATTGAAAACCAGAGATAGAAACTATAAGTTTGAATGACCTAATTACAAGATTTACAGATTCAATACCACTACGTTTATCGTAAGCAAAGTTACAGATATTTATTATTTGACCGATGATTTTTGCAAAGAATTTGCATTGCAACAAGGAAAAGACTAACATATCGTGATAATTATACTGATAACCTATGGTTTTATATGAATGTTATTGGCTTGTACCCGATGAAATTGGTGGCAAATCTTCAAGGCATCTTATACATTATCCATCCGAATGACGGAAAAATTGAGGGGAAACATAGAAGTGGAACCTGAAGGTGTACAGTTATACTAATTTTTTGTACATTTGCCCCCGACTTTTCACATAGGGGTGCCCGAGTCATACGGGCTGAGATTATACCCATCGAACCTGATCCGGGTAATGCCGGCGAAGGGAAAATAAGGTAGAACTAGGAAATAAAGGGGGCGTTACCTCTATGTGCTCCCTGATGTTTAAACTTTAATTAGTTATTAAGATGGAACAGATTGTTTCAAGTGGAATCATTGACTCTTACTTCGAGAAGTTGAAGAGCAACTTGTCTGTGGATGTAGCGATCGTGGGAGGGGGACCTTCCGGTATCGTGGCCGCTTATTTCTTGGCGAAAGCCGGTAAGAAGGTGGCGTTGTTTGATCGTAAGCTGGCTCCCGGTGGAGGTATGTGGGGCGGCGCTATGATGTTCAACGATATCGTGGTTCAGGAAGAGGCTATGCCGATTATCAAGGAATTGGGCGTAAGCTATAAGGAGGGTGCTAATGGTACGTATATCATGGATTCGGTACATACCACTTCTGCTTTGATTTATCAGGCGACGAAGGCGGGCGCTACGATCTTTAACTGCTATTCGGTAGAGGACGTGGTGTTTCATAACGATGCCGTAGCCGGTGTGGTAGTGAACTGGGCTCCGGTAATCCGTGAGGGGATGCACGTGGATCCGTTGACGATCATGGCAAAGGCTGTCTTGGAAGGTACGGGGCATGATTGCGAGATTGCCCGTGTGGTAGCCCGTAAGAATGATATCCAATTGAATACACCGACCGGAGGCGTGATCGGCGAGCGTTCCTTGAATGTGGAGCTGGGTGAGCAGACGACGGTGGAGAACACGAAGGAGATCTACCCGGGATTATTCGTTTCCGGTATGGCCGCTAACGGCGTAAGCGGTAGCTTCCGTATGGGACCGATCTTTGGCGGCATGCTGATGAGCGGCAAGAAGGCTGCTGAGTTGATCTGCGAAAAACTTGGGAATTGAAAATTGAGAATTGAGAATTGAAAATTATAGATTGTTGTATCTTTAATTTTCAATTCTCAATTCCCAACGGTTTTTCCTTGTCTCAAGAATAAGAATCCCGTTATGATCAACGCCGTGGATAATCCCGTATAGAATACGGAAATGAAAGAATTCGGCAGTAAATGGAACGTGCGGATCGTGATCCCGAAAGCGATCATGAAGATCATGATAATCCAACCTTTCACGTCGAAGAAAGAGAACGGGCAATGTTTCCCGTTTTTCCGGGAGATCCGTTCGGAATGTTTATAGAAAAGCCGTTTAAAGACCAAATTGAAGAAAAGTAAGAAAACGATGGTCGCTTCCCCGATCTTGAATAACCAATAATGGGTATCGTTTAACCATGTGATGATACCGATGCGTAAGATATTGATACCGGCGAAAATCCATATGCAACCGGCGGTATATAATAATACCTTTTTATTTACTCCAAACTTCATCTATCTTTTTATTTACCGCAAACTTACAACATTCATGTAAAAAACGGAAAAATATCCTTATCTTTGTGCCATGCGTGAGAAAATGAAACAGAGGATTGTACAATACGTGGTGCTGATGGCCGGCATCTTGGCATTGCTTTCTGTGGTTATCCCTCACCATCATCACCGGGACGGGATGCCTTGTTATCAATCCTTGACTGCGGAGCAAGCGCATGGCGATAAAAGCACTGATACGCATGATTGCGGTTGCGACGGGCATAACTTGGCCTATTTCAGTACGCATATTTCTCATTTTATGGATGGAGATGTGGATATACATCTGATGCCGTTACTCGTCTTATTTGATTACATTTATCCACCTGAACCGGCGTTTTGCGGACAGCTCCTTGATCACGAGAACGCCCCCTACATTGAGTCGCTGCACGACACTTGGATAGTGAGTGCCTCGGGACTTCGTGCCCCTCCTATGTCTTGATACCTCGTTTGTGAGAGCGGGTGAGGACAGACTTGCCCCTATCTATTTATTATTAACGATATCAAGATTTTTTACACAATGAAGAAAATATATTTGGTAGGTGCGATGTGCGCTTACCTGTTTGCCGGTTGTGCGGGAAATGCGTCGCAAGCCGGACACGATGAGCATAATCATGAATTAGAGGCTCACGACCATGAGCATGAAGGTGAGGATCACGATCATGATCATGAGGGACATGAACACGAAGGCCATGACCATGAGGCCGGTGGTACCCATCCCGGCGAGATTGTCTTTAAGAAAGCCTTAGCCGAGGCCGTTGGTTTGCAGACCGTAACGGTTAATCCCGCTCCTTTCACTGATGTGATTAAGACGAGCGGACGAGTAATGGCGGCGCAAGGGGAGGAGTCCGTGATCGTCGCTACCGTCCCCGGCGTGATCTCGTTTGGTAGCTTGCCATTCGTGGATGGTACGGCGGTACGCAAGGGACAGGCCGTGTTGAGTATCGCTTCCAACGCCCTCTCGGATGGAGACGTGGCGGCAAGGGCTAAATTCGCTTATGAGACGGCGAAAAAGGAATACGAGCGTATGCAAGCCTTGGTAGGCGATAAGATCGTATCCGCCAAGGATTTCGAGCAGGCCCGCTTGAATTACGAGAACGCCAAGGTCGCTTATGAGGCGATAGCGGGAAAACAGACGGCGAAAGGCGTGTCTGTAGTCTCTCCCTTGAACGGTTACTTGAAGAACATCCAAGTGAAAGAGGGTGATTATGTATCCGTAGGTCAGCCTTTGGCTACGATCTCGCAAAACAATCGTTTGGTATTGCGTGCGGACGTGTCTGAGAGGTATTACAACGATCTTCCCATGATCCAAACCGCTAATTTCATGACTCCGTATGATAACGCTCTCTATAAATTGTCTGATTTGCGTGGACGGTTGTTATCGTATGGAAAGGCTTCCGATATGAACTCTTTCTATGTACCGGTGACTTTCGAGTTCGATAATAAAGGAGCGGTTATCCCCGGTTCTTTCGTGGAGATCTTTTTGTTGACAAAGCCGATGGAGAATGTCTTGAGCGTACCTGTCTCCGCCCTTATCGAGGAGCAGGGCGTTTATTCGGTATTTATCCGTCTGGATGAGGAAGGCTATAAGAAGCAATGGGTGACGCTGGGAGCGAATAACGGCTCGGAGGTACAGATCCTTTCCGGATTGAAACCGGGCGATGAGGTCGTGACCCGTGGCGCTTACCAGATCAAGTTGTCTTCCGCTTCTAATGCGATACCGGCTCATAGCCATAGCCATTAATAGGAGGGACGTTGCATGTTAAATAAGATAATTTATTATTCATTGCACAACCGGTTGGTAATCTTGGTTTGTGCGCTATTGCTGATGATCTGGGGTACGTACACGGCGTTTAATACGGACGTGGATGTGTTCCCGGACTTGAACGCCCCGACGGTCGTGATCATGACCGAGGCGAACGGTATGGCTCCCGAGGAGGTGGAACGCTTGGTGACATTCCCTGTGGAGACTGCCGTGAACGGTGCGATGGACGTGCGGCGTGTACGTTCCTCGTCTACCACCGGATTCTCCGTGGTTTGGGTAGAGTTTGATTGGGGTACGGATATTTACCGGGCTCGTCAGATCGTGTCCGAAAAACTGGCTGTCTTGGGTGAGAGCCTTCCCGAGAACGTAGGTAAACCGACCTTAGGCCCGCAGTCATCCATCTTGGGTGAGATGATGATTCTCGGTTTGACCGCCGATTCCACGTCTTTGTTGGACTTACGTACGATCGCCGACTGGACGATCCGTCCCCGTTTGTTGTCTACGGGCGGTGTGGCACAGGTTGCCGTGATCGGTGGCGATATTAAGGAGTACCAGATCTTGTTGGATCCGGCTCGTATGAAGCACTACGGTGTAGGGTTGAACGAGGTGTTGGATGTTTGTCGGAATATGAACCGGAATGCCAATGGTGGTGTATTGTATGAGTTTGATAATGAGTATATCATCCGGGGAGTCTTGTCTACGTCGAAGGCGGAGGAGATCGCTCAGGGTGTGGTGAAGACCGTGAATGAGTATCCGGTTACGCTGGGTGATATCGCTACGGTTAAGATCGGCGGTAAAAGCCCGAAGCTGGGAACCGCTTCCGAGCGGACAAAGCCAGCCGTGCTGATTACCGTGACCAAACAGCCGGATACGAGTACGGAGAAGTTGACGGAGAAGCTGGACGAGATTGTTGTCGATTTGCGGAAGAACTTGCCGGCGGATGTACATGTCTCTACGGATATATTCCGCCAGAGTCATTTTATCGATAACTCTATTAATAATGTAAAGAAGAGCTTGTTTGAGGGTAGTTTCTTCGTGGTGATCGTCTTGTTCCTGTTCTTGATGAATATACGTACGACGGTGATCTCGTTGGTAGCCTTGCCGTTATCTTTGCTGGTCTCTATCATCGTATTGCACTACATGGGATTGACGATTAACACGATGAGCTTGGGAGGTATGGCGATCGCTATCGGTTCCTTGGTGGATGACGCTATCGTGGACGTGGAGAACGTGTATAAACGAATCCGGGAAAACCGGCTCTTGCCTCCGGATCAGCAACGCTCTACCTTGGAGGTGGTTTACGACGCTTCCCGTGAGGTACGTATGCCGATCTTGAACTCTACCTTGATTATCGTGGTGAGCTTCGTGCCCTTGTTCTTCTTGAGTGGTATGGAAGGCCGTATGTTGGTTCCGCTGGGTATCGCTTTTATCGTGGCGTTGTTTGCTTCTACAGTGGTGGCGCTTACCTTGACCCCGGTGCTTTGTAGCTATTTGCTGAACCGTAAAGCGACGGGAATGAAGGAACTGCGTGAGGCTTGGATAGCCCGGAAGTTGAAGGTGGTGTATAAACGGGCTTTGGAGTTAGCGTTGGCTTACCAGAAATGGGTGCTAGGTACCACGATCGCTTTGTTTGTGGTCGCCTTGGTGATCTTCTTTCATCTGGGGCGTAGTTTCTTGCCCCCGTTCAATGAGGGTTCTTTTACGATCAACGTAAGCTCGCTTCCGGGAATTTCCTTGGACGAGTCGGATCAGATCGGACGCCGTGCGGAAGCGTTGCTGTTGCAAGTGCCCGAGATAAAGACTGTGGCTCGGAAGACCGGTCGTGCGGAATTGGATGAGCATGCCTTGGGCGTGAATGTTTCCGAGATCGAGGCTCCTTTCGAATTGCAAGACCGTAGTCGGGATGAGGTGATGAATGATGTCCGCAAGAAGTTATCTACGATCAGCGGCGCTAATATAGAGATCGGGCAACCTATTTCCCACCGTATCGACGCTATGCTTTCCGGCACGGAGGCGAATATCGCTATCAAATTGTTTGGTACGGACTTGAACCTGATGTTTACGGTCGGTAACCAGATCAAGGCCGCTATCCAAACGATCCCGGGTCTGGTGGACTTGAAGGTAGAGCAGCAGATCGAGCGTCCGCAGTTGACAATCACCCCGAAACGTGAGTTGTTGGCTAAATATGGCATTCCCCTGCCGGAGTTCGAGGAATATATCAATGTGATGTTGGGAGGCGAGGCCGTCAGTCAGGTGTACGATGATGGCAAGAGTTTCGACTTGACCGTGAAGACCTCCGACGCTAGCCGTGCGACGATAGATGATATTAGCAATCTGATGATCGATGCCGCCGGACAGAAAGTGCCGCTAAGCTACGTGGCCGATATCCGTTCGGTGACCGGTCCGAATACGATCAATCGTGAGAATGTGCAACGTAAGATCGTGATTAGTGCCAATGTATCGGAACGTGACTTGCGGGGTGTCGTGAATGATATTCGTAACAAAGTGGATGAGAGCATCAAGCTTCCGGAGGGGTATCATATCGAGTATGGCGGCCAATTCGAGAGTGAGGAGGCAGCTAGCCGCACGTTGTTATTGACGTCTCTTATGTCATTATTGGTGATCTTCATGTTACTATACAATGAGTTCAAGAACGTGAAGGAGAGCGGTGTGATCTTGTTGAACCTGCCGTTGGCGTTGATCGGTGGCGTGATTATCCTATGGCTTACTTCCGGCGAGATCAGTATCCCGGCGATTATCGGTTTCATTTCCTTGTTCGGTATCGCTACCCGAAACGGTATGCTGCTGATCAGCCACTATACGCATTTGCGTGGAGAGGGAATGGGATTGCGAGAGTCCGTGATACAAGGTTCCCTAGACCGTTTGAACCCGATCTTGATGACGGCGTTGAGTTCCGCCTTGGCGTTGATTCCATTGGCGTTGAATGGCGATCTTCCCGGAAATGAGATCCAAAGCCCGATGGCGACGGTGATCTTGGGTGGTTTATTAACCTCTACGTTCTTAAACGGATTCATCATCCCGATTGTTTATCTGATAATGAACAAGAATAAAGAATAAGTTTTATGAAATCATATATTATAGTCGCCGCCTTGTCTGTATTGACAGGTGGCCTTTCCGCCCAGACTTCTATAGAGGACGTGCTCCGGAGCGTGGAGGCGAACAATAAGGATTTACAGGCGAACAGCCAGATGATCCAATCGCAGAAGTTGGAGGCGAGGCTGGATAATAATTTGCCAGACCCGTCGGTCTCTTATACGCATCAGTATGGAAATAAGGAAGGGATGGGGATACAGGGTGAGTTGGTAGCTTCTCAATCCTTTGATTTCCCGACGGTTTATGCGCAAAAGCATAAACTGACAAAGGCTAAATCCGCTGGTTTGGATCATCAGGGAACGGCTTTTCGTCAGCAGATCTTGTTGCAAGCGAAAGAGATCTGTCTGGATCTGGTACTTCTGAACCAACAGAAGAGTTTGTTGGAAACCCGTCTTAGGAACGCCGAGCAGCTTTCTGCGCTTTATGCCATGCGTCTGGAAAGAGGGGACGCGAATATCTTGGAGACGAACAAGATCAATCTGGAGTTGCTGAACGCCAAGACGGAGGCCCGGATGAACGAGACTGCCCGGATCGCCAAATTGCAGGAGTTGGCTACGTTGAATGGAGGGATAGCGATCGAGTTTACCGATACGGCCTATGCCTTGTCGCAAGAGGTGCTTTCTTTTGATGAGTTGAAAACGGAGGCGATGCAGGCCGATCCGCAATTACAGACCCTGCGTAGCGATCAGATGACGGCTCTTCGGCAGTTGAGCGTGAATAAGGCGAAAAGTTTGCCGGGCTTTGAGCTTGGCTACCGTTTAAATACGGCGGCAGGAGGGGAGCGTTTCAATGGGTTCTTGGTGGGGATCAGTATTCCACTGTTCTCGAATCGTAATTATATCAAGCAGGCAAAGGCCCAGACTCGTTATACGGAGATGCAGCTAGAGAGTACCTCTTTTACGGTAGAGAGCGGGTTGCAGCAGTTGTATAATCAATCGATCGCCTTGAAAAGTTCCATGGATGAGTATCAGGATGTATTGAAAAGCCAGAATAGCTTAGCCTTATTGAACAAGGCGATACAATCTGGACAGATTTCCATGATCGAGTACTTCGTGGATGTGACGACCTATTACCAAAGTATGCAAAATTACTTGCAATTGCAAAACCAATACCAAAAGGTCATGGCGCAATTGTATAAATACAAATTGTAAATAAAATCCGATAGGTCCCAACTGGCGACCTATCGGATTTTCTATACATAGGGGAATAGGATGCGAACTATTCGAAATGATTGTATTTGATGTTTTCTAGGGATAAGTTAAAGTCCCGGATCAATTCTTTCATCACCTCTTCCACGGATAATTCCTCCCAGAATAAAGACGCTACCTGTCCGATCTCTAACTCGCCTTCCTTTAGGTCGCCCTCAAAGATTCCTTTCTTGGCACGTCCTTTGCCTAATAACTCACGTAATTCTTCCACGGACGCTCCCCGGGCTTCCGCTTCTTCCACTGCCGTAGCGAAATCTCCTTTTACCAGACGAGTAGGAGACAGTTTCTTTAATAATAACTTCGTATCGCCTTCCTTAAGATTCAAGCATAGTTTCTTGAAATTCTCGTGTGCCGAGCTTTCTTTGGTTAGGGCGAAACGAGTGCCTATCTGTACGCCGTCGGCCCCTAGTGCGAGTGCCGCTAGCATCGCTTGACCGTTTCCGATACCTCCTGCCGCCAAAAGGGGGAGGGAGGTCGCTTTCCGGACAGCGGGGATCAGGCACATCGTAGTTGTTTCCTCCCGTCCGTTGTGCCCGCCGGCCTCGAAGCCTTCGGCAACGATGGCATCCACTCCGGCCTCCTCGCATTTCGTGGCGAATTTAGAGCTGCTTACCACGTGAACGACCGTCATGCCATGATCCTTCAAATACTTTGTCCATGTTTTCGGGTTGCCGGCGGAGGTAAATACGATCTTCACTTTTTCCTCCACCAATATCCGCATCAAGGTATCGATTTCCGGGTACATCAGCGGGACATTCACGCCAAAAGGCTTGTCGGTCGCCGCCTCGCATTTACGGATATGTTCCCGGAGCACTTCCGGGTGCATGGAGCCTGCCCCGATCAATCCTAATCCACCGGCGTTACTAACCGCTGAAGCTAGCCGCCAACCACTACACCAAACCATTCCCGCCTGTATGATGGGATACTGAATACCAAAAAGACTACAAATTCGATTCATATTATTTCTTGCGTTAATCTCGCTAAAATTAGTGAACTATTTTTATTGGAACAACAATTTCTTTGTCGAGGTTGTTGAATAGGCATATAACTTTAAAATATAAGAGATATGCCAGAGAATATAATGAAAACGTTATGGGATGAGAGCGATGATCTTCACGATGAGACCATGTCTACCAATTCGGTATTGTCGGATGATTACACGTCTAATGACATTCAAGATTTACAAGAAACGATCGAAAATGAAAATATCGAGGACGGTATAGAGAGCGATTCGATTGAACATTGAATGAATGCATATTGGCTCCCCGAAGGGAAGATCTCCCTTTGGGGATCTTTTTTGTGTGAATTGTGAAAATCTTTTTCCGGATTCTAAATAATAACAATTTGAAATAGAATTGTAACGCAAAACTTCGTTATCTTTGTCCATTGTAATTCTAATATAACAATGGCATGAATAAAACGCTTATGGCCGCAGGTTTAGCGGTTATTTTGGGAGCTTGTTCCTCCTCAAAGAAAAGCGATGTAGCGGAAGGCGCTACACCCAATCCGTTTTTTGCGGAGTATACGACACCGTTCGGGGTGCCTCCGTTTGACCAAATAGAGGTGGCTCATTACAAGCCGGCTCTTTTGAAAGGCATGGAAGAGCAGTCGAAGGAGATCGAGGCGATCGTGGCAAATCCGGATGCGCCAACATTCGAGAATACGATCGTGGCCTTAGACCAAAGTGGCGAGTTGCTTACTAAAGTAATGTATGCTTTCGGTGGCCAATCCAGTGTGAATACCACGGACGAGATCCAAGAGCTCGAACGTGAGCTTTATCCCCTTTTATCCAAACATTCGGATGATATCAGCTTAAATCCCAAGCTTTTCGCCCGGGTGAAATCCGTATATGAGAATCAGGCGAGCTTCCATCTGGATAAGGAACAGAAGAAGCTGTTGGAGGAAACCTATAAAAGTTTTGTCCGGGGAGGAGCCAGTCTGCCGGAGGATAAGCAGGCGAAGTTGCGTGAGCTGAACGAGAAGATATCCATGCTCCAACTTACTTTCGGACAGAATACCCTGAAAGAGACCAACGCTTTCCAATTAGTGATCGATAATAAAGAGGATTTATCCGGTCTGCCGGAAGACGTGATTGTCAAGGCGGCGCAAACGGCCCAAGAGAATGGTCTGGATGGTAAGTGGG
>OHHS01000372.1_pt1 | contig 24795 bp, 12 predicted proteins | sample 1568161 | NCBI WGS metagenome assembly OHHS01 (sample SAMEA3879519, study PRJEB24766) | human gut metagenome | biome: human-associated habitat; feature: feces | place: USA | collected 1985/1987
TAAGACATTATATTATCTATAAATCGGGCGCAAAGGTAGGAATATTTTCTTGACCGACAAAAGAATACCCAAAGAAAAGATGGTAATATCCGTATTTTTTGTAATATTGCAAATCTAATATTATACGACTTTCAACATGAACGGAACATTGGACAAAATCAGGGTGCAGTTTGATTATCTGCCACTTATTAATTTCGCGATGCAGCAAAACAAAGTATCGGTCATCCATCAGCTTTCGATTGAAAATATGACGTCCGAACCCTTCAGAAACATTCAGGTACAAATCACGGCCGAGCCCGACTTCGGCAGTATCACTCCTGTGATGATGGAAGCGATTCCCGCCAATAATTCCGTGTGTCTGCAATCGTTCAGCCTGGTCTTGTCCGCCAATTATTTCGCCCAGCTGACCGAGCGTATGTCGGGAAGTCTGAAAATAGAAATCCGCTCCGAGGCGGAAACGATCTTTACCCGGACCTACCCCATCGACATTCTGGCATACGACCAATGGGGCGGAATCAATATATTCCCCGAGATGCTGGCAGCATTCATCACCCCGAATCATGCCGTGCTCACTCCTATTATCAAGAGAGCCGCCGCGATTCTGGAACAGTGGACCGGTACTCCGTCACTGGACGAATACCAAAGCCGCAATCCGGACCGTGTGAGAAAGCAGATGGCAGCTATCTACACCGCCCTCACCGAACAGCAGATTATTTACAGCACCATTCCCGCCAGCTTCGAAGAGCACGGGCAGCGTGTCCGGCTGACAGATTCCGTACTGGCACAAAAGCTCGGAACTTGTCTGGATATGGCACTGCTTTATACTTCCTGCCTCGAATCCATCGGACTGAATGCCCTCATCGTCATCACCAAAGGGCATGCTTTCGCAGGCGGCTGGCTGGTGCCGGAAACCTTTCCGGACCCTGCCATCGACGATGTATCCTTGCTGACCAAACGAACCGCCGAAGGAATCTACGACATCACGCTGGTAGAAACCACCTGCATGAATATGGGACATAATGCCGACTTCGACAACGCCGTGAAAAGCGCTAACGGCAAACTGAGCGATCCGGGCAGTTTCATCCTCGCCATCGACATCAGAAGGGCCAGGCATTCGGGAGTCCGCCCGATCCCGCAGCGCGTACTGAACGGACAAGTATGGGAAATAAAGGAAGATGAGGATATGAACAGAAATACCACGCACGCCACTCCGCAAAGTGTGAATCCGTATGATTTGTCGGGCAGCGAAACTCAGACAGTCCTCACCAAACAGTTGCTTTGGGAGAGAAGACTGCTGGATTTGAGTCTGCGCAACAACTTGCTGAATATCCGGATTACAAAGAATACTCTTCAGCTGATTCCGGCAAACCTTGCCTGTCTGGAAGACGCCTTGGCGGAAGGAGATGAGTTTCGTATCCTCCACCGTCCCGCTGAATGGGAGAATCCGGCGATGGAATTTGGCATTTATTCTTCCATACCGGAATCGGATCCGATAGCCGACTTCGTTAATTCGGAGCTTTCACAGAAAAGGTTACGTTTTTACTTGCCGGAGAATGACTTGGGCAAAGCACTGACTCACCTGTACCGTTCGTCCCGTACTTCTATCGAAGAGAACGGAGCGAACACGCTTTATCTGGCTCTCGGACTTCTGAAATGGTACGAAACGCCTTCCAGCGAGCGTCCCCGTTATGCACCGATATTGCTGCTACCAGTCGAAATCATCCGCAAGTCAGCCGCCAAGGGGTATGTGATTCGTTCGCGGGAAGAAGAAACGATGATGAATATCACCTTATTAGAAATGCTTCGTCAGAATTTCGGCATTTCCGTACCGGGACTTGATCCGCTTCCGACGGACGAAAGCGGAATCAACGTAAAACTGATTTATTCCATCATCCGGCACTGCATCAAGAATCAGCGGAAATGGGATGTGGAGGAACAGGCTATTCTAGGTATCTTCTCCTTCAACAAGTTTATCATGTGGAACGACATCCACAACAATGCTCACAAACTGACTCAAAACAAGGTGGTCTCCAGCCTCATCAACGGAAAGATCGAATGGGACGTAACTGCGAAAGAAGTGGATGCCGCCTACATGGACAGGCAGTTATCTCCGGCAGATATTGTACTGCCTATCATTGCCGATTCATCTCAGCTGGAAGCGATTTATGAAGCGGTGCACGACAAGACTTTTATCCTGCACGGCCCTCCGGGAACCGGAAAGTCCCAAACGATAACGAATATCATCGCCAACGCACTTTATAAAGGTAAACGAGTCTTATTTGTTGCCGAGAAGATGGCAGCCCTCTCCGTCGTCCAAAACAGACTGGCGGGCATAGGGCTTGCCCCGTTCTGTCTGGAGATTCATTCCAACAAGACAAAGAAATCCACTGTCATCTCGCAACTAAAGGAGACAACCGAAATCATCAGACGAACTCCTCCCGAAGAGTTCATGAAGGAAGCCGAACGCCTGCTGAAGTTACGAACGGAACTAAACAAATACATCGAAGCCTTACACAAGGAATATCCTTTCGGACTTTCCCTCTATGATGCGATCATCCACTACCAGTTAACAGACGTTGAACCCTGCTTCGATATTCCGTCATCTTATCTGGACAATCTGGACAAAGACCGATTCTCACATTGGGAAGATGCCATCGAATCTTTGGTCAGTACCGCCAATGCTTGCGGCCACCCGTATCTTCACCCATTGACAGGGATTTTCATTCGGGAATATTCGTCCGCCATCAAAGAGGAAGCCTTACAAACGCTCGCCACTTTCATTGGCTTATTGACTGCCATACAATCGAAACTGCCTGTCTTTTCCGCTTTACTGGAAAATACGGACATTCATCCCACCCGCAAGGATTTCAATATAATCAGCGCCATTATCCGAAAAATACTCGATATTCCGGAACTGACGCCCGAACTGCTGACCACTCCTTTATTAAATGAAACGCTGGAAGAGTACCGGAAAGTGACGGAACACGGCAGGAAACGCGATGAAATCAAAGCAGAAATAGAAAACGGATTCACCAAAGAGGTACTGAAGATAAACGCCGGCCCCATGCTGGCCGAATGGAATCGGGTATCCGCCCAATGGTTTCTCCCACGATATTTCGGACAAAGAAAAATAAAAAAGGTGATTCGTCCTTACGCTCTGCAACCGGTAAAGCCAGAGACAGTCCAGCCTTTGCTCCATCAGGTCATCCGGTATCAGGAAGAGCTTGATTTTACAGACAGATACACCGCCAAGCTGCCTTCTTTATTCGGAAGATTCGGAAGAGATGAAGAGTGGCCCATCATCGATCAGATCATCCATGAGGTATCTTCGCTTCATTCCCTGTTACTGAGTTATTCAAAAGATGTGGCGAAAACATCCCGAATCAAACAGAACTTAGCGTTACAACTGACAGAAGGTATCCGGACATTCAGAGATATCCATTCTCATTCTCTGAATGAATTGTATCAGCTGGTCGACACGCTTACGGCAACCGAGCAACGGCTTTCCACCACTCTGGGCATAACCGTAGAGACGCTTTATACAAACTCCGCCGACTGGATCGGCATCGCCCTACAGCAAGCCGGAATATGGAAAGAAAATCTGGACAAACTCAAAGACTGGTATCAATGGCTTCAATCCTACAACAAACTGAACGAGTTGGGTCTCGGATTTATCGCAGAAGAATATAAGGAAAAGAATATTCCTACGGATTTACTCACCAGCAGCTTCCGCAAGAGTTTCTACCAAGCCGTTATTCACTATATCATCGCCAAAGAACCGACGCTGGAATTATTCAACGGCAAGATATTCAATGATATTATAACCAAATACAAGCAGGTATCCGCCAACTTCGAGGACATTACCAAAAAGGAACTGTTCGCCAGACTGGCTTCCAACATTCCGTCCTTCACCCACGAAGCCATTCAAAGTTCAGAAGTCGGAATATTACAAAAGAATATACGCAATAATGCACGCGGAATATCCATCCGCAAGCTATTCGATCAAATACCTATCCTGCTGTCCCGTATGTGTCCGTGTATGTTGATGAGTCCTATATCGGTTGCCCAATATATCGATGCCGATGCAGAGAAATTTGACTTGATCGTCTTCGACGAAGCTTCACAGATGCCGACTTACGAAGCGGTAGGTGCCATCGCCCGAGGCAAGAATGTAGTTATCGTAGGCGACCCCAAACAGATGCCGCCTACCAGCTTCTTCTCCGTTAATACCATTGACGAAGACAACATCGAGATAGAAGATCTGGAAAGTATCCTTGACGATTGCCTCGCTCTCTCTATCCCTTCCAAATACCTGCTGTGGCATTACCGAAGCAAACACGAAAGTCTTATCACTTTCAGTAACTCCGAATATTACGATAATAAGCTGATGACTTTCCCGTCACCGGACAATATTGAATCGAAAGTCAGAATGGTCGCCGTAGACGGTTATTATGACAAAGGAAAATCCCGTCAGAACCAAGCGGAAGCGCAAGCCATAGTAGACGAAATAGCGAGAAGGCTGAGGAGCGAAAAATTAAGGAGAAAAAGTATGGGGGTAGTTACTTTCAACGTGGTTCAGCAGGCGTTGATAGAAGATTTGCTATCCGATCTCTTCGCCTTTCATCCTGAACTGGAAACCTTTGCGCTGGAATGTGAAGAACCCCTGTTCATCAAGAACCTTGAAAATGTGCAAGGAGACGAACGGGATGTGATACTGTTCTCCGTCGGCTATGGTCCCGATGCCGAAGGGCGCGTCAGCATGAACTTCGGTCCGTTGAACCGTGCGGGAGGTGAAAGACGGTTAAACGTAGCCGTCTCCCGTGCCCGATACGAAATGATCATCTTTTCTACGCTGAGATCGGACATGATTGATCTGAACCGAACTTCTTCTATCGGAGTAGCCGGGCTGAAACGCTTCCTTGAATATGCGGAGAAAGGAACCAAGCGCATACTGAATACCTCGACTAATATTCGGACCTCGGAAGAAGAAACTTCTATCGAAAAGATTATTGCCGACAAGTTACGTTCTTCGGGATATACCGTACATACTGATATAGGCTGTTCCGGATATAAGATCGATATTGGCATTGTCGATACTCAAACCCCGTCCAACTACCAATTAGGTATTATCTGTGACGGAAAGAACTACAGACGTACCAAGACTGTCCGTGACCGGGAAATTGTTCAAAACAATGTACTCAAAGCACTGGGATGGAATATCTGCCGTATATGGACGATGGACTGGTGGGAAAAGCCGGATGAAGTGATGGCGTCTATACAAGCAGCGATTGCTCAGGATATGAAAGCGGAGAAACCGGTTATAGTAAAAAAGGAACAAGAAAAAAGAGAAAAGAATGTGCAGGAAACGCCGATGCAGCTAAAATCTGCATGCGCATACACAAACTTTTCCTTTATCTCCGTACAAAATTATAATAGTACTAAAATACGTCCGTTCCTGTACGCTGCCGACGACATCTTCGCTAAAAGAAATAATCCTATTATTGTCTCCCAAGTCCAAAAGATAATAGAAAATGAAGCCCCGATCAGCAAAACCTTACTTGGAAAGAAAATCATATCCGAATGGGGAGTCAACCGTGTAGGACCACGAATAGATGCTCAATTGGAAATAATATTCGACACATTACATCTTTACCGCATAGAACATGACGGGCTTATCTTCTGCTGGAAAGATGAAGCGCAATACCGTTCTTATTCAGAGTACCGTCCCGATTCCGACCGAGATGCAGCGGATCTGCCACCCGAAGAAATAGCCAATGCCATCCAACAAATATTAATCAATTCCATCAGCCTGCCTTTACCCGATTTGGCAAAAGCATGCGCACAAGTATTCGGCTTCACACACATGGGGTCAAACATCGAAGCATCCATGCTCAGAGGGATTCAGGAAGCGGTAAAAAGGAATTATGCCAAAGTTGAAAACGGAAGGGCAACGATCATCGATTAACACGGTAAGGCAGACACAAACAGCCGCCACCCGTCAATACCCCTTCTGCAAACGTTTCAGAGCAGCAATAGAATCAGCTACATACGTATTATCCGGTTCTATGGAACGCCAATAACAAAGCGACCCTATCAACCGTTTCAGATAGGCAGGATCATGGGAGCCGATTCTGCGTTGATGTTCCGCCAGCCCCTTTGTCAAAATGAAATAGACATTCTTGCGAATCTCTCTCTTTCGGGCTTTAGGAATGGTCAGCTTCACACCGGAGCTGACGGATACGCCCGTGATTATCTTCCTGTCATTCTCATTCAGAAAACGAGTTTTCTGATGATTCGGTTCAAACTTCTCTTCCCTGATGATTTCCTTGACCCGGGCAAGCACCTCCTCTTTCGGAAAGACATCGCCCGAAAAGGTGAGGTCGTCGGCATAACGACTATAAGTCAGCCCGAATTCTTCCGCCATCACCGCCAGTTTCCGGTCCATCTCATAAGCGATGATGTTACTCAGTACCGGACTGGTAGACGCTCCTTGCGGCAAATGCCGACGCATACAACACAACTCGCCCAGCACTTTCGATATATTCTTCGGATAGCCGATCTTTTCGAAAGTCTTTTTCACCCTCGGACTACGTATGGAAATAAAGAAATCATGGATATCCGTCTTCAAGACACAGCGTTTTCCCAGATGAGGACGGACGTTATCGACGATGGAATGCTGACGCCGGAATCCCGTAGCGGCAGGATGCACATTTACAGACAGTAATATACGATGATAAATAGTATCCTGAATGGCTTTCAGTTCCTTGTCCGGAGCAGAGATCATACGGTATCCTCCTCTCCGCTTTCTGATCCAGAACTCCCGATAATGCGAAGAGACATCCTGCAGTATCTCTTTCAACCTCATCACCTCTATTCCCAACAGATTGGCACACCACACCACCGCCTCTTCATCAAATACAGGACATGTTCTCATTTTAGGAGTGACTACTCCTAAAGCATGCCTGAGCCAGGCTCCATGTTCCCATTTGTTTTTGGAAGTCTCTTCGTTAGTAGTATTACCGCTGCCTGTTGCTTTCCATCTCTTATATCCTTCCTGTTTCCGGCTCGAAGAAATCAATTTATAAATCAGAAAACCGGTAACAATAAGTATCGTAATTAAAATTCCGTCCATCTTGTTGTTACATATATAAAAAGGAGAAGAAGAGGATGAGATTTTACTAAAATAAATAGAGGTATTTATACCAGAGATTTATTTTCCAGGAAAATACCTGTGCCTGCGAGGCGACTACACCTCTTTTCTGCTAAATTTTTCCTCATCCTCTTCCTCACAAAGATATGTATTTTCTATACATTATGCAACTGTTATGAAGAAAAAACTATCGGTTAAACAACTCGAAAGTAAATTTACATCCGATCCCGCTGAACTTCCAGTTCTCACTGCTGACGAATACTCCCACATCAAAGACATGCGTACCGATACCATAACCCACTTCCAGATATGGCTGGAGATGCGGCATAGAGAGCGCACTGATATAAAGACGTTCGTTCTGCACATAGCGGGTATATTTCATCAAATGCCGGAGAATAAGGAAAGGAGCCTCGTAAGTGAAATGTCCGCGTACATAGCGGCGGGAGGAGTTGTACCAACGTCCGTCGAGCACCTGAAACACACCACCGATTTCATCATTCCACCCTACCGGCAGATTATGACGGGCAAAATTGGCAAAGTCCACAAAGTACAGTTCATCCTGATTGGTAAACGCCCCGAAGCCGAAACGATAATAAATATTTCGCATCAGCCCCAGCTGAATCTTATGTTGAAGGTCGAATTCTATCCGTTCATATTCTCCAGTACTTTTAAATACTCCTTCTATTCCCCGTTCATAGTCCACCGAAAATGTCGGATAGTCAGAGCGGAGATTGATCTTACGCTTTCCGTTCATATAATAATAAAGCGCTGGAGTCCATTCCACCCGGATGCGCGGGGCAAAGCTGATATAGGTATTTCTGAAGCGTTCCATAAATTCCGGCGGAGGCATCGGATAGTCACCCGTAATCACAAAACGGGATTTCTCGACAGCTGTTCTCTTGTGTGCCGAGAAACCGAGGCTGATATCCAGTCCGTTGGTAATTTCAAAACTATGACGGAAGTTGAAATACAAGTCCTTGAAATAATCCAGATGGATGAGGTCGAAATTAAAGATACTGTCCGGCATCGCTTTCAGTTCGTCCAGCATCTTGCTGCTATAGATACGGTTACCATTACCCACACTCAACCGGAAAAAGCCCCGTTTCTGCGGCCAGTACTCAAAGTCGGCATTCAGCGACCAGTAGAACTCTTTCCGTGTAAAGTTATAACCCAGTTTGGGTACGATGCGGAGCCACTTGTCGCCTCTGAAAATCCGGTTGTAACGGAAATCCTGTCGGTATGATAATCCGTTGCTTCCGCTATAACTGAACAAAAGCGGATTGATAAACGGCGAGAAGCGGACACTTCCGATATTGGACAGATTGAATTTATAATCTTCCACCATCAGGTCGCCCATCGTTCCCCAGAAAGCCTGACTCTTGGTTTTCTGTTGCACCGACACGGTATCCCGCCTGTATGTATAATCTTTGTAAAGTTGCTTTTCTCCTTCACTCAAAGGGATGGGGCGTAGCACGCCGAACGTGGACGCATCTGTTTTATAGGCATTCGTATCGCACTGCAAGGAGAATGATTCCGACAGATTATACTTTTTCTTCTCTTTCTTCCGAACCTTTCTTTCTTTCAGTTCTATCGATTTATAGTCCAGCGAGGCGGTATAATTGCCGTCCACCTTATTGCCCAGGAACTTAAAAAGGGCCTCCACGTCATAACGTATCGGGAGAAATTCATCTTTCTTTCCTACTTCCCCCATCTTGATCCAGCAAGTAAACGTAATCAGTTCCGACCGTCCCGAAAAACGGATTTCACGCACGCTCCATACATTGCTGCTGACAATCATATAGCCACCCACCAACTGGTCGCTCTTGGTACGGGGAATGAAACGTATCCGGTAGTCGAGATTATTGGGATCGCCCATCACACTGTCTATCCGGTATTTGTAGTATTTCTGCCCGTTCTTGGCAAGCGGAGACAGCAAGCGTTCGTCATTCAGAAGAGAAGATGAGTAGATATTGACACTAAAATATTCAAGTAATCCCGGCAGTCCCCTGTTTCCTCTCACAGTGCCTTGTGATGCCTTAACTTTCTGGTCATAGATATTGGGAGCTGTATAATGCAGGTCACTATACGTTTCGAGCAAGTATTCACGTACCCCCTTCTGCAAGCGAAACATCGAAGGAACGTACCGGAGGATAAAATTCTTCTTCTGAATATTCATCTTACCCTTTATATATAGGTTCGCGCGATAGTCGCTCACTATACTTTCATAAGAGGGAGCAAAAGTCATGACACGCTCAATGATGGAATCAGCAGATATCTCCTGACTTGTATAAGGATTAAGAACAAGATTGGCTGCCCCCTTCGGAATAAAAGAGAACAAGCACAACATACATCCTATCAATATCTTATATTTCAATCGTCGTATCTCCTTGTTTATTGTAGGCAAATATAAAAAAGAATATCGAAAAGCAAGGGAATTAAGCTGCAAAAAAGCGTTAGCAAGGAAAATCCTTTCTCAATGCCACGCATCATATCAGTTTTCATGGACATTTTTCTACTTATTAAATCCACTTCCCAATTTCTTCAATCATTACAGTAGAATACAATAAACATTTTCTCTATAAAAAATAATATCTTCGAGTGCATGAATTAATTCGTCCGGCTATAGGCAACGTTTCGTCCGCCTATAGGCAAACGCAACGTCGACTATAGGCAAACTTGCATCCGGCTATAGGCGGACGAATTAATTTATGCACTCCAAAGTATTATTTATTGCACAAGCCGGGACTAAATTTAGTATAGGATAAAAAAACGCATATGCAAATGAACGCCTCGATGGGAAAACATTTACAGTTCCTCACCCAAATGGCTATGGACAGTACTACAATGAAGCTGCTATACAGAAACATAAACAAGCATTATATGCAGGTAGAAATACTAGTCAAACAGATGGCTGCAGAAATCGACCGACAGAAAAACAAGGACGGACAGCAGGAAATACTGGAATCCATCTCTTAATCGGTTATAATCAAAAAGTGCCGTGATGGACAAAAGGTGATTCAGAGACGAATCAATCCTATAAGGAGGGGGTATTCTTCAGAAAAATATATCATTTTCCGAAAATACCCCCTTTAAAATAGGGGTACTTTCAGAAAAAACATATATTTTTGCGCCATCAACCGATAAAAAGAAGACGATTTATGTCAAAAATGAGATTTTTAGCTTTACAGGAACTTTCCAGCAGATGTCCTTTGGAAATCACTCCTCCTTCCAACAAATTGTCCGATTATTATGGTTCCCACGTATTCGACCGTAAGAAGATGCAGGAATATCTTCCTAAAGAAGCCTACAAAGCTGTAATGGATGCTATTGAGAAAGGTACTCCCATCAATCGTGAAATGGCTGACCTTATCGCTAATGGTATGAAAAGTTGGGCAAAATCACTGAATGTGACTCACTACACCCATTGGTTTCAGCCACTGACTGATGGCACAGCCGAAAAACATGACGGCTTCATCGAATTCAGCGAAGATGGCGGAGTCATAGAACGTTTTTCAGGCAAGCTACTCATTCAACAAGAACCTGACGCCTCTTCTTTTCCTAACGGAGGAATACGTAATACGTTTGAGGCGCGCGGATATACAGCCTGGGACGTTTCTTCTCCGGCTTTTGTAGTAGATACTACTCTCTGTATTCCCACTATTTTCATTTCATATACAGGTGAAGCATTAGATTATAAAACTCCACTACTCAAAGCACTCGCAGCAGTAGATAAAGCTGCAACAGAAGTATGCCAGTTATTCGACAAAAATATAACCCGTGTATTTACTAATTTAGGTTGGGAACAGGAATACTTCCTAGTAGACGAGGGCCTGTACGCCGCACGTCCCGATCTGTTGATGACCGGCCGAACCTTGATGGGACATGAAAGCTCCAAGAACCAGCAGTTGGAGGATCATTACTTCGGCGCCATCCCCACCCGTGTCATGGAATTCATGAAAGACCTCGAGGTAGAGGCATTGAAACTTGGCATTCCCGTAAAGACCCGTCATAACGAGGTCGCCCCGAACCAATTCGAGCTAGCTCCCATCTTCGAGGAATGCAACCTCGCCAATGACCATAACTTACTGATCATGGCCCTAATGCGCAAGATCTCCCGCAAACATGGGTTCCGTGTCCTGTTGCACGAGAAACCGTTCAAAGGCGTGAACGGTTCCGGCAAGCACAATAACTGGTCGCTGGGAACCGATACCGGAATCCTTTTGATGGGACCGGGTAAGACGCCGGAAGACAACCTGCGCTTCGTGACCTTCGTGGTCAACGTACTGAAAGCCGTGTACACCCATAACGCATTGCTGAAGGCCAGCATCTCCAGCGCGACCAACGCCCATCGTCTGGGAGCGAACGAGGCTCCCCCAGCGATCATCTCCAGCTTCTTAGGGACACAGTTGTCCAAGGTTTTGGAACATCTGGAGAACAGCGATACGGAAGATTTCAACCTAGCGGGAAAGCAAGGCATGAAACTCGATATCGCCCGTATCCCCGAGTTATTGATCGATAACACGGATCGTAACCGTACCTCCCCTTTCGCCTTCACCGGTAATCGTTTCGAGTTCCGTGCCGTAGGTTCCTCCGCGAACTGCGCCGCCGCCATGCTGGTATTGAACGCCACCGTAGCGGATCAGTTGAGGCAGTTCAAGGCCGAGGTAGACGCTAAGATAGCCACCGGAAAGGATAAGTTCGCCGCTATCATCGAGGTAATCCGCAAGGATATCAAGGAATGCAAGGCGATCCATTTCGACGGCAATGGCTACAGCGAGGAATGGAAGACCGAGGCCGCACGCCGGGGCTTGGATTGCGAGACCAGCGTGCCTTTGATCTTCGACGCTTATCTGAAAGATAGCAGTGTCCGCATGTTCGAATCCACAGGAGTCATGACCCGCAAGGAGCTGGAAGCCCGCAACGAGGTCAAATGGGAGATGTACACGAAGAAGATCCAGATCGAGGCCCGTGTATTAGGCGACCTGACAATGAACCATATCATCCCGATGGCCACCAAATACCAGTCTTCCTTGATCGACAACGTATATAAGATGCGTGAATTATTCCCCGCAGATAAAGCCGCCCATCTATCCTCCAAGAACATGGAGATCATCGAGGATATAGCGAACCGCACGATCTTCATCAAGGAAAAAGTGGACGAGATGGTCAACGCCCGCAAGATAGCCAACAAGATCGAGAACGAGCGGGAAAAGGCGATCGCTTACCACGACCAGATCGTCCCGATGATGGAAGCCATCCGTTACCATATCGACAAGTTGGAACTGGTTGTCGATGACCAGATATGGACCTTGCCGAAATACCGTGAGCTTTTATTCATCAGATAGTCTTATTCAGACAGTAGTTTTTTGTTGATTGTTTTGTGTTTACAAGGAGAGGATGCTGCGAAGTATGCCTCTCCTTCTTTTTTATCCCATACAAAATACATACCTTTGGGGCATAAATATATAGGAGGGAAATTGATATGACGACAATAGAGTTACAACAATGGAGAGAAAGCTTTATCGAGAGGTATCTCAATAAAATAGACGATATGGAAACGGTCCTAAAGATCGAGAAATATATGAAACGAATTATGTCCAAGGCGAATGCAGCATCTCCCATTTCATTCAGTTTGAAAGAAGCCAATAGGGAAATAGATATAGCCGAACAGGAGCTAGAAGAAGGTAAAGGCATTAATGAGGATGATATGCACCAATTCTTTGAGACATGGAGAAACAAGCTAAAGTAATCTGGGCACCCCGTGCGAAAAGACAAGCTGATTTAGCCATAGCCTACTGTTTAAAGCATTTTGGGAAACAAGCTGCTCTCAACTTTATCGATAAGTTAGAGAAGAATTGTATCCGGATCAAGAACAATCCTCTTATTGGTACTATAGAAGAGACTTTCGCCGATAGGGACAAGGAATATCGCTCCTTGATCGAGGGACATCATAAACTTATATATACCCAAGAAGGAAAACGTTCCATACGTATCGTATTGTTGTGGGACTGTCGTCAAAACCCCGATAAATTAAGAACATCTATCAGATAAACAATAACAAATATGAATTACGGATTCGTCAAAGTAGCGGCAGCCGTACCACAGGTTAAAGTGGCTGACTGCTTTTATAATATTCAACAGATTGAGGGATTGATGCGCCAAGCGTCCCAAAAAGAGGTCCAGATCATCGCCTTCCCCGAATTATCGGTTACGTCTTATACTTGCATGGATTTGTTCTCGCAAGAGACCTTACTCAGAAACGCCGAGAAAGCCTTGCTGGATTTAGTGAACAACACCGCCGATCTGGATTTACTAACGATCGTAGGTTGCCCGCTTGTCAGCGGGAGCCAACTGATAAACGCCGCCGTCGCTTTCCAACGGGGCGAGATATTGGGGGTAGTGCCCAAAAGTTACCTGCCCAGCTACAAGGAGTTCCAAGAAGAGCGTTGGTTCACGGCCTCTTCACACCTACAGCAATCCATGATCACGATCGGTAACCGGGAAGTGCCGCTGGATTGCTACCTGATCTTCGAGTACGATGAGGTACGTGTGGGTATCGAGATCTGCGAGGATCTTTGGGTTCCCATCCCTCCCAGCTCCGAGCTAGCCATGCAGGGGGCGAACTTGATATTCAATCTATCCGCCAGCAACGAGTTGATCGGTAAGCATGCTTACTTACGATCCTTGATCTGCCAGCAATCCGCACGTTGTATCGCCGGATACGTCTACGCTTCCGCCGGTTTCGGAGAATCCAGTACCGACCTCGTATTCGCGGGAAACGGTATCATAGCGGAGAACGGCACGTTGTTAAGGGAATCCGAGCGTTTCTCCATGGAGGAGCAACTCGTTATCAGCGAGATCGATATCCAGAACTTACAGAACGACCGACGGATCAACACCAGTTTCATGCAGGGTTATCTCAACCATAACATGGATAACGGCACCGTAGTCTCATTCAGCCTTCCCAACCGGACACTGGATTTGACCCGGGCAATCGACCCGCATCCCTTTACCCCTTCCGGCGATGCCTTGAAAGAACGTTGCGAGGAAATATTCCATATACAGGTAGCGGGACTCGCCAAGCGTGTCCTCCATGCCCACGCCCAAACCGCCGTCGTAGGCATCTCTGGGGGACTGGATTCCACCTTGGCCCTACTGGTCACCGTCATGACCTTCGATGCCTTGAAGATCCCACGGGATAAGATCATCGGCATCACCATGCCCGGCTTCGGAACGACGGATCGTACCTATACCAATGCCTGCGACTTGATACGCTCCCTTGGCGTGACCCTCCGGGAGATCTCCATCAAGGAGGCTTGCATCCAACACTTCAAGGATATCGATCACGACATCCATGTACATGACGTGACGTACGAGAACAGCCAAGCCCGCGAGCGTACCCAACTTCTTATGGACGTAGCAAACCAAGAGAACGGCCTTGTGATCGGTACGGGGGATCTCTCGGAGCTTGCCTTGGGCTGGGCTACTTACAATGGCGACCATATGTCTATGTACGGCGTCAACGGTAGCATTCCCAAGACATTGGTTAAATATCTGGTGGAATGGGTGGCCAATAACAAGGTAGACGAGGCTTCCCGCGCCACGTTATTAGATATAGTAGACACTCCGATCAGCCCGGAATTGATTCCCGCCGACGAGCATGGGAATATCAAGCAGAAGACAGAGGATTTGGTAGGCCCGTACGAGCTGCACGATTTCTTCCTTTATCACTTCTTACGCTTCGGAGCCTCACCCGCGAAGATTTATTTCTTGGCGAAGCGGGCATTCGGAGAAACCTACGACGATGCCACCCTCAAGAAATGGCTCCATACCTTCTTCCGCCGCTTCTTCCAGCAACAGTTCAAGCGCAGTTGCCTGCCGGACGGCCCGAAAGTGGGCTCCATCAGCCTCTCCCCACGTGGAGACTGGCGAATGCCGAGCGACGCAATGGCTACGCTTTGGCTGGATGAGATCACAGGGCTTTAACATTTTTTCAATGGTATAGGTCATAGATTAGGCTCTCTTATGGGCCATAGACGAGACACCTACCCCTATAAGAGAGCCTCGTCTATGACCCATAAGAGAGCCTAATCTATGACCTATGAGAGAGCCTCGTCTCTCACCCGTATCAACCGAGGCCCTAACATAGATCGTAACTAATCGAACTGCGTAATCACCCTGCGAATCCGGGTGAAGCTATCCGTATCCTTCTCCAGTTTATAGATGTGCTTATAGGACAGGGCATCCTGCTCGGTCGGCGAACCATTGATCAAGAGAATATCCCGGTCGTTGGCAAATTTCAAGATACCCGCCACGTTGTTCGGGTGCAGCTTCCCGATCTCATCCATCATGCAATGGAGCCTGAAATCAGAGAATACCGTGGAGGCGTTCCGCTTGAACACGTTCAGCAACATGATATTCACCATGGATTTGACCAAGATATCCGTACCCTCGGAGCCTACGTTCGTAAGACGTTCTACGAAGCCCGTATCATTCCGGTTCTCGATCACCCGGAATTTAAGGTCGAAGAAGTCCGCCAAGCGGATCAAGTTGCCGGAATAAGCGTCCATCGACTTGATCAACTCACGTAGCAACGTCGTCGCCTTCTCCCGGATAGCCGTATCGTCGGCTGAGGAAGCGAAGAGGTTCTGCCCCAAATCCCAGCTATATTCCTCGTTGAATCGCTTGATCTCCTTCAACAGATTGACGATCTTGTTCTGGCTCGGATCGATACGCATCTCGATACACTGGATAATCCCTACGAAGTTCTTCTCCTTGAAATCGGCGTTGATCTGATCCACCACGCCACGGATATTACCTTCCTGAGAGACCATGCTTTTCGTGTCCGCCGTAATCTGCCGGAAGATATCGGAGTTGCGGGTATTGATACGCGATTGGTATTCCGAGACCTTATCCTCGTCGATAAACTCCTTCAAGTCGCAAGCGAAATCCATATACTCTTTATCATCCGAGAAGCTCGTCTTGAAGGCGAACACATTATCCTCGGAGAAATTGCCGGTGTAGGCGGTTATCTCCTTGCGCAGCTCGGAAAGCTTCTGGGATTGCTCGCTGACGCGGATCGTGATCTCCCGTACCAAGGAACGGCAATCGCCATCCGTATCGGTACGGTTCATGGAAGAGAAGATGGATTCCCTAGAGGTAAACCAGTCCAACAGGGTAGAGCGGTGATATTCCTCCCGGTTCTCCAACGCTTTCCGGTTGGCCTCCTTCAGCTCCTTCAACTCGGCATCTACCTTGAAGATACTCCGGTTCACGTCCGCCAGACGTTTTTTCAATTCCTCCCGTTCCCCGTGGATGATCTGCTGCAAGCGCAGGCTCTCCGTCGTCCAGTCGGATACCTTATCCAGCATCTCTCGTTTATCTTTCAGATACTCGATAATCAATGCCTTGGTCTCGTTGATATATTTAATCTCCCCACCGATATACGCCAAGCGGGAATGGATCTCCTCCAAACGTTTCGGATCGCCACCACTAGCGGTCAGGCTATCCAATTGCTCCCTGTCATATCCGGATTTGCGCTCTTCCAGCTCCGCTTTCTTGCGTGCGATCTCCTCCGAGATAGCTTCCCTTGCGACGGAGAGTTCCTTATCCAAAGCAGACAGCTCGTCTTTCTCTTGCTCATCCAAGGAAGCGAGTTCCCGGTCCATCTTGCCTTGAAGCGTGGCGATCTCCTGCTGGATCGAGGAAAGGGTGGCCTCGGCAGCGTTCAACTCCTCCTCCAAGCGCCGGATCTCCTCCTGCCTCAGACGGGTCGCCTGATCCCGTAAGGCCGACAGACGAGACTCGTCTTCCTTCTTGCGGACCGCCAGTTGCTCCAACTCATATTCCGCATGATAGATATCCTCCTTGATGGGCTTCACCGAGGATTGATATTGCTTGCGAAGATTCTCTTTAGCCGCCTCCAAATCCTGCCGCGCCGTAGCGATGAACCGCTGGATTCCGGCACGTTTTTCCTCGGCCTCCTTCTTCTCCGTCAAGTAATCCTCCTTGGTCTTGACATTCCGGTGAATCCCGGAGGTGAAGCGGATTCCATAAAAGGTATCTCCCTCGCCTACCTCCGCCGTAAACTCTTTCCCGTAAAGCAGGCGCTCGTCACACACTTGCCCGATCGTCTGCTCCCAGCCGGGTTTATGCTCGGACAGCCAGTTGAAGAAGCTATCTTTCTGGTTATCCAAGAACTCCGTCAGTTCCGCTAGCTTAGCGCTCAGGGCCTCGATCTTCACCTCGTTGGATTCCGCTAGCTTTTGATAATCCTCATCCAAATGCTTCTCGGCGGTCTCGAACTCTTTCGTCTGGTAGTTCAACTCGTACTTCAGCTCACGGATCTTCAGCTCCAAGTCCTTCCGGTTCGCATCGTAATTGCCGAGACGCCCCTTGACCGCCTCCAATTCCTCCGAGGTTCCCAACTGCCCCCGGGCAGTCTTGATACGCATCTTCAAGGCGGCGACCTCCGTCGTACGTTTCTCCCGATCCACCAACAAACGCTCTTTCTCCTCCGAGGCGGCATGGCGCAATTCCTCCCGTAGCCGTCGATAATACTCCCGGCGAGCCTCCCGACGAGCATTGATCTCGGTCTCTGCCGCCAGTAATTGTTTCTGTTTCTCGTTCTCGAAGCCGGCCAACTCGTTCTTCAGATTAGCGATCAAATTGGCGTGCAAGACCGAGGCTTCTTTATTCTTGGAAGAAAGCAAATCTTTCTCCACGACTAAGGATTCCTGTTCCTGCTGTAAGATCTCCAATTTGTTACAACGATCCATCGCCGTCTGGATATCTTTCCCGGCATAGAAAACCCGTTTCGCTTCCGCCTCCGACAAAGCGTTTTTCAGCACGGCCAACTCGCCTTCCATCGTGGCTGTCCGGTTCTTCGATTCAGCGTCTAGCTTATCCCTTTGCCTATAGAAATCCGATTTGACCGCCTCCTGCTCATGTATCTTCCGGGACAACTCCGGCAAGATACGCTCCGTTTGCAGATAAGCCCCGCGTAATTGGCGGCACAGATCGTTGATCCGTAAATCCCGCTTACGGATATCGTCCGACAAGGTGGAGATCCCGGCGGCTTTCCGCGCCATGCCCGGCTCACGGAAAACACCGATATCATTCAGTTGCGCCTCAAAACCGGATAGATGGCTCCGGTAACGGCTCAAGTCGATCACGCTATCCGCCTCGTTCAAGGAGGTGATGATCGTCTGCTTGATATAATCCGCCTCCAAGCGTGAATTCAGCAAGACGTTCTGGATCGTACGGATGATATTCTGATACGAGCCGCTCTCCATCAAGGAATAACAGGAGTAATCCCGTTTATTATCCGAGTTTCCGTAGAGGATATTCCGGTATTCCTCATACGTGGAGATCGCCCCGCTATACTTGATACCGTTCTTATCGAGCACCGAGCGGATACGATCCGACGGATAAGGCGCTCCCTCCTCGTCGATAAAAAGATCCGGCCGGTACGGAGAGGCGATAAAACGGTAGCAGATACGGTTCATCGTCTTATAGCTAAGTACCGTAAACCAACCATCCTCCCTCGCTACCTCGTAGATGATCGAGGAATCGGCATAAGGGAAATAATAATCCTGATACGACTTCTTCTCGACCGGGATTCCGAGCCGCTGCGTATCGGCGTTGTAAAAGAAAAGGATCGCACGGAGGATCGTACTCTTCCCCACTCCCTGCGTTCCGATTAAATGTATATTTCCATCCAGCTGTACTTCCGAGTAACGGATAGCGGCGCTGTTTATAAATACTATTTTATTGAGATATCTCATCTTCGTTCTTTATGTTAATACTATGGATCATCTTCGTGAGGTAATCCCACGAGGAGAGCACTTTCCACGTCCCGTTCATATCGCTCACGCACTCGATAAAGCCCTCTTTCGTCATCCTGTCCAAGATGGTATCGAGGATATCCTTGCGTTTTTCCTTGCCTCCGGTATGTTTTTTCAACCCGTCCAGCTTCATCTCTAGATCCATGTCGATACGGGAACGTACCAATATCTCCGCCGGCGAGAAGGTGAAACCGGGCCCGAAGGCCGTATCGTACGTACAGAAGAAGTCCATGATATCGATCCAAGCGAAGAAACGCTGGAGCTTTTGCTCCAAGGTAGCCCGGGGCTCCTTGCGGGAGAAGTAGAAGTAATTATTCCCCTGCTCCAACACGAAATTGATATGCGAGAAATAATCACGTAAACGCTCAAAATTATCTTCTACGACCGAGAAGAGTGTCCTCAACTCCTTTACACTTGTATTCGAGCACAGGAAATTACCTTTCGACAGGTAATCATAGATCTGTGCGGTCTGTACCGGTAAATTATCTATCATCCTTATTATTGTTGTTTTATTTTATCCAGTTGTAGAGACGGGGCGTGCCCCGTCTCATCACAGGGGGCACGCCCCGTCTCTACAACTAGGTTCTTTGAATAATGGCATATTCTATATGCTCCGTATGCCCAAAACGGTCTGTTATCTCCAACTCATTTTCATAGAGGGAGAGCAAACGGCAAAATAACGTAACCTTCGCCTCGAAATCCATCTCCCGGTTATACTCGTAGCCCATCACGAAAGAGAACAAATCCCCTCCGGTCCGGCTAAAAACATCCATCATCTTCCGGGTATTGATAGCGGCCTCCCCCACTTCTTGATTTTCCATCTGCTCGGCGGAGATCACGCCCAGCTCCTGCCGGTGGATCACCTTATCCGGCCGCATGCCGTCGGCCACCTTCAAGATGACATCCAGCGCCTCGTCCGTTTGCAAATAAGGAATGGAAATCTTGAATAAGGTAGGCTGCACGCCCTCCAATACCACGGAACGCTCCGCATCTACCACCTCCCGTACATTCGTGTTCTCCTGTAACTCAAACTGCTCCCGCAGATATTTGATACGACGCAGCTTACGGGTAAAACCTACCTGCGTACGGATCTGGTTCAAGTAATCAATGATATCCTGTTGGGAATGGATCAAGCTATGGCCAGCGCTCAATAACTCCGTCTTCAACTCACGGGCGATTGTCAACAGCTCCTCGTCCGGGACTTGGGCGAAAAAAGGAGTCCGTTCCCGATCCAGCAGCTTCTCCACTTCCACGATCAGGCGGTTGATCTCGATTCGCTTAGCGTCCAGATTCTCCAGTTTGGCGATCTTCACCTTATAGCTCGGCTCGTTCTTGAACGTATTATCGATCACCCGTTGCAAGGACACCACATTACGTACCAAGATCTTCCCGATCTTCCGCAAATGCGCCTTGACCGATCGCAGATAACCCAGCTTACGCAAACCGTTATCCTCCTTGCCATAATAATCGATCAATTGATACACCAACTGGATATTCTCATCGATCACCGAGGTAGAAATCTCCTCATTCGCCTCCAGAAGCAGCTCATAGAAAGAGAGATAATGCTCATCCATCTCGATATAAGGGCCGTTCCTGCGGATCACCTCACGCTCGATCAAGATATTCAATTTATTCTCATCGATAATATCCAACGCATAATCATAGCGAAACGGTAATGATTTTCTTTTCTCAAATAAGACCTCCAATAGGTCCTTTCCCAGATTTAGCGTGTTCGTTATATGGGGTATTGAATTATATATGTACATCCTAAACAATTAAGGACACAAAGGTAATAAAAATACAAGTAACCCTTTTTTCTCCGTGATGAAAAAGGATTTCCATCGTAGTGAAAAAGCTTTTTCATCACGGTGGAAAAAGTTTTTCACCCCGATGGAAAAAGAGGAAAATCACGAAGAGTTATCAATCCGCCGGATACACAATTCCCAACTGCCGGCGTACTTCATCGATAATCTCCAATGTAATCAAAGAATTATCAAGGCTATTGATTTCTGACTCCCGCTTGCCAGACAAGACGAGGTTGATAAATTCCGCTACCTCATAATAGTACTCATCCTTATCGGCGACCACGCTTAGGTCTTCCGGAACCGGTTCCGGGCCTTTTCCCATCGCCGGAGCTAAACGGGGAGAATACGTCACTTTACGGATGATATTGATCCGGTCCAAGGTCAAGTTCCCCTCCTCCCCTTGTATCTCGGTAGGCAAGGCGGAGTTGGCGATCTTAGAATAAAGCACCGTGGCGTTCATCCCCTCATACAAGAAATTCACGGCCCCTTGCCCGTCCGCTCCTGAGGACAGGACTATGCCCGAGGCATCTATCTTCTTTGGGCGACCAAACAAGACAACCATCGGATAGACCGTATAAATACCGATATCCATCATGGCCCCATTAGACAACTCCGGCTTGAAAGCGTTCAACACGATTCCTTCCTTGAACTTATCATAACGGGAGGAATACTGGCAATAGCAGGCGAAATAACGACGAACCGTACCTACACGCCCAAGATTCTCTCGCACGGCAAGAAAGTTCGGCGTAAGCGTAGGCTTCATCGCCTCCATCAACGTGACATTATATGTACGGGAAGCCTCGATCATCGCACGTACTTCTTTCGCGTTGGAAGCGAAGGGTTTCTCGCAAAGAACATGCTTGCCATAGCTCATGCAAAGAATACTCTGGGAGGCATGAAGGAAGTTCGGGGAGGCAATATACACGGCGTCGATCAACGGGCTTTTCGCCATCTCCTCCAAGGAGGTAAACGTATACGGTATATTATGTTTCGAGGCGAAAGCATCCGCCGTCTCCTGAGTTCTCGAATATACAGCTACCAGTTCAAAACGCTCATCCTGCCGGGCTCCGGCAATTACCCAATCACTTATGAAATTGGTTCCGACTACACCAAAACGTACTTTATCCATATTCTATCGTATTATGTTCTTTATTTACAAATGTACGATTTCTGTTTAACATAAATACTCCGTGGAAATGTTATTGTATCTATAAAAAGGATAAGTCACAGGAACTTTTTCGCGACGACGCTGTTTAATCTATACAATTTAAAACCGTTTTAAAACTAAATCAAGTATGAAAAGAATTGTATCTTTTATCGTCGTTCTCGCTGTCGCTATGTGCGGAATGACACAAGTAATGGCTCAAAAATCGATAACAAAGGAAGCCAAAAAAGTAGAGAGAGAAATCAAGAAACAAGAGCGTCTGGCACAAGATGCCGTAGAAGGCCAAGAAGAGTTTAACGCCGCTGTACAAGCTATCAACAACCAATCATTCGTATTGGAGGCTAACAACATACAACCGATGAACGGACAGGTATTCTACGTAAATTCAAATACGAACTTCGTATCTTTGAATGACGGACAGGCTATGGTCCAGATCGCATCCAACTCTCCGTATCCCGGTCCTAACGGATTAGGTGGTATCACCGTACAAGGTAGCGCCTCCAATATCCAGACCAAGCAGGATGACAAGGGCAATGTTTATCTGAACATGAACGTACAGGGTGTGTTTATCTCCGCTACCGTTAGCTTGATGCTTACCAACGGAACAAACAACGCAACCGTTACCGTAGACCCGAACTTCTCCGGTAGAAACTTGAGAATGACCGGTACCCTACTTCCGTACTCACAATCGAACATTTTCCAGGGAACAACATATTAATCATGTCCAACTTTTCTATAATAAGGAAGGCGGTGCTCCGTGAGGAACATCGCCTTCGAACTATTTATAGATAGCCTTATCTCTTATTTACGGAAAGGAGCCTTTACCACTTGAGCCTTCAAGTTCTTATTACGCACCTTGATAAAGATATCCGTACCAGCTTTCGCAAACTCAGGTTTCACGTATCCCATACCGATCCCCTTCTTCAATACCGGAGACATCGTACCGGAAGTAACCACGCCAATTACATTCCCTTCCGCATCGGCGATCTCATAGCCATGACGGGGAATTCCCTTTTCCTGCAACTCGAAAGCACACAACTTACGGGTTACGCCCTCTTTCTTCTGACGCTCCAATTCCGCACGATTCGTAAAGTTCTTACCCTCGGCGAACTTCGTGATCCAGCCTAAACCAGCCTCGATCGGAGAAGTCGTATCATCCAAATCATTTCCATACAGACAGAAGCCCATCTCAAGACGAAGTGTATCGCGTGCTCCCAAACCGATCGGCTTGATCCCTTCCGACTTTCCAGCCTCGAAGATAGCGTTCCAGATCGTCATCGCATCACTCGGATAGAAATACAACTCGAAGCCACCCGCACCGGTATACCCCGTGTTGGAGATAATCACGTTCTTGCAACCGGCGAACTCACCCGTCACAAATGAATAGTAAGGAATAGAAGATAAATCAACCGGAGTAAGACGTTGAAGAACCTCCTGTGCTTTCGGTCCTTGGATAGCCAATTGAGCCGTACGGTCGGAAGAATTCTCCAATTCGGCACCTACCGTATTATGGCTTACGCACCAATCCCAATCCTTGTCGATATTACCGGCGTTTACGACCAGCAAATATTTCTCCGGCTCGTAATGATATACCAAAAGGTCATCCACGATACCTCCCTTGTCGTTCGGGAAGCAAGTATATTGAGCCTTGCCAAGCGGCAAGACAGAAGCGTCATTAGAAGTTACGCTTTGAATGAAAGCCAAGGCGTTCGGGCCTTTTACCCAAAACTCGCCCATGTGGGAAACATCGAACACACCTACACCATTCACTACAGTCATGTGTTCGTCGATAATTCCGGAATATTCGATAGGCATATTGAAACCTGCGAATTCGTGCATCTTTGCGCCCAACGCGATATGCACGTCGGTAAACGGAGTTGTTTTCATGTAATTATTGCATTTAAGATTTACGAGCCGATAGCTCTATGATTTTTATAACTGTTTCCATACTCTTCTCCAACGAACGAACGGGCAAGAACTCATAACGTCCGTGGAAATTCAGGCCTCCCGCGAAAATATTCGGGCAAGGCAATCCCATAAACGACAGGCGGGCACCATCCGTACCTCCCCGGATCGGTTTCACGATCGGTTCTACCCCAACGGAGGTCATCGCCTCAAACGCCAAATCAACGATATGTTTCTGGGGCTCCACAACCTCGCGCATATTGTAATATTGATCCCGAAGCTCTAAATGCGCACATCCCGGATGCGCTTCATTCATCTTATCAACCAACGTACGAAGCAATTCTTTCTTCTCCTCGAACAACTTCCGGTCATGGTCACGGATGATGTAAGATAGAGTAGCTTCCTCGACCGAACCGGTCATACCGGTCAAATGGAAGAATCCCTCATAACCAGTCGTATGCTCCGGACGTTGCTCGGCCGGCAACCAAGAAGCAAACTCGATCGCACGCAAGGAAGCGTTTTGCATCTTATCCTTGGCGTATCCCGGATGTACGTTCAAGCCCTTGAAGATAATTTTAGCGCCGGCGGCATTGAAATTCTCATATTCCAACTCACCGATTTGTCCACCGTCAATCGTATATCCCCAATCACAACCGAACTTCTCCACGTCGAAATGATCGGCACCTTGTCCGATTTCCTCATCCGGGGTAAAAGCGATACGGATCTTACCGTGCTTGATCTCCGGATGATCCTTCAAATATTGCATAGAGGCGACGATAGCGGCTACACCTCCCTTATCATCGGCACCTAATAAAGTCTTACCATTCGTTACGATAATATCCTGTCCCTTATAATCTGAAAGCTCTGGGAACATCGATTGAGATAGTACAACATTTTCTTCCGCATCCAAGACAATATCACCAC
>OHHS01000382.1_pt1 | contig 24413 bp, 10 predicted proteins | sample 1568161 | NCBI WGS metagenome assembly OHHS01 (sample SAMEA3879519, study PRJEB24766) | human gut metagenome | biome: human-associated habitat; feature: feces | place: USA | collected 1985/1987
GCAGCCGCCATACCTGCATTGAAAGCATTTGTAAAGCAAAAGCCAACAGCAAGTCTCCTTCAGGACGCAGAATATATGTTAGTCAGTTCAGCTTATGAACTGAAAGACAAAAACCGCATCGAGTTACTGCGCAAGTACCTTGACTGTTATCCGGATACTCCCTACGCCAACCGAATCTATTCGCTGCTGGCTTCCTGCTACTTCTACGAAGGGAAATATGATGAGGCCCTGGCACTCTTCAATTCTACCCGGCTCGATCTACTGGGAAATGAGGAGCGCGACGACCGCACCTACCAACTGGCAACCTGCTACATGAAGACTGATAATCTGAAAGAAGCCGCCATCTGGTTCGAAACGTTACGTGCCAGCAGTCCCAAATATGCAAAGGACTGCAGTTACTATCTCGCTTATATCCGCTACACTCAGAAGCGTTATGATGAAGCGTTGAAAGACTTCCTCCCTTTGCAGGACGACCCGAAGTACAAAGAACTCGTTCCTTACTACATAGCAGAAATCTATGCTATCAAAAAGAACTATGATAAGGCGCAGATCGTAGCACAAAACTACCTGTCGGCCTATCCGAACAACGAGCACGCCGCCGAAATGTACCGCATTCTGGGAGACGCTTACTACCATTTCGGACAATATCACCAGGCAGTGGAAGCATTCACCGGCTATCTGGACAGAGATCACTCCGCTCCCCGCCGGGACGCACTTTATATGCTGGGACTCTCCTATTACCAGACAAAAGTCTACTCCAAAGCAGCCGAAATGCTGGGACAAGTGACGACCGCCAACGATGCCCTGACCCAGAATGCTTACCTGCACATGGGACTCTCTTACCTGCAACTGGCAGAAAAGAACAAGGCACGTATGGCGTTCGAACAGGCAGCCGCCTCCAACGCCAACCTGCAGATTAAGGAACAGGCCGCTTACAACTACGCACTTTGCCTGCACGAAACGTCCTACTCCGCTTTCGGTGAATCGGTTACTGCTTTTGAAAAATTCCTCAATGAATTCCCGACTTCTCCGTATGCCGAGAAAGTAAGCAACTATCTGGTAGAAGTTTATATGAATACCCGCAGCTACGAAGCTGCTTTAAAGTCAATCGAACGGATAGCCAAGCCGAGTGCACAGATCATGGAAGCCAAACAAAAGATTCTCTTCCAACTGGGTACACAGTCGTTTGCCAATGCCAATTTCGAACAGGCTCTCCAATATCTGAACCAGTCCATCGCCATCGGGCAGTACAACCGCCAGACAAAGGCGGACGCTTATTACTGGTGCGGAGAATCTTACTACCGCCTCAACCGGATGATGGAAGCCGCCCGCGATTTCAACGCTTATCTGCAACTGACCACGCAGCCAAATAATGAAATGTATGCGCTCGCCAACTACAACCTAGGATACATTGCTTTCCACCGCAAGGACTATACACAGGCAAGCAATTACTTCCAGAAGTATATCCAACTGGAAAAAGGTGAAAACAGAACAGCGCTTGCAGATGCCTACAACCGTATCGGAGACTGTCATCTGAATGTGCGCAACTTTGAAGAAGCCAAGCACTACTACTCGCAAGCCGAACAAATGAATACTCCTTCCGGCGATTACTCCTTCTATCAGCTGGCACTGGTATCCGGTTTACAGAAAGACTATACCGGTAAGATCACTCTTCTGAACAGACTGGTCGGCAAATATCCTTCTTCTCCATACGCAGTGAATGCCATCTACGAGAAAGGACGTTCTTATGTACTGATGGATAACAACGGCCAGGCTATTACCTCTTTCAAGGAATTGCTGGAGAAATATCCCGAAAGCCCCGTCAGCCGGAAAGCTGCGGCTGAAATCGGTTTGCTGTATTATCAGAACGGCAACTTCGACCAGGCAATCAATGCGTACAAACAAGTGATTGAGAAATATCCGGGCAGCGAAGAAGCCCGCCTGGCAATGCGCGATATGAAATCTATCTATGTAGATTTGAACCGTATCGATGAATTTGCGGCTTTAGCCAATGCGATGCCGGGACACATCCGCTTTGACGCCAGCGAACAGGACTCACTTACGTATGCGGCTGCCGAAAAGATTTATGCACGTGGCAGAACAGAAGAAGCCAAGAGCAGCCTTAATAAATATCTGCAAACTTTCCCAGAAGGAGCATTTAGCCTGAATGCACATTATTACCTCTGCCAGATTGGAAACGAGCAGAAGAATTATGATATGGTGCTCCTCCACTCCGGAAAATTGCTTGAATATCCGAATAATCCATTCGCAGAAGAAGCGCTGATCATGCGTGCGGAAGTACAGTTCAACCAGCAACAGATGGCAGAAGCTCTGGCAAGCTACAAGATGCTGAAAGAAAAAGCGACCAATGTAGAACGCCGCCAGCTTGCCGAAACCGGCATCCTGCGCTGTGCCTTCCTGCTGAGAGACGACGTAGAAACGATTCACGCGGCTACCGAGGTGCTGGCTGAAGCCAAGCTTAGTCCGGAACTGAAAAACGAAGCTCTTTATTATCGCGCAAAAGCTTATAAGAATCAGAAAGCGGACAAGAAAGCATTGGATGATTTCCGCGAACTGGCCAAGGATACCCGTAATTCTTATGGTGCCGAAGCTAAATACCAGGTTGCCCAAGCACTTTACGATGCCAAAGAATATGCGGCGGCAGAAAAAGAGCTGCTCAACTACATCGAACAGAGTACGCCACACGCTTATTGGCTGGCACGCAGCTTTGTCCTCCTGTCGGACGTATATGTCGCTATGGGTAAAGACCTCGACGCACGCCAGTATCTGCTGAGTCTGCAACAGAATTACCAGGGCAATGACGATATCGAGAGCATGATTGAAGACAGACTAAAGAAACTAAACAAGTAAAGATTGAAAAGTATGAAACGAACTCTTTATATAGCAGGAGGCTTTACACTGGCATTTCTGATGCCGTTCAACCTCCAGGCACAGAATACTCAGCCGAAAGATACGACCATGAACCGCACGGTCGTCGTAGAACAGGAATATAATCCCGACATTCTGGATGCTTCCAAAGTGAATGTGCTACCCAAAGTGGAAGAACCTACCGTCAGCAAAAAGGAAGTGGAATATGCCACTACTTTCTTCCCGGCTACCTCTATCCCTGCCGACCTGATGCGTCCCTATGTAGGAACGGAAGTGCAGCCCGGCAGCAAGCCCGGATATATACGCGCCGGATATGGAAACTACGGTAATCTGGATCTCCTTGCCAATTACCTGTTCCGTCTGTCGGACAGGGACAAGCTGAACGTCCGCTTTCAGATGGACGGAATGGATGGCAAACTGACTATGCCGGAAACAGACACGAAATGGAATGCTTATTATTACCGTACCCGTGCGAATATCGATTATATCCATCAGTTCAACAAGGTAGATTTCAACATCGCCGCTAATTTCGGACTCAGCAATTTCAACCTTTCTCCGGTTCAGCCCGGCAAGCAGAAGTTTACTTCAGGAGACTTCCATCTGGGAGTAAAATCGACAGATGAAAATTATCCCATACAGTTCGAAGCGGAAACCAATCTGATGATGTACAACCGTCAGAACAATAACACTTTCTTTTTCAATGACAAAGTCAGAGAAACACAAGTGCATACCAAAGGATTGATCAGCGGCGCTATCAGCGACGAACAGAGCATCAACATCGGATTGGACATGCGTAATCTCATCTACAATAAAGACCTGAAACTTGCTGACGACCTCCAGGTATACGAGAACCGTACCGCTCTGGCACTGAATCCGCATTATAAACTCAGCAGCGACAGCTGGAACCTGCGTGCAGGAGCCAATGTGGATATCTCATTCGGCAGCGGTAAATCATTCCGCGTGTCTCCGGATGTAATAGCACAGTATATCTTCTCCGACAGCTACGTACTCTATGCGCAAGCTACCGGAGGCAAGCTGGTCAACGATTTCCGCAGACTGGAAACGATCTGTCCTTATGCCTTGCCGGCAGGCCCTATTCTCGATACGTACGAACAGCTGAATGCAGCGATAGGATTTAAAGCGAGTCCTTATCCCGGATTATGGATTAATCTGTATGGCGGTTATCAGGATTTGAAAGACGATTTCTTTGAGGTGCAGGAAGAAACATTTGTCAACTATGATCCCTCACTTGCCGGTGATGCTCAGGAAGGGAATTCCTCGTCCCCGGTCACAGCACATCAATATCTGAATCTGGAATTTAGCAATGCCAACAACTTCTACGCTGGTATGAAGATCAGCTATGAATACAAAGACCTCATTGCATTGTTCGCTGCTGGAACTTACCGTAACTGGGATGCGAAAGAAAAATACAGCCTGTATATGAAACCCGCCTGCGAAATTAATTTCAGCGCAGACTTCCGCCCGATCACAGGACTGAATATCAATCTCGGTTACGATTATATCGGACGCACAAAGGTAGAAGGCATTAAAGCCGCAGCAGTCAGCGACCTGCATGCCGGAGCCAGCTATAATGTGTTCAAAGGAGTATCCGTGTATGCCCGGATTAATAATATCCTCAATAAGAAATACCAGTATTATCTGGGCTATCCTACAGAAGGTCTTAACTTCCTGGGAGGATTAAGCTTCAGCTTCTAGACAAGACATATTCTCCAAAGAGAAGAACCAATCAGATGCCCATCCTGTTATTGCCTATGTGCAACATAACAGGATGGGCTTTTTTATTGTTCCTTACAAAGCCTCCTTTTCCATTCCGTCTATAATTTTGTATCAAGGTCTACCCATTTGTTACAGATAGTGTTTCTAGCTATTTGTGCACCTAATTTGGTGAATATTGCACGTCCATTTTTCACATCACCCCTAATTTTGCATCATCATTAAAAGATAAATGAAGTTAACCTTATTGCACATAAGCAAAGGATATATTTAGAAACTGAAGAGAGAATAAAGAGAATAAAAGTCACCCCCAACCCGGTTGACCTAACTATAAACTAAATATATTATTAACCTATCAAATTAAACAGTATGAGAAACGCGCTCAATTTAAGATTCTGCTTTCTTGTTACGTTTCTTTTATTCATACCGTTGATGTATGCCTTGCCCCCGGAAGGTATCACAATTAAGGGTAGAGTAACGGATGAAACACTCAAAGAAGGCGTTCCCGGAGCTAATGTGACTGTGAAAGGCACGAGCATTGGGACAATCACAGACTTTGACGGTAACTTTACGATCGTTGCCCCAAGCAAAAAATCCGTATTGAACATTTCCTTTATCGGGTATGTAACCCAGGAGATCGTGGTCGGAGACAGGACAATCATCAATGTTTCCTTAAAAGAAGATGCACAGAACCTCGGTGAAGTGGAAGTTGTAGCTATCGCCTACGGTAATCAGGACAAGCGCATGCTTACCAGTGCCGTCTCCTCCATTGACAACAAAGAGTTGATCAAATCTCCGGCAACAAGTATCACGAACCTCCTCGCAGGAGCATTGCCGGGTGTATCTTCCGTACAGACTACCGGACAACCAGGTAAAGATGCTGCTGCCATCTACGTACGTGGCGTCGGTTCATTAAATGATTCACAATCCAAGCCCTTGGTTTTAGTAGACGGAATAGAACGTGAGTTTTCACAAATCGACCCGAACGAAATCGAAAGTATTTCAGTATTGAAAGACGCCTCTTCCACCGCTGTATTCGGAGTAAGAGGTGCTAATGGCGTTGTATTGATCACCACCCGAAGAGGTAAAGCAGGCAAAACGCAGATTTCTGCCAGCACCAAACTGGGTCTGCAACAACCCATCTCACTGGTAGAGCAGACCGGAAGTTACGAGTTTGCACGCTTCTGGAATATGAAGCAGGAGATGGACCACGTTACGAATCCTAAGTTATACTTCACTCCGGAACAGGTAGAAGCCTATCGCACCGGCTCAGACCCCATCATGTATCCCAGTATGGACTGGAAGAAGTATATTTTTAATAATATCTATCTTCAAAGCCAGAACAACCTAAATATCTCCGGCGGTAGCGATAATGTACGATACTTCATCTCAGTAGGTTATACTTATCAGAACGGACTTCTGAAAGAACTTCCCGGACAAATGTACGACAATAACTATCGTTACAACCGCTATAACTACCGCGCCAATATCGATGCCAATCTGACCAAGACCACTTCGATGAAACTCGGTGTCGGTGGTGTTTTAGGTAAGATACAGGAACCGCGCAGCGTTGTTTCGGGTACGGGAGAAGACCAAAACCCCTGGGTAATCGCACAGATCTGGTCACATCCGTTTGCAGGACCGGGATTTATCAACGGAGTACGTACACTGATTCCTAAAGATATGGTTCCGCTGGGAGAAGTGATGCGTGACGGTATGTTCGTATTCTACGGACAAGGTTACAATCAAACGTATGACACGACATTGAATCTGGATTTGGACATCACACAGAAACTGGACTTTATCACTCCGGGACTGAGCGTTTCCGTGAAAGGTGCTTACGATAATAAATTCAAACTGGAAAAAGTACGTACGGGAGGCGCCATCGAAGCACAGACTGTGTACTACAAATCATACTTTGACACCAACGGTACGATGTCACAGACCGATCCCGACTACGATAAGTCACTTATCTATGTACCCAGCGGCAGCGATACTCCGCTCACTTACTCGGAAAGCAGCGGACGCGGACAGAACTGGTATCTGGAAGGACGTATCAACTATGACCGTACATTCGGCGACCACAGAATATCCGGTCTGTTCCTTTACAATCAGTCGCGTAACTATTATCCGGACAGCTACACTTATCTGCCCCGTAACTACGTAGGATTGGTAGGACGTGCTACTTATGCCTATCAAAGCAAATATCTGCTCGACGTAAACGTCGGCTACAACGGTTCGGAGAACTTTGCTCCGGGCAGCACACGTTTCGGTGTATTCCCTTCCTTCTCTGCCGGCTGGATCGCAACTGCCGAGAAGTTTATGGAAAACCAGAAAATCGTAGACTACCTGAAACTCAGAGCATCCTGGGGACGTGTAGGTAATGACAAGGGAGTAGACTCACGTTTTATGTACATGCCTGCCGTATGGGGATCATCAGGCAGTTACAGCTTCGGCGTGGACAATCCGATTTCCCAATCGGCAGCAGCCATCTCACGTATGGGTAATCCGGCAGTAACCTGGGAAACAGCCGACAAGCAGAACTACGGTATTGATCTTAAGTTCTTCAACAGCCGCCTGTCCGCTACCTTCGACTACTTTATCGAACACCGCACAGGTATTCTGATCTCTCCGGAATCGACCCCAAGCATCATCGCAACTGCACTGCCTAACCTGAACATTGGTAAGGTAGACAACCACGGTTACGAAGTTTCTCTCGGCTGGCGCGATAAGATCGGAAAGGATTTCACCTATAATGTGGATGCCAACGTCTCTTTCGCACGCAACAAAATCCTCTATATGGACGAAGTGCCCAAGCAATTCTCTTATATGAACCAGACCGGTGGCTCTACCGGACGCCAGACCGGAGTATACAACTACATCCGTCTCTATCAGTACAGCGACTTCATCACCGGAGCCGACGGCGAACTGATCTTAAAGCCGGAACTGCCTCAGCCTTATCAGAAGGTGTATCCGGGTGACGCCATGTATGCCGACCTCAATGGAGACCACATCGTGGACGGTAATGACAAGAGCGTAGCAGGTTATGCTACCCGTCCGGAATACGTTTTCGGTATGAATATGGGATTCGACTGGAAAGGATTCAACTTCACCATGCAATGGGTGGGTTCCAAGAACGTTAACAGAATGTATGACATCGAATACCGTATCCCTTATACGAATGCCGGAAAGCGTGGTTTGCTGACTTACTTCTACGATGGTTGCTGGACTCCGGAAAACCAACTGGGAGCTGTTTATCCACGTCCGTCGGAAGAATCGGAAAGCTGGAACTCCGAACCCTCTACCCTTTGGTTGGTAGATGCTTCCTATCTCCGTTTGAAGAGTCTGAGCTTCGGTTATACCATCACCGGAAAGAAATTCCTGAAGAAACTGGGCCTCAGCTCACTCGGATTAAACTTCAGCGGCTACAACCTGCTGACCTTCTCACCGCTTAAATATCTTGATCCGGAAAGTGATCCTAACCGATTCGGAGATTATCCGCTGATCAAAGTATATAGCTTCGGTTTAAATCTTAACTTCTAAAAAACGACTGTATGAATAGAATAATAAAAGGACTCGGAATAGCATTAGGTTGCGTACTGATAGCCTCCTCCTGTTCTGAAATCAGCTTCGGGGATAAATTTCTGGGCGACCAGCCTGAGAGTTCCGGAGCGACTACCGAAGAAATGTTCTCTTCGAAAATAAATGCCGAAAAGGTGCTGACCAAAGCATATACCGGATTACCTTATGGGCTACCGACCGGCTCTGACTACAAATTGGGTGTGAACATACTTGAATCAATCACAGACTTATGTTACAGTTTCCGTGACAATATCAGTGATGGGCCTGTCAAGCTCTATTACAACGGAGCACTCAGTGCCAACAACGTCCCAAAGAATTCTGCTTACCGTTATGGAAGCAAGTCTGACTGGACCACCATCCGTTACGCTTGGTTATATATCGAGAACGTAGAAAAAGTGCCCGACATGACAGCCAGCGAGAAAAGTGAACGGATCGCGGAAGCCAAAGTTTTGATCTCCCTCTGCTATTTCGAAATGCTGAGATATGTAGGCGGTGTGACATGGCTGGACCACTATGTAGACGTAAACGAGACAATGAATTTCCCCCGTATCACTTTTGCCGAAACGGTAGAGAAGATCGTAGGATTGCTCAACGAAGCCATCAACTCCAATCTGGCCTGGAAAGCCGAGAAAGCAGATGACGGACGTATGACCCTGGCAGGAGCGATGGCATTAAAGTTCAAGGTATTGCAATGGGCAGCCAGTCCGACTTTCAACTCAAACACTAAATGGCATCCGGAAGCAGACGAATATACCTGCTACGGAAATTACAGTGACCAGCGTTGGAAAGATGCCGCAGAAGCAGGCGCAGCCTTTTTCACAGAATTACAGAAACGGCACGAATACGAACTGATTCAACCTACGGAAGAGACGCATCGGGCAAGACGTCTGGCCTATCGTCAGGCCTACTACAACCGCGGCGGAACAGAAATATTAATCTCTACCCGTCAAGGATATAGCTCCGATGTTCACAGCAGCTTTATCGGTCAACGTTATTACAGCGGCCCTACATTGAACTATGTAGATATGTTTCCGTGGGAAGACGGAACTGATTTTCCGGCAAATTTCGACTGGAAATCCCCCTCCAAGCAACCGTTCTTTACAAAAGGCGAAATGGTGCCCACCCGCGACCCGCGTCTGTATGAAAATGTAGCTTGTCCCGGAGACACCTACTGCAACGGAACAACAGCTCCTGTTTATATCAACCACGCCGACTACAAAGACGGTAGCGGATTCCTGATCATGAAGTACATCTTACAGGAAAACAACGACCGCGAAGGTCCGGTACAATGGTCACACACCCGTCTGGCGGAAATCATGCTGGGATATGCGGAAGTACTCAACGAAGTCAACGGACGCCCTACCGACGAAGCTTACAAAATGGTAAACGATGTACGAAAGAGAGTAGGTCTGCCGGAACTTTCCAAGACGATGAATCACGATCAGTTCCTCGAAGCCGTACTGAGAGAAAGAGCACTCGAATTAGGATTTGAAGAAGTACGCTGGTTCGACCTCGTTCGCAGAGACCGTCAGAGCGACTTCAAGAAGAAGTTGTACGGACTCAGAAGCAGAGGTAACGACCTGAACAATCCGACTGAGTTCACCTTCGAGAAGATCGAACTGGGAGACCATTACTGGGCTACCAACTGGGATACCAAGTGGTATCTGGCTCCGATTCCTCAGGAGGAAATCAATAAGCAATATGGAATGACCCAAAACCCGGGCTGGTAAATGACACGTTAACTAATATCGTTTGAACAATGAATAAAATAAATTATATATTAATCACTCTGCTCCTGGGAGGTTCGGTATCCCTGAATGCACAGACATCGAAAGCTGCTTCGGAAATGCAGCTGGCAGATACACTGAGCATCGGCTACCAGATAAACGTATCTTCCCGGACCAGCAGTTACTCTATCAACGGAGTCAATGCTTCCGCATTCGAAAAATCTCCGTACATAGATATCAGCAAAGCTTTGTATGGAAAAGTGGCAGGTCTGAATGTATATCAGGGTACAGGCTCGTCAGCCGATAACGTATCCACCCTCTCTATACATGGAAATGCCCCACTAGTATTAATTGATGGTTTCCCACGTGATATCAGTGACATCACTTCGATGGAAATCGAATCATGCTACGTTCTGAAAGATGCGGCGGCAGCGGCTCTCTACGGTATGCGTGGTGCGAATGGAGTAGTACTGATCACGACCAAACGCGGAATAAGCAATGGCCTGAAAGTAAATGTGGACTATAATTTCGGTGTCAATACCCAATTCCGCTCTCCGGACTTTGCAGATGCCTATACGTACGCGAATTCCCTCAATACAGCATTAAGCGGAGACGGTCTGCCTGCACGCTACAATGCACAGGAACTGGATGCTTTCCGGACAGGGATCTATCCGTATGACTATCCGAATGTAGACTGGTGGAATGAAACACTGAACGACACCGGATTCACACACAACCTGAAAATGTCTTTCAGCGGAGGTAGTGATAAGTTCCGTTTTTACACGGTAGTAGACTATTACCGGGATCGCTCCATGCTAAAAAAGAACACGGAAGATACACGTTTCGACACTACTCCGACAGACACACGTCTGACCGTGCGTACCAATCTGGACGTAAAAGTGACGGAAAGTACCTTATTGAAAGCCGGCATCGTAGGCAGACTGAAAGAATTCAGAGGTACCCGCTATGGACGCAGCGCTATCTTCAACAGAATCTATGGCATTCCATCCGCTGCATTCCCCATTCGTTATGAGAATGGTATTTATGGAGGTAGCTCTGTGTACGGAACCGGTAATCCGGTAGCTCTGTTGAAAGACTACGGACACATCCGTAACGTCTACGGAACACTACTCGCCGACCTGAGTATCCGTCAGGATTTGGGTGCGTTGACCAAAGGGCTGGCAGCCGAAGCATCCGTCTCTTTCGATAATATCGGAGGAATGAATGAAACCACCAGCAAAGAGTACCGTTACATGAACAGCAACGCAAGTATCACCAGTGATGGTACACTGGTAACAACTCCCGTCATTTATGGTACAGACTCCGAAACACTGGGACACAACCAGCCTTTCGAAAGACTGATGCTACGCAGCGATTTCCAGGCAAAGGTGGATTATAACCGCACTTTTGGCAAACATCAGGTGGGAGGAGCATTGATTTATGATATGCAGTCTGTTGTCAAAAACGGCAGAAACAACTCTCAGAAGAATCAGTCTGTGCTGGTGAACGCCACATATACTTACGACAACCGTTACAGCCTCAATGCCGTATTTAACCGTTCGGGATCAGCTTACCTGCCCGACGGAGACAAATACTCGAACTATCCTGCCGTTTCCGCTGCATGGATCGTTTCCAACGAAGCATTTATGGAAAAGGTGACACCGATCAATCTCTTTAAGATTCGCGCCTCTTACGGTCTGTCCGGATGGGACGGCAATCTGAGCCACGAACTATGGCGTCAGTCTTATGGCAGCGGCGGTGCCGGTTATAACTTCGGAGTGAATGCCGGAGGACAGTCCGGTGGCAGTGAAGGCGATCTGCCGGTTATCGGCCTGGTAGCGGAAAAATCACAGAAAGCGACTTTCGGATTTGATCTCGCTGCTTTTGATAATCGTTTGAATGCAACAGTAGAAGGTTTCTACGAAAAACGTTCGGATATACTTGTGTCAGGTGCCAATTCTACTTCCGGTATTATCGGTATCACAGTAGGTCAGGTGAACGAAGGAATCTATAAATACAAAGGAGTGGATGCTTCTTTGAGTTGGAATGATAAGATCGGTGATTTCCATTATGGTATTGGTGCTAGCATGTCATATCTGAATACAGAGGTAGTCAATGTAAACCAGGCATATCAGGAATACGACTACCTGTATACCAAGGGCAACCGTATCGGACAGATGTACGGTCTGGAAGCTATCGGCTTCTTCAACAGCCAGCAGGAAATCAACAACAGTCCGCTACAAACCTTCTCGGACGTAGCTCCCGGTGACGTGAAATACAAAGATCAGAATGGTGACAACCGCATCGACGAGAAAGACGTTGTGAAAATGTTCGGTTCATCTGTTCCACGCTTCTATTTCGGATTCAATCTGAACTTCTCATACAAGAGACTGGAGCTTTCCGCTGATTTCCAGGGAATGACCGGAGTCACTGTTTCATTGCTCAACAGTCCGCTTTATAGTCCACTTGTAAGCAATGGCAACATTTCAAATACATTCCTGAATGAAGAAATAAGCTGGACACCGGAGAATAAGACCAATGCAACCATGCCGAGACTGACTACTCAAGAAAACTTGAATAACTATCGCGCCAGCTCACTGTGGTACCGTGACGGTTCATTCCTGAAACTGCGTAACCTATTGGTAGCTTATACTTTCCCGAAATCGCAGACTCGCTTTGCCGACCTGAAAGTATTCGTACAAGGCACCAATCTGTTCTCATTAGACAATATCCATTTTGCCGATCCGGAACAACTTGGCATCGCTTATCCGTCGACAAGAAGTTATTGGGCAGGTATCAAACTTAATTTTTAATGCAAAGTAACAAATGAACATTATGAGAACCAAATACATACTCTTAACCATTTTGTCTTCGTTGGTCTTTGCTTCGTGCAACTACCTTGACTTTGATGAAACGAACAACCTGAAGACAAAAGAAGACATGTACAAGTATTTCGGTACAAGCAAATCAATGCTTACCCACGTATACTCATACATGCCACAAGGCTACCAACTGTTTGCGACCTCCGGCGGAATTTTCACCGAAGACAGATATTCCATGCGCGACTGTGCCAGTGATGACGGCGAATTCGGAGCCTATGCAGATAATATCCAGAATACCAATAACGGTAACTGGTCGCCTATTAAAACTTATGACGATTCATGGACCCTGTATCGCGGTATACGTGCTGCCAACAGCTTTATAGCAGAGATTGCCCAAGTGGACTTCACACGCTACGAGCACGACGGACAATATACAAACTGGATGAAGCAGCTGAAATATTTCCCTTACGAAGCCAGAGTGCTGCGGGCACACTACTTCTTTGAACTGGCACGCCGCTACGGTGACATCGCCATGCCATTGGAAGTACTGACTGAAGAGGAAGCCAATACAATCGGCAAGACACCATTCAGCGAAGTTATCAGCTTCATTGTCAGTGAATGCGACGACGCTGCCAATAACTTGCCGGACAGCTATGTAAACGAACCGGGAGCAGAAATCGGCAGAGTGACCAAAGGCTTTGCAATGGCAGTAAAGTCAAAAGCACTGCTATATGCTGCCAGTAAGCTACATAATCCTTCTATGGATACCGAATTGTGGAAAAAGTCTGCCAAAGCAGCAATAGATATTATCAACACAGGGCTTTACTCTCTCGACCCCCAGGAGAGTGCCAACAACCTCGACTCAAAAGAAGTTGTACTGATGAGGATCAATGGTGATGACTCGGACTTCGAAATGTTTAATCTCCCGCTTCGCATGACTGCGGGAACACGCACTTCCAGTCTTATCCCATACAGCAATTACCCATCACAAAACCTTGTGGACGCATTCGAGACAGTCAACGGTTACAAAGTAACCCTAGAAAACACAGGATGGGTTTGCGAAGACCCTGCATTTGACCCGCAATCACCTTATGAGAATCGTGACAAACGTTTCTACCGCGCTATTCTTGCCAACGGAATGTCGTTTAAAGACTACACCATTGAAACCTTCAAAGGTGGCGCCGACGACGGAATCGTATCACAAGGCGGTTCACCGACAGGATACTTCCTGCGCAAGTACATTCAGGAAGCTACTAGCTTTGAACCGGGTAAAGAAGCTGTCAGCAAGCATCATTGGGTGATTTACCGCTATGCGGAAACATTACTAACGTATGCGGAATCTATGGTCAACGCTTTCAATGATGTCAATTACACAGATGAGACTTATAAGTATTCTGCTCTGTGGGCTATCAATGAAGTGAGAAAGAATGCCGATATGCCATTGATTCCTTCCATGGGAAAAGAAGATTTCCTTGAACGCCTGTACAATGAATGGCGTGTAGAGTTTGCTTTCGAAGATCATCGTTTCTGGGATGTACGGAGATGGAAGATTGCCGATACTACCCAGCGGGAACTATACGGAGTAAAGATCGAGAAGCAGGCGGACGGTACGTTCAACTTCTACAAGAACCTTTACGAAACCCGTAACTGGAGAGATTGCATGTATCTGTATCCGATCCCTCAAAGCGAACTATACAAGAATACAAACTTAAATCCTCAAAACACAGGATGGTAATTAATTGTCTAATCTAATATTTAAAAGATATATGAAAAAGTTATATAGCAACACGTTAATGCAACTGATTCTTGCACTGTGCACATTCAGTTTTGTAGCATGCCAGGAGTTTGACATCGACTCACAGCCGGAAGGTCCTCTCAATATCCAGATAGATGCTTTGGAGTCTTATACTGCTTTGGCAACTTCTCCAAGCAATGTAGTGTTCAACATCAGCTCCAACACTCCCTGGACGATTGAAAGCGACCAGCAGTGGTGCAAGCCGACTCCTTCGATGAGTGCAGCCAGTTCATTGGTGTCGGAGATTGTGGTGACAATGGAAAACAATACAGGAAAGAAAGCACGTACAGCCAAACTGACTATCAAGGCAGAAGGCGTTGAAGGCACCAAGGTAGTTACTATCAAGCAGGCTTCGAAAGAAGATTTAGTAGTAATTCCTTACGACCAGATTGTGCCGACAGTAGGTGGAACCATCTCTTTCAATATTGTGTCAAACAAGCCATTCCAAATAATTCCTTCCACACAGTTTGTAGAACAAATCTCTCCGGCTTCGGGCGATGGTAATGAAGATGGCAACAAAATTCCCATAACCATCACAATACCAGAAAATACAGGAGGTGTAAGAACAGCTGAAATCACTGTCAAGACAGAGTTTCAGGAGAAATCATTCACCATTACACAAGACGGTATCATCATCGAGCCCAAGAATGAAGAAGAAAAAACCAACCAACTGAATGGCATGGGCGGAGAGAAAAACATCGAAATCAACTCCAGCGTAGAGTGGAAAGTAGAGGTTCCTGCCGAATTTAAGGAATGGCTAAGTGCCGAAGCTGATGGTAATAATCTGACGCTTAAAGCAGGATACAACAATTTGTTTATTACAAGAGTGGGACATGTGTTGCTTTATCCCAAGAGCAATGTTCCGGGATTTGAAGGTGTACCCGTTGAAGTGAGACAGCCTAGAAATATGTGGGCAGACGGAGCCGAAGATATTGACCCGGAAACAGGATATGCAACCATACGAAGCAATGCGCAAAATAGATATGTGCCCAACTTCTCTTATGGAAAGGGGAAAATCGTTTGGAACTTTGAAAGCGTCAATATGCCTGCCGGAACGGATGGATTCCTTTACCTGAATGGTGACACATGGCACTGGAATGGTGCAGCAAACGGTGCAGGTTGGATACAAATCAGAATTTATCCGCAAGATTCAACAACAAAATCCAGTTTTAAACTTCACTACGACTGGACAGCTGAAGAATTTACGCTGGAAGAAAGCATGAACGACATCAAAACCATTGAGTTAGATACCAAAGTTGATCCGGAAGACGCGACAAAAGTAAACGTAACATTCTCTATCAACGGAAAAGTATACTATTCCGGTAAGAAACACAATGCCTTTGACTTGGATGGACATAAAGGCGTAATATTCTATTCCGGATTCAGCGGTCCATTCTCACCGGAATGTACCATCGTCTTTAAGTCGTTAGACTATGAAGTTTATGAATAAATGTGTAAACAATAACTTGAAGTGTTTATGAAATCTGATAAATTACATAAAATAGCCTTCTTAGGACTTTTCACACTACTGGCAGCAGTTCCTGTGTTGCAAAGCTGTGATGACGATGAGAAGCAAAAGGCTGTCGACCTGCGCTACCGTGTAGAAGACTCATATCTACTACCCGCCGACGGCACAACCGATGAACTGAGCGTCACTTTCCAGGTGAAATCAACCGATCCATGGGAAATATTCGGAGAAAACAAAGGTGACTGGTATGCCATTTCACCAGCCACGGGTGATAACCCGGAAAAGACATACGATGTAACCATCAAATGTGAGGAAAATACCAGCTTGGACGATCGTACTGAGGTCATTAACATCAAGAGCGATTATTGGACCGGTAAAAAATTCACACTGACTCAAAAAGGTACTGCCTACTTAGAGTACGAAGGAGTGGATATGATTGAAAAAAACGGAAATGTGCCCGAAGTGTTCAGTGTGCTTAGCAATCAAAAGTGGACAGCCAAGGTGACTGATGGAGAAGAGTGGCTTTCCATCAGTCAAGGAGCTTCCGGAATGGAAAACGGTACAGTGGAACTGAAAGCAACCCCCAATACCGGTGCCATGCGTTACGGAGTGGTAACTTTATATGACCGCAATGGTGACAAACAACAGGAAGTGAACATCACCCAAGATGGTGTACAGATTGAACCCGCACAGCCCGAAAACGGCAAGTGGTATGAAGTGGAAGCTGTGGGCGGAAAGCTGACTATTCACGTAGTAGCCAATTCACGCTGGGGAGTTACGAAAGAGATTCCGTCAGACGAAACATGGTATGAATTTGAGCAAACCGAATTTAATGGAAGTGCCGATTTGGTTATCAATGTAGCAGAATACAGCACTAGCTCTTCGGTACGCAACGGAACCATCATTCTCTCTTCCCTCAGTGATGAAGAAGGAATAGAACCGGTGACTACTACCATACGAATCAAACAAGCCAGTTCAGAATCATCAAGAACTACCGTGAACGAAGAAAACAGAGAGGTGAGCGGAGATTATTACTTTGGCAGCCAACTGATGCCTGGACGATATAATATCTACATCGGACCGTTCAACGGCAACATGAATATGTTCTTCATGATTAATGCCACTCCGTGGACCGAATTCCGTTGGCACGTGGCAGGCGGAAAGAGTGACCTCAGCACTACTCCATGGAGCCAGAAAGTATTTAGCGGTGCAGCCGGAACGGTGAAAACACTGGATACGAATGCTGACAATAAGTTGGGATGGAATATCCTGCAAGAAGAAAATGAAACCGGTACATGGATTAGGGTAGAATGGTACCTCAACGATGAGTTTATCATTTCCACTATCTCCGATGGTACCCAGGACTGGAAAGTACCAGGAAATATTCTTGTTGAGAAAGGTGGACAGATCATGGTGCGCTGCAACGATGGCACACTGCCGCTACGCAAATGGGAATACATCGAACCGCTGAAGTGGGGCGAATAGCCAACGTAACATTGACAAAGAAAAAGTACCTGCCTGTACAAACTGGCAGGTACTTTACTACCAACGTAAAATAATGAACGAACCAAAAAAGTTATGATGAAAAGAAAAATATTACTTATACTGAACATGGCAATCATCGGATTTTCCACTGCTGCCTGTTCGGATGATGAGACCAATTACATCACTCCGGAAAAGAAATATCCGCTCACTGCTTTTGCCGTAGCAGTAAATAATGTGTCAGCGAATACGACTTCCTATTATCATGGGAAGATAGACCAGACAACCCACAGAGTGGAAATCGGTACGATCGAGGATGCCAATACCATCACCGGCGTAGACTATACGCTAATGAGCGATGGAGCCACCATCTCACCGGACCCGGCAACATTTGTACACAACTGGAAAAAAGAGCAGACAGTGACCGTCACCACCGAAGACAATCAAACAACGACCTATACTATCGTACTGACCAAGTTTGACGACACCATGAAGGACGTTCTCTTCATGGACGAGTTCGATGTAGACGGCAATCCGGACCCGACCAAATGGGTACTCTGCCAGAAAGCAGGCTCCGACTGGAACGACGAAATGTCCGAAAGTTATGACCAGGCTTACGTAAAAGACGGCAGACTTATACTGAAAGCCGAAAAAATAGGTGATGAATACAAAGCCGGCGGTATCGAAACGCAAGGTAAGTTTGACTTCACCTTCGGACGGGTGGAAGTAAAAGCCAAAATCACCAGTTACCCCAATGGCGCATTCCCCGCTATCTGGATGATGCCGAAGAAATATATCTATGACGGATGGCCGAATTGCGGAGAAATCGATATCATGGAACATGTGAAACAGGAATCCGCGATCCATCATACGATACATACTCACTACACGTATGATTTGAACATCAAAGATCCGTCCAACACCGCACAAGTAACTTGCAATTATCAGGACTGGAACATCTACGCTTTAGAATGGAGCGAAGACAAACTGACTTTCTTCGTCAATGGACAGGAGACTTTCTCTTATTCAAACCTGAAACTGGAGAATGAAGCAGAAATGAAGCAATGGCCGTTCACAAAAGATTCTTCATTCTATCTCATCCTGAACATGGGATTAGGAGGAGACAGACCGGGCTCATGGGCAGGTCCTATCGATGATGCCAACTTACCTGCCATCATGGAAATTGACTGGGTAAAAATAACCAAGTTAGATAAATAGGTTTTAAGGTAGGAGCCAAGGTTTTTAGGAACTTCTAAAGAAGGAGGAATGGAAGTATAGAGACTATTCAAAACTTTCATTCCTCTATTTGTTTTCGGGTATTAAATCTTTTTTACTTATTAAACATGAAACATTTATTATACGCATTATTAACGGCTGTAAGCATTTTATTCACTAGTTGCGGACCCTCTTCCAATACCAACACCCCACAGGAGCCCAATGTGCCTCAACCGCAGCCTCAGCCCCAACCGGAAGTCACCCAGAAAGTAGTTATCGGTTACCTTGCGCTTGACGACTGGGAGTTTGAAAATTTATTTCCTACGATAGAATGGAAATATCTGACGCATATCAATGCCAGCTTTGCAAGGGTAAAAGCAGATGGCACTCTAAACATTAATCCTGTCCGGAAGAGAATTGAAAGTGTACGTGAAACGGCTCACAAGCATAATGTCAAGATTCTGATATCTTTGGCTAAGAACAGTCCGGGAGAATTCACTACCGCCATCAATGATCCGAAAGCCAGAAAAGAACTGATACAGCAGATTATTGCATTCACTAAAGAATATAAACTGGACGGCTTCGACATCGATTATGAGGAATATGACAACTGGGATAAGAATTTCCCCTCATTATTGGTTTTTGCCAGAGGTTTATACCTGGCAAAAGAGAAAAATATGCTGATGACCTGTGCCGTCAACAGCCGCTGGCTTAATTACGGAACCGAATGGGAGCAATACTTCGACTATATCAACCTGATGAGTTATGACCGGGGAGCGTTTACCGATAAACCGGTCCAGCATGCTTCATACGATGACTTTGTGAAAGACCTCAAATACTGGAATGAACAATGTCGGGCATCCAAAAGTAAAATAGTGGGAGGACTTCCTTTTTATGGATATTCCTGGGAGGAAAGTCTGCAAGGCGCAGTGGATGACGTTCGTGGAATCCGCTATAGCGGCATACTCAAACATCTTGGAAATGAAGCAGCGGACAAGGATAATATAGGCAAGACTTATTATAACGGCCGCCCTACTATAGCCAACAAATGTAAGTTCATCAAAGAAAACGACTATGCCGGCGTGATGATCTGGCAATTATTTCAAGATGCCCACAATGATAACTATGACTTAAAGCTCATAAACGTTGTAGGCAGAGAAATGATGGAATAGACGAGATATATCGCTTTCTCTTATGCAGAAGACCCTATCCTGTTGTGCTTTTCACCTATTGTTATCAGATTTTTAATAGGAGATCTTCATCGTTCCACTCGAGTGATCTGATCTCATCACTAGAGTGAACAGATTTCTCCACTCTAGTGGCAAGATCGTTTCACCCGGGTGGAACGATGAAGATGTCGGTAAGAAAACATAAGTATATAGGCTTGATATGGCAAAGATATAAGGTATCCGAGCTACAAAGTACCTGTTATTTGAAACTGACATATGAGATATTAACCCTCAAAAGGTAGACAGTTTTACCTACTTACGCAAGGAAAGGGAATGAGAGATGAGCAAAAAAGGAGGAGAGATAAGCTAAATTGAAGGCATTTTGCGTAGAAAACAATGAGAGATACCTTATAGAAGAAGTATCTCTCATTGTATATCACACTGATTATATGCTATTTACCTCATATAGAATGAGAGTATGAGACTAATATTTATTTTTTTATTTCTAGTATATGTTCCTAAGTCCAAGTTATCAATGCGATTTACTTATCCTGCTTCCTATAAGCGGAAGGAATCTCTCCTTTAATAGACTTGAAAACCTTACTGAAATAACGCAAAGAAGAGAAGCCGACCACTTCGGAGATTTCAGTAATGTTCATGGTAGTAGTAGTAAGTAACACGATTGACTGCTCAATGCGCTGCTTATTCACATAGTCTACAATCCCCATACCCGTGATGGCCTTCACTTTATTGAATAATAACGAACGACTGATACACATATTAGTAGCTATAAACGCAACATCCAGATCCGGATTACTCATATTATCCGCAATCAATGTATTCAATTTCAGCAGGAAAGTCTCATCCGCATTACTAAAGCTCACTTCCTTATGCGTCAAGAGCTTATCATCTTTATATCTTGCCCGTATCTGTTCGCGCTGCCTCAACTGATTATGAATCAATGCCAGCAATCCGTCTATTTCGAAAGGTTTCGGCAAAAAGGCGTCCGCTCCAGTCTTATAACCGGTATACATATTCTGAGAATTATGATAGGCGGTCAATAAGACAAAAGGAATATGGCTGATATCCAGATTAGTCTTCACTTCCCGGCAAAGTTCAAACCCATTCATCCGGGGCATCATGACATCACTGATGATAATATCCGGCAATCGGTCTTTGATCTGTTCCAATCCCTCTTTCCCATCCTTGGCAACATATACACGGGCAAAATAATTACTCAGCGTTTCTTTCAGATAACTTCGCAGTTCGGGAGTATCTTCGACCACCATCACTGAATATTTTTTCAGGAAGGTATAATCGATTCTATCCGGTTCATTCACTTCCACGCCTGTAGCTGCTTCCACAGAAGCCGGTTCCAGCTGTCCGCAAGTATCCGTGAATAAGGGTAGTTCAAAATAAAAGATTGCCCCTTTTCCCGCTGCATTCGAAGCGCCCACTCTTCCTTTATGGTGTGTGATGAGACTCTTCGCATAGGATAATCCGATGCCGCTTCCTCCTTTTTCATGTCCCCCCTGATAGAAACTGGAGAAAAGAGAGTCTGTGTCTACCATATTCAGTCCCATCCCTTCATCCCTGACAGAGATCCGAACCCAGTCTTTCTCTTGTGACAAGGTGGTAATCAGTGTAGTAGTGGTACCCGATTCGCTAAACTTCAACGCATTCATCAGGAAGTTGGAAAGAACGAACTCGCACTTATTCTGATCGAATGGTACCTCTTTTATCTGTTCGTCCAACTCATATTCGAGTCTGATACCTTTCACATGAAACTCATTGATGAACTTATCTCCCACAGAGCACACCCACTCATTCAAAGGATGCGGCAATATATGCAGCATATCTTTTCCTTCTTCCAGTTTCCTTACATCGAGTACCATATCGATGATACTCTTCATCTGGTATGCCTGCTTATAGATCGGGACCAACAACTTTTCCACATCCTGCTTGTCCGACTCCTTATTGATAATACGCTTCAATGGTGCACAAATCAGTGTAAGAGGAGTGCGAAGTTCATGACTGATGTTCGTCAGGAAATTAATCTTTTCTTCATACATCTTATTTTTCAGACGCATAATCTCCCGCTTCTGTTTGGCTTTCTTCTTGCGATAGAAGTAGTAGACAATGCTATAAGCCACTGCTCCCAACAATATATATAATCCCACATAGAACCAACCGGTCTTCCACCAAGGCGGAGTAACCACAACATGCAGAATGGGTTGTTTCATACTCCACCCTCCGTCACGGGTATAATAAGAAGCGGTAATCGTATACTCCCCTATCGGCAGATAATTGATAACCAAAGAGTTTGAATTGGAACTCGCCAATTCCTGATCGAGCCCCTCTATATTGAAACGAAAGAAATTCTTGCGGAACACATCGCTTTCATTCAGCAGAACTTTCAGTTGCAGGGAAGAAAAGTTCCAGGGAATCTGAATTGTTTCAGCCGCTTCCTGCGGCTCTTCGGATAACGAGACAGGCAGACCGTTTAATAATACATCCAGCAGTTCGACCGTATAATCCTCATCTGTATCAAAATGAACGGCAGAGTTTATCACCGTCATGCCTGTAGTTCCACCGACAAAAACATCTCCGTTTTTGGCCAGAAGAGTAGCATGAAAGATGAATTCGTTAGGCAAAACTCCATCTACTTCCTCCAAGGTAGTAAAATTATGGGTACGGGAAGAATAAACAAATAAATGACGTCTCGTTCCTATCCAGATTCGATATTGATTATCGGCAACAACAGAAGCTACATCCTGAAACAGGCTTGTATTTATCAGTTCACTCTTCCCTGTCCGTGGATCATAACGTACCAAACCTTCGGTAGAAGCCAACCAAAAAATACCATCCTGATCCATAGAGGCGTCATTGATAGTGTATTGTCCTTGATAAATCGTCCGGAAAGTCCCTTCCGAAGAATCATACTCACAAATATTCTTCAGATCGGAAAGGTATGTCTTTGCACCTTTCGTAGCTATTATCAGTGGAGAATGACGCTCGTACTCTTCTCCCATAGTAGCCACTATATCAAACTTACAGGTGACCATATCATATATAAAAATATGCTGGGCACTGAAAAGAATTTTAGTCTTCGTTATCCGCTGGATATTAACAGAAAAACCATTGATACAGGTCTGATCATTCATTTCCTTGTCAATCAGCACAAAGGGACGTATCTGCCCCGTTTGCTTATGAAAGATAAAGAGTCCTTTATTAAAGGAGAAGAACAACAGTTCGTCAGGAGTATATTCCACAATGGAAACAACTTTCTCATATTTGGTGGCAGGATAATGTTTGAAGGTACCCGATACCGGATCAAACCGGTTGATACCTCCCCCATCAGTTCCCACCCAGACTATTCCGTCACTATCCTGAAAGAAACTATTAATAGTCTGGTTGCTTAATCCGTACAGATTGCCAAAAGGAACGTTCTGATAAGAACAGGCATACACATTCTTTATACCAATCAACCCTCTTCTGATACTGCCTGCCCACATATTATTGGCCGGGTCCAGATAGAGGCGGTATATAGTATTGGCTGGAAAGGAATGAACATCATCCTGTTTTTGTTGAATATTAGTAAATGAGAAATCATCTAAAGAGATTATATTGATTCCACCACCATCAGTGGCTACCCAAAGCTGATTATCTCTCTCCATGATATCATGAATGACATCATACGTCAAAGGAGAATTTGACGCCGTAAAGTGTTTTATCAACTGGTCTCCCTGATAGCAATACAGTCCGTTACCATAAACACTTACCCACAGACGCTTGTAGGAGTCCAGATAGATACTGGTATAGTTATTTTCTGTAAACGACTCTATTTTCTTCACTTCATACGTCTTCATATTGAAGGAATATATGCCGTGCCAACGTGAATTGAGCAGGATATTCTCTTCATCATAACGTATCATCTGCCAAAAGGGATTGTAATAAACAGGGTCTTGCGCATAATACAAAGGTTCCAGCTTATTAGTGGCATAGACATATTTGTATATAGCTCCTGATCCTCCCAGTAAGATTCCTCCTTCAACCAATAAATAGGAAGCAACATAGATCGGTTTACCATTATTCGATAAAGTTCTGAAACTATCACTCCCTCTGTCGTAAAGGCAAATGCCGTTCATCGTAGCTACCCATAGATTGCATAAAGAGTCCTCGGCGATAAAAGTGATATTGTTGGAAGGCAGTGTTCTTTCATCTCCCGGCCGATGCAGATATTGCTTCAGATGGTCACGGTCATAACAATTCAAACCGGATTCCGTACCAATCCAAAGATACCCCCGATGATCATTCAGAACACATTGTACTTTCGACTGTGAGAGTCCTTCCTTTATTCCGAGTTGTTTGTAATAATAATAAGGAGACTGGCTCAATATAGGTTGTGCAATACCTACAAAGAAAAACAATAGATATATTTTAAATAGAATCTTTCTCATAAATAGCCACATAATACTGTACAAAGGTGTAAATATAGGAAATTCTATTTAAATAAAACTGTTTTATATT
>OHHS01000384.1_pt1 | contig 24387 bp, 39 predicted proteins | sample 1568161 | NCBI WGS metagenome assembly OHHS01 (sample SAMEA3879519, study PRJEB24766) | human gut metagenome | biome: human-associated habitat; feature: feces | place: USA | collected 1985/1987
GAGTCACTCGCCCGCGACGTCTATGCCGATGGCACTCTGTACTGGAACCTCGCCTACTACGGCCACGACGGCCTGCGCCCCGCTTGTAATCTGTCCTCTGATCTCCTGATCTCCGACTCCGTCGACTCGGATGGATGCTATACAGTGATCTACAATCAGGCGCCCACAGCGCCGTCGTCCATCACTGTCCCGAGCGAAGTGCTCGGCGGCGAGAACCTGAGCATCTCGTGGGCGGCCTCCACTGACCCCGACGGCAACCTCTCCGGCTACGTTCTGGAGCGCAAGGTCGGGAGCGGCACATGGGCGCAGATCTACAAGGGATCCTCGCGCAGCTACACCGACGCCATCACCTACGGATGGACGAGCGTGCAGTACCGCGTCAAGGCATACGACGCCGCCGGCGCGGAGAGTGCGTACACCACCAGCGCCACCCGCACCGTCACCAATAACCGACCGCCCGTCATCAGCGGCACGGACGGCGCCCTCGGCAGCTTCAGCACGGCGGCCCCGTCCTACGAGTACACCGTCACCGACGCCGACGGCCATCAGGTCGACGCCGTGGAGATGCTGGACGGCGTCACGCTGCGCAGCTACACCGTGACCCTCGGCCATACCAACACGCTGACGATCGGCTCCGAGGCGTGGCTGAAGGTCGTGAACGGCAGCCACACCCTGAAGATCGTGGCGACCGACGCCAAGGACGCCAGCGTCACCCGCACGCTGACCTTCACCAAGGCCGTCACGTCCGTCGAGTTCGAGCAGACCCTCGCTATGGAGGCCGACGCCATGCCGACCAAGGCCCTCGTCAACATTCAGGGCAATTTCCCGGCCGGCTGCACGCTTCAGGTCTGGATCTGCAACAACGGCAACGACGCGAGCCCGACGTGGGAGGACATCACGCAGAAGGCCAGAACCGGCCAGAAGCACTACTTCACAAACAAGACCAAGACGGCCGCAGCGTGGGGCGTCAAGGTCAAGGCCAAGCTGCTCCGCGGCTCTGCTACGGAGACCTGCTACATCCAGTCGATCGGAGGTAACTTTGCATGATTAAGCACAGAGCTGACAGCATCAAAGAGCTGAACGAGAAACAGGCCGCAGAGGCCGAGAAGGACAAGACCATCGCCGAGCAGGCTGACACCATCGAGCTGCTGAAGGGCTGCATCATGGAGCTGGCCGACGTGGTCTATGGCGACGGAGAGGAGGACACCACAGCATGAGCAAGATCGTCGAGCTGTACGTCAATGAGCTGACCCGCGAAGGCTCCACCATGACCATCAGCGACGTCCCGAAGAAGCTGCGTAAGCAGGTCAAGGACGCCATCGCTGCCCTCAAGGCAGCCGCAAACGCTGGCACCGCGAAGGAAGGGGCGAGCGAATGATCGCCCGGGCCCTCGCGTGGCTATTATTAAAAATTGCAGGAAAGGAGGAGCGTGAAATGCTGGTACGTCTGTATGCAGGCGAGATCATCATGGGCCGCATCACCGAGGACAACGTCCCCGCGAAGCTGAAGGCCCGCGTGCACAAGTATCTCGTCGACATGGGCTACTTCGACGACGTCGAGGAGTAAGCCCAACAACAAGGAGGGCCGCGTCCTGCGGCCCTCCGGCTTTTATGAGGTGACACAATGATCGAAATCAACATCGGCGCGCTCGTCGTCCTACTGGGGATCCCGACGGCCGCGACCGGCTTCTGCTTCTGGATGCTCGAGCACAGGATCCAGAAGCGCGAGAAGCAAAAGGAGGCCGAGGAGGCCAAACGGCAGAAAGAGGCAGCGGCCCGAGAGCGTGCCCGTGAAGATCTCCAGATCATCACCATTCAGGGCACGTCGGCAGCCATCGCTCTCGGCGAGGCGACGGCCCGGGCTGTGCAGCGCATCCCTGACGCGCATTGTAACGGGGATATGCACGCGGCCCTCGACTACGCTGCCAAAATCAAACACGCGCAGAAGGACTTCCTCGCCAGTCAGGGGATCCACGCGATCATCGACTAAGGAGGTGAGCAGCATGGCCGCAAAGAAGCGCCGGCGCAAGCGTAAAAAGAAAATCGAGGCGAGCAAAAAGCTCGCATACTGGGCGGCCAGCGTGGCAACGCTCAGCGCGGCCAGCTCTCTGCTGCTCTCTGCCTTCGGGCGCGACCCGGTCGGTGAGCTGACCGGCACCATCTTCACCGCCTGCGTCGGCTATCTAATCACATACGCCGGCAAGAGCCTCGGCGAGAAAATCAGCCGAAACCGCCACGGGCTCGACGCCGACGGCAACCCGCTCCCGGATCCATCCGGGGACACTCTCAACAATGAGGAGGCAAAAGGATGAACACCATCGACATCACACCCATCGTCAACGCAGCCCTCGCCCTGATCGGCGCCGGCGTCAGCGTTTTCCTGATCCCGTGGCTGAAGAAGCAGACCACCGAGGCACAGCGCAAGGAGCTGACCGCGTGGGTAAAGATCGGCGTCGCTGCCGCTGAGCAGCTCTACGTCGGACAGGGCCGCGGCGATGAGAAGAAGCAGTACGTCCTCGACTTCCTGAAGCAGAAGGGCTTCAAGGTCGACGAGGAAAGCGTCGTCAACGCGATCGAGGCAATCGTCAAGCAGCTCAACACTGAGGGCCTGACCATCGAATAACGGAGAGGGCGGGCTCCGGCCCGCCCTTTTCTTGCTTGTAAAGGAGGCAAACCCATGAAAAACCAGAACACCGACGACATCAAGCTGAAGCCCGGCGAGACCGTCACAGACGAGACTCTCGACGAGCTGACCGGCGGGAAAGGAGACGACGACAATGAGTAACAGCCCTCTGGTGGTCTACACCAAGCTCAGCCCGAACCACTCGGGCAAGCGCACCAAGAAGATCGACACCATCACGATCCACTGTATGGCCGGCAACTGCTCCGTCGAAACCTGCGGCAACCTGTTCGCCAACTCTGCGCGGCAGTCGTCCAGCAACTACGGCATCGGCACCGACGGCCGGATCGCCCTGTACGTCGACGAGGCAAACCGCTCGTGGTGCACCTCGTCCAACGCCAACGACCAGCGGGCCGTCACCATCGAAGTCGCCAACAACGGCGGCGCGCCTGACTGGCCCGTCTCCGCGAAGGCATACGCCGCGCTGCTGGATCTCGTGACCGACATCTGCAAGCGCAACGGCATCAAGCGCCTCGTCTGGTCGACCAGTAAAAACGACCGCGTGAACCACCTGAACGGCTGCAACATGACCGTGCACAGGGACTACGCGAATAAGAGCTGCCCGGGCGACTACCTCTACAACCGCCACGGCCAGATCGCCGCCGAAGTCAACAAGCGCCTCGGCGTCAAAGATGCAGGCGGCAGCACGGGCAGCCAGACCTCGGGCGGCACTACATCCGACCTGAAGGTCGGCGACGTGGTCGACTTCAAGGGCACGCAGCACTACGCCAGCGCGGCAGCCAAGGACGCCAAGACCTGCAAGCCCGGCAAGGCCACCATCACGGCCATCGCGGCCGGAAAGGCGCACCCGTACCACCTGAAGGCGGTCGGCGGCGGCTCCACCGTTTACGGATGGGTAAACGCTGCGGACGTTTCGACCAGTAGCGCCGGCACGGCCACGAGCTACCGCGTGAGGACGACGGCCGACGTGCTGAACATCCGCAAGGGCCCCGGCACCAACTACGGCGTCGCCGGCCAGATCAAGGGCAAGGGCATCTACACCATCGTCGCCGAAGCCGCAGGCCCCGGCGCGACCAAGTGGGGCAAGCTCAAGAGCGGCGCGGGCTGGATCTCTCTGGACTACGTCACGAAACTCTAAAACCGCATAGAAAAGCAGAAACCCGCCCGGAGATCCCGGGCGGGCTTTTCCTGTTTTATAGGGCCCCACACTGCTTCAATCTGGCGGCGGCCATTTTGTAAACCTTCGTGCCTCTGTTCGGGCCTGCGAAGTCATAGACATCACGATCCTCCAGAGACTTCAGCAGGGCAGGATCTTCAGCAATCTCAGCCCCGCAACTGCGCAGAAACTCATACACCGAAAGACTACGCGGATCGCTGAATCTTCCATCGCTCTCCTGCCGGTAAACGGCATAAGCATACAACTCGCCCCGAGCGGCTCCGTGCATCTGGCTGACCATATACGAAAGCAGAGCCTTTTCACCGACAAAGCGCGAAAACTTCACCCCGCAGGCGTGCGCATACAACGAAAGGCCGGGATCTGGTGCAGCCTCGTCCTCGTCGGTGATCCTACTGATGATCGCGCTGACGTCCTCCTTGCATACTCCGTCGGGGAGCATGGCCTCGAGTTCGAGCGCGTAGTCCATTTGTCGATCGGTCGGCGGGATCTGCGGCTCCACCTGCACAGTCATAGGCTCGACAAGGCCATCATCCGCAGCCGCAGCTCTGGCGTCAGCCTCGGTCTGCGCCTCGTATCGCTTCGTGTTCTTTCTCCCTGTGCTGGAGTTCATACCAGTAACGCAAAAACGCCCATGGTTTACAAAACCGCCGGACGGGCTCACATAGCCGCCGATCTCGGCAAGCGGGAGCTCGCCGTGCGTCCGTTGCTTCACTTCTACGGTCTGAGCGTGGATCGTGGCCGTGATCGCAGGAGCCGGCTCTGGCTCCTTTTTCTTCAGAAAGCTAAACAGCCCCATGCAGTACCTCCTCCTGATGACTTTGTATTTATTAGTGTTTAGTCATCTTTGGCATAATATTACCATGCCAAAACTGGTAAAGTCAATATTGCATAGTCATCTTTAGCGTAAAGGGAGGCGAGGGCTGCGAAGATATACAAACCAGACGGCAGGTGCAACATCTCCGGGGAGAGAGTCAGAGAGGAGCGGCTGCGGGCAAACCTGTCACAGGAACAGCTCGCCTACAAGCTCCAGATCATCGGGCTGGACGTCACACAGAAGGTCATCAGCAGGATCGAGAACGGCAGCCGAGTCGTCGCTGACTACGAGCTGGACTATCTGGCGACCGCTCTCGGCACCACCATCAACCACCTGCTCGGGAAAGAATGAGAAAACCGCACGGCAGCGACGCCGTGCGGCTTTTTTTCGTGGAAAATCGCGGGAAAATGTTGAAAATCTGCCGAATTATGCTTGACATTATAGAGCAAATGCTCTATAATATAATCACAGGCAAGGGATAGCCGAGTACAGAAAGAAAGGAGAACAAAACCGCGGAAAGGAGGCAAAGCCGTGGATGCTGAGCAGATGAAAAAACTGCTCGAGCTGCTGGAACAGGCTCTAAAGTGTGAACAGGTTGCCACCATTACGATCACAATAAAGCCGAACCAAAAGCCCAAGCAGTAAGGTCGAAGGACGGCGGGAAAAATCCCGCCCGCCGTTCCTTTTCATTATAACCACGAAACCACGGCAAAGTCAAGCGGGAGGAACAACATGGACATCTCGATCAAAGTGACCTACAAAAGCGAGGGGCTGCAAAAGCTCCGCAAGGCTGCCGGCCTGTCTCAGTCTCAGCTCGCCGATCTGGCCGGGATCAAGGTGCAGGTGCTCCAGCAGTACGAGCGCGGTGCCCGGGACATCAACGGCGCGAAGCTGCCGACGCTGCTGAAGATCTGCAACGCGCTGGAGTGCAGGCTGGCTGACATCATCACAGACGAGGAGACGCTCGAGCTCCTGAAAAAGTACGAGGAACACTGACACACAGAAGGGGCGGCCGGCGGGCCGCCCCTTTTCTTTTATCACGGAGGGGAACACAATGGGACAGCACTGGAGCCATCTGACGCCGACCAAGCGCATCCAGCTCGACGCCTTCATCCGCGCGGGAATGAAGCCGACGGACATCGCCAAGGAGCTCGGCGTCCACCATACGACAATCTACCGGGAGCTGAAGCGGTGCACCTACGAGCACCTCAACAGCGACTACACCACCGAGACCAGATACAACCCCGAAGGCGCACAGGCCCGCTATGAGGCCAACCTCCGCGCCAAGGGCCCGGAGCTGAAGATCGGCAACGACTACGAGCTGGCCGACTACCTGATCGTAAAGATCCGCGACGAGAAGTACAGCCCGGAGGCTGCAATCGGTGAGGCCGAGGTCAAGGGCTGGCCCTTCAAGACCCACATCTGCGCGAGTACCGCCTACAACTACATCCGCGGCGAGATCTTCGGCGACGAGCTGACCGTCTCCATGCTGCCGCAGCACGGCAAGCGCCACCAGCCGGAGCGCCCGGCCGGATCCATGCCCCGCAAGCCTGCGGGCCGGAGTATCGAGGATCGCCCCGAGCACATCAACGACCGCAGCACCTTCGGTCACTGGGAGATGGACAGCGTCGAGAGCTGCCAAGGCGTCAGCAACACCTACATCGTGATGACCGAGCGCAAGACCCGCCGCGAGATCATCATCCCCTCGCCGGATAAGACGAGCGCCAGCGTCGTCGCTGCCCTCGACACCCTCGAGAAGAAAGTCGGCTCTAAAGTGTTCCCGCTGATCTTCCAGTCGATCACCTGCGACAATGGCTGCGAGTTTGCAGACGCCGCCGGGATCGAGCGCAGCGTCACCGGCCGGGGATCTCGCACTGAGGTCTACTACTGCCACCCCTACCGCCCGAGCGAGCGCGGATCCAACGAGAACCAGAACGGCCTCATACGTCGGCACCTGCCGAAGGGCACCGACCTGAGCACGATCTCCTACGAGGAGACCAAGCGGATCGAGGACTGGCTGAACAACTACCCCCGCAAAATGTTCGGTTATCTGTGCTCCGAGCAGCTTTTCCGGGAAGAAATCGCCCTCATTCTGGCCTCATAAAAAATATTTTTGCTTTTTTGTGCATTTACTCTTGACAAATGGCCCGCTGTCCATTATCATTAAACGCACAGAGACTCAAGTGAGTCGGCTGTGCGTTTTTTCTTTACTACAACCCCATAGGACGGAGGTGAGACTGACGGGAAAGTACCGCTACCTGACCTTCGAGGACAGGAAGAAGATTGAGGCGTGGCATCTGCTCGGAGATCGGCCGGTCGACATCGCGGCCCGCCTGAGCGTCCACCACACCACGATCTACAAGGAGCTCCAGCGAGGCGCGACCGGCGCGCTGGACGCCAACCAGCGCGAAGGGTACAGCGCAGAGCTCGCCGAGAGGCGGCTGCGTGAGAGTTTCAAGCGCAGAGGTAAAAGAGCACCGGCCGCACAGTAGCCAAGAACACCCGGCAGCGCCGGGCCGAAGAAAGGAGAGCCCAACATGAAAACGACCACACGACCCCGACGCTGAAAATGGACGAGCTGCGCACCCCCTCCGCGCTGCTCTCTGAAGCGATCCGGCGGTCGTGTTTCTGCTTTTCAGGGACTCGACACCACCAAGATCCCCGGCTCCGGCCGGGCCAAGATGAAAGGAGACCACCATGACACAGAAAGAGCTCGAGCAGAAGGTCATCGACGCCGAGGGCCGCGTGGCGAAGCGCGAGGCCGTACTCAAGAAGCACAACAGCCAGCTCGCCAAAATGATCGAAAAAGGCGCCGACCGCTTCGACATCAGCATCAAGCGCGAGGACATCAAGAGCGCGACCTCCAAGCTGGCCGAGGCCCGCGAGACCCTCGCAAACTGGCAGGACAAGCTCAACACCCGCATCACCCGCGACGCCTACCTCGAGGCAAACACCCCGGAGATACTGAAGGACTTCCTCGAAAACTGGAAACAGCACGCGATCGGCTACTACCGAGAGAAGCGGATCCGTTTCATCGAGTACCGCGAGGGCCTGAAGGCCAAGGAACGGGCCGCCCGGCTGGAGGCGCTTCAGACGCTCCCCTCTCTCGAGAAGTACCGCGAGCTCTACAAGGGCCGCGAGCTGACCGACTACGACCTCGCAAACCTCTGGCCGCGCCGCGACGTCGACGCCTTCCTGAGTGAGCGCGGGCTGGAATATCACCAGATCCAGAAGAAGCTCCGCGAAGCGGGCGACCAGATCACGCTCAGACTGCTGGAGATCCGCAACGAGGACGAGCGCGAGGCGTGGCTCGAAAAGACGATGGAAGAAGAAAAGCGGGCCAAGCTGCTCGACCTGATCGGCCGCATTATGAGCACGGTCGGAACCATCACCGACGCGGCCGCCCTCTACATCGGCCCCGAGGGCGACATCAACGGCATCATCGTCGGCACGGAGGGCAAGGCAAAGATCCAGACCATCGGCGCCGGCGGCTACAACATCCAGTGCTTCCACTTCAGGACGCTGATCCACGAGATAAAGTGAGGTGAAAAGCATGAACACCAAAGCCATCCGGCAGCTCGCCGACGTCACGCTGGACAAGTACCGCAGCTCAATCCCCCGCAAAGCCTTCGAGGAGTTCGTGAAGGACATCATCGCCGGCGAGAACCGCGCGACCGCCTTCAGATACGAGGCGAGCCCAATCTGCCGGGCCTCGTTCCCGTCCACGCTGGACGAGGACGGCGCCCGCTGCACTGTGGAGGTCACGGTCTACCGGCTGAACGCCGTGGCCGTCACCGCCTTCCTGCTGGATGGGCCCGAGACGCTGCTACGGCACATCGGGCTCGACGAGCGGGACACATACACCACCAAGCACGAGATCGACGACCTCGTCACCGTCGTGCACATCACCAGAGAGGAGGCGCCAGCATGGCAGCACTGAGAGACATCGCCCGAGACTTCGCCGCAGAGATCCGCGACGGCATCGGCTGGACAATCGTGTATCGCACCGGCCGCTCGTGGAACGCCCTGACGATCTGGAGCGACATCTGGAACGGCGAGTGGGAGACCAACGACCTCAACGACGCCATCGGGATCCTGAAGGCAGACCCGGACGCCGTCATCGTCAACGGCTACTACTGCGGCCACTTCGGTGAGGACATGACCATCGACGAGATCGCCGACGGGATCCGCTGGCACTACGAAGGCGGCCGCAACCGCCTCGCGGACTATTGCGAAGTCACGCAAGGTCGGGACGCCCTCGAGGAGGGTCGCAAGGCTGCCGAAGCTGCCGGCCTCCCGTTCTGTGAGCGTCTGGCCGACGGAGGCGACGACGAGCTGAGCCCCTACGTCTACGACGGCAGCATGACGCTCGCCGATCGTGAGAAGATGTAGCAGGCCCGCGAAGCCTTCGAGAAGCTGGCCGACGCACTGCGGGAAATCGCCGCCAAGCTGGCCGAGGCCCTGAAGCCGGTCATCAACGCCGTGCTCTCTGCCCTCAAAAAGCTCTGGAAGGTATCGGCCAAGGCCATCGGAGTGCCGCCGAAGTGGCTGCACCTCGCAGCTCACGCAAAGAAAGCCAGAACCCGGAAGAAGTACCGCAACCGCATCCGACGCTATGTTTTCGAGGCTCTGGCTGCGGAAGGAGGTGGAGGCCCATGACAGCCAAGTGCGTCGGCTGTGGGCTCGACTGGAACGTCAGCATCTACCAGAAGATCCCCCGCACCGGCTACATCTGCCCGCACTGTGAGAGCCGGCTCCGCGCCGGCGAGACCCTGCCGAACATTCAGGCCAGCCAGAAGGCTCGGCCGCAGAGAACGAAAGGAGCAACCCCATGAAAAAGATCGCACTCAAGAACACCGCCCGCGGCACGGCCTTCGACTATGCCGGCCAGAGCTGGATCCTGCTGGAGAATGATGACGGCCGCGCCCTCTGCCTGAGCAAGGACATCATCGAGACCCGAGCCTTTGACGATGGCAACTGCAACAACTTCGCCGTCGCCAGCAGCAAGGAATACCTCAACGGCGCCTACCTCGACAACCTGCTCGAGGACGTGAACGGCCCCAACGCCTTCCTGACCACGGAGCTCGACCTGACCACCGACGACGGTCTGAAGGACTACGGCACCTGCACCGTCACCATCTTCCTGCTGACGGTCGACCAGTACCGGCGCAACCGCGACGTCATCCCCAACGCAGACGACTGGTGGTGGCTGTCTACTGCCTTCAGTACGAAGTCTAACGGCTACGAGTCACTCGCCCGCCTCGTCCCTGCCGATGGCTCTCTGGGCTGGAACTTCGCCTACTACGGCTACTACGGCCTGCGCCCCGCTTGTTATCTGGACTCCGATCTCCTGATCTCCATCGAGGACGACGAAGCCACAGACGAAGCCACAGACGACGTCACGCCGGAGCACGCCGGCGAGATCATCGCGGCGCTGGCTGAGCAGTTCGGCGGCACCTTCGCCACCGAGGATCAACTGACCACGGCCCTCTCGTTTATGCTCGGCACCCTGAGAGCTACCCGCGAGAAGGAGGCCAAGCATGAGTAACCTCTCCACCCTGCTCGACCGCTACAAGGCCCTCGTCGTGTTTGATACCGAGACCAGCGGCCTCGACTTCGACAACGACCAGATCATCGAGCTCGCCGCCCTGCGCGTGGAGCGCACGGCCACCGGCGGCCTACGGATCGCCGGCAAGATGGACACCTTCATCAAGCTGCCCGAGGGCGAGACCCTCCCGGAGAACATCGTCAGCCTGACCGGCATCACCGACGAGCGGCTCCAGACCGAGGGCGTGCAGCCGGTCAAGGCAGCCGGCCAGATCGCCAAGCTCATGCAGAACGGCCCGACGCTGATGATCGCCCACAATGCACAGTTTGACGCCTGTTTTCTCCGTGGCCTGCTCCGCGGCCAGAAGGTCGGCCGGATCGACTGGCTGGACAGCCTGACGGTCTACAAAGACCGCAGGGCCTACCCACACAAGCTCGCCAACGCGATCATCGCCTACGACCTCACCGGCAAGGTGCAGAACAGCCATCGCGCCATCGACGACGTGCTGGCCCTGTTCGAGGTGCTGAAGGCGATGGACGACGAGCGCGAGGATCTCGGCAGCTACGTCAACCTGTTCGGCTACAACCCCAAGTACGGCGTCAGCGGCCGCCGGATCGTGGGCGTCAGATATGAGCCGCAGAGCTTCAGCAAGGGCCTGACTCGCCCGGAACAGACGCTCCCGGCCCGCGTGGCGCGGAGGTGACAGCATGAGCCCGGAGATCACGATCACGAGCGAGGAGCTGCGCGAGCGCGTCGAGGATCGCCTCGACCGCTGGATCCCTGACGACGTCTGGAACCGTGCCGAGCCCTACGCCCGCCACAAAAACGAAGCAAACCGACAGCGGCACCCCGAGATCGACTACTACGACAACGACTACCTCGTGCTGCTGACCGCTGACACCGTCCGAGAGACCGAGTTCAGCGACCTCACTCACGCCCTCTGTGATCTGACCGTCGCACGGGCTCAGTGAAAGGAGAAACCAATGGAAACCACAAAAGAAAGGGCCGCCCGTTGCGACCGGGCGACCCATGCGAGAAGATCCAGCAGCCTGCCAGCATACGGATCCCGCACCGCAAGTATAACACGCCGGCGCCGCCGTGCCAAGAGGAAAGCCCTGAGAGCTGCCACGCTGGCCGCTGCCGTCCTTCTGCTGGGCGGCATCTCAGTGGCGATCTTCACCACGCCAGCCGGCAGCAAGCAGGAGACCAAAATCCTGCCGCCGACCGCCACCGTCGGCGCATACATCCCGGACACCCCCGCCGCTGAGACCGTGGGGCCGACCGAGCCCGCCGTGCGCTACCCTCTGACCGACGCCGAGCGCGACGTCGTCGAGCGCGTGGTCATGGCCGAGGCCGGCGGGGAGTCCTTCGAGGGCCAGATGCTCGTCGCTCAGTGCATCCTCAACGCAGCCGAGAAGCGCGGTGTCGAGCCCTCTGAGGCCGTCGTTCTTTACAGCTACACCAAGAGCCGGCCGGATCCCACGCAGCGCGTCAAGGACGCCGTCGCGGCCGTGTTCGACCGAGGCGAGACCGTCGTGGACGAGCCGATCCTCTACTTCTACAACCCCGCCCTCGTGACCAGCGACTTCCACGAGAGCCAGATCTTCGTCATCGAGGAAGGCGGGCACCGTTTCTTTGCAGAAAGGAGTACCAGATGAAACACCTCACCGAAATGAAGCCGGGCGAGACCCTGCACCTCCGCAGTGGCCGCGACCTCGAGCTCGAGAGCGTCACCCCTGTCACCTGCGGCGTGATGCTCACCTTCAACGTCACCGAGAGAAAGGAGGCTGCTGAAAAATGATCCAAGCCAACACCGTCATCACCGGCGACAGCCTGACCGTGCTGCGCGACATGGAGGCAGACAGCGTCGACATGGTCATCACTGACCCGCCCTACGGTATCGACTACCAAAGCGGCCGCAAAGAAAAAGCAAGCCGCCTCGCAAAAATCGCCAACGACAAGGCCCCGTTTATCTGGTGGATCTATGACGCCGCCAGAGTCGTGAAACGCGGGGGGTACTCTGTTTTACCCGCTGGGACGTTCAGCAGGTATTCATCGACGCACTGCGTCTCGCTGGCCTGACGGTCAAGTCAGTCATCGTGTGGGACAAAAAGGCACACGGCATGGGAGACTTGAAAGGCTCTTTTGCCCCGCGATATGAGGCCATCATCTTCGCAACCAAGGGACGCTACGAGCTCCCGGGAAAACGGCCGGACGACTTGATCGCCTGCGCCAAGGTCGGAAACCAGAGCCTCACCCACCCCAACGAGAAGCCCGTGGCGCTGCTGGAACAGCTCATCGAAGCCACTACGATCCCCGGCGCCCTGATCCTCGATCCCTTCGCCGGCAGCGGCTCCACGCTGGCCGCGGCCGCGAAAACAGGCCGGCAGTACATCGGGATCGAGATAGACGAACAATACAGCAAGCTCGCGGCCGCCAGAGCCGCCGAGCACCATCAGAAAGGAGAAACAACATGAGCGACAAGATCAACGCGGCCCTCGCTGCCGAGCAGGCAGACGCAGAGGCCACCACCACGCAAGAGGCCGAGCTGCTGCCTACTGCCACGCTGGACGAGCTGGAGCAGGTCGACCTCGGCACCGTCGCAGAGGGCGAGCGCGCCCCGTTCCGCATCACCGACGACCGCTGTGCCGACTGGGCCATCCGCAAGATCGCAGACGAGCGCAGCGAGTACGACCGTCTGAAGGCTCTGGCCGACGAGCAGATCGCGGCCATCAACGAGAAAGTCGCCGCCGCCCGCAAGCGCATGGAGAACGGCACCTCGTACCTCACGAGCTGTCTGGCCGACTTCTTCACCACCGTCCCCCACAAGGAGACCAAGACGACGGAGAAGTACCGCCTCCTCTCTGGCACCCTGACCTTCAAGAAGGGCACAACCAAGACCAAGCTCGACGAGACCAAGCTGGTGCCGTGGCTCAAGGCAAACGGCTACGGCGAGCTCGTAAAGGTCGAGGAGTCGACCCGCTGGGCCGATCTGAAGAAGCTGCTCAGCTACACCGGCGACATCGCAACCCTGACCGAGACCGGCGAGATCGTGGAGGGCGTCACCGTCTACGAGACCCCGGGCATCTTCACGGTCGACGTGTAAGGAGGCACCGATATGGCAGAAACCAAGAAAACAGAGGCGGCCGCTGCTGCGGCCCCTCCTGAAGCCGCCTGCCTGACGCTCCGGCAGAAGCTCGTCGAAATGCGGAAAGCCTGCCCGGAGATCGTCAAGAAGCAGCACAGCGACGGCGTCAGCTACAAGTACGCCAAGATCTACGACGTGTGGGAGAAGATCACCCCCATAATGAACGAGCTCGGCGTCGACTTCGACGTCATCAGCGAGCAGGCCACGCGCCACGCCGAGAACGGCGACCCGGTCTACTGGATCACCATGCAGACCAAGACACGCAACGGCGACAAGCTCATGTTCCTCTACGAGGCCGACCTGACGATCCGCTGGCTGAACCTCGACAACGACGACGAGACCATCGAGGCCACCGTCCACGCCGTCGGCTGGAACGATGACCCCGCCAAGGCCAAGGGCGCGGCACACACCTACGCCCTGAAATACTACCTTTTCGAGAAGTTCACCGTCGACCAAGGCGAGGACGACCCCGACAACAGTGACTTCGGCGCGCAGGGCAAAGGATCCGGCGCTGGAGGCCGCCAGCAGGCCACACAGGGCCGTCAGGGGCAGGGCTCCGGCCGTCTGAGCGACGCGCAGCTCGCGCGCCTCTACAAGAAGGCAGAGGCCGCAGGAATGACCAAGGAGCGCACCAACGCCCGGATCGTGGAGAAGTACAAAAAGCAGGATCCGGCCACCCTGACCCGCCAAGAGTACGACGAGATCTGCACGTCCCTCGACAATGCGGCCGCACAGCATAACCAGCAAGGAGGAAACGCCTAATGTATAACCACACCGGCCTCCAAGGCCGTCTAACCGCCGACCCTGAGCTCAGGTACACGCAGCAGGGCACGGCGATCACCAGCTTCACCCTCGCCAGCGACACCGGCCGCAAGACCAAGGACGGCAAGAAGATCACCAACTTCATCGAGTGCGTCGCATGGCGCGCACAGGCCGAGTTCGTCTGCAAGTACCTGAGCAAGGGCCGCCTCGTCCTCGTCGAGGGCGAGCTCACGAGCCGCAGCTACGAGGACAAGGACGGAAACCGCCGCAAAGCCGTCGAGATCACGGTCGACTCCGTCCACTTCTGCGACAGCAAGAAGGACGGCGGCCAGAGCTCTGGCGGCGACTTCGCCGATCCGGGCTATTCTGAGGGCTCCGGCGACTTCACGGAGATCGAGGACAATGGCGACCTTCCCTTTTAACCTGACCGCCGGACGACCGGCAGACGACCGAAAACAGGCCACAAACCAACGACCACAGAAAGGAGGTGACGACCGTGGCATGGCTGCAAGTGCATCAGACACTCAAGGATCACCGCAAACTGTTCGACGCTGCTGACCAGCTCGAAGTCGAGCCGCCGCACATGATGGGGCTGCTCGTCTCGTTCTGGCTGTGGGCCCTCGACAACGCCCCGACCGGCAGCCTCGTCGACATCACGCCGCGCATGATCTCGCGGGCCGCTCAGTGGGACGGAGACCCCGAAAAGCTGGCGAAAACGCTGATCCGGGCGGGCTGGATAGACGAAAAAGAGGACGGGACGCTCGAGATCCACGACTGGTACGAGTACGCCGGCAAGCTGATCGACCAGCGGCAAGCCGAGAAAGAGCGCTCCCGCAGTCGCCGGGCCGCTGCTGCGGCGTCTGCCGACGCCTCGCCGGACGACCCAACGCCGACCGCAGGACGACCGGCAAACAGCCGCAAGAAAGCCGGAGGCAGAGTAGACCAGAGTAGAGAAGATAAGACAAGAGAAGGTAGTACACCCCCTTCCCCCTCTGACGAGGGGAGTGACGGCGGCACGAAGTCGCTCGTCGAGGCCAGATTTCTCGAGTTCTGGAAAGCCTACCCGAAAAAGACCGGCAAGCAGTACGCTCTGAAGGCGTGGAACAAGATCAAGCCCACCGCTGAGCTCCACGAGAGGATCATGCAGGCGGTCGACGCTCAGAAGCGGAGCGACCAGTGGCGCCGGGAGAACGGGCGCTACATACCGAACCCGAGCACATGGCTCAACGGCGGCTACTGGGACAACGAGGAGGTGAACGAAGGTGCAGAAAATCAGCGAGATCCTGAACAGCCCGACAGCTCCGGCCGAGACTGGGGCAAGGGCTTCAAGCCGGCCGACGACGAGTGACGCCGGTAACTGGATCTGGAGCAACGACGAGCGCCTCGCCGGCCGTCCCGGAGTCCCTGAGCCCGTCCCCTGCGAGTTCTGTGGCGCCCTGCGCTACCACAAGGGCATCCCGCTCGGCAACCGCATCCTCTGGCCTCCCTACGGAGCCGAGCGATGCACCTGTCCCGAGGCTGTGGCTGCCTACGAGAAGGAGAAGGCAGAGCGCGAAGCCGCTGAGGCCGCAGCCGCCAAGGCTGAGGAGGAGAAGAAAATGCGGGAACGCATCAAGCGCATCGTCGGCGAGTCCGGCATGGGCGACCGTTTCCTGCGGCGCACCTTCTCCACCTTCCAGCTCACCGACGACAACAAGCGCGCAGCGGCAGCCGCCCGGCGCTACGCTGAAGGCTTCGACACCATGCTGCCGCAGCCCGGCCGTCAGGAACCCGGCCGCAACGGCCTGTTCATAGCTGGCCCGCCGGGCACCGGCAAGACCCACCTCGCCGCTGCCATCGCCAACCACCTGATCGCGCAAGGCAAGCCGGTCATCTGCATGACGATGATCGACCTGCTGGAGCGCATCAAGCGCACCTACTCCGCGACCGGCGGCAGCGAGAGCGACGTCCTGAAGATCTACAAGACCGTCCCACTCCTCGTGATCGACGACATCGGCAAGGAACCGCCGACCGAGTGGGCGATCTCCACGGTCTACAACATCATCAACGGCCGCTATGAGGCATACCTGCCGACCATAGTGACCACCAACTACGACACCGAGGCCCTGATCGACCGCATGACGCCGCGAGAAAGCCACGACAGCATGACGGCCCGGGCCACCATCGACCGGCTCATGGAAATGTGCAGGGGCATCACCCTCACCGGCCAGAGCTGGCGCTCACGATAGGAGGAACAACATGAAAAAGGTTTACATCTGCTCACCGTGCCGCGGGGACTACGAGAACAACATCCAGCGCGCCAAGGAGTACAGCCGCGCGGCTGTGGAGAAGGGCGTCATCCCCGTCACCCCGCACATCTATCTCACGCAGTTCATGGACGACAACGTCCCCGAGGAGCGTGAGCTGGCCCTGAAGATCGGCAGCGAGCTGGTGCTCGGCTGCTCCGAGCTGTGGGCCTTCGGTATTGACCACCCTTCGGCCGGCATGGCCGCGGAGATCGAGCTCGCCAAGGCGCACGGCATCCCCGTCCGCAACGGCTTCGAGGCCATCAGCGAGCTGAAGCCTGACGAGGAGCCCGAGGACAAGCCTGACATTGGCAGCGTGACGCTGCACCTGCCCGCCTTCAAGGCGATGGCCGTCTGCAACCAGCATCTCGACCACGGCCCCATCAGCATCGAGCTGGATGGCAGCGTCATCCTCGAGCTCGCCGACCGCCTGATCTCCGATCTGGGCATCCACATCGAGATCGGAGGCTGAACGCCGTGACGAAGTACGACCCGAGAAAGAACGCGGAGGGCTACAACGACCCGACGCCCTACGCAGCCGAAAAACACATGATGGCGCAGATCCGCGGCAAGCAGGCCAGAGTCGCCGGCGGCTACTTCGAGAATATCATCTCGGCCTCGTGCGACTACTACTTCAGCCGCGGCCTCGCCAAGATCGAAAAGACGCCGGAGCCCATGAAGCCCCTCGGCGCCAAGAACCGCAAGGGCCAGTTCCTCGCCTGCTACACCAAGCAGGCCCAGCCGGACTATGGCGGCACCCTGAAGGGCGGCCGGAGCATCTACTTCGAGGCCAAACACACCGACGACGAGCGCATCGAGCAGCGCCGGCTCACTCAAGAGCAGCAGGACGACCTCGAGGCCCATCACAAGCTCGGCGCCATCGCCTTCGTGCTCGTCTCCGTGAGCCTGACGGACTTCTACCGCGTGCCGTGGCCCGTCTGGCGCGATATGGCCGAGATCTACGGCCGCAAGTACATGACGCACGCAGAGCTCTCCCGCTACGAAGTACCGGCGACGGCCGGCTTCATCAAGTTCCTGCACGGCATCGAGTCGGAAGTGCTCGGAAAGGAGGCAACAACGTGATCCCGTTCCCGGATAAGAAATACAGCATCATCTACGCCGACCCGCCGTGGAGTTACAGCGACAGCGGATGCTCGGGCGCGGCTGCCGCGCAGTACGCGACCATGAGCATCAACGAGCTGAAGCAGCTCCCCGTCAACCCTGCGGGGGGGTATAGCTGCTGACGACTGTGTGCTCTTTATGTGGGCCACATACCCGAAGATGCAGGAGGCCCTCGACCTGATCGAGGCGTGGGGCTTCAAATACAAGTCGATCGCCTTCCAATGGATCAAGCAGAACCGCAGCGGAAACGGCTACTTTTTCGGCCTCGGCCGCTGGACTCGAGGCAATACCGAGCCCTGCCTGATCGCCATCAAAGGAAAGCCGAAGCGCATCAGCGCCGGCGTCGGTCAGCTCGTATTCTCACCGCTGCGCAGGCATAGTCAAAAGCCTGCCGAAGTGCGCGACAAGATCGTCGAGCTGATGGGAGACCTGCCCCGCATCGAGCTTTTTGCCCGAGAAGCCGCCCCGGGATGGGACGTGTGGGGCAACGAAGCGCCGACGCATGAAGTCAAGGACGCGCCAGCCGACAGCGTCGAGCTGGCCGGAAAGGAGAAAACGCATGAACCAGACAACCAAAGAGACCCGGCACCGCAGCTATGACGCCGTGCTACCCAAGCGGGCCGCTCGCTGCCGCCTGATCCTCGAGACCCTCGGCAACCGTGAGCTCACGGCCAGCGAGATCACTGAGGAGCTCGTCGCAGCCGGCCGGATCCCGTACTTCAACCGCAACTACGTCGCCCCGCGGCTCACAGAGCTGAAGGAGATCGGGATCCTCACGACGGTCGGCCGCCGTAAGGCCACCCGCTCGGACGCCACCGAGGCCGTGTGGGCCAGAGCGGAGCCTTCAGGCCCCACGGGCCAGACGGCCGCAGCCTACGCAGACAACCCGACCGAGGCCGAGCAGATGACGCTCGGATCGGCCACCTGAGAGGAGGGCCAGCATGGAACGTCTGACCCACGAGAGAGTCAACGGCATCAAGACGGGCTACTGGAGCGCAGCAACCAAGGAGGTGCTCGTCCAGAAGCTCGCCGCCTACGAGAACACGGGCTACGAGCCCGACGAGATCCGCGCAGCCATTGAACAGGCTGCCAAGAACAGCGAAACCAAGACCGCGACCATCATGGCCGAGTGCATCGCCGGAGCGATGAAGGACACGCTCGAGAAGTATGGCACGGCCGGCAACGGAAAGAAAGGAGAAACCCCATGAACGAACAGAACCAGCGCGACAGCATCATGTCGATGGCCCGCGGCGCCTTCGAGGAGCGCGTCGACTATGAGATGGACAAGGTGATCCAGAACATCCTCGACCCCAACACGAAGGCCACGGCCAAGCGCAAGATCACCCTCACCATCGAGCTGACCCCGGACGACGAGCGCCGCACCATCGGCGTCTCCGTGACGGCCAAGTCTACGCTCGCAGCCACCAACCCCGTCGCCACGGCCCTCTATGTCACCTCTGACGGCAACGGCGAGCTCGTCGTCGCTGAGATGGTGCCGCAGGTGCCCGGCCAAATGAACATGGACGGCACGCAGCAGGAGGCCCCGAAGCTCCTGAAGCTCGTCCAGCACGGATAAACACCCACAACACAGAACAAGGAGGACAACACAATGCTCGCAAAAATGATCGACAAAATCGTCAGCCTGAAGGAGACCAAGATCTTCGAGATTGACGGCCAGACCTACGCCGACGCATCACTCACCCGCATCCCGCCGCACGTCGACCGCCCTGACTGCATCAGCGTCAGCGGACTCGATAGCATCTGCAAGCTGATCCGCACCGAGCTCGAGAAGGTCGGCACGACCATCATGGTGCAGGTCAAGAGCAACGACACCGTCGAGGTGATGACCACCTACCTGAGCGACTTCTCCCGCAACACGCTCTACCGCGCCAAGGCTGACGCCCCGGGCCTGCGCCCCGGCTTCAGGGGACGCGAGGTAGCTCTGATCGAGCTGCGGAGCCTCTGCATCCCCAACGAGGGCACGGCCTACCTGCTCGACCTGCTGAGTCGCATGACCAACGAGAACAGCGTCAGCACCAACGACAACGGCGTCACGCAGACCGTCGAGGCCCGTCAGGGCGTCGCCCTCAACGCGCTCATCGAGATCAAGCCGCGCGTCATGCTGCGGCCGTTCCGCACCTTCCTCGAGGTGGAGCAGCCCGAGAGCGAGTTCCTGCTGCGCGTGGATCCCGACGAGGGGATCGGCTTCTTCGAGGCTGACGGCGGCATCTGGAAGCTCGAGGCCAAGAAGAACATCGCCGACTACTTCCTGAAGAACATGGGCGATCTGATCGACGCCGGCAAGGTCGTCGTCATGCAGTAAATGGAGCGCCGGGCGGGCTCCGGCCCGCTCGGCTTTTCTGAAAGGAGCAGCACCGTGAAAGAATACGAAACCCTCACCCGTGAGAAGGTCGACGTCGTGCCCTTCGGCTGTGGTATGCCGGAGACCCACCTGATGCAGGACTGGAGCGACAGGATGCTCGACCTGATCCTGAACGGGCCCACCATCAACGGCATCAAGAAGGACGAAGTGCGGGCCATGCTGCGCGAGACCTACACGGCCCTGAAGCAGTACGAGAAGATCGGCCCGATGGCCTCGCCCTTCATCAACGACCCGACGGCCATCGTGGCCCGGGCCTTCTCTGAGCTCTACCCCGGCGTCGAGTACGTCGCGCAGTACGTCCCCGACCTGCGGGACGAGACCAACGGCACCGCCTACGGCCTGACCATCTTTCCCGACGACGGCAGCACGCCGATCGTCTGCATCTCGGCCGAGGCGCCCATCAGCGCCGCCCCTGAGCTGCTGGCGCACGAGCTGGCCCACGTCGCCACCCCGGAGGACACAGAGCACGGCGAGAGCTGGAGCGCAGCGTCGGAGGCCATATTCAAGAAGTACAACGAGCTCCTCGGCACTATGATCCCCGACGAGCCTGAGCCCATCCTCTCGCCCCACCAGCCCGGAGACGGCGGGATCCTCACCATGCCGCTGCGCGATAACGTCCCGGAGCCTCCGACGGACGACTGGCAGCTCACCACCTGCCCCGTCTGTGGCGCTGAGTGCTGGCAGACAGACACGGCCCGCCGGATCCTCGCACTGGAGCCCGACGTCCGAACCGCCTGCACAGCCTGCGCGCTGAAGGGGCTCGGAAAATAATACTGGAGGTAATACATGAACAACGAAAGAAACAACACGACGGCCGGCGGGATCGGCTTCTGCGGCCTTCTCGCCGTCGCCTTCATCGTCCTGAAGCTCACCGGCGTCATCAACTGGAGCTGGCTGTGGGTACTGGCCCCGATCTGGATCCCGACCGCCATCACCCTCGCCATCATCGTGATCGTGCTCGTGGTCATACTGGTCAGAGAGCTGACGAAGGGAGGCCGCCCGTGATGACCACGGAGGAACGCCGGGCCCTGCTGGATCGTGCGATCACGGCCTACGGCGCGCCGGCACAAATGGACATGGCCGTCGAGGAGATGGCCGAGCTGACCAAAGCCCTCTGCAAGGTGAAGCGCGTGAGCTGCGCCGCAGAGGCGAGGGCTGCACTCGAGAACGCGGTCGAGGAGATGGCAGACGTCCAGATCATGCTCGACCAGCTCCGCATCATCTTCCACCGATCCACCGAGGAGGTCGAGGAGGCGAAACTGGAACGGCTGAAAAACCGTCTTGACGGCCGAAACAACTGGCAGGGCTCCAGCCTCCACAAGTGGATCGAGAAACAATTCTCCACAGGAGGTGACGGCCATGAATAAACCACAGCCGCAGACCGGCCCCGAGATCGAGGAGTACAGCACCACGGCCACGCCGAAGGCATACGCCGGCAGCGTCCCCGTGTTCTGTGCGCACGACGCCATCGTCCCGCTGAAGGATCTGCGGCCTAATCCCAAAAACCCCAACCAGCACCCGCCGGAGCAGATCAAGCTCCTCGCCTCTATCATCAGAGCGACGGGCTGGCGCGCCCCGATCACCGTCAGCAAGCGCAGCGGGCTCGTCACAAAGGGCCACGGCCGTCTCATGGCCGCGCAGCTCGACGACCTGACCGACGCCCCTGTCGACTATCAGGACTACGCCAGCGAGGCCGAGGAGCTGGCCGATCTGACGGCTGACAACCGCATCGCGGAGCTCGCCACCACTGACAACAAGATGCTCGCCGAGGTTTTCGCCGACATCGACACCGGCGAGATCCCGTTCATGCTCAGCGGCTACACCGAAGAAGAATACAGCAATCTTGTTACGGCGCTGTCCGAAGCTCTGCACGATGACGAGTCGGAAAAGGAGGACGGCGACACCGAGCCCGAGGCGCCACCGGAGGAACCGTTCACCGAGCCCGGCGACCTCTGGCTGCTGGGCGCTCACCGGCTATACTGCGGCGACAGCCTAAAAATGGGCGACGTCCAGAAAGCAACCGACGGGCAACGCGCCGACCTCGTTTTTACTGACCCGCCATACGGCATGGGCAAAGAAAGCGACGGAGTCCAGAACGACAACCAGGACCAGAACGATCTCCTCGAGTTCAATAAGAAGTGGATCGCACTCAGCTTCTCGATCCTGAAGGAAAACGGGAGCTGGTACTGCTGGGGCATCGACGAGCCGCTCATGGATATTTACGCCTTTATCCTTCGGCCGATGATCGCAGCGAACCAGATCACATTCAGAAACTACATCACATGGGCGAAACACTCGGCCTTCGGCGTCAACAGTGAGCTCATGCGGAGCTACCCGAGGGAAACTGAGAAATGCCTCTTTGTTATGTGCGGCGTCGAAGGCTTCAACAATAACAAAGACCATTTCAATGACGCATACGAGGCGATCCTCGATTATATGATCGGAGAGGCTCAGAAGGTCGGTCTCAAGGCCAAGCAGCTCACGGAGATAACCGGCGTTCAAATGTGGGGGCACTGGTTTAGCAAATCACAGTTCACACCGATCCCGGAGTGGCACTACAAAAAGCTCCAGCAAGCATTTAAGGGCCGAGCCTTCAGCCTTCCACACGATCAAGTGATGAAACTGCGCAACAAGCCGTCCGAGGCATACCAGAGCATGAAAGCAGAAGCGATGGAGCTGCGCGCCTTCTTCGACAACACACACAACGACAGCGACGAGCACGACATAATGACCGATGTGTGGCGTTTCCCGATCACAAACACAGCAGAAAGAGACGACGCAGGCGGGCACGCAACGCCGAAGCCGATCGCACTGTGCGAGCGGGCCATTCTGAGCAGCAGCCGGCCGGGCGAGCTCGTGGTCGACTTCTTCGGAGGCTCAGGCTCGACGCTCATAGCCTGCGAGAACACCGGGCGAACCTGCGCCATGATCGAGCTCGAACCCAAATGGTGCGACGTGATCGTGCGGCGCTACATCAAAACAACTGGAGACAATAACGTGCGCTGCGTCCGTCAAGGCCGAGAGCTACCGCGCGAGGAGATCGCCGCGATCTTCGAGCCTGACGAGGAAGGAGGTGAGCAGGAGTGACGCCCTGACATAATGAGCGAGAAGCTGATCACACAACGGATCAAGGACAGGCTCGCGGCCTACACCGCCGTGCTGAGGGACATCGACAACCAGCTCGAGCGCCTCGACCGCATGGAGATGACGATGGCCTCCCCGCCCGGCCCTGATCTGACAGGTATGCCCCGCGGATCCGGCACACCATCCGACCGCACCGGCATGATGGTGGAGCGGAAAATGGAGCTCGAGGAACAGATCGACCGGCTCAAGGCCGAGGAGAAGCAGGAGCGCAACGCCATCGAGGGCCTGATCCTCCAGCTCTCCGACCCCGACGAGCGCGCCGTCATCCGGCTGCGCTACTTCGACCGGGCTGACTGGGAGAGCACCTGCGGCGTCCTGTTCGGTGATCGGCGGGACTACGTCGACAGAGTGGACGCCTACCAGAACAAGACATACAAGATCCACGGCCGCGCCCTGCTCAACCTCGCCGCCGTGCTGGACGAGCTGGAGCCCCTGCCTGAGCTGCGGCAGTAAAACGCAGTAAAAGGAACAAAAGGGAAGTAAAAGGAATTGAAAAGCAGTAGCGCCCCGTGCTATTCTATATCCTGCAAAAGACCGCCGGACACACGGGCAACGCCGTGACAATTCCGAGCGGCTGACCAGAGGAAAACCGAATAACAACCGACGGCAAGAGGCCGACGGGCGAACCAACGCCCGCCGGTCTCTTTTTGCATATTCAGGAGGTGACAATAACGGCAAAGGCAACTATCACCATGCAGGTCGAAAACTTCCAAAAGCTCATGGACACTGTCGCGCAGATCGACGAGCAGGGCCGCAAGGCCGTGAAGGCCACCGTCCGCGACGTCAAGGCCAGAGCGCCGAGCTGGATCGCTCAGGAAGTCACATCGGTCTACAACATCAAGAAGGGCGAGATCACCCCGTCCGGCAAGAACAGCAGCAAGCCGGAGAAGATGGCGGGCAGCGTCAACGTCTCGGGAGAGACCATCGAGGAGCTGACCATCACCTACTCCGGCCGGATGCTCACCCCTGTGCACTTCGGCATGACACCAAAGACCGCACCGCCGGGCAAGAGCTACACGCTGCGGATGCAGGTGGTCAAGGGGCAGAAGAAGGTCATCGGCCGTTACCTGAACACCCGCACCCCGGGCGGCCCGTACTCCGAGCGATCGCACAACATCCTCATGGGGACGGGCAACACCAAGGCCGGCGGCGTCAGCGCCATTCCATTCCAGCGAATGAGCCGGACGCGCACCGACATCAAGAAGTTCACCACCATCTCGGCGCCCTCCATGATAACCAGCGAGCGCACCAATGAGAAGATAATGACCCGACTCCAAGAGGAGACGGCCAAGCGCCTCCAGCACAACCTCGACCGAGCTCTCGGGAAGTAGCCCACAGCGGCCCGCAGGGCGCCCACCACGGCG
>OHHS01000456.1_pt1 | contig 21793 bp, 12 predicted proteins | sample 1568161 | NCBI WGS metagenome assembly OHHS01 (sample SAMEA3879519, study PRJEB24766) | human gut metagenome | biome: human-associated habitat; feature: feces | place: USA | collected 1985/1987
AATATTAAAAAAGTATATAGTTGCATAATTTTTTACATTATATGTAAACACTTACAAAAATAATCATAAAAATCATAGAGAAAAAAGGAAGTAAAAAGTAATTTATTGCATTTTGTACAATCTGTCTCATTTTTTATAATAAAGATGTATTGTTATAAATAATTATGGGAGGATTGTATGAAGCAAAAAACATGTAAAGTAGCGAAGACAGTATTGACTCTGTTGCTTTGTGCAGGTCTGACGGCAGGTTCGGTGCCGATAGATGCATTGGCAGCGGATGTACAGTCAGAACAGCCTGTTGGGGGCACAGAGACTGATACAGAAGCCGGAACAGAAGGCAATACGCAATCCACAGGTTCTGTATCTGATGGAAACGTAGTTATAAAGGAGAGAGAAGAAACAGGAACGGAGAGTGGTGCCCCACAGGCGGATTCCGTATCAGAAGGAGACGGAATCGCATTAATAAGCCTGGAAGCTTCCAATACACATATTGCAACTTATACAGGAAAAATTCCGGAAGGAATCACATGGGATGCAGATGTGACGGTAGATACTTTCAGCGAGTCGTACAGCGCGGTTACGGCAAAGGCGGCGGATGGAACCAGCTATACGGTTGAGGTTGTACCGGAAGGAATTGTATACTTTATTGACAATGTAACATCAGACTTTTCGGAAACTACAACAGAGCCTTATGAAGCAGTAAAGACATTAGCAGGTGACCAGCTGATAAATAAAGTCTATGATCAGCAAAAGACGGCGGATACTGCATGGGGTCTGGTAGATACGGATGCGACAACCAAAAAATATAACAATACGACTACTGATAAAACAGCCACCGGTATTTATGGAAATAATGCCATAGGAGAAACGTTGTCTTATGATCTGTATCTGAAGGCAGGCACCTATACTATTACTTCAGGACATAGAGAATGGTGGGACAAAACCCGTCCTATGGATGTGCTGTTAAAAACAGACGCAGGAGAAACAACCATTGGAAGTGTATCTGTTAGCAAAAGTGTAAAAACAGCACAATTTTCTTATACTTTTACGCTGGATACTGCCCAGACGGTTACTTATACCTTAAAGAGTACGGCAAAGCAGGCTCCTGTTTTAAGCTGGCTTGGAGTATCAAAATATATCACAAAGGAATCGGAATATTTTGGACAGGCTCTGGAAGACAATAATCAGCTCACTGTTCTTTCTGATGCTTCCTTAGAAGCAGACAGCGGCACAGGAAAGCAGCTTTCTGTGACAGGTGGCTGGACTAGTGGTGGTATCTCTAAGGCAGGCGCAACCATAAAAAATGCACCTGATTTTTTCCAGAGAAATCAGTTTACATATAATCTCAACTTAAAATACAATTACATACAAGAAGGAACGGGGAGTCGTGCTGCTGTTTTCCTTGGTAATTCCGATTCCACTGCTTTCCGTGTAATTCCGGCAAAGTCCCAGAGTCAGTCTGTGCTGAGAGTGGGTACCAATGCAGGAGCAAAGGATTATCCTCTGACAACGGCTCTTACTGCAGGGGACTGGCATGCGCTTTCTATTGTGTATACCGAGGATGAACAGCAAGGCTATGTGGCATTATACTGTGACGGAGCAAAGGTACTGAATGCCACTGGAATAGGGTTTAAATTAAGTAATACTACCAATCTGGCTGCCGGAATCGGTTCAGCTTATGGAACCAGCTATTTGTGCAACGGTACTTATGACAATATTGTTGTCATGGCAGCAGCAGCAACAGAGGAAGAAGCCATTACGGAAACACAGGCAAGACTGGATGCCATCAAAGGCGCTGTCCAGACAGACGGAAACATAGTGATATCCGGTGCAGATGTTGACAAGGCAACAGCCAATATCAATGGTCTGACTTATAAGGGCTTTGGTATGTTAAATGGTAACAGTACCAGTAACCTGCTGCTGGATTACAAGGCAGAGCATTCAGATCAATACTGGGAAATGATGCGGTATCTTTTCGGTGGAGAATATCCTTTGTTTACCCATATCAAGATGGAAATGGGAAATGACGGAAATAATTCTACCGGAGCAGAAGCCTGTACCATGCGTTATGAGAACGAAGAAGCGGATGCTTCCCGCTCTCCGGGATTTGTCATGGCAGCCGATGCGAAGAAGATCAACCCGAATGTCAAGATCAGTATTTTGCGTTGGGAGATGCCGGCATGGGTTGCTTCCAAATGGAGCAGTGACCGTACCGGTGCAGGATATGAAGCAGTTTATAAATGGTACAAGGAGACCATTTTTGATGCCTATGAAAAATATGGTTATGTCGTAGATTTCGTAGATCCTGATAAGAACGAGACAACAGACCCTAATGAGGACTTTATCAAATGGTTTTCCAACCGGGTAAAAAAAGAAACAGATTTCCCGGACTATATGGATCAGGCAGCGATTGACGCTTATCACAATATCAGAATTATTGCTTCTGACGAGAATAAGACCCTGCAAATCGTACCTTCCATGAGAAGCGACAATGATCTCTACAATGCAGTAGATATCATTGGTTTCCATTATCGTACCAGTGCCACGGAGGATTACATCAAAATGGCGGATGTGGACGACAAGGAGGTATGGTACAGCGAGGGGTGTGCAACCTTTGGTTATACAGAGTTACAGGAAAACAAGACGAGTGAATACGGTGGTGGAACGATCGGAGGATATCAGAGTCCGTTGGCTCTGGCAGACAGCTTTATCAATGCGTTTACCGGATCTCGCAGAACCCACTATATTTTCCAGCCGGCTATCGGTTCCTTCTATGAAGGCATCCAGTATGGCCATAAAGAGCTGTTAAGTGCCAGAGATCCCTGGAGCGGTTATATCCATTATGATCCGGCACTGTACATGATTGCACATTTCTCTCAGTTTGCAGTCACCGGATGGGAGGATACCGACCCTTCCCAGAATGAAATCTGGCGTGTTATCACCGGTGCAACCTCCGGATCCTTCGGCTCCAGTGACAATGAGCATCAGACAGCAGGGATGGATGGGAAAGCCAGCTATATGACACTGGTATCTCCGGATAAAAAAGACTTTTCTGTAATTTTTGTAAATAACACAAGAAATCAAAAAACCTTTAAGATTACTGCAAAGGATATGGCAGTAGCCTCCGATGCAACCTTAAAAATATGGACAACCACAACAGATAGCTATTTACAAAAGAGTGATACAGATGCAGAACAGCAGAACGGTTGCTGGTATGTAACAGTTCCGGCTTATGGGATGGTAACAGCAACTACACTGAATACGTCACCTGCAAGAACACCGGAACAAGAAATCCATAACGAGGACAGAACGGTTTTGGATACTGACAGTACCGGACGCAATCAGAATACAACGGATAATGTACTTTATGCGGATGATTTCGAGTATACAGAAGAACCGGAAATGGAACAGTATAATGCCAAAACCGGGAAAACCACCAGTGTAGATTATCTGACAGCAAGAGGCAATGAGCCACGTTACATGTTGGATACGCATGGCGCTTACATTGTAGAGAACGGCAGATTAAAATCGGAACTGACGACCAGTGTGGGACAGTGGAACGGTGGAGAACCTTCAACGATCGTCGGTGATTTCCGTTGGATGGACTATGTTACCACGATAGATGTGCAGATACCGGATGCATCTGCATCGACCTATGCGAGACTGGGTATCCGTACCCAGACAGGCATGAACTGGAACCAGAGCGGCTATACGCTGGAGATTAACGGTGCCGGCTCTTGGAAGCTGTACCGCATAGGCAGTGCTGTAGCAAATGGAACGGTAACAGCCACAACAGATGGCAAATATGAATTAAAGCTGGCAGCCCTTGGCGACATGATTACCGCGTTTATCAACGGAGAACAGGTCACAAGCTATCAGGACGCATCTCCGATGCTGTCCGGTCGCGTCAAGATCAGCAACAACTGGCATCAGGTATATTATGATAACCTTCTCATTGAGAAGATTGCAGGAGGATGTGCTTATGCGTTGTCTATGGTGGATGGACAGGATGACAGCGTAAGCTATGAGGGAAGTTGGACAATCGACAATCCCGGAAGCGGCAGTGCGGACAACTGGTATCGTACCTTGTCTGTATCAGGCGGAAGCGGTGCAACAGTGAGTTTCCCTATCCATGGTGCGGGATTTGCAATTATTGGACCTAACAACGCCGGGACGAAGCTGGATGTCTATGTAGATAACAACCTTGTAGCGGAGAATGTTTCGACCACAGCAGCTGCAAGTCGTTATGAGTCTTACAGCTATAGTGGTCTGAGCCTTGCAGATCATAATATCAAAGTAGTAGTAAAGAGTGGAACCCTGAAAATAGATGCACTGTATGCGTTGGGTGAGACAACCCAGATCGGTGATGATGTGCTTGTCAGCGTAGAAACAAAATTTCCTGCAGCTTATGCAGTTGAGCAGAATCAGACCCTCAAGAATTTGCCGGCTACGGTAGAAGTAAAAACAGGAAATGGAACTGTAGTGACCAAGCCTATCGTATGGAGCAATAATACGGCGGAACATTTCTCGGAAGCTTATGCGACGACCAGTGTCACCGGTGTGGTGCAGGATGGTGTCAACAGCTTCGGAGCAAGTCTCGGAGTGACGATTCCGGTAGAAGTGGTGCCGGAGAATACGGTATATTTTATTGATATGGTAAAGGGAACTCCGGATGCAGATGCAAAAACGGAAGCCTTTGCAGCAGTGAAGGAACTCAGAGGAAGTGCGCTGTTGAACCAGACTGCGGATCAGTTAAAGACCTCCGGCAATAGCTGGGGGCTGGTAGATACTGATGCGGGAACCAAGAGTTACACCGATACTACAGATAAGACAGCAACCGGTATTTACGGGAACAATAACGAATCAGGCGAAACTCTGACCTACGCGCTGACTTTAGATCCCGGTAAATACACCATTACCTCTGCACACAGAGAGTGGTGGGGAATGACCAGACCGATGAACCTGACAGTAACAGTGGATAATATTACACTGGATGCCGGAACGATTCAGGTAGACGGCAGCAATCCGAATGCTGTAAATACTTATTCTTTTGACGTAAGAACCAAACAGACCGTAACCTATACGATCACTGCAACCGGAACACAGGCTCCTGTCATCAGCTGGCTCGTTGTCAGTCGGACCGGAGATGCCGAGGAAATTCAGCCGAATGACAGTATTCCCGGTACATCAGGCAGTGTCATCCGTGATACGAACGGAAAGGCGATGCAGGCACACGGCGGTTCCGCAGCAGCCATGAAAGAAGGAACCGGAGAGGGATGCGTCAATATTGACCTCGATGGTGACGGACAGATCACAGAGGGTAAGACCGTATATCTGTGGTATGGAGAAGATAAGACCAACAACACCAGACCGGTAGATGGTGTAAAATGTTATGTTTCTACCGATCTTTACAACTGGACCGACAAGGGAACAGTACTGTATCTTCAGAGCAGCATCCTGCCGATTGAAGAATCCGCAGAGAAAGCAATCACTTCCTCCGCAGGAGCAAATGGAACAGGAACGACCCAGAGTTATCCTGCAATGCAGCTCAGTAATACCAATTTCGAGACTCTGAAGGCATGGGGAAAGCTGTCCGCAGCACCAGAGGGTGTCACCGAAGCGGAATTCCGTGATGTCAAGCTGTTCTTAAGAGCTTATGTCACAGAGTTTGAGAAAGAGCCAACGAGCGCTGAGGATATATCCTGGATTGCAAAGAGTTATGATGAGACAAAGGTAGAGGCAGGTAGCTTCCTGTACCCTGACAGCAAGACCAATGGAACCCAGACCGTATCCAGATTACAGCTTGCTTTCGAGGGAATGTATGGTAATTATTGCATTACTGAGCGACCTAAGATGGTCTATAATGAAAAGACAAAGAAATTTGTCATTATTTTCCATGCAGATGGACCTTTGTACAACAATGAAAAGCTGTACAACTGGGTGAAGAACGGTATGCAGGGCAACTGTGAAGCCAGCAGATACAGCCGCGCTATGGTTGGTTTTGCAACAAGTGATACACCATTCGGACCTTTCGAAGTGGTAAATATGACCCGTATGAATTATGATGAGAGCCTGAATGCACAGCGGTTGGGCGAAGCCAGAGACATGACTGTGTTTGTCGATGATGTGGATGCAAATGCAGACGGAGCAAAGGATGCTTATGTAATCTACTCCAGTGAGATGAATGCAAAGCTGTATGCATCTCTATTGAACAGTGATTATACCGGGCTCGCTGCCAAGGGTAATACAGCGGACAATCAACAGATGGCAGCCCGTCTGGTATCTGACAATAGCAGAGAAGCACCCGCTGTCATGAAATACGATGGTTGGTATTACATGATTACGAGCGGAACGGATGGCTGGAACAGCACCGCACATACCTACTATCGCAGTCAGAACATTCTAAGCGGCTGGGAAAAAGTAGGAAACCCGGCAAAGAATGATACCGGAAAATGTTTTGATACACAGGTGACATATATTATTCCGATTGATGCACCTGCAGGAAAGTTCATTTATATGGGAGACCGTTGGAATGGCAACAAATTGTCCGACAGCCGTACTGTCTGGCTGCCCTTACAGGTAGATGCCACTTCCCATACTATTGCGATTCTGAATCGCACCAACTGGAAGACAGAAGAACTGGAAGATCTGATCCCGGTTGGCATACAGACTGCACTTCCCAAGATCACATGGACGGACGGCAGTAATTTGCCGGAGAAAGTCACGGTAAGCTATAAGGGACAGACTGTGGAGAGTAAGGTTGCCTGGGACAAGAGTTCTTATCAGGTCATCGGCAGAACCACTGTCACCGGTAAACTCATCGATTGCCGGAACGCGGAGATCTCAACAGAAATGCTGGTATGTCCGAAAAATGCAGTTTATTTTGCAAATGCATCGAAAGCACCGGTAAGTGCAGATTATACTTCCATCATGAAACAGCTCGGCAATACATTGTTACATACAGTGGATGTATATGATGGCGCCTACAGTACAGAAACAGGATTTGGATATGTAGGAGCAGAAGGAAAGCTGCGTAACAGCACAGATGACATTTATCAAAGTATGCGTTATGCAACAGACAAGACCCAGAGCATCAGTTATCGGTTTGATCTGGAAGCCGGAAAATATAATGTTTATGTGGGTATGTTTGACCCCTCCAGCTGGTGGGATGGAAAACGCTATGCGGATATCAGTCTGAATGATAAGGTAGTAACAGAGAAATACAATTACCAGAATAATGTAAACGATACTCTTACGTATGAAAATGTAGAGGTAGGCGAAGAAGGAACTCTGACGATAACTATTTCGCCGAATGCAGCTACATCCAGTGCCGTTCAGGTCAGCTTTATTGTAGTGGCAAAAGCGCAGAAGGATGCAGAAGTTACCCCGACTCCGGAGCCTACGGCAAGTCCAAAGCCTACGGCAAGTCCAAAGCCTACGGCAGCACCTACGGCAACGCCCTCAAACGATTCCAATCATGAGGATGACAAGGACAACAACACCTCGAATTCTCCTGTGGCAGCAACCGCAACTCCGGTTCCGGTAGCAACAGCAAGACCTGTTCGTCCTACAGTGGGTGCAACACCAAGTGATATGGTAAATGCGACACCGACCGTTCCGGCAACAACACAGAAGACAGAAAAAACAGGAGCAACCATAATCAATGCAGCCGGTGAGGCTGAGGCAATCGGATGGAAGGATATCCTTGAAAATATTCGTCAGAATGTAAGTGATAGCAGCAATAAAGAGATCTATATTGTGGCAGGCAGCGACACCGTTGTTCCTGCAGAAGTATTGCAAAGCGTAATGGGAAGCAACCTGTCTCTGAGAATCGAAATCGAGGAGGAACTGGCATGGATCATTGAAGGACGGGAGATCACAGAAAATGTAGGAGATATTGATTTCGGAATCCTTAGGTCAGCGGATCGGATTCCTGCTGAACTGATAACACAGACGACACAGGGACATGATTATATTCCTTTGTCACTGGTACACGACGGAAGCTTCGGCATGACCGCAAAACTGTCAGTCCGTCTTGGTACAGAGAATATCGGTAAATATGCAAATCTCTTCTACTATAACCCTGACAATGCAGCAATGGAGTTAGTTGCGTTCGGTCAGGTGGCAGACAGCGGATGGGTTGAACTCAACTATGAGCATGCCAGCGAATATCTGCTGGTTATGGCTGACGAGCCTATGGATGTAGAGAATCTGTCCAAGGATGCTTCGTCGGAAGCAGTTTCCGCAGAAAATGACAACACAGAGAGCCAGAACCGTAATCACAGCAAAGCAGGAAAAATTTGGATTCCTATTGTGATTGTAATAGTATTGACAGGATGTGCTGCAGGATATTTCTATCTGCGTAAGAAAAAGTAAAAGAGTATATATATTCTGTATGATCTAACATTAAAAACCGGCGAAATCTTATTTGACATGGCTGTCATTAAGATTTCGTCGGTTTTTTGTATACGGTAGGTTATGCAGGATTTTAAAATCACGAGACATCATTGATAAGATTGGGTTCAGTAGGATACAGAAAGTTGTATTACTTTGCGGAGTAAAACAAGAAAAGACAGAAAGAAGTATCTGCAAATAAGAAGTATATAAAATGTTTAGATTTGGACAGTAGAAATAAAAACGTTTTTATGCTATCATGCATATAACAGTAAGAGGTGATAGCTATGAAAATAGAACGAATTGATGACAAGACAGTAAAGTGCTTCCTGTCCAATGAAGAATTGGAAGAGTACGAGATTGATTATAAAGATTTTGTGGTCCGCAGTGAAAAAGCCAAAGAGGTTGTGCAGGAGATTATCGAGCAGGCCGAGGAAGAGGTGGGCTATAAGCCGCCGAAGTATGCTTTTGACCTACAGATCATGATGGTACCGGATGAAGGATTGATGCTGGTATTTTCCGAGAAGGAACCGCTGGAGAATAAAAACGGTGCACAGCTGTTACAGGCGTTGCAGGAGATGAAGCGTGTCTTCGAGGAGAAAAAGGCAGAGATCGGCGCTACGCTGGGAAAACAGGCGAAGGAAGAAACGGAGAACAATGCCGGGAAAAATAAGAAAGCAAAGGGAAAAGCAGAGGAAGCGGCAAAGCCCCAGTTTGCAATTTTTGCCTTCCGCAATATCGGCAGAGTGATCGAATATGCCGCCGTATTACCGGCGAACCTGCGGATCAACAGCACGTTGTACCGGATGGAAGACGGCACTTGCTATGTCTATGTGCAGAAGGGCGGTGCGTCCTACGAGCGCTACAGCAGAGCCTGCATCCAGGCTATGGAATTCGCAGCGTTGTATGCCGCAGACGAGCAGAAGATAAGATATCTGGAAGAACACGGTGAATGCCTGATCCGGGAGAAAGCACTGAAGAAACTGCGTGCATAATACTGCACCATAGGAATCTGCATGACTGCTTGTAGATTAAGCAGATTCAGGATATGCTCCATGGGGTATCTCCCGCTACCTTCGCCATATCCTCCGGCAGAGGTGCTGTGAACTGCATTTTCTCCCCGGTGATGGGATGGACAAAGGACAGCTTCCAGGCATGCAGTGCCTGACGCTGTATCAATGCCATATCGGGATTGTACAGATAATCTCCGATCAGGGGATAACCCAGGTATTTCATATGAATCCGTATCTGATGGGTGCGGCCGGTCTCTAAAATGAGAGAGACCAGGCTGTGCCCGTTTTTTTCGTCCAAAACCCGGTAATGGGTAACAGCGGATTCCCCTTTTTCAAAATCCACACAACGCTCAATGATAGAACCTTCTTTTCGCCCTAAAGGTGCGGTAATCGTACCCCCAGAAGGCAGCACAGAGCCTTTTACAATGGCAAGGTATTCCCGTGTGATACCGGAACTTGCCTTGTTGGCGATCATGGTGGACAGCATTCCGGCGCTGACATAATGCTTGGCTACGATGGTCAGTCCGGAGGTATCCCGGTCCAGACGATTAATACAGCGGAACACAAAAGGACAGTTCTGCTGTGCAAAATAATAGGCAAGACTGTTTGCCAGGGAATTGTAATAATTGTTCATGGAAGGGTGGATCGGCATGCCTGCCGGCTTATTGATCACCATGAGATCCTCGTCCTCGTAGATGATATCCAGCGGCAGCTCCACCGGTGGGATTTTTTCCGAGGAGTGTTCCTCGTGGATATGCAGCGTCAAGGTATCTCCCGGCTGCAATATATGATTCATGAAGCAGGGAATCCCGTTTGCCTGCACGGCGGTGGGGTCTTTTTTTAACTGCACCAGATTCTGGGAAGAAAACCCTTTCTGCTTCAGGAAATGGCTGACCGGCAGGGGGGATATGAAATGATCTGTTGTATAGGTTAATGTACGTTCCATAAAAATTGTGCTTTCTAAATTATTATTTATGATACATAACGATGGTATTTTTCATACTCTCTTTGCTTGGGCGGCTATCGTGATCAAATTTGCGGTACAATTTATCCACGGCGGCTGCTTTATACGGGTGAACTTATTGTATCATAACACAATTCATGTGCTGTAATAAACAGTTATCGTACGGATCGGGCAAAATCGGACAGTCCAGGGAGCAAATAATGTCATTTCAGAAGCAGATTATGTTTTCTATAATATCGTTAAAAGCACAAGTTTGTGCTTCTGCAAGCACAGATTATGAAAAAGCTGATGCCCGAAGCAAAGGAATATTGCGACAGAGATTGGGTAACAGAGCAGATTTGCAACGAAAATAATGAGTGAGAAAGGTATGGTGGTTTGTATGGAAAAATACGCATGGCGCGGAAAAATTGTACCGGGAATGCAGGAGGAATATAAGAAGAGACATGACAACATCTGGCCGGAGATGAAGGAAGTTCTGGCAAACGCTAGAATTGTAAATTACTCTATCTGGATGCAGGGCGAGGAACTGTTCGGTTATTACGAATGTGAAAAGGGCGTCGACTATGCGGCAAAAGTGCAGGCAGAGAGCGATGTAGTGAAAAAATGGGATGAATATATGAAAGATATTCTGATCATGGAGAAGGATCCTGTTACAGGAGCACAGCCGCTTCTTACACAGGTATTCAGTTTCAGATAAGGGAGGCTGTGGATATCTTATGGAAAAATATTATCTGGCCGTGGATATCGGTGCTTCCAGTGGACGACATATTTTGGGACACATGGAGAACGGCAAAATAGAGCTGGAAGAGATCTATCGTTTTGAGAATGGCATGGATCATAAGGACGGAAAGCTTCTGTGGGATGTGAACCGTCTGTTCGGCGAGATTCTGAACGGAATGAAAAAATGCAAAGAACTGGGCAAGCTTCCGGTCAGCATGGCAATCGACACCTGGGCTGTGGATTATGTATTGCTGGATGAAAAAGATCAGATTCTGGGAGATACTTACGGCTACCGAGATCACCGTACTGACGGAATGGATGCGGAAGTGGCGAAAATACTGCCGGAGACGGAACTGTATGCCAGAACCGGTATTCAGAAGCAGATTTTTAATACGATTTATCAGCTTATGGCAGTGGAAAAGAAGACCCCGGAGATTATGAAACAGGCAAAGACACTTCTCATGCTGCCGGATTACTTCGGTTTCCGTCTGACGGGCAATAAATTGTCGGAGTACACGAACGGTTCCACGACACAGCTGGTGAATCCCGATACCTTCCAGTGGGATAAGGAGCTGATCCGTAAGCTGGGTTACCCGGAGGATATTTTCCTGCCGCTGCAGATGCCCGGAACGAAAGTGGGCCAGCTGCTTCCGGAGATTCAGAAGGAAGTAGGATTCGATCTGGAAGTGGTACTGTGCGGAAGCCATGACACCGCATCAGCCGTAATGGCAGTTCCTCAGACAGAAGGAGACGGCATTTATATCAGCTCGGGAACCTGGTCTCTCATGGGAATCGAATCCCTGAAACCGGTCATTACAGAGGATGCCGCAGCGGCCAACTTTACCAACGAGGGCGGTTACGATCACCGGTTCCGTTTCCTGAAAAATATTATGGGACTGTGGATGATCCAGTCCGTAAGACACGAATATAACGATGCATACTCTTTTGCACAGCTGTGCAATATGGCGGAGGAAAGCAAGGAGTTCCCTTCCAGAGTGGATGTGAATGACCAGAGTTTTCTCTCTCCGGACAGCATGGTGGAAGCCATCAGACAGTACTGTCATAAGACAGGACAACCGGTACCGGAGTCCGTGGGAGAGCTGACTTCCGTAGTATACCGCAGTCTCGCACAGTCCTACGGAGAGACCGTAAGAGGTCTGGAGAAGATCGCCGGGAAGACCTATGACAGCATCCATATCATCGGGGGCGGTTCCAATGCAGCATATCTGAACCAGTTGACAGCGGATGCTACGGGCAAGACCGTATATGCGGGTCCCGGTGAGGCAACCGCTATCGGCAACCTATTGGCGCAGATGATCCATGCAGGAGATCTTGCAGATCTGAAGAGTGCCAGAAAATGTGTCCGGGAGTCTTTTGAAATTAAGACATTTGCTCCGGCAAAGTAATAAAAAGCGGCTTGCGAATGCGCAGGCAAAGCGGTTACTTAAAACGTGACCTTAAGAAAAGGAGGAAATTATAAATGTTAGTAAACACAAAGGCAAAGATCGGTGTATTTTCCATCGCTCTGGGAGCATATCTGCCCCAGTTCCCCCAGCTGGTGCCTAATTTCGAGGCACAGTATGAGGATTTCAAGAAGACGATTCCCGATACTGTAGATATCGTTGATGGTGGCATGGTGACCACCAAGGAACAGGCTATGGCAGCAGGTGATAAATTCCGTGCTGCAGACGTAGATCTGGTATTCCTGCAGTTGCTGACCTATGCAACTTCCTATAACGTACTTCCCGCGATCCGTGATCTGGATGTGCCTGTAGTATGTATCAATGTGCAGAAGAAGCTGGCGCCGGACTATGCCAATACCGATATTCCCATCTGGCTGGGTGACCTGTATGCCTGTGGTGCCGTAGGTGAGGCTGTGGCAGACCTGGAGCGTGCAGGCAAGAGACATGCTGTAATCACTGGCGTGGTAGAAGGCGGCGACCCCGAGGTGGCAGCTCAGATCGAAGATTGGTGTAAGGCAGCTCAGGTCCGCAGACGTTTCCGTCAGACCAATATTGCCCAGATCGGCCGCCCTTATCCCGGAATGATGGATCTCTATATCGATGAGACCAACCTTTACAACAGAATGGGCCTGTATACCAAGCAGTTTGACTGGGAAGATATGTGGGCTATTGCAGACGATATTACCGATACCGAAGCTATTAAGGCGAAGGCACAGGACATCATCGATACCTTCGAAGTAGAGGGTGGCGCTACTGCAGATGACGAAGATATTCTGGATATGGCAAAGCATGTGCTTGCTTTCGAGCAGTGGGCGAAGGATGAAGACTTAAGTATGATCGCCTCCCATTATGCCGGTAAGGCACAGGGAGTAGCCGGTAAACTGGATTCCATGCTGATCCCTGCATTTTCCATGCTGATCAAGCAAGGTACCGCATGTGCCGTAGAAGGTGATATGAAAGTTGCCATGGCAATGTCCATTCTGAAGACGATCTCCGGTATGGGACAGTTGTCCGAGATGTACTCTATTGATTTCAACGAGGATATCTGCATCATCGGTCATTCCGGGTCCGGCGATGCGGATATCTCTCTGGCACATAAGCCCACCATGAAGATCGTTAAGGTATTCCACGGCAAGGTAGGCGGCGGATATCTGACTCAGTTCTATCCTCCCGTAGGCCCGGTGACCTATCTGGCTATCACGCAGGATAAGGACGGCAACTTCAAGTTCGTTGTGGCAGAAGGCGAGAATCAGCCCGGCCCGATCTTCACTTTCGGTGACACCAATATGCGTACCAAATTCTCAATCCCCTGCAGAGAGTTCGTGAACCGTTGGAGCGAGGCAGGCCCTACCCATCATATGGCAGCAGCTGCCGGCAGACATATTGACACGATCCTGAAGGTTGCTAAAATATTAAATGTGCCGGTAGATGTGATCACACGGTAAAGCATTTGCGTAAAAATGGCGAAGTAACTGCAGAAGCAAAAAGCGAACTCTGAAAAACCGATTTTGCGAATGGGATGCTGGATAGTTACGAATATTTATGATTTAAAAAAATATGCCTGTAGGCGGCAGTCCACAGGCAATAGAAAGGTTAGGTATTATCATGAAATTTTTAGATGCAGAATTTGTACAGGGATTTATCAGAATGGCAGATGACGGCTGGCAGCAAGGCTGGCATGAACGTAACGGCGGCAACCTGTCTTACCGTGTGAAGCCGGAAGAGGTAGAACTGGTAAAGGAGAACTTTGAGCCGAAGGAGTTCCAGCCCATCGGCACCACAGTTCCCGCACTGGCAGGAGAGTATTTCCTGGTGACCGGCAGTGGCAAATATTTTCGTAATGTCAGCATTAAGCCGGAAGATTCTATCTGCATGATCGAACTTGATGACAAGGGTGAGAATTACCGTATCGTATGGGGTCTGGTAAACGGGGGCAGACCTACCTCCGAGCTCCCCAGCCACCTGATGAATCTGGAAGTGAAGAAGTTGCAGAACCCGAAATACCGTGTTGTATACCATGCACACACCACAAACATTATTGCTTTAACATTTGTTCTTCCACTGGAAGATAAAGTCTTTACAAGAGAACTCTGGGAGATGGCAACGGAATGTCCGGTCGTATTTCCAGCAGGCATTGGTGTGGTTCCCTGGATGGTGCCGGGCGGCAGGGAGATTGCTGTTGCAACCAGTGAACTGATGAAAAAATATGATCTTGCGATCTGGGCACATCATGGTATGTTTGCGGCAGGGGAAGATTTTGACCTGACCTTTGGTCTGATGCATACCGCGGAAAAATCCGCCGAAATTTTGGTAAAAATGCTTGCCATGAGACCGGATAAGCTTCAGACAATCACACCGGATAACTTCCGTCATCTTGCAAAAGATTTTAATGTAACGCTGCCGGAAGAGTTCTTATATGAAAAGTAAATAGGTAGAGTAAATATATTGTATAAACGTAGGGGCTGTCACTTTTTCGAATTGAACTTCGTGAAGTGTTAGCTCCATTTTGTTTTTTATATTGAGTTCTAGTTGAGTTAAAAAACATAGAGTATTCTGCTGACCTTGACATAGCAATGGTAGATAGTTATAATTCTAAATGTTTGAAATATAAACATTTGAATTATAACTATTTCTTTTTTTGGAGGAAAGACAATGGAGGATTCACTGCATTATTTGATCATGGCGAACCAGATGCTTGTACAGCGGGGATTGTTAGAACGGCTGAAAAACACCGGACTGACGATCGGGCAGCCAAAGGTTCTTGATTATCTGAAAGATCACGACGGCAGCAGTCAGAAGGAAATCGCCAGAAATTGTTTTTTAGAGGCGGGTTCACTGACTTCGATTTTAAACCGCATGGAGGAAAAAGGTCTGATCGAACGGCGGATGTTAAATGGAAACAGACGCACATTTCATATTTATCTGACAAAAGAGGGATGGAAAAGCCAGAAGCTGGTGGAAGAATCTTTTCTGGAAATTGAAAAGCAGGCGTTAAAAGGAATCACGGAAGAGGAATTTGATGCCTATCTTACATTCAGCAGAAAAATATTTAAAAATCTGATGCTGACAGAGGAAGAAGGGACAAAAAATGAATAAGTTAAAAAGATATCTTTTATTTTTGGTGGGATTGTTTATCAATGCACTTGGTGTAAGTCTGATCACAAAGGCAAGTCTTGGAACATCCCCGATCTCTTCGATTCCGTATGTATTAAGCCTTAATTTTAAATTTACACTTGGCAATTTCACGATCTTTTTCAGTATTTTCCTTATTTTACTGCAGATACTGATCTTACGGAAAAATTTTAAACTGGAAAATATTTTACAGATTCCTGTATCCATTGCATTTGGATATTTTATCGATCTGACCATGTATCTGTTTTTCTGGGTCGATCCGAAGAATTATCTTGTAAAAGTGATCGCACTGCTTGTGGGATGTGCGATCTTGGGATTTGGCGTTTATTTAGAGGTACTTGCAGATGTTGTCATGCTGCCGGGAGAATCCTTTGTCCGTGCGATCGTGCAGACCTGGAAAACAAATTTCGGAACGACGAAAATTATTTTCGATATATCGATGGCAGTGATCGCGGCTGCGTTGTCATTTTTGTTTTCCGGTCAGTTAAACGGAGTGCGTGAAGGTACGATCATTGCTGCGCTGTTGGTCGGATTTATCGCTAGGGTTCTTGGAAAGAAGCTGGAATTTATAAAGCCGGTGCTGTTTCCGGAAGAATATGAAACTAAGAGAGAGGTTTCAGAAAAAATACAGAACGGTGGAAAGCAGTACCGGAAAAATATTATTGTCATCGGAAGACAGTATGGAAGCGGCGGACATGATATCGGAATGGCACTTGCAGAGAAACTTGGATTTTCTTTTTATGATCAGGAGATTATAAAAATGGCTGCAGGGACGACCGGATATACACAGGATTTTATCAGTAAAAAAGAAGAATCCATGACAAACAGTCTGTTATATGATCTGGTCAGTCAGGTCTATATGTATGCACAGACCAATGAGGAAGCACCGAAAGACCAGATATTTGAGGCGGAAAAGAAAGTCATAGAAGAATTAGCACAGAAAGGAAACTGTGTGATTGTCGGAAGATGTTCGGATTATATTTTAAGAAACCGCACGGACTGCCTGAAAATCTATTTTTCTGCACCGATAGAGAGCAGGGTAAAACGCGTGATGAAGCGCTTAAATCTGTCTGAAAAAGAAGCAAAGCAGAGAATCCAGCGGGAAGATAAGAGACGTGCTGACAATTACCGCTATTATACCGGAAGAATCTGGGGTGTCGCAGCAAATTTCGATATCACATTAAATACAGAGCTTGGCATGGAGTACATAGAGAATTGTGTCTGTGAAGCATTAAACAGGTAAAAGAATAAAATATTGTATATTGTTAAAGACAGATATTCCTTGAAGAAAAGAGTCCGGTTTTATATAATTGGAAAAGAGAATATAATTTTAAAACTGAACTGGGGGAAGGAAAGATATGGCACCGTGCATCAGTATTGGTAACCAGGGATTTGAAAGTATCCGTGAAGAAAACAGTTTTTATATAGATAAGTCTGATTTTATCCGGGAATGGTGGGAATCAGCAGATGTGATGACACTGATCACACGTCCAAGGCGTTTTGGGAAAACCCTCAATATGAGTATGGTAAACTGTTTTTTTTCAAACCAGTATGCGGGAAGATCCGATCTGTTTGAAGGTCTGTCAGTGTGGAAAGAGGAAAAATACAGAAAACTCCAGGGAACCTATCCGGTCATCTTTTTAAGTTTTGCGGATGTGAAACAGACAAATTATGAGGATGCCGTACGAAAAATAAAAAATATTATTGAAGAAACATATATGCAGCATGCGTATCTGAATGAGGCAGAAAATATTTCGGAAACGGAAAAAAGACAGTTACGGTCTGTGAGTGAAACTATGGGTGATGTGACCGCACAGGATTCATTAAAAAATTTAGCAGGTATCTTATACAGATATTATGGGAAAAAAGCCATCATCCTGCTGGATGAATATGACACTCCGATGCAGGAAGCATATATTCACGGATACTGGGATGAGTTTACCGCATTTATCCGCAGTCTTTTTAATTCCAGTTTCAAGACCAATCCTTACATGGAGCGCGGGATCATGACAGGAATCACAAGGGTTTCAAAAGAATCTATTTTTTCTGATCTCAATAATCTCAATGTTGTGACGACCACTTCAGAAGAATATGCCACCTGTTTTGGATTTACTGAGACAGAGGTGTTTGATGCTCTCGCGGAATATCAGCTGACAGATCAGAAAGAGATGGTAAAAAAATGGTATGATGGATTTACCTTCGGCACGCATAAAGATATCTATAATCCGTGGTCGATCACTAATTTTCTGGACAAAAAACAGTTTCGTCCGTACTGGGCATCAACAAGTTCTAACGGTCTGGTAAATAAACTGATCCGGACGGCATCGGCAGACATTAAAACACGGATGGAGGAACTTTTGCAGGAAAGAGAAATCGTGGTAACATTTGACGAACAGATTGTGTTTAACCAGCTTGATAAAAGTAAAAATGCGATCTGGAGCCTGCTGCTTGCAGGGGGCTACCTGAAAGCAGAAGAGGTGGAATATCGAGGTATGCTGTTAGAACCGTGGTATCATCTTCGTATCACGAATCTGGAAACTTACAGTATGTTTTCTAACATGTTTAAAGGCTGGTTTGATGATTCCATGTCGAACTATAATGAGTTCATAGAGGCATTATTAAAAGGGAACTTAAAAGAGATGAATATTTATATGAACGACATTGCACTCACAACTTTCAGCAGCTTTGATACCGGAAACCATCCATCGAAAAGATCGCAGCCGGAGCGTTTTTATCACGGATTTGTATTGGGACTTTTAGTGGAACTGCGGGATTCTTATGATGTGCGGTCAAACAGGGAGAGCGGCTACGGCAGATATGATATCATGCTGGTTCCACATGACCAGAAAAACAATGCAATCGTGATGGAATTTAAAGTCCATGAGGCAGATGAAGAAGAAACATTAGAAGATACGGTGCAGGCCGCTTTAAAACAGATCAGGGAAAAAAATTATGACGCCGGACTGACTGCAGCAGGAATCCCAAAAGAGAAGATCAGACACTACGGATTTGCTTTTGAGGGAAAGAAAGTATTGATTGGAAAATAATTTAGAATTGTAATTAAGATGATAGTAAATGCCATGTTTTGTGTACAATGCATAAAAATATGGCGTTTATTTTGTCTAAAACTTCCAACATGCAAAACAGTTTATGCAAAAAAAGTGCAGATTGTGAAGATTTTTACCAAAGGACGTGTGGTATGGTAGGATACAGTTACAAGATCCGAAACGGATAAAGAAAACAAGGGAGGAAAATCCTCTGCTCGTCAGCAGACTCGCATTTTCCTTCGGAAAACAAGGGAGGATTTAAAAATGTTAGCAATTAACATGGATGACGTGATCAACGTTCTCAATTCCTGTAAGCCATACCTGATTGCACTTGGCATTGCACTGGCAATTGCAATTATTGTAACTGTGGCATGCATGAAATTGAAGAAACCGGTAAAGAAACTGGTGAGAAAGGAAGCATGGATCGCATTCCTTATGGCAGCAGTTGTGATTATCAATCTGATCTGCTTTATTCCAATGTCAAGTATGATCTCACTTGCAATGGGTAATGGTACGATTACAGAGGAAACCTCAAATGAGGCAACCGCACTTTGCGAGGATATCGCAGATGAAGGTATTGTTTTATTAAAAAATGAAGACAATATCCTGCCACTTACAAACACACAGAATATCAATGTATTTGGATGGGCATCTACCAATCCTTGTTATGGTGGTACCGGATCCGGAGCATTATCCGATGCATATGAGACAACAACACTTCTCGGTGGTCTTGAGGATGCCGGATATAAGATCAATACAGAACTGACTGATTTTTACAAAGCATACCGTGAGGACAGACCGGAAGTTGGTATGTGGGCGCAGGACTGGACATTGCCGGAACCGACAGCAGATTCCTACAGCGATGAACTGTTGAACAATGCAAAAGAGTTTTCTGACACAGCGATGGTAGTGATTACCCGTGTTGGTGGTGAGGGAGCAGATCTTCCAACGGATGTGAGCAAGGTGACTTACACAGATAACTCCGAAAACTACAAAGATTTTGAAGCTGGTGAGCATTACTTACAGTTAAGCCAGACAGAAAAAGATATGTTAGACCTTGTTTGTGCCAACTTTGACAACGTTGTTGTCGTATACAACGGTGCAAACACCATGGAACTTGGATTTTTAAATGATTACAAACAGATCAAGGGTGCAATCTGGTGTCCTGGAACAGGTCAGTCCGGATTTGAGTCTCTCGGTGCAGTCGTAGCCGGTACAGTAAATCCGTCCGGAAAAACCAGCGATACATTTGTATATGATCTGACAGCAACACCGACTTATAACAACTTTGGAAACTTCCTGTATGACAATATGGATGAGTTTGCCGCTACATCCAAAAACTTCGGAACAGGCGAAGAGGAAGCAACAATTCCATCTTTTGTAAACTATGTAGAAGGCATTTATGTTGGCTATCGTTTCTATGAGACAGCAGCAGTGGAAGGTCTGATCGACTATGATAAGACGGTTCAGTTCCCATTTGGATATGGACTTTCTTATACAGATTTTGAACAGAAGATGGGAGATGTTACCGTAGCAGACGGTAAAGTATCCTTTGACGTTACCGTAACAAACAACGGAACTGCCGCAGGAAAAGATGTGGTAGAGGTATATTACAATCCGCCATATACAAACGGTGGAATTGAAAAAGCATCTGCAAATCTGATCGATTTTGCAAAAACAGATGTGTTACAGCCGGGTGAATCTCAGACAATCAATGTAAGTTTCTCAGAAGAAGATATGGCTTCCTATGATACATATGGTAATGGATGCTATGTATTAGAGGCTGGTGACTATGAGATTTCTATCAACTCTGATTCACACAATGCGATCGCATCACAGACCGTAAGTGTCGCAGATACCGTTGTATACGATGAAAATAATGCACGTTCTACGGATGATGCAGCTGCAACGAATCAGTTTGCATATGCAGAAGGAGATGCAACATATCTTTCAAGAGCAGACGGATTTGCAAACTATGCAACAGCAACAGCAGCTCCGACAAACTTTACATTAGCAGAGGATGAGAAAGCTGATTTCTTAAACAACAGCAACTATGACCCGGCAAACTATAACAATGATTCTGATGAAATGCCGACAACAGGTGCGAAAAACGGAATGACACTTGCTGATATGCGTGGTCTTTCCTATGATGATGAAAAATGGGATACACTGCTTGACCAGCTGACTGTTTCTGATATGGATACCATGATCGCTCTTGGCGGATATCAGACATCTGCAGCATCAAGTGTTGGAAAAGTTATGACTGTTGACTGTGACGGACCTGCATCCATCAATAACAACTTTACAGGAACAGGTTCCATCGGATTCCCGTCTGCAGTTATGATCGCAAATACCTGGAACAAAGATCTTGCACTTTCTTTCGGTGAGAGCATTGGTAAGATGGCAGACGAGATGGATGTTTCCGGATGGTATGCACCGGCAATGAATACACATAGAAATGCATTTGCAGGACGTAATTTTGAGTACTATTCAGAAGATGGAGTTCTCTCCGGAAAAATGGCCGCAAACGCAGTGATCGGTGCTGAAAAATATGGTGTTTATGCATATATCAAGCATTTTGCTTTAAATGACCAGGAAACAAACCGTACCGGAATGCTCTGTACATGGTCAAATGAGCAGGCAATCCGTGAAATTTACTTAAAACCTTTTGAGATCGCTGTAAAAGAAGGTGGAGCAAAAGCAGTAATGTCTTCCTTCAATTATATCGGTACACAGTGGGCAGGCGGAACATATCCGTTACAGACAACTGTCCTTCGTGATGAGTGGGGATTCCGTGGATTTGTATTAACTGACTATTTTGGTGTTTACGGATACATGGATTCTGATATGGGTATCCGCGGTGGTACAGACTGTATGTTAGTTGCATACGATACGGAGACCAACCATGTGACAGATACCACAAGCGCAACAGGTGTAAAAGCAATGCGTCAGGCATCCAAAAATATCATGTATACCGTTGTAAACAGCCGTGCATATGATCCTGAAAACTTAAAGACAGGTCTGATGAACTGGCAGATCATTGCAATCGTAATCGATATC
>OHHS01000475.1_pt1 | contig 20937 bp, 15 predicted proteins | sample 1568161 | NCBI WGS metagenome assembly OHHS01 (sample SAMEA3879519, study PRJEB24766) | human gut metagenome | biome: human-associated habitat; feature: feces | place: USA | collected 1985/1987
CGGCACTGGTGGCATCCAGCTCGTCCAGGTCTAAGTCGATCTCTATCGTGTCATCCAGCTTCTGTTGGGTCAAAAGAACAACCGTCTCAACATGACAACTCTGCCCAAACATATCGCAGCATCTTACCTTCTCTACCTCATACCCGCCATCTGCAAGATATCTTAAATCTCTTGCCAGCGTAGAGGAGTCGCAGCTGACATAAACCACCCGTTTCGGTGCCATTTTTAAAATGGTATCCAGGCAGACCTGGTCGCAGCCTTTTCTTGGGGGGTCTACTACGATGACATCGGCGTAGACTTTGTTCTTTTCATACTGTTCCGGAAGGACTTCCTCTGCCTTTCCGGTGAAGAATTCTGCATTGGTAATGTTATTTAAGGCAGCATTCCTTCTGGCATCTTCAATGGCCTGGGGAACAATCTCAACACCGTAGACCTTCTTTGCATTCTGGGCTAAAAACAGGGAAATGGTTCCTATTCCGCAGTACAGATCCCAGACTGTTTCATTTCCGGTCAGTCCCGCATATTCCAGGGCGGTTCCATACAATTTTTCCGTCTGCACCGGATTGACCTGATAAAAGGACAACGGAGAGATCTGATAGGTCACATTTCCAATATTATCAGTGATGTAACCAGGGCCATATAAATTTACGATCTCTTTTCCCATGATCACATTGGTCTTTTCCTGATTGATGCTGTAGGAAATGCTGGTCATGCCTTTCACCTGGCACAGTTCTTCTACCAGCTGTTCCTTTGCCGGAATATCTTTTCCGTTGATCACCAGACAGACCATGATCTCACCGGAATGGAAGCCTTTGCGGATCAGTGCATGACGCACTAAGCCCTTATGGGTCGTCTCATCATAAGGGCGGATCCCATGGACTCTCATAAATCCTTTGATAATGCCTAAAATATCCTTATTTTCTTCCACACCTAACAGACAGTCTTCACACTCAATAATGTCATGGGTACGGCCTGCATAAAATCCAGCCACAATATTTCCATTTTTATCCAACCCAAACGGAAACTGTGCTTTGTTGCGGTAACGCCACGGCTCTTTCATTCCCATGATGGGAAGCATGTGGATCTCATCTTCCTTAAACTTTCCGATCCTTAACAGGTGGTTTTTTACCTTACGCTCTTTAAATTTCAGCTGCTCTTCATAGGACATAGCCTGAAGCTGGCAGCCGCCGCACTGGCGGGCAACCGGGCACTTGGGCTCTACTCTTGCCTCTGACGGCGTAAGGATCTCCATCAACCTTGCAAACCCGTAATTTTTCTTCATTTTCATGGCACGGGCACGGACTACATCTCCGATCACTGCATCTTTGATGAACCAGATATAACCATCCAGTTTACCGATCCCTGCGCCGTCTTCACTCATATCTTCAATGGATACTGTAAATTCCTGATTTTTTTCCATATTTCTATTTTACTCCGTTGTTCTGCGGATATTAGAGTCTAAGAAACGGTTAAATCCCAACCATCCCTTGATTTCGCCACCAGCATTTAATGCCTCGATCATGGTCTCCATCTTTGCATCTGTCGTATCTGCAAAATTCAGTGCCAGTGCCTCAAGTAAGGCCGGCTTCTTAGGAGAACCGTATTCCAGCTCCCCGTGATGTGCCAGGATACAGTGTTTTAACTCAACTGCAATACTTGCCGGAAAACCTTCGATCTCCTTCATACGGTCTGATATCATTTCCGTGCCAATGATGATATGGCCCAGTAACTGTCCGTCATCGGTATAATCATTTTCCGGGAAACGGGACAGTTCTTTTGTCTTGCCGATGTCATGGAAAATAGCCGCTGTGATCAGCAGATCACGGTTTAACTCTTTATAATATCCTGCGTAATAATCACACAGCTTTGTAACACTTAACGTATGCTCTAACAGTCCGCCTACAAAACCATGATGAACGGTCTTTGCTGCAGAATGGAACTGGAATGCTTTTGCAAAAGCAGCATCATCTACAAAGAAGCTGGACAGCAGGCGGTTTAAGTATGGATTCTTTACGCTCTTGATAAATGCCAGAAGCTCTTCATACATTTTTCCGATATCCCGCTTGGATACAGGCAGATAATCAGACTCTATATACTCTCCTTCTCCTGCCTTGCGGATGCGGCGTACATTTAACTGGTTGGAGTTCTGGAATAAGGTCACATCTGCTTCAATGCAAACATAATCCATGGTATCAAAGTCTCCAACACCAGGAGAATTTAAGTCCCAGATCTTGGCATCAATGGTTCCTGTCTTGTCCTGAAGGACCAGGTTGCCATATTCTTTTCCATTTTTTGTAAGCTGGATCTGCTTATTTTTACATAAATACACATCAGATACGTGCATACCCTCACGGAAGGTTTCGATATATCTCATTTTCTTACCTCATCTTTTCTAATTTTGATTTTTTCCATAAAAGAGAGCCCGGCACCTTTCCTACCTGGCTCCCACTGTTACTTCAAATTCAATCTCTTTGTACTCATCTTTTCCATTGTTTCTCTGGACTGTTACTGTAATGCGGTCTCCTACATGGAGTTTTTCCACCTGGGCCTGGAAATTCTTCATTCCCTCGATCTTAATATCATTGATCCCGGACAAAATATCACCAGGCTGAAGTCCGGCATTATAGGCAGGACTTTCGGCAGCTGCCGCGATCATATAAATACCAGATGTCATTCCATTTTTTTCCATTTCTGAAGTAACTTCCTGACCTTCAATGCCTAAATAAGGCACCTGGATCCCATTACTTAAAAGTTCCAGAGCTCCTTTATAATCAGAAATGGACATAAATGTTTTCATGCCTGTATCCACATCCTGCTCATAGCGGTCTGTGGCCCAGCCAACCAGTTCTCCCTCTGTATTAAACAGGAAAGTCCCTGCATCTGCCTTACTTTTGATATCCGCATACAGAACACGGGCATTTCCATCTGTCATCTGTACATTTTTAGCTATATAGGAAATGAAACCATAGCTGCTGGAGTGTACCATACCTGCCGGTGAACCCATGGATATAACCAGATCTCCCTGTCTGACCCCATAGGAATTTCCCAGTTTTACCGGTTTTATCTTCTCAAACTGTGCATCATCCAGTGAAGTAGCATCTACACGGATCATGGTCAGTCCCATCCGGGAGTCTGTCTGTTTTACAGCTCCAGGAAGAACGGCACTGTCTGAAAATGCAACTTCCAGAGAGTCTGCTGTCTCTATTGCTTCTGTTGGTGCCAGGATCAGAACTTCTTCTTTTCTGGCATCGATCACAACACCTGAAAACTGTCCTGTGGTTTCGATCGGGTTATCAAACCAGTCTTTTTCATGCTGGATGGAATGGATCGCAGCAATGGAACTATCTGCTTCTGATACCAGTGTCCTTAAATTTCCGTACATCTTGTTCAGATCTTCCAGAGAATATGGATATTTTTCCAGCTCTGAACGAACTTTCTCTTCTACCGGTTCTGAATCTTCTGTTGAAGCTTCCTGAGTCTGCTGTACCGGAGCTGATGTTTCCGGTTCATCTTTCGGTATTGTAATGGAACGGCTTTCTTCTATTTTTTCCTGTCCCATTATCTTTCTGACTACCGTTTTCGTAACTGTAAAACAAACCGCCGATATGGTCCCAAACAGTACTGCACAAATAACAGTCAATATAATATATCTGACGATCTGCCTTCTTGATAACGGCTGACGCACGATCTTCTCCTGGATAAACTGCCAGGAACGCTCTTCTTTTACGTTGTCATCCTTATCTGTACGCTTATCCGCCATTGCGTTCCTCCTTGCGAAGAATCTTATTCCTATTATAAGGTTCTTCCTGCTATTATGCAAGATGTTCTATGGGATTCTTGAGCCAAAAGTGCCCGTCTTACTGGGTTTTCGCCCCGCACCACCTGAGAAATTTCCCGTAGTAAAACAGAATGTTTACTGGTATAATGTAAAGGCGCAAAGAAAAAACAAGCGCTTATTTTCCTATCACTCGGAGGAACCAACATTTATGAACCAAAAAGCCTTAAAAACTTTAGAATATACAAAGATCATCGCCCAGCTGGAGTCCCATGCGGCTTCCCCACTGGGTAAAGCCCTCTGCCGGGATCTTGTGCCATCTTCTGACCTGGAAGAAGTTCGCACCTGGCAGGCGCAGACCACCGACGCGGCTGACAGAGTCCGCTTAAAAGGCACTGTCTCCTTCTCCGGCCTGCGGGACATCGGCAGTTCTTTAAAGCGCCTGGAGATCGGCAGTGCTTTAAGCATCAGCGAACTGCTTTCTATCAGCTCTGTTCTTACAGTTGCTGCCCGTGCAAAAGCCTACGGCCGTCAGGACGTCCCGGAAAACACCTTTACACCGCGTTTTCCAGGTCAGCAGCCACCGAAACAGACAGCAGCCGAGGAATATGTGCCTGACTCCTTAGACCCGTTATTCCAGGCCTTAGAGCCTCTTACACCTGTCAACAATGAGATCAAGCGCTGCATCCTTTCCGAAGACGAGATCGCAGATGATGCAAGCCCGGGTCTGTCCCATGTGCGCCGTTCCTTAAAGGCCTGTGCAGACCGCATCCATACCCAGTTAAACTCTATCCTGAACTCCCACCGTACCTATTTGCAGGACGCCGTGATCACCATGCGTGACGGCCGGTACTGTCTCCCTGTCAAATCAGAATACAAGAGCCAGGTTTCCGGTATGGTACATGATCAGTCTACCACCGGTTCTACTCTTTTTATCGAGCCAATGGCGATCATCAAATTAAACAATGAGATCCGCGAGCTGGAGATCCAGGAGCAGAAAGAGATCGAGGCTGTTTTAGCTTCTTTAAGCAACCAGACAGCTCCTCATATTGAAGAACTGCAGATGGACATGGCACTGTTAGCACAGCTGGATTTCATTTTTGCGAAAGCTGCACTTTCCCACCAGTACCGCTGCACAGCCCCAATTTTCAATGATAAGGGCTACATCAATATCAAGGACGGACGCCACCCATTGCTGGACCAGAAAAAAGCAGTACCTATCAATGTATGGCTTGGAAAAGACTTTGACCTGCTGATCGTAACAGGTCCTAATACCGGCGGTAAGACCGTTTCCTTAAAAACCGTAGGTCTTTTCACCTTAATGGGACAGGCGGGACTTCACATTCCGGCCTGGGAAGGTTCTGAATTAGCTGTATTCGACAATGTATTTGCTGATATCGGTGATGAGCAGAGCATTGAGCAGAGTTTAAGTACTTTCTCCGCCCACATGACCAATACGGTACGTATTTTAGAGGAAGCAGACTCCCGTTCCCTCTGCCTTTTCGATGAGCTGGGAGCCGGTACCGACCCAACAGAAGGTGCTGCCCTTGCCATTGCCATGCTGTCATTTTTACACAATATGAAATGCCGTACCATGGCAACCACCCATTACAGCGAATTAAAGGTATTTGCACTTACTACCCCGGGCGTGGAAAATGCATGCTGCGAGTTTAACGTAGAAACACTGCAGCCGACCTACCGCCTGCTGATCGGTGTTCCGGGAAAGAGTAATGCGTTTGCTATTTCCAAAAAACTTGGACTGCCGGACTACATTATTGAAGATGCAAAGAACCATCTGGAAGCAAAAGATGAGTCCTTTGAGGACCTGCTTACCAGCCTGGAAAACAGCCGTGTGACCATTGAAAAAGAACAGGAAGAGATCCGTTCCTATAAAGAGGAGATCGCCCAGTTAAAATCCCGCCTCACCCGCAAGGAAGAGCATCTGGATGAGCGCAAGGACAAGGTGATCCGCAATGCAACAGAAGAGGCACAGCGCATCCTTCGTGAAGCAAAAGAGACTGCCGACCAGACCATCCGCCAGATCAACAAACTGGCTGCTGACTCCGGCATTAACAAAGAATTAGAGGCCCAGAGGACCAAACTGCGTGAGCAGTTAAAGAAAACAGACGACAAACTGGCAGTAAAGGCCAAAGGTCCAAGCCAGCCTGTTTCTGCCAAGAAGTTAAAGATCGGTGACGGCGTAAAAGTCCTTTCCATGAACTTAAAAGGTACTGTCAGTTCCCTTCCAGACAGCACCGGAAACCTGTTTGTACAGATGGGTATCCTGCGTTCCAAGGTCAATATCCGTGATATTGAACTGATCCGTGAAGACGATATCAGCGCTACCTTAGGAGATGGTTCTTCCCGTTCCTACGGTGCTGTTTCCGGTGTAGGAATCAGCAAATCCAAAAAGACCTTTTCACAGGCAAAAGGCTCTAATTCCGGCTCCGGACAGATCAAGATGTCCAAGTCCTTCTCTGTTTCACCGGAAGTCAATCTGATCGGTATGACAACAGACGAAGCAGTTCCTACTATGGAGAAATACTTAGATGACGCTTATCTGGCCCACCTGCCAAGTGTACGCGTGGTACACGGAAGAGGTACCGGCGCCTTAAAGACTGCCTGCCACAAGCGTTTAAAACAGTTAAAATATGTAAAAGACTTCCGTCTGGGCGAATTTGGCGAAGGCGGAACCGGTGTTACTATTGTTACATTCAAATAGGAACATAATCTAACTTTTAGGGAGGTAAATTGTAATGGCAGAAAAACAGCGGATACTCATTGTAGATGATGATGCCAACATCGCAGAGCTGATCTCGCTTTATCTGATGAAAGAATGTTATGAAACCATGATCGTAGGCGACGGGGAAGAAGCCTTAAAGCGTTTCCCGGAATTTAAACCAAATCTGGTACTTTTAGACCTGATGCTTCCAGGTATGGACGGCTATCAGGTATGCAGAGAGCTGCGCTCCAGTTCCCAGGTGCCGATCATCATGCTTTCCGCAAAAGGTGAGATCTTTGACAAAGTCCTTGGTCTGGAACTGGGTGCTGATGACTACATGATCAAACCATTTGACTCCAAGGAACTGGTAGCCAGGGTAAAAGCGGTCCTGCGCCGTTATCAGGCTTCACCTGCAGCTGCCATCACAGAGCCGAAACAGCAAGGCGATTATGTGGAATACCCGGACCTGATCGTAAACCTGACCAACTATTCCGTCATTTACAAAGGTCATTCCATTGAAATGCCTCCAAAAGAGCTGGAGCTGTTATATTTCTTAGCTTCCTCTCCCAACCAGGTCTTCACCAGAGAGCAGCTGTTAGATCATATCTGGGGATATGAATACATTGGTGATACCCGTACAGTAGACGTTCACATCAAACGACTGCGTGAAAAGATCAAAGATCACGCCAGCTGGGCCATTACTACAGTCTGGGGCATTGGCTACAAGTTTGAAGTAAAGAGGTGATGTAATGGCCCGCTCTCTTTATTCCAAATTTGTCCTGGGCTACCTGATCTTCGGCCTTTTAAGCGTGCTTACCATTGCCACCTTTTCTTCCGGTATAACCCGGGATTATCTGATCAAGGACCGGGCAAATGCCCTTTACGATGAGGCAAATGATATTGCGGCTTCCTGCAGTCTTATGTATCAGGGCCAGCATCAGGATATGGATCTTTTTTCCACACAATTAAAAAATGTGTCCACCTATCTGCACACAGAAACATGGGTGGTCAACAAAAGCGGCGTTGTGATCATGGACAGTAAAAATGGCAGCCGCGTCCATACCACCATCCCGGATTTTGACCCCACGGCAACGGGAAACCGTTCTTATACCATCGGCACCTATTACAAGTTATTTGACCAGAATGTACTCAGTGTTTCCGCTCCTGTGACCGGCAATTACACTACGTATGGTTACGTGCTCATCCACCTTCCCATCAGTGAGATTGCAAATTCCCAGAGCCATATTTTGGACATTCTCTACATGACCTGTGCCATTATCTTTGGCCTGTCGCTGATCATCCTTGTAGTATTTACCATCACGGTATATCTGCCTCTGCGAAAGATCGCAGCCGGTGCCAATGAATACGCTGCTGGCAACTTAAACTACCGGATCAAGGTAAAGACCCACGATGAAATGGGCTACCTTTCCAATACCCTAAATTATATGTCCGATGAGCTGAATAAAATGGAAGAATACCAGCGCAATTTCATTGCCAATGTCTCCCATGATTTCCGTTCACCGCTGACCTCCATCAAAGGATATCTGGAAGCTATTTTGGACGGCACCATTCCGCCGGAAATGTATGAAAAATACTTATCCAGAGTGATTTCTGAAACAGAGCGCCTTCATAAACTGACAGAAAGCATGCTGACTTTAAACTCCTTAGATGCAAAAGGGTTTTTATCCAGAACTAATTTTGATATCAACCGGGTAATAAAAGACACTGCCGCATCCTTTGAAGGAACCTGTGACTCCAGACATATCCGCTTTGACCTTACATTTTCCGATAACATCCAGATGGTCTACGCAGACATGGGCAAGATCCAGCAGGTCCTTTATAACCTGATCGACAATGCCATCAAGTTCAGCCATGATGACTCTGTGATCTACATCCAGGCATCCAGCAAATACGAGAAGATCTTTGTCTCCGTAAAAGATACAGGCATCGGTATTCCCAGAGACAGCATTAAAAAGATCTGGGACCGCTTTTACAAGACGGATCTTTCCAGAGGCAAAGATAAACGTGGTACCGGTCTTGGTCTTTCCATTGTAAAAGAGATCATCCAGGCACATGGTGAAAATATCGATGTGATCAGTACAGAAGGGGTAGGAACTGAGTTTATCTTCTCCCTTCCAAGTTCTACCTCTTTATAAAAATTTTTAGACGACCGGCATATTTTAACTTTTCCTTACGATTTGCTCCAGAGCCCCTTTTTAAGGGGTTCTTTGCTTTAAAAAGGGGTGGAACTGTGTTATACTTTAATGAGCCAAGTAGAAAAACAAGCGGCTGCGTTAGCAGACATTTGTTTTTCCCAAAAACTGCTCTCAGGCAATTTTTTTAAAGAAAGGACGATGAATAATATGATCCGTTTAAAAAAAGTAACTGCCGTTCTTCTTTCCGCCCTTCTTGTTTCTTCCTGCATGGCACCCTGCACCTTTGCTGCAAGCAAAACAAAAGTGGGAAAGATCAATCTGACCATTGACACGGACATCCGTTCCGGAAGCAGCGGCGGCGAAGTAGAAGTAACTCCTACCGGTGACAACACAGAATATTTCTACATCGACTCCGTGGAAGTTACTAATGACGAAGGAGATGACTGGAGCAAGTCCAATCCACCGGAAGCTGAGATCCGCATTGGTCTGGAAGATGAAGATGAATATACCTTCTCCGGTTCCAGTTCCAGCAACTTTAAGCTTACCCTTGCAAGCTCTATTAAATCCCGTTATGACAAGGTAGAATATGTAAGCGCAAGAAAAACAGACGGCGGCGCTACCATCATCCTGAACATCCGCCTTGTATTTGATAAAGATGCTGATATGAGCAATGCGGCTGCACCAGGCAGTGTAGAATGGAGCGCTTCCTCTGAAGGTACTGCAACCTGGGGCGATGTTTCTTCTGCCAAATATTTCCAGGTACAGCTGTATAAAGACGGTAACCTGGTAACACCTCCAGATGGTTCCGCTTCCACTGTTTCCGTATATGGAACCAGCTATGATTTTTCCAGCTGGGTAAGCGCAGGTTCCAAATACACCTTTAAAGTACGTTCCGTAAAAGCCAGCAACAACGCAAAGAGCAAATGGGTATCTTCCAGCTCCTGGACCCCAGGCTCCAACACTTCCGATAACAATAATACCAACACCTTCCCAGAAGGCTGGCAGAAAGCTGCTGACGGCATCCGCTGGTGGTGGCAAAATCCAGATGGTTCCTACCCTGCATCCCAGTGGAAGGAAACAGATGGAAAATGGTACTATTTCGATGCGGAAGGCTACATGGCTACCGGATGGATCAATGTTGGCGGCGTAGATTACTGCCTGGCTCCTGACGGCGCCCTGTATGTAAGCTGCACTACACCAGATGGCTACAATGTAGACGCAAATGGTGCATGGATCCACTAATTCATTGCTGCGTGCTTTGCACTCCCGCAATTCAATTACATATGACCACAAAAAACCCGCTGAGTCGATCACATCAGCGGGTTTTACTTTATTTCAAATTTTCTTTATTTCAGTTTTTATTTATTCCAGATTTTAATTTTCTTCTACAGCACCAGTCTTGCAGCTCCATAAATACCTGCGTCATTTCCCAGTGTTGCCAGTCCTAATTTTGCCTTGTTTTCAGAGATTGGGGTAAAATGATCATAATCCTTCTGGATCATATCGATCAGGAACTGTCCTGCCTTTGAAACGCCGCCTCCGATAACGAAAATCTCAGGATCAACGGTCAGAGCTACCTGTGCCAGTGCAAGTCCCAGATAATGGCTGACTGTCTTCATAACTTCCAGAGCCATCTCATCTCCTGCTTTTGCAGCGTCCAACACATCCTTAGCACTTACATTATCCCCAAATTCACGAAGGGCAGAAGGCTTGTCAGATTTTGCCATGGTCCTTCTGGCTTCTCTTGCAATTCCAGTTGCGGAACTTACCTGCTCTAAGCAGCCTACACCGCCGCAGTTACAGTGTTCCCACTCATCATCCCGTACATGGATGTGACCGATCTCACCGCCAAGGCCATGTTTTCCTGCAATGATCTTCTGATCCAGGATCACGCCGCCGCCAACACCGGTTCCCAGTGTGACCATGACCAGGTCAGAGTAGCCTTTTCCGCCTCCCTGCCACATTTCGCCAAGGGCAGCTACATTGGCATCATTTCCGCTCTTTACAGGAATTCCATCTAAAAGGCGGCTTAACTCTTCCTGTGGGTTTAAGTCGCGCCATCCCAGATTGACACATACTTCCACGTATCCATCTGGCATAACAGGTCCCGGAACGCCCATTCCGGCTCCTGCAACATCTTTCTTCAGATCCAGTCCCTTTTCATCCAGTTTTTTCCGGATGGATGCAGCTACATCCGGAAGAATGTTCACACCGCCGTCTTCTTTGCGGGTCTTTACCTCCCATTTGTCCAGTAATTCTCCTGTTGTCTCAAAAAGACCAATCTTTACACTGGTTCCTCCTATATCAACACCGATGCATTTCATCCCCATGGTATATATCCTCTCTTTCTTTTATTTTACCGTAAACTTACGCCCCACGCATTTGCGCTCTACTGCCTGCTGTCGCAGGCGGTTCGTTCGTTAATGGTCTACTTTTACTTTAACCGGATCTCTTCCATTTTCTGTGTTCCCAACACAAGAAGAGTTCCAGGGAAACGTCCGGACAATACTTTTGTCACTGTAAAATCAAAACTTCCGCTGAATTTTTCCGTTCCCGCCATGTTGTAAACACAGCAGGAATTATCATTATACAGTGTGACCAGATCTCCATCTATATCAAATCCTGTATACTGGTAACTGAACGTAGTCTCAAAAACCTGGCTGCCATCAGGGCGGTAGACCCGAAGACAATATGGATCCGCACCTTCCCCGTTGTCCGTTATCACACCTGCATACTTGTCAGTATAGCTGATGCTGCGCACATTTTCATCTAACAGGATCTGATTGACAGATTCCGGAGAAGTTTCCACTCTGGTGGAGAAAAACTGCAGCCCCTTGTCTGTAAAGATCACTGCATGGCTTTCATCCATAAAACGGACTCTGCCGGCCATAGCATCGCTCAGATCTTCCGGAAGGAAAACTCCAACCACTCGCTTAGGATCATTTTTTCCAAGACCAAAGTTATAAAATACAATCTTGTTTTTGATCATTCCCTGATCCAGATACATAAAAGAAGTGATCCACTGGGTGCCTCCCGGTGAAAGGCTTACATCCACCGGATATCCATCTCCTGAAAGAAGGGATTTTACATAAATATCCAGAGCGCTTCCGTCTTTTTTATAAAGATAAATATAACTTGCTTTGGAGTCTTCCTGTACAGAGGCTACCACTCCTTTTGCAGATACAGATAAGGACAAAATAGGCAGCGCCGTGGTTGCCTGACCCTGGCAGCCGCTTCTGTCGCAAATATAAATGGAATTTCCCTGTTTGTCCCCAATGGCAGCAAATTCGCCGTTGACAGAAACAAAGGGGGATTTCATTTCATAACTCTGGATCCAGATGGTCTTTCCCCTGCCATCAATATAAGAAGCTCCGTCTTTGGTGTATTTGATCACCCCATCACCAAAGTCTACATACTCGCAGAAACTTCCCTCTCCTTTTACTGCTGCTTCCTGATTTTCCTCTGCCAGGCTCTTCTCCCACACGACCTGATAATCGTAAAAGGAATGATAACGGTCATAATAATAAATACCAAAAGCAGCACCTCCTAAGAGCACTGCCACAACGGCCAGAACAGCCAGTCGCTTCCTGACTGTCTTTTTATGAGCATTGCGGATCGCCTGTTCACTTTCCTCTTCCGTCTGATACCTGGGAGGAACGATCTGACGCCGCAATTGTCTTTTTTTATTTTCACGGTTCATTAAACTGGAATTATCCATCCTTGTCTCCTGTGAAATGTTCTTTTCTTCATACTCGCTTAAGTATACAACATTTCACAGGAAAAATCGACAGCCAATCCTTGCAAAACAAAAAATCTCCGTCCTGATATATCTTAAGGAAGAAGCAGCTTCTGACCTGCATAAATACTGTTTTCATCTGTCAGGGAATTGATCTGGCAGATCTCCTGAAGTTTTCTGATATTGTGGTATTCCTTAAAACAGATCCCGTATAGCGTTTCCCCTTCTCCTACTACATATACTTTATAAGAAGCCTCTGCATTGGCTGCCTGGGCCTGTGTAGTCTGTGCCGGTTCTGATGTTGTCTGGACCGGTGGCACTGTCTGATCCGGCGTTTCCTCGGTTAAAGAAGCTTCCACTGTCCCTGCAGTAGATCCCCCTGGTGCCATTGTCTCCGGAATTACCTCCACTGGCGTTTCCCCGGTTGTCCTGCTTCCCGCAACAGAAGAAAGATTTCCCCTGGCTTCACGGATCACTGCTTCCGGATCTACAGAAGCCACCACCTGTTCCATTTCATGAAGCCGTTTATAATTATTAAACATGGCTACACCGCCTGCCAGCACCATGACTGCCAGCACACTGCAAAGCCCGGAAAGCACGCTGACCGCACTTCTCTGACGCACAGCCGCTGTTTTATGCTCGTCCATTTTCTTTCTGAAATCCCGGATCGCCCGGTCATCGGTCTTGCTTTCTTCCCGCAGGATATCTTTCCTTGCGATCATATAATCCTGCATCATCTGGTTGCGCTCATAGTAAATACTGTATCCACGCAGCTGGTAAAAACCATCGGAAGAGGTAATATAAATAGCTTCTTCCCCGTCCAGTCCATTGTTTAAATACATCAGCTGGTTTTTCCCTGTAAAATACTGGCTGTGCTGCCTCCAGTAATTTAAAGGGCTTAAGGTAACCCCTTCTCCGGCGCACAAAAACCAGCCCTGGACTGTTCTTCGTGGGAACATGGTCTCTACCTGCTGGTATGCCTTTTTCCACGCTTCCTCTGTAAAGACCACCTTTTCCCCTTCCTGGGAAAGGATCTCCATTTCCATTGCTCCATCTACAAACACATAGGGCATGTCCTCATGGATCTCCCGGTTGCCAAGGAGCAGTCCTACCCTCAGGTTCTGGCCTGCCGTAGGCTTTAACCGTTTTAAATATGTATTTACATAATCTTCCACATAAAGCCGCAGCACTGTATCGCGTTCCCCGATCTGCCGGATGTTCTTTGGCAGTTTGGGATAAAGTTCATATAATTCGCCCATATTTTAACACCCCTTTTGCTGTTCTTATCTGTTTACGTTCTCACCTAAGAGTAGCAAAAGGAATGCAAAAATTTTGTCATATTATGGCTGTATTTTCCCAAAATCGTTCGACAAGGGCAATGCTTTCGCAAATGCAGTCTGCCATTTTCATTACCATGGAAAGACGCACACTTTGTAACATCACCGGATCATGGCTTCCGGGACCTCCCACGATCCCTGTTATGGAAATGTCTCCTACTTCCATCAGTTCTTTGGAAACTCCCAGCCCCGGTTGAAGAGCGCCTTTCCCCAATGTTGCAAATCCAACGTGATCCGGACTTCCCACAGAAGCATCTATGGCCACGATCACATGATCCGGAAAATGAGTACGGATATAAGCTGCATAAACTTCCAGGTTCATAGCATGGACCGGTTTGTCTAACGTCCCGATCACAGCTGCTTTTTTTAATCTGCATTTTCGCAGCTTATGACCTACCAAAGGCCCCAGACTGTCTCCTCCGGCCTTCTGTTTTTCCGCCATTGCCTCTGCGATCAGCTGGTTTAAATTTACGGCAAACCGCTCCGCTTCAAACTCTCCCATTGTATCATAATAAGAAATCTCGTCCCTTCGCTGTACCCGAAAAGACTTCCACAATCTCATTGCCAAGTTCTCCACCCCGGTATCTGTTTACTATAAATGATAAATACTTTACCTGTTATCCTGTAACTGGTTTCGTTTTTATAGTATAGGCGGTGAAAGTTGGTTTTATTCTTTTCAGATATAAAATTCAGATACAAAAAAGAGCCTTCCATTGCGGAAAGCCCTTTTCTCATCCTGAATTTGATCCATTTGATCAATCAAATAATTTCTCTTTATAAACTCCGGCATCAATCAGACCCTTGATTGCGTCTACAACTGCCTGCTTGTCCTCTTTGTAAGTAACACCAAACCACTTATCTGGTGTATCCAGAACGCGGACTTTTGCCTTGCCTTCATGTACTAATTTGTCGATGATCTTTGGAAGCAGGTATTCTGCCTTGATATCACCTGGCTTTAAGCTGTCTAAGAATTCCGGGAAGCCCTTTTCCAGCTCATTTAAGAAGCTTACTGGAAGTCCCCACATATTCATGGAAACAAGCTGCTCTGGCTGAACCTTTACAGGATTTCCTGCTTCGTCAGCTGCATGAAGTCCATCTTCCATCATACGGATATCATAAGTCTCAGTTACTTTCTTTAAGATACCGTTTTCCTCTTCGCAAACGCCTCTGGTAACAGCGCCGTTGTCGCTGAGGGTATTCTTTAAAATGAAACCGCCCATGCAGATGTCATATACATCGCCATCTTCTGTCATTTCATTTACCATATATTCATGGATCTTGCGGAAGCCTTCTTTTCCGTAGTAATCATCTGCATTGATTACCAGGAATGGGCAGTCGATCAGTCCCTTTACCATAAGAACTGCCTGGCCGGTTCCCCATGGTTTAGTACGTCCTTCTGTTACTTCATATCCTTCTGGAAGAGCATTTAATTCCTGGTATGCATAGATAACAGGGATCTGCTTTTCGATCCTGTTTCCGATGATCTCCTTAAAGTCTTTCTCCAGATCCTTACGGATAATAAATACTACTTTATTAAATCCGGCTTCGATAGCGTCATGAATGGAATAATCCATGATGATCTCACCACTTGGTCCTACAGGCGCCAGCTGCTTAATGCCGCCGCCGAAACGGCTGCCAATACCAGCTGCCATGATCACTAATGCGGTCTCTTTCATAATTCTTCTCCTTGATTTCTAAATATAGTTCAGTCATTCGCCAAACTATAAGTGTTTGTATCGGTTACACTATAACACACTTTCCAGTAAAAGGCAAAATGTTCTCTCGGAATCTTTCTGTGCCTGATTTTGTGAGAAGATTTTTTGTCAGTTGTGCCCAAATTTCATCAACGTACGCGGTGCGTACGTTGATGAAATTCGGGTGCGACTGGCGGAAAATCAGCCACAAAAGCAGGTGCAGGAAAGACTCCGAGAGAACATAAGAGGATAAGGTGGGAATTTTAATGGATTTCTATCCAAACAATACGTTTTCTGCCAGTTTTGTTAAAACCTTCTGCACTCTGCACACATCTTCATAAGGAACAAACTCATTTGGTTTGTGCGCCAGCTCCAGACTTCCCGGTCCATAAGACATACAGTTATGGTTCATTAATGTTCCTGCGATCACTGCTGTGTCGGTATAGCCATTAAAGGAACCTACCACTGCTTCCTCTCCTGTTGTCTGCTTTACTGCTGCCTTTAAATTTGCTAAAAGCTTAGAATGATCATCTTTTTCCACATAAGGCCTGTCACCGGTAATGATATAACTTCCCTTTACTCCCGGTATCTCTTCCTCTGCTTTCCTGATTGCACGGTCTACAATGGCTTTGGCTGCCGCTGTATCTGTAGGCGGCACCAGACGCATATCGATCCATACTTTCGCGCTGTCCGGCACTACATAAGGACGGTAGCCGCCTGTGATCTGACCGAAAGTAACAGTAGAAATTCCCAGGTCATGATGCTTCGGGCATGCCTTGATCTCTTTTCTGATACTGCTGATGGCTTCTGCCATGGCTGCAATGGCATCGGCTCCCTTCCATGGATTGCTTGCATGGGCGGTAATTCCTGTTATGGTCAGTTCAAACCAGGTTCTTCCCTTGTGAGCCACCTGGATCTGTCCGTCTGTAGGCTCCGTATCCAGGATCCAGTCATCTTTTGTGACCCAGCCGGCCTTAATAGCAGCTTCTACGCCACGCATAAAGTCCTCTTCATCTACAGAGCAGATCATGGAAAATGGCTTCTCCGGAAGTTCGCCCCTTTCTCCCACTTTCTTTACCATGTTTTTAAAGGCAGTTAAAGCGCAGGCAAGACCGGATTTCATATCGCAGGCTCCGCGGCCATACATTTTTCCGTCACGTACCATAGCACCTAATGGGGAAATATCTTCATCCCAGCCATCACCCAGCATAACCGTATCCATATGGCAGATATAAATAAGTCCCGGTCCCTCTGTTTTTCCAGGGATCTTTGCCATTACATTATAACGTCCAGGCAGAACTTCCAGACGACTTACATGGATCTGGTCTGCCAGCTTACCTCCAAAGTCTGTGATCTGCTTTTTAAACCAGTCTGTGATCCACAGACCGATCTCCTCTTCATAGGCTCCCGGGTCTGAGCTGTCGATCTGCACCAGCTGTTTTGCCAGTTCCCAGGCTTCCTGTTCTTCTCTTTCCATAGTATTTATCTTCTCCTTCCTGAATGACTCATACCTGCGCGCTCCCGCGTATCACAGTCATTTTATTGTGGCAATGTTAGTAAAAAAGGTGATTGCACTTGTAGCTTTACCCTACTATTATAAGAGAGGGTTAAGAATATGAAAAGCCCACTTAATAAAATTAAGAAATATGATCAAGGAGCATTTAAGTCATTATGATGATGAAAGAAATAAAAAGTCCATTTTGGCGTACCATTTATGAATATGGATTAATTACCGTCAGTATCTGGATCATGGTAGTAGGAATTTATTTCTTCAAATTCCCAAACCACTTCGCATTTGGCGGAATTACCGGTTTTTCCACTGTAGTCAGCCAGCTTACACACTGGTCCGCCAGTGATTTTACATCTGTTACCAATACAGCCCTTCTGCTGTTAGGATTTTTATTCCTGGGCAAAGGCTTTGGATTAAAGACTGTATACGCAACCATGGTCATGTCAGTAAGCTTATCACTTCTTGAGCGTTTCTGCCCATTAAGTGCACCGCTCACCAGCCAGCCGCTCTTAGAGCTGATGTTTGCCATTTTCCTTCCGGCTGTAGGAACCGCGATCCTCTTTAATATTGGAGCATCCAGCGGCGGCACCGACATCATTGCCATGATCTTAAAGAAATATTCCAGCATGAACATCGGTACCGTGCTGATGTTAGTAGACATTGCATCCGTTGTTGCTTCCTACTTTATCTTCGGAGTAGAGACCGGCCTGTTCTCCACCATCGGTCTTGCAGCAAAATCACTGGTGATCGATGATGTAATTGAAAATATCAATCTTTGCAAATGTTTCAACATCATCTGTGATGATCCAAAACCAATCTGCGATTTCATTATCAATGGTTTAAACCGCAGTGCTACTGTATACCACGCAGAAGGCGCTTTCACCCATCACGATAAGACCGTTATCATGACCACCATGAAACGCAGCCAGGCATTAAAACTTCGCAATTACATAAAACGTGTAGAGCCAACTGCATTTATGCTGATCTCCAATTCCAGCGAGATCATCGGAAAAGGCTTCCTTGCAAATTAAGCCTCTTCTGTATTCAGTTCCTTTGCCACTTTTTCAAGGTCTGCCCTTATGGATAATCCCTGAGGACAGGCTTTTTCGCATGCCCCGCACTTTTTGCAAAGGTCAGCAGATGCGTCCTGGACCTTCTGTTCTGCGTATGCTTTCTTCGCTTTTTCTTCCTCATCAAACATGGCACAGTTATTCCAGATGGAAAACATTTCCGGAATGTTTACCCCAAATGGACATGGCATACAGTAACGGCAGGAAGTACAGCCATTTTTCACCCGGCTGCGGATCAGGTCTGCTGCCTTCTCAACTGCTTCCTCTTCCGCTTCTGTCAGCGGCTGAAATTTTCCAAATGTTTCCAGATTATCTTCTAACTGTTCCATAGAGGACATTCCGCTTAAGATCACTTTTACATTTTCATGGCTTCCTACCCAGCGCAGAGCCCAGGAAGCAGCAGAACGGTCCGGATCTGCCTCATTTAAGGCTTCTTTTGCCTCTTCCGGCAGGTTTGCCAGACGGCCGCCCTTTACAGGTTCCATGATCACCATAGGAACGCCCATTTTTGCTGCAAGCTCATAGCCTTTATCCCCGGCCTGTACCTGGGTGTCAATATAATTATACTGGATCTGGCAGAAATCCCACTGACGGTAAGTAAGGATCTCTCTGAATACCGGGTATGTATCGTGGAAAGAAAAGCCCAGATGACGGATCTTTCCGCTTGCCTTCTTCGCTTCTGCCCATTCAATGATCCCTTCTTTTACCAGTTTTTCCCATCTGCCGGCATCTAAGGCATGAAGCAGGTAATAGTCAATGTATTTGGTCTGGAGCCTGGATAACTGCTCCTTAAACAGTCTTTCCGCATCTTCCACAGAATTCACCAGCCATACCGGCAGTTTTGTTGCCAGATAAAAGCTGTTTCGCGGATATTTTTTCAGGGCTCTGCCTAAAAATGGCTCGCTTTCTCCCTTATGATAAGGATAGGCCGTATCAATATAATTGATGCCTGCATTTAATGCTCTTCCGATCATTGCCTCTGCCTGCGCCTCATCAATGGTCCCGTCCTCATTTAAAGGGAAACGCATACATCCCAGTCCCAAAAGGGATACATTCTCCTCTCCTCCAATAAAGCGCATGGTTCTGTACTTCATTCTTTTTCCTCCTCCTGTTATTTTGAGCTGTTCTTAACTGTTTTTCTTCTTACATTTTACAGCTGCCTGCTTTCTTTATTATAGCAAATTATCTGCCGTATTACTATTAGATTACTGTCAGATAAAATCCCCGCCATTGTAGCCATTTTGGATTTATGTTATACTATAAGAAGCGCGTCAGCATGTGTTTGTGGATCAATTTATCACACACTAACCGAAAAAGAGAGGGAAACACTATGGATCTGAAACTACAGGTCAAACAGTCACAGGTCTTGTCACAACGTATGATCCAGTCTGCTGAGATCCTTCAGATGACATCACAGGAATTAAATACCTACATAAATGATCTTGCACTGGAAAATCCGGTGATCGACATTGTAGAACCGGCTGCCGGGGACAGCCAGAAAGAGTCTATTGAACAGCAGCAGTGGCTGAATTCTTTTAATGAGGAAAACTATTATTTATATCAGCGTCAGAATAATGATGACGACTACGATTTTAAAGACACCTGGAACATTAATACAGACGAAGGGGAAACATTAGCTGACTATCTATGGTCCCAGCTGATCAGTGAAGATTTTTCCGAACAGGAAACCGAGATCATCCACTTCTGTCTGGACAGTCTGGATAACCGGGGATACCTGACGGAAACACAGGAAGACATTGCCGCTTATTTTAAAACGGATACAGAAACCATCGACCGTATTTTAGAAGAGTTAAAATCCTTAGATCCTGCAGGGGTCTGTGCCTTTAACCTGGAAGAATGTCTAAAGCTTCAGTTAGAACGTAAAAAAATGCTCACACCTGTTATGGAGTCCCTGATCGACAATCACCTGGATATGGTAGCGAAAAACCAGATCCCGGCCATTGCCAGAGCCCTCCATCTTTCTTCCGGGGAAGCAGCCGGTTACTGCCAGATCATCAAATCCTTAAATCCAAAACCGGGAGTATCTTTCAGCAGCCGTGACCAGCTGCGCTATATCATACCGGATGTGACCATTGTAAAGTTCAAGGACCATTTTGACATTTTATTAAATGAGTCCATGTACCCGGGCATTGAAGTCAACAGCTACTACCGCCAGATGAACCAGGCACCTGACTCCCAGGAATTAAAAGAATACCTTGGAAATAAGATCCGCCAGGCCGAATGGGTCAAACAGTGCATCACCCAGCGCAGTAAGACCATGATGGACGTATCCAGAGTGATCTTAGAGCGCCAGGAAGCATTTTTCTCCCATGGTCCTAATTATTTAAAACCACTGCGTATGACAGATATCGCGGAAATCTTAGGGATCCATGAGTCCACTGTCAGCCGTGCAGTAAGCAAGAAATATCTCCAGTGCTCCTGGGGCGTATATCCCATGAATTTCTTCTTTTCCAGAAATGTGGGAACTTCAACTTCATCGACAGAGAAGTCCGACGATCCTTCCAAAGCAGTGACAGCCCGTAAGATCAAACAGCTGCTCCATGAGATCATTGCTGAGGAAAATAAAAAGAAGCCTTACAGCGACCGCCTTCTTGGAGAAAAGCTGACGGAAAAGGGGATCTCCATCTCCCGCCGCACCGTTGCAAAATACCGGGAAGAAGAAGGAATTCCCGATGCCAGCGGCCGGAAAGAATATACCTGATATAGCCCTCTGAAAAAATTTTTAAAAAAGTTTTTAAAAATGCTTGACATTTTTTCTAAAAAAAGGTATGATATCACCGTTGTCGGTAATACAAATCATTGCTGACCGGGATGCCCAGATAGCTCAGTTGGTAGAGCAGAGGACTGAAAATCCTCGTGTCGTTGGTTCGATTCCGACTTTGGGCATTTAAGTAATTTAATAAGGGCGTGTAGCTC
>OHHS01000497.1_pt1 | contig 20106 bp, 18 predicted proteins | sample 1568161 | NCBI WGS metagenome assembly OHHS01 (sample SAMEA3879519, study PRJEB24766) | human gut metagenome | biome: human-associated habitat; feature: feces | place: USA | collected 1985/1987
AATGCCTTGCAGAATTTTTGCGATCACTGTCTCACGATCCACAGGCTGCTCCCTGGAAAACATTTCGTTGGCCGCAAGATTCGACATACATTCCAGCAATACTGCCGCCTCCGGCTCCATTTGGGAGGCAGCCTGCTCCAGTGCAGTAGGCTGTTCGATGGTAGTGAAACCTTTTCCCTGCCGCAGTCTGTGATGCCTGTCCACTTTGGCCTGCATTTCCTCATCCCAGATCTGCATAGTAGCGATATAATATTTTTTCTTATCACCGGCAGTCCGCAGCAGATAATCTTCCGCATAAGCGGATTTCCCGCTGCCGCTGCCCCCCAGGATCAATATCATCATGTTGCTTCTCCATCCGTTCCGTCTTTCAGCCGCGCCAATCGCAAGGTCGCGCTATCACGCTTTTGCGTCACTTCGTGACTACCCTTGCTCATAGACCGGCGCTCATCTCATGAACATATTCGCTCAAAAAATCATGCGAGCATGATTTTTGCGCCCGGATATGTTCATGGCTGAACTGTTAACGTCTATATTGTTCTACTTCGATTTCTGAGAAGGTAGCGCTCTGTCCATAAATGCTCATTGCCATATCCAGCAGTGTGAACATCATAACGGCTCCGGTTCCTTCTCCCAGTGCCATTCCCGCGTGGATCACCGGAGACAGCTGCAAAGCATCTGCCAGCTTCACTGCCGCCGGTTCTTTCCCCTGATGGGAAGGAATCAGATATTCCCGCACGCCGGGAAACAGCCGCTCCGCCACCAATGCTGCCGCCATGCTGATCACACCATCCAACACAATGGGTATATGCCACAACGCGCCGCCGATGCACATACCGGTAAGTCCTGCAATGTCCAGCCCTCCGACTGTCTGCAATACCGTGAAGGCATCCGCATGCCACAGATCATAGGTTTCCAAGGCGGTGCGCACCACTTGTTGCTTCCGAGCCAGTCCCTGATCTGTCAGTCCCGCGCCTCTGCCGGTGACTTCCTCTGCCCCACACTGTAATAGGGCGGCTGTCACTGCACTGCTGGTGGTGGTGTTGCCGATTCCCATTTCCCCGGTGGCAAGGATACCATAGTCCTTTTCCTTACACTCCCGTACCAGTCCGATTCCTGTGGCAATGGCACGGACGGTCTCTTCTTCCGTCATAGCCGGTTCTTTTAAGAAATTTCTTGTCCCAGGGCACACTTTGCGATTCCATACTCCGGGAATGGATTCCTCACTATTTATCCCGATGTCCACTGGAATCGTCTCGGCGCCAATGCTCTGTGCCATCCTGCAGACGGAGGATCCCTTCCTGGCCATGGACTTTGCCACCGCCAGCGTAACTTCCTGCCCGGACTGGGTTACACCCTCTTCTACAATGCCGTTATCGGCACAGAAGATCAGCACACCCTTTTTATGGATATCGATCACTTCCGTCCCTAAGATGGCTCCGATCTGTGCCGTGATGCTTTCAAAACTGCCCATGCCATCCAGTGGCTTTGCCAGAGTGTCCCAATGCTTTTTCACAAGCTTTCTCACTGCTTCGTCCGGCGGCATGATCCGGATCTGTGCCAGTTCCTGTCCGGTATAATTATAAAATACGGGCTTCTCTGAGCATTCCATAGATCTCCTCCATACGCAGATATTCCCGCAGGGTATCTGCCAGTTGATCGTATTGCCTTTCCTTAATGGTGCGGTAATCTTCCCAGACTCCGCCCTCCAAAATGATGCCTTTTTCCCGTGCCAGAGTCTGTATCATATGCCCGGCAATCTCGCCTTTGTCGAACAGGCCGTGGATGTAGGAACCGTAGACGCACCCGGTCGAATCGCTGACTACAGTTTCTGTAATTTTTATATTCCTCATGGCAGGAAGTGCTCCGCTTGCCGTCTTCCCCACAATACACCGTCTCCCCCATATGAATCTCATATCCGGTGAACTCATATCCCGTAAGTCCTGAGAAAATACCCTCCACAGCATCCAGCTTTCCATCTGTCTGGCAGCGATGCTTCTCCTTCTGCAGCACTGTCCGTACTGGAAGCAGCTCCATGCCACGGATCTGTCCGCCCTCCTCCACACCAAACGGATCCGCAATCTCACAGCCTAACATCTGATAGCCTCCACAGATCCCGAAAATAGGAACTTTTCCCGCAGCCCGTTTTACTGCAGCTTCCAGTCCGTTCTGCCGCATCCATTTCAGATCTCCCATGGTATTTTTACTGCCGGGGAGAAATATCAGATCCGGCGTTCCCAGCTCTCTCACATTTGTCACATACCGGACACTGACCTCCGGCATCTGCTCAAACACATCAAAATCCGTAAAATTTGAAATTCTGGGATAGTGGATCACCGCCAGATCGATCTTCCCCACATGTTTTGCATCAAAACGATCCGTCAGACTATCCTCATCTTCCAGCGTAAGTTCCATATAAGGTACAGTCCCCAGCACCGGCACCTGTCCCCGTTCTGTTAACATCTGAATGCCGGGATCTAAAATTGTACTGTCTCCACGGAATTTGTTGATGATCAATCCCTTTACCCGCTCCCGCTCCTCTTCGGTCAGCAGCATCAGGGTTCCCAAAAGCTGTGCGAACACACCACCTCTGTCAATGTCTCCTACCAGAAGTACCGGTGCATCCACCATGGCCGCCATTCCCATATTTACGATGTCATTCTGTTTCAGATTGATCTCCGCCGGGCTTCCCGCGCCCTCGATGACAATAATATCCGCATAGGTCTCCAGCTTGCGGAATGCGGCCTTGATCTCCGGGATCAGTTCCGTCTTGTGGGCAAAATAGTCTCTGGCGGACAGATTGCCCCGTACTTCCCCGTTCACAATGACCTGGGATCCGGTATGGCTGGTTGGCTTTAACAAAATGGGATTCATGCACACCAGCGGTTCGATCCCTGCGGCCTCTGCCTGCATGACCTGTGCCCTTCCCATCTCATAACCATCCCTGGTCACATAAGAATTCAAGGCCATATTCTGCGATTTAAAAGGTGCAGCCTTATACCCATCCTGTTTTAACACTCTTAATATTCCTGCTGTCACTATGCTCTTTCCTGCATTAGACATAGTTCCCTGAATCATAAGATTCTTTGCCATATATTACTGCACCTCCATTATATTCTTTATAAGACATTTGTTATCCTCATGCTTCTTTACAGAATAGTCAAGCAGAATATCTTTATCAAATATATTACCGCCGTGTATCTGTTTTTCCATATACAGTAATCCTCCTTTTCCACTAAGAGCCTGAACTTTTTAAAAACCGGCCTGTAAAAGCAGTACAAGTCTTATCACTGACACCATGACAACCATAAGAAAAGCTGTAATGTAAAGAAGAAGGTTACTTCGTTTTATATCCTCTGTTTCAAGTTCTCTTATGTCATCGCCTATCTGCGGTTTCTTTACAAGTCTGCCAAAATAATAATTATCGCCTGATAAAGCTACCATAAGTGCACCTGCACAGGCTGCCTCTGTCTGTGCAGCATTAGGACTGCTGTGCTTTTTTTTATCCCTTTTATATATTTTCCATGCATTTTTAATGCTGTAATGTATCCTATCCGTTCCTTTAAGCTTTTCGCACATCTGTGCAGCACCTGCCGCTACAACCATAAGACAGCCTCCGATTCGTGCCGGTATATAATTAAACACATCATCCATCTTTGCTGCAAATCTTCCGAAATACATATATTTGTCATTCTTATACCCAATCATGGAATCCATAGTATTCACAGCCTTATATATAAAGCCTCCCGGTGCACCAAAAAAAAGCATATAAAACAATGGTGCCACAACACCATCTGATGTATTCTCTGCAACTGTTTCAACCGCAGCCCTTATAACGCCATGATTATCAAGCTGCATGGTATCGCGTCCTACTATCATGGATACAGCTATCCTTGCCTGTTCTATTCCCTCCTGCTTTAATGCAGTATATACTTTCATGCTTTCCACTCTTAAGGACTTAACAGCAAGAATCTGATAGCACATTATAGTTTCTGCTATGCAGCCTGCTGCTATGCTGATATTATAAAATACTGCAAGAAACAATATCACAACAGCTCCTGTGACAAATAACACAAGAACTGCAAGAACTGCCCCTTTTATATACTTTGTTTCATCTTTGTCGTCTTTTTTTAACAAAAGCTTTTCAAGAAATGTTATCAGCCTGCCAATAAGCTGTACAGGATGATACAGCCAGTGTGGGTCTCCTATTATAAGGTCGAGTATGTACCCAAGCACTATCGCTATTGTCTGACATTTTACTATCGTTAAAAACATATTATAATACCTTCTTTGCACTTATTATCCTGGCATCCTGCGTTACTTCACATATATAACCTTCTGCGTTGCCACAATGATAGTCATAATAACTACCACCATAAAATTCCGATAATATTGACATAATAGTTCCACCATGGACGACTAAAGCAACACTTTCATTATCTTTAGCATGTTTTACAATTCTTATAAATGCTTCTGTACATCTTTTCCTGAAAGCTTTAACATTCTCTCCTTCTGGAAATGGAAGTGTAGCATTGCTATCTATCCATCTTTGATAATAAGCATCACCTGAAAGCTCTATATAGTTTTTCCCTTCAAACCTGCCAAAATCACATTCCTTTAAATCATCAACAACTACAGCCTCTCTGCCCGGATATATTATCTGTGCCGTCTGGATGCATCTTTTCATTGGACTTACGTATATCTTATCTGCAGCCGGATATATGTCTTTATGTACATTTTTTAACAGCTTTTCTATACCTGTATCGCATAAAGCTTCATCTGTTATTCCTATATATCTTTTTTCCTGATTCCCCATGGTGGCTCCATGCCTTATCAATATAACCTTCATACACGTATTGTCCTCATTTATTACTTCCATCACATTTAAGGCACTGTCCTATGCCACACATAACTCGCTCTACCCTGTCTGACTTCTTGACTGCACAGCATAACGCCCTTCCGACAACTTCCCTGTATATTCTGTCTTCTTTTTTCAGTGGAACTATTCCACCTCCTACCTCATCACATATAAGTATGATATCAGGATTAGCCTCATATATATCATTTATTATTTCAGCGGCAGGCATTGTCTTTGCTGTGGTGTCAACCGTTATAGTATCATCAGCCGTTATGGTGTCATCAACTGTAGTGTTATATGCAGCACCTTCTTTATAGGTTAACCTTTTTATATACAGATGCAGGTGATTAAGCACCTGTGCTTCTTTTATATCCTTAAGGCTGCAGCCTGCGCCATCAGCTACCTTTAAACAGCCCTTTTTTTCAAGTACATATTCAAGCTTCCCCTGAAATGCACCTCCAAAATAAACTTCCATATGTATTTCTCCATCACTATAATAAGCTAAGCTATCAGACAAGAAGTGAGATTATGCCTATCGCAGCTGTTATACACAGCTCACATACACAAAGCAGATATCCTGCCAGGTCACCTGTAACACCATCGAACTCTTTATATGCCATATGTCTGTAATATAAAAACACTGCCACACAAACAGCATAGATTATAAATGCAAGTATTATATTAATAAAACATATTCCTGCAAAACACAGTACAAGCTGACAGAAAAGCATTATATTTACACGTTTTCTATCTGCTTTGCTTGTAAATGAATAAAGCATTCCTTTATTTACAGCACCTTTAAGGTTAACTGCTGCCAGACCGCTTATTATCCTTGATAAAAAGAAAGTAAATGCCCATGCTATAGCAAGTCCATCACATTCTTTGGACACTATGCAGTATATAAATGCAAAAAAAACGACATAATATACCAAAAGTCTTATAACTGCGAACGCACCTATATGTGAGTCCTTTAATATTCCAAGCTTCTTTTCTACGTCACCATATGAGTTACGTGCATCACAGGTATCCATGTAACCATCAAGATGAATCCCGCCAGTAATAACTACAGGCAGAATCATAAGTATAAGTGATACACTTATGTATGGTACATAAAGATAACCTGATATCTTATATAAACCATACATTATCAGTCCTGTTACTGCACCTACAAGCGGAAAGAAGCCCATAACATATCTCATGTCCTTTTCTTCTAATTCCAGATGTGGCATAGGTATTTTAGAATACATGGAAAATGCTATCACCAAAGATTTAATCACTGACATATACTTTTCTCCTTATTTTTATATCCTGTATCTATATTTTCAAGCTTTTATTGATATTAGTTATCTGTCTGTTTCTGCTTCTATTGATATTGGATATCTATCTGTTTCTGCTTCTTATCTTATCCTCTAGTATATTCTTTCCCTTATGAAACACAGGAATAGAATATACCACTTCAACTACAGCATCAGCTTTTTTAGCAAGCTGTATATTAAGCCTTCCAAGTCTTTTTATATAGTTCTTTGTATCTGTATCATATTCGCATCCATCAAAAAACACCTCATTAGTTACAATCACAAGATGCCCGCACACCTGATACAGCTTCATACATTCATCTATTATGTTATCCGGATTACCGCCTTTTTCAAAGCATTCATTAGCAAGCAGGTTAGACATACACTCAAGTAATACTACCGGCTTATTGGAAATTCTTTCTGCAGCCTCACCGATATGCATATACTGTTCTATAGTTTCAAAACCTTTTCCACTTCGAAGCCTGTGATGTCTTAGTATTCTTTTCTTTCCTTCTTCACCATACGGCTGCATTGTAGCTATATAATATTTCTTTCTGTCTCCTGACAACTTGCAGCATATCTGTTCTGCATACTCAGATTTTCCGCTGCCACTTACACCAGTTACTACTATCAACATTTCCCATAATCCTCATATGCTGTTATCTGTATATCGTCAAACGTTGTATTTTCCTTATATACCTGCATAGCCATATCAAGCAGTGGAAAAAGCATAACTGCGCCTGTTCCCTCGCCTAGTGCAAGCTCTGCATGTATAACTGCCTTCTTATCAAGTTCAGCAAGCAAAGCCTTTATCGCTGGTTCTTTTCCCTGATGTGATACAAGTATATAATCCTTTACTACAGGACACAGCCTTACTGCAATAAGTGCTGCAACGGCAGAAATAACACCATCAACAACAACAGGAAGCCTGTATACTGCTCCCCCTATATACACTCCTGTCAGACCTGCAACATCAAGTCCACCTATGCATCTTAACAGTTCCAAAGGATCATTCTTATATATGCCATACATCTCTTTTGCTTTTCTTATGACTTCTGTCTTTTTTAACAGCCCCTCATCGCTAAGACCTGCTCCCCTGCCTGTTACTTCCCCGGGATTCATGTCCAAAAGTATACATGCCAATGCTGCACTTGTTGTTGTATTACCTATACCCATCTCTCCTGTGGCAAGTATGTTATATCCATCATCCTTACAGCATTTAACCTGCTCTATTCCTGCTTTTACAGCCTTTATAAGCTGCTGCTTTGTCATAGCTGGTTCCTTTAAAAAGTTCTTAGTTCCAGGCATAACCCTTCTGTTTACAAGTCCTTTATAAGCTTCTGTTTTTATATGACTACCAGGCAGGTCCTGTGCTATTCCTATATTTACTGGAATAACCTTTGCATTAACGCAGTCTGCCATCCTGCATACACTTGATATTCCATCTGCCATGTTGCAGCTTACAACAGCAGTTACCTCCTGTCCTGTCTGGGTAACACCTTCTTCTACTATACCATTATCTGCACACATAATAACAACTGCTTTTTTGTCTATAGATACATCTGCATTTCCTTGTATTCCTGCTATCTGCACTATCATATCCTCGAACATTCCAAGTCCATGAAGTGGTTTTGCTATACCGTCCCACTGCTTTTCTGCCTGTTTCATAGCATTATTATCCGGAGCTTTTATTGTTGTAAGTTCTGGGAATATGGCTGCCAGTTTTTCTATATCTTTATCTATACCACTTAATTTATGTCTGTAGCATCTGCATGTCTTAATGAATCTTCTGGCTGCTTCTTTGTTTCCTGGAAAATATATATGAGGAAAACCTGCATACAGTGTATCACTTCCATAACCTTCTATCTCAACGCTTCCATCAGATGCCTTGACCACTGAATATGTATCACCCTTACAGTCACTATTCCAGTAGTGGAATTCGTGGGCTGAAAAACTCTTGCCTTTATCAGCAAGCATAGTATTTCTGCCTGCTGTGAGTGTCATATATCCAAACCTCTGCAGACGTCCTGCATTATAGCCTGTGCCATCTATAACTCCTGCCATTGGGTATACTTTTTTATCTGGTGTCTCAAGCTTCTTATGAAGATACAGATAGCCACCACACTCTGCTATACATGGAAGTCCTCCCCGTATCTTATCCGCTATATCGTTTCTCATGGAAACATTATCCGATAGTTCTTTGGCATGAAGCTCTGGATAGCCTCCATACAATAATAATCCATCAATATCATCTGGAAGCTTCTTATCCCTCAGTGGACTAAAATATACAGGCTCGCACCCATGTTCCCTTAAGAATTCAAGATTATCCTCATAAAGAAAACAAAATGCCTCATCCCTTGCTACTGCAATATGTATGATATCTTCTTTATTACTTTTTTCTGTTTTTTTGCAGGATTTACTATAAGAAGCATTTAATTCACAGCCTGTCTTACACTTTGTGGCTGTATGTCCCAATTCTATAATACCTTTGATATCAATACTCTCCTTCATAAGACCCGCAATAGTATCAACCTTTTCCTTAAAATGTTCAATCTCATCGGATGTAACAAGACCAAGGTGTCTGCTTTCAAGTGCTATGTCCTTGTTTACAGGAAGATAACCCAACGGCTTTATTCCAGCCATATGTGCCGCCATACTTGCATCCTTATATAACTTAGAAGACAGATTGTTAAATATAACGCCTTGTATATGATTGTTTTCTATATATTCTTTATAACCTTTAAGAACCGCTCCTATTGAATTACTCATGCCCCGGCAGTTCACTACAAGAATAACTGGTGTATCTGTGATATCAGCTATCTCATATGAGCTTCCCTTCGTGCTAAAGCCCTGTCCATCATAATAGCCCATAACTCCCTCTATTATAGTTATGTCACTTTCTGATTCTTTTCTAAAAAGCAGCTCTTTTATAGTATTTTCATCACAGAACCAGCTGTCAAGGTTGCCTGTTTTCATGTTTAATACTCTTGAATGAAACATTGAATCTATATAATCAGGTCCACATTTTAACGCTAAAGGCATTAAGCCCATATCTTTAATACACTGGCATAAGCCGCATACAATAGTTGTTTTGCCGCTTCCACTGCCTGTAGCAGCTATCATGACTCGACTCATCTGTTACCTCTTCCTTCAATAATAAATACTGGATTGTTGGCAGCTAACATATGATATCTGCCTCTTTTCTTTATCTGTGTTACTGCTATCTGTACAATATCTATAACATCCACTTTTTTATCTTCCATAAGCCTTACGGAATCATTAAGCGTTTCTAATGTCACTGCTGTTATAACTATGTGTACACCAGGATTTTTCTTTAATACTATGTCCATTATTTTTTCAAGCTCTCCACCGCTTCCACCTATAAATACTGAATCCGCAGCAGGCAGTTTCTCTATCACATCTGCAGCACTGGCATTAATGATATCTATATTATCAAGTCCGAATTTTCTGGCATTTTGCGCTATAAGCTCACAGCCTTCTTTCGTTCTTTCAACTGCATATACTGTTCCATATAAGGCATGCATGGCAAGTTCTACAGAAACCGAACCTGTTCCTGCACCGATGTCATACACTATGGCATCCTTAGCCGGTGATAACCTGCTTACAACACTTGCCCTGATTTCGCGCTTTGTCATAGGAATATCTGCACGTATAAAACTCTCATCTGGCAAACCTGTCATAACAGCTGCCTGTGGATAATGATTATGAACCGCCATAACTGTTAGTCCTGCTGCCGTATATTCTGCATATTCACTTACGTGCCCTGATAATATCTTTTCATTATCATATGACAGATTCTCACCTATCCATATATCTGCCTCGCCCAGTCCGGACTCACAAAGCCGATTACAAATATGAGAAACATCGCCCTGCGTAAGAAAATATGTCCATTCATTAGTTAAGACAAGCGGAATATAATTCTGTTTCTTACCATGCAGACTGACCATTGCCGCCATCTCCCACGGCTGTCCTATCTTTGAAGCAAGATATATAACAGAAGATATTCCAGGAAGAATATTTATATCATACTTTTTTACAGCACTTTCCTCCTGAGCTTTATAAAGCTGCTCTGTAAGCTTCTTTGTTCCGCTGTAAAAGCCTGTATCACCTGACATTAAAACTGCATATATTAAAGCCTTTTCTTTGTTTATAATATCGTAAATATCCCTGGCTGTAACAGCAAAAAATAGTTTTTTATCTGTGTTACTATAAGCCTCAAGCAGTCTTTTAGAACCTATAATAACATCTGCGTGTTCTATTGCTTCACTTGCCTGCTGTGTAAGACATTTTCTGCTGCCCGGTCCCATTCCTATGATATACACCTGTTTCATCTGCTTCTCCCTTATATCACTCTGCTTTTTAACCATATGATAAGCTATATTTACAGCTTTTCAAGATACTCTATGACCTCTTTTATACATTTTCCTTCATGTTCAACAGGTCTTTTTATAACCACAACATCCGCTCCTGTCTGTTCTGCTGCCATAAGCTTCTCATTGTATCCACCGCTGTTTCCTGACTCTTTAGTCACGAGCACATCTATGTGAAACTGTCTGATTAATGCTGCATTTATTTCCGTAGAAAATGGTCCCTGCATTGCTATAAGATGTGCTGGAAAAAAGCCTGCATCTATAGCATTCTGAAGCATGCACGGATCAGGCAGCAGCCTTAGATAAGCTCTCTTTTTATAGTCTTTTATATTGACATATTCAGGGATGTTCTTACTTCCTGTTGTAAGTAATATATTTTTTTTAAGATAAGCTTTACTGTTTAGAATAGAAACAGTCTCTTGCATAGTGTCTGTATACACAAGCCTGTCATCTAAGGACACTCCATCATCACATGCTGCTTTTGAAACCGTTTCCTCTCTTAACACTCTTATGTACTGTACATCCGCTTTATCACATACATCTTTTATACTGCGTGTTACTACTCTGGCATATGGATGTGTTGCATCTATAACAATATCCGGTTTTATATATGCAAGTTCCTTTTGCATAGCTTCCTCATCAAGTCTGCCTACATGTATGTGAAGCTTTTCTTTATATATATTTTCAGATAACTCTAAAATAATCTCTTTTCCATATTCTGTCGTCACATATACATGCGTGATAAACCCGGTATCACTTTTTTCTGCCAGATATCCGCACAGTCTTCTTCCCTCTGTCGTGCCTGCAAAAAGCATAACAGTAACATTTTTCATCATATAACCTTGTACCCTCTTGGTGTGACCATCCTGCCATCTATAACCTTAGTATGGCTGTTTCCTATATATACAGTTGTAAACATATCAACATCACATTCTGCCAGTTCTTTAAGCGTAAGTATCTCTGCCTTTTCATTATCCCTGCCTATGTTTTTAACATATCCGCATATTGTATCCAGTGATTGTATCTCTGACACAATCTCACATACCTCTTTAAGATATCCAGCTCTTCTACGGCTGGACGGATTATATATGCACATTACCATATCACTGTCTGCCGCAGCCCTCACTCTTTTCTTTATAAGCTCCCATGGTGTCATGCAGTCACTTAAGCTTATAACAGCAAAGTCATGTGATAACGGAGCTCCAAGAATAGCTGCACCACTGCTTGCTGCTGTCACACCTGAGATAACCTTTATCTGTACTCTTTTTTGAGCAAGCTCATATACAAGACCTGCCATTCCATATATCCCGCTGTCACCACTACATACAAGTACTACCTCCAGGCCTTCCTCTGCCTTATCTATAGCGTACTGGCACCTCTCTTTTTCCTGCATCATATCTGTAGAATAATACTCTTTTTCAGGAAAATACTGTTTTAATATGTTAACGTATGTCTTATATCCAACTATAAGCCTGGCATCAGAAATAGCTGCAAAGGCTTCTAGTGTCATATTATCTTTAGCCCCGCTTCCAAACCCAACTATCTTAAGCATACATACCTCCTTTTTTTACATAATTATCATTCTATGCATATATTGCCACTGTCACTCCGTCACAGACTGTTTTTTTCACAATACATCTTTTATCTTTTGAGGCTGCACATGCACTTCTCTCACACACATTATCAACTCCAACCTTGTCCTTAACAAAGCCTGATGCAGTGAATTCACCTCTGATAGTGTTAAGATATTGTGCTGAATATGTTTTATATGGTACTTTCAGTTCCCGTGCAAAATCTATTATCCCCTGTTCGTCAGCTTTTCTGTCAACAGAAACAACTGCCGCTATTCTTTCCATAAGCAGGTCATTCTTATCACATGTACTGCTTACCGCTTTTCTTATCTGCCCGCTTGTTTTTCCTCTTTTACAGCCTATTCCTACGAAAAGATCCATAGGCACAAGCTTTAATGTACGCCTGAATATCATATGGTCAGACGGACTTGTTATAATCTGTATTCCACTTTCATATTTATCTATACTGCTTTGTCCGGCTGTTTCATATTCTGCTTCATAGTCTGTTTGATAGTCTGCTTCATATCCCGTTCCATATGCTTCTTCTCCAAACATTGTAAGCTGCCCATTCCACTTTTTAACAGTTTTTTCTAACAGCTTTTTATATGCTTTATCACCTGCTATTCCGACAGGTTCACCATTCAGCACTCTACCTGATATATCCTGAATCATAACAGGATTGAGTATACGCATATTGTTCTCCTTGGCAAACATATCAACTGCAAAGACACCTCTTGCATCCGTAGCTGTTGTAATAACTGGCACTGCACCTATTTTACATGATAACTGGCTGCACCATTCATTTGCACCTCCAAGATGCCCCGAAAGAAGAGATATAAGGAATCTTCCCTGTTCATCAGCAACTAATACTGCTGGATCTGTAACCTTACTCTTTATGTATGGTGCAAGAGTTCTTACCGCAATAGCGGCTGCACATATAAACAGTATTCTGTCACAATTCATAAACTGCTCACATATAACTCTTCCAACCGAATCAAATGATATGACGTTATCATAATTATCTGCACATCTTGAGTGGCAGTATATATCAACATTCATATCATCCTTCATACTCTGTGCAGCTTTTTTTGCCACCTTCATGCCATCATGCGTAAATGTAATAATGATAGTTCTCATTCTTATCTTCGATACTCCGTCTTAAAATTCTTATCATATAGTTTTGAAAATGCATATTTATCGCCAAGGAAATCTCCTACCATAACAAGAGCTGTCTTTGTTATGCCCTCTTTTTCTGCCGTTTCTGCGAGTTTATCAAGCGTTGTCCGTATACATTTTTCATCCTTCCAGCTTGCCTTATACACCAATGCACATGGAGTATCTGGTGTGTATGCACCTTCATACAGCTTTTCCGTGAGTTCTTTAAGATGGGATGAACTAAGGAAAATAACCATAGATGTTTTGTGCTTTGCAAGTCTGCCTATATCCTCATTGTCTGGTACTGGCGTTCTTCCTGGCATCCTTGTGATAATAACTGACTGTGATACTGCTGGAACTGTATATTCACACTGCACAGCTGCTGCCGCTGCAAGAAAGCTGCTAACTCCCGGACATACTTCGCAGGCTATTCCATGCTTTGCAAGCTCTTCTATCTGCTCACGTATAGCCCCATATAATGAAGGGTCACCCGTATGCAGACGTACAACCTTTTTACCCTCATTTTCAGCCTTAACTATCACATCTATAACTTCATCCAGATTCATATATGCACTATTATATATCTCACAGGCTTCTTTTGCATACTCAAGCAATTCTTCATTGACAAGTGAACCTGCATATATAATAACATCTGCTTCATTTAAAAGCTTCATCCCACGCACAGTTATAAGATCCTTTGCACCTGGTCCTGCTCCAACAATCTTTACCATATAAATCTCCATTCTTCTATATACTTCTTATGCTTAAGCTTTTATCTTTTCCAGCAGCTCATCTGCCAGCTTAGTTTTACCAAGTATTCCATATTCATTGGAAAACACTATGGCAGCAATCTTTATACTGCCTGCACTCCTTCTTTCGAGTACATTTTCAATACGTATCATAAGCTGTTCCATTACCGCTTCAAGCATGTCTGATTTTTTCAATATTTCAAGTGCTGCATCTGTTGTAACGCACCCTGGAAGCTGCCTTAGCACATCAGGTTTTGCCCCTGCCTGCACTGCACACGTAGTAAGCACCTCCATACGTCCATCTGCAATCCTTGAATGTGTATTCATAATCCCTGCTCCAAGCTTTACAAGCTTTCCTATGTGTCCCACAAGAAGCATGCCTTCTGCTCCCGAAGCACACACAATATCTATAGTATCTCCTATATAGTTGCTGCATTTGATACTTCTTTTCAATTCTATATTAAGAGTATTGAGTAAAAAATCCTGTCCATAATTACCAGGTGCTGCCAGCAGCATTTTCTCACCTTCTGCAACATGCATACTGACCTCTGTACGGATTGTATCTATAAGTGCCTGTTCGCTCATAGGCTCTACTATTCCTGTTGTTCCAAGTATAGATATGCCGCCTGTTATGCCAAGGTTAGGATTAAAAGTTTTCTTTGCTATCTCTTCACCATCCGGAACTGAAATAACCACAAGAAGACCGCCATCATAGCAGTAATCCTCTGCTGCCTCCATCACACCTGCTTCTATCATCTTTAAAGGCACTGGATTGATAGCTGCTGCACCTACAGGTCTTGATAAACCTTTTTTAGTAATACGTCCGACACCTTTACCACCATCAACTATTATACGATTATCGTTTTTTTGTTCATTCTGTCCTTTATCATAATATGCTTCTGCATATGATACTTTAGCATACACATATATCCCATTCGTCACATCAGGGTCATCACCACTGTCTTTTCTTATCGCACATGATACTTGCGTATCCTTCATTGATATATCTTCAACATCCAGTAAAAGACTGACTCCTGATGGTGTCATAACTTTAACTTTGTCTGTTTTTCTTCCTGATAACAGCATCTGTGCAGCTGCCTTTGCCGCAGCACAGGCACATGTGCCAGTAGTATATCCACATCTCATTTTCTGCTGGTTTTTATATACGTATCGTTCTAACATCTGCGCCACTCTTTATCATCATCTGCTGCCATATAAAACAATGCATTCATAACAGCCGCTGCAACATTACTTCCGCCTTTTCTTCCACGTGCTACTATATATGGCATACTGCTGTTTATAATATCTTCTTTGGCTTCAACTACATTAACAAAGCCAACTGGTACTCCAATAACAAGTGAAGGACAGAATTTTCCTGCATCATATAACTCTCTTATTCTCATAAGTGCAGTAGGTGCATTGCCAACAACCATAATGCATCCTGCATTACGTTCTGCCGCTTTTTCAACACTGACAGCTGCCCGCGTTACTTCCCTTTTAGCAGCCTCACATGCCACATCTTCATCTGCCATATAACAGTTAAGCAGACATCCGAACTTTTCAGCCATCTTATGGCTTATTCCTGATTTTGCCATATTGGTATCCGTAACAATATCCACTCCTGAACGTATGGCATCAAGTGCCTTGTTAACTACTCCATCAGAAAATGTCATACTTGTCTCATATGAAAAATCTGCTGTGGTATGTATGACTCTTTTGACTATCGGTTTATATATATGTGGTATATCAGTAGTAAGTTCACTTTCTATTATAGCAAATGACTGTTTTTCAATATCCATAGGTTTCATATATAATCTTCTCCTTAATTCCTTCGGGTATTACATGATATTTATGTTATAGCTTCTTATGTTGTTACGTGATATTTGTTTTATAGTTTCTTCTGTTGGTACTTGATATTTATTTTATACAAGCTGCCTAAGTGCTTCTCTGTCTGGCTTTACAAGCACTTTCTTTCCCTGTTTTTTTGCATATTCTATCAGATCTTTTAATCTTTTATTCATAGCACCAACCTGACATCCTGTATCTATAACATAGTCTGATTCATCTATTCCTGCACATGCTTTTTTATATGTTTCTTCATCTATCGGTTCAAACATCCTGTTAACAATCACATCTTTGGCAAGCGACTTTGCTACAGGATATTCGCAATCATTTTCATATATTATTCCTGCTAAAAATGCTATCCCTGCCCTCTGAAGCTCTCTGTATGTGAATACACCTGTCCCTGCACCACCAACAACAAACACATGTGCCTTACCCTGTGGTCTCTTTAACTCTGCACTTCCATAAAGGCTGTTATATGTTCCCTGTGTAAGTCCATAAAGCCTGCTTATCCGCTCATCTGTAAATATGCTTTCTGGTCTTGCGAACTCTATCGTTTTATCTGTACCGATACACATAACGTAATCAGCCACCTTTGCTGCAAGTTCTATCTCATGTAAAGATACTATAACTGCAACTTTATCTCTTACTGCCATCTCCTGTAATATATCAAGAAGCTCTATCTTATGTCTTATATCAAGAAAAGACGTCGGCTCATCTAAAACAATAATCTCTGGTTTCTGGCATATCGCTCTTGCAAGCATAATACGCTGGCGCTGGCCATCACTTATCTGTGAAAAATCTTTATTCTCTATATCAGTCGCCGAAACCTTTCTTAAGGATTCTGTCACTATCTCTTCGTCTTCGTTTGTCAGCTTTCCGAAATAATTCGTATAAGGATATCTTCCCATAGCAACGACATCACGGCATGTCATCATCTCTGTCTTTATCTTTTCAGTAAGGACAACAGACATAGTTTTAGCATATTCCTTTCCTGTAAACTCGTCAGTCTTTCTGCCCTTTATGTATATGTTTCCTCCTATTGGATGCAATTCTCTTATTATGTTCTTAAGTATAGTTGATTTACCAGCCCCATTAGGTCCTATAAGTACAAGAATCTCGCCTGGTTTTACCTTCATGGCTATATCCGATAACAGTACTTTCCCATGATATCCTACACTTAAATCTTCTGTCTGCACATATATCTGTTCCATATATTCTCCACCTATACTACATTTTAAAAACTGCTTATTACTGTGAATGATGTCGGGGTCAAAAGCCCCCGACTTTGATACCTACGGATTGTTCTGTGCTACGCACTCCCACAATCCTACCCAATATTCGCATATCGTGGGATTATCATCCCACTTTTATGCTCATATTGGGGCGGGTCCCAAGGTCTTTCACCCACCTATGAGCGAGCTCATGTGGGTTTAGACCTTTTGACCCTGGTATCATTATAAATACATGCCATTACTTTTTCTGCTTAATCATAAGCCATATAACAACAGGCGCACCAAATATTGCTGTCACTGTTCCTATAGCAAGCTCAGATGGTGAAAATATAGTTCTTGCAATAAGGTCGCAGAACATACAGAATACTGAGCCACTTAAGAATATGGCAGGAATGGTTATTAATGGTTTCGTTGTTTTAAGTGATAATCTCGTTATATGTGGCACAGCTATTCCAACAAAGGATATAGGTCCTGCAAGAGCTGTAACACATGCTGAAAGTAAACTTGAAAGTAATACTATACATACTCTGAAAAATTTAATATTGATTCCCATGCTCTGTGCGTATCCCTCACCTAAAAGATAAGCACTTATCGGCTTGGAAAACAGAAATGTAACAATCGCTGTAGGAAATATTATAAATGCTGCAAGCTTTACAGTTGCCCATGAGCTTCCAGAAAAACTACCCATTGCCCAGTGTGTAAGATTAGCTATATTAGAATCATTGGCAAATGTTATACAAAAATCTGTTATTGCAGAACATATATAGCTTATCATAATTCCAACCACTAATAACATGGACATGCTTTTTACCTTATTGGCAAAAAACAGTACATAAAGCATGGCAAACAGTGAACCAACAAAGGCTGCTGCAACCTGTGCCCAAAGCGGCATACCGGAAACATGTTCAAGTAAAAATATCATCGTAATAGCAACAAACATCTTGGCTCCTGATGATATACCAAGCACGAAGGGACCAGCTATAGGATTTCTGAAAAAAGTCTGCAGCAGAAAACCTGATAGTGATAATGCTCCACCAAGAATAGCTGCCATACATAATCGTGGAAGGCGTATTTTCCATATAATATTGTATTCAGGTGTTCCAGAATCACCCTTTAAAAATATTATCTTACCAATCTGTACAGGAGATATATGAACATTTCCTGTATTAATATTCATTATAACTGCTGCTGCCATTAATATAAGCAGCGCAACATAAACAAACTGATAGCGGAATATCTGTTTAAATTTATTATTTTTCTGATTAATGTTGTTATCCACACTTATCCTCATTTTTCTTTGCGTTCATCATATCTTAATTCATTCTTTATCAACCCTGTGCTTATCAAAATGACTGTCTCATTAAGATGTATTTGCTTAATGTGACAGTCATTGATACTAATATTTATTCACTTTATTTAAGCTTTTTTAAATATGTAAGCTCTGATGTGCCAGCGTCTGCTTTAAACATAAGATTGATATCGTTGATCATGCTTCCGATTGTATCTGCAATCTGGAAGAAATCTGGTGTTGTACACCATACATTTCCATCCTTAACTGCCTTTAAATCAGAAAGTACACTGTTATAAGACGTAAAATCAGCCATTGTAGATGGCTTACCACCTAAATTCCATACATATATAATGTAATCTGCATCCTTAGCCTTTTCATAGAAGCTCTCGATTCCAAGCTCCTGTGTACCTGTCTTATCAGGGTTAAGATCAGAGAATATATAGTTACCACCTGCTATGTTAACCATCTGTGCAAGATAATCACCTGCATTTCTTACATATAGCTTTCCCTTTGATGTTATATAGAATACTGCAACAGACTTTCCTGTATTCTCTGCCTTAGAGAGTGTATCCACATAAGCAGCCTGTTCGTTAAACATAGCTGTAGCAGCCTCCTCTTCATTGCAAAGAGCAGCATATAGCTTAGCCCACTCTACTCTTCCTAAAGGATGATCCTCATAAGTAGACTGGTCTAATATATAATTAACTCCAAGTTCCTTTAACTTAGCTGCAACGTCAGGCACACTTGTAAGCATAGTTGAATATATGGCAAGTGAAGGTGAACCTGCTATGATTGATTCATAATCAGGAGCCTTATAATCACCAACATATGTAAGCTTTCCATCATCAAAGGCTTTCTTTACGGCATCTATATACCATGATTTCTTATCATAAGTAACCTGGCTTATGCCTGAAAGACAGTTACTCGCATTCATAAGCGATGTAACTGGTGTAGATGATACAAGCATGTTAGTTACAGGAGCCTTTAATACTAATGTATCTGCATCTACCCCTGATGGTGTAGACATTCCATCTGGAACAAGTAATATTTTAGACTGCTTTGATACAATAGCTGTATCTTCATCTCTGTTAGTTATAGTAAGAAGCTTATAACCGCCCTTATAATAATCTACAGAAAAAAGCTTTGCATACTTAAGCTCCATAGAATGGTCGAACACTAACTGACCATCATAATTGTTTCCATTGTCCGCATTGTTTCCTGAGCTTGTACCACATCCGCCCATTACTAAAGTTGATACAAGCATTACCAGCACAAGTAATAGTGCAAGAAATCTTTTCTTCTTCATTCTTTTTTCCTTTCCTTTTTCATATGAAGATGTATGGTTATCAACGTATATGTGATAACCGGAAGATGATTGCGTCATTCTCTGCAGAAAGGAACGGCACATATATACAGATATGCTTATGTTTTATATATGCCGGCATAAAAATCAATAGTCTGTTGTTCTCGCAACGACTATTGTGACTCTGCCTGTAAACCGGTCTTCTGACTCACAGATCATAAGTGATATCCGCCTTCCCGGATTGTATTGTATTACTCTCCAGTGGCATAATGGATACCGCCTCCCTGTATACAGCAGCGGAACTGTTCAGGATTCACACCTGATTCCCTGAAGTAAATGATATATGTTTTAACATATTGCTCCATATATTAGCTACTTCGTTTACAGTGATTATTTCGTTATCATCTATATTATAATTA
>OHHS01000498.1_pt1 | contig 20100 bp, 15 predicted proteins | sample 1568161 | NCBI WGS metagenome assembly OHHS01 (sample SAMEA3879519, study PRJEB24766) | human gut metagenome | biome: human-associated habitat; feature: feces | place: USA | collected 1985/1987
AAAACGTGTATATGTTGAGAAGAAACCGGAATATGCAGTCCGGGCAAAAGAATTGCAGTCTGAAATCAGAAGTTATCTTGGAATCAGTGGTGTGACGAAGGTGCGCGAGCTGATCCGTTATGATATTGAAAATATTTCCGGGGAAACTTATAAAAAAGCCTTAGTAACCGTTTTTTCCGAACCGCCGGTAGACGATATTTATGAGGAAGAGTTTGATTTAAACGGAGCAAGAACATTTTCCGTAGAGTTCTTACCGGGACAGTTTGACCAGAGAGCAGATTCCGCAGAACAGTGCGTGAAATTATTAAATGAAGAGGAAGAGCCGATCATCCGCACTGCAGTGACTTATGCGATCGAGGGAACGATCAGTGACGAAGAGTTTGCAGCAATCAAAAAACACTGCATCAACCCGGTCGATTCCAGAGAGACAGGCTTAGAGAAACCTGAGACTTTAGTGCAGAGTTTCCCGGAGCCAGAGGATGTTAAGATCTTTGACGGTTTTCGTGATACGCCGGAGGCTAAGTTAAAAGAGTTATACGATTCATTGAATCTTGCGATGACATTCAAAGACTTTTTACATATCCAAAATTATTTTAAGAACGATGAAAAACGCGATCCGTCCATGACGGAGATCCGTGTGTTAGATACCTACTGGTCTGATCACTGCCGTCATACCACATTTTCCACAGAACTTAAAAATGTGGCATTTGATGACGGTTATTACTGCGCGCCGATGAAAGAGACTTATGAGGATTACTTAAATACCCACAAGAACCTGTATGCAGGACGCAGTGATAAGTTTGTATGTCTGATGGATCTTGCCCTGATGGCAATGAAACGTCTGAAAAAAGAAGGAAAGTTACAGGATCAGGAAGAGTCCGATGAGATCAATGCATGTTCCATCGTTGTTCCGGTAGAAGTAGACGGAAAGACAGAGGAGTGGCTGGTTAATTTCAAAAATGAAACACACAACCATCCGACCGAGATCGAGCCGTTTGGTGGTGCCGCTACCTGTCTTGGCGGTGCGATCCGTGACCCGTTGTCAGGACGTACCTATGTTTACCAGGCAATGCGTGTGACCGGTGCCGCAGATCCGACGGTTCCTGTTTCCGAGACGATCTCCGGAAAACTTCCACAGAAAAAACTGGTGAGAGAAGCTGCACACGGATACAGCTCTTACGGTAACCAGATCGGTCTTGCAACCGGATACGTCAAAGAAGTTTACCATCCAAACTATGTGGCAAAACGTATGGAGATCGGTGCGGTCATGGGTGCTGCTCCAAGACGTGCCGTACAGAGACTGACCTCTGATCCGGGTGACATCATCATTTTACTTGGAGGAAGAACCGGACGTGACGGTATCGGTGGTGCCACAGGTTCTTCAAAAGCGCACAACACAGAGTCCACAGCAGTCTGCGGTGCCGAGGTACAGAAAGGTAACCCGCCGACAGAACGCAAGATCCAGCGCCTGTTCCGCCGTGAGGAAGTTGCCCATATCATCAAAAAATGCAACGATTTCGGTGCGGGCGGTGTGTCTGTAGCAATCGGTGAGCTTGCAGACGGACTTCGCGTACAGCTTGACAAAGTGCCGAAGAAATATGCCGGATTAGACGGAACAGAACTTGCAATCTCAGAATCCCAGGAGCGTATGGCAGTTGTGGTATCTCCTTCGGATGTCAAGACCTTCTTAGGCTACGCAGCGGAGGAAAACTTAGAGGCAGTGGAAGTTGCCGTTGTAACGGAGGAGCCGAGACTTGTTTTAGAGTGGAGAGGCAAAGAGATCGTAAATATCTCCCGTGCCTTCTTAGACACCAACGGTGCGCATCAGGAGACCAACGTTGCAGTGGATATGCCGGTACCGGAGGATAATTACTTAAATAAGATCTCTACACCAAAAGTTGCAGATGCGGTTGCGAAAAACGATATGAAGGCAGCATGGCTTGCAGAGCTGGCTGATTTGAATGTCTGCTCCCAGAAAGGTCTTGTGGAGATGTTTGACGGTTCCATCGGTGCAGGAAGTGTTTACATGCCATTCGGTGGAAAATATCAGCTCACAGAAACACAGTCCATGGTGGCAAAACTTCCGGTTGCACATGGAAAATGTGATACCGTAACCATGATGGCATATGGTTTTGATCCGTATTTAGCAAGCTGGAGTCCGTACCACGGTGCGATCTATGCGGTATTAGAGTCCTTATCAAGAATCGTGACCGCAGGTGGTGATTATAAAAAGATCCGTTTTACATTCCAGGAATACTTCCGCAGAATGAACGAGGATCCGAAGCGCTGGAGCCAGCCATTTGCAGCACTTCTCGGAGCTTACAATGCACAGATCGGTTTTGGACTTCCATCTATCGGTGGAAAAGATTCCATGTCAGGAACGTTTAATGATATTGATGTACCGCCGACACTGGTTTCCTTTGCAGTGGATGTGGCAAAAGAGCAGGATATCATCACACCGGAGTTAAAGGCAGCAGGAAATGAACTGTTATACTTTACAATCGACAAAGACGAATATGACGTGCCGGTTTACGCACAGGTCATGAAACTTTATGATGCGGTTCATGTATTGATCCAGAAAGGTGCGATCGTTTCCGCATATGCGCTTGACGGAAAAGGTCTTGCAGCAGCACTTGCAAAGATGGCATTCGGTAACAAACTTGGCGTGACAGTAGATACCGATGTGACAACTGATACACTGTTTGCTCCGGGCTTTGGTAATATCGTGGCAGAAGTTCCGGCAGGCAAGACTGCAGAAGTTTACGAGGCACTGCAGAATGCAGGTTTATCTGCAAACGTAAAGAGAGCAGGTGCTGTCAATGAGGAAGCAGCATTTATCTGTGGCGATATGAAACTTGCGATCGATGAGGCATTGAACGCATGGACAGGCACATTGGAGAAAGTATTCCCGACTCGTGCAACCGAAGATAAAGAGGAAGTAAAGACAGATCTTTATCATGCAGATTCTGTTTATGTATGCAAACATAAAGTGGCAAGACCGACCGTATTTATTCCGGTATTTCCGGGAACCAACTGCGAGTACGACAGTGCAAAAGCGTTTGAGCGCGCAGGTGCGGATACGATCGTAAAAGTATTTAAAAACTTAAATGCTGAGGACATCCGTGAGTCCGTAGATGAATTTACCAAGGCAATCGACCAGGCACAGATCATCATGTTCCCGGGTGGATTCTCCGCCGGTGATGAGCCGGAAGGATCTGCAAAATTCTTTGCAACCGCATTCCGCAACGCAAAGATGACAGAGGCAGTTATGAAACTGTTAAATGAGAGAGACGGTTTAGCCCTTGGTATCTGTAACGGATTCCAGGCACTGATCAAATTAGGACTGGTACCTTACGGCGAAATCCGCCCGCAGGCAGCAGATTCCCCGACACTGACCTACAACACGATCGGACGCCATATCAGCAAGATGGTATACACAAAAGTTGTCACCGACAAGTCCCCGTGGTTAGCACAGGCGGAACTTGGAAAAGTTTACTGCAACCCGGCATCCCACGGAGAGGGACGCTTTGTTGCACCGAAAGAATGGCTTGATAAACTGTTTGCAAACGGTCAGGTTGCAACACAGTACGTCAATGAGGCAGGTGTTCCGACCATGGACGAAGAGTGGAACGTCAATGGTTCCTACTGTTCCATCGAGGGTATCACAAGCCCGGATGGACGTGTGCTCGGCAAGATGGCTCATTCCGAGAGACGTGACAGAAGCGTGGCAATGAACATTTACGGAGAACAGGATCTGAAGATCTTTGAGTCCGGTGTGGCTTATTTTAAATAAGAGACAATATTAAAAGGGAAGAGATATTTATTCTCCTTGGACAATTTTAAAAGATCTCACAGAAAGGAAAATCAAAAAATCCTTTCTGTGAGGTCTTTTTATCCATGTTAATGTTTATTGGTGAAATGAGAAATCTATAAAAATAGATTTACCATGTCATTTTATCAGGGCTTTCCCCATTCCGTTCCCATGTAGGACGGTAATCTTTATCACCTGTTTTATACCCTTTTGTCAGCGTGCAGAATTCGCCGTTATCTGCCGGGCATCCCTCGCAGCCGCGGATCTCAAGATTGGTTCCCTGATATACACCGTGGTTTGGTTTGTGCAGGTTCCCTGTATGTAAATGCTTTTACATACTTCATCGCCGCTTGCAAGATAGACGCCTTCGCATAAATCTTCCTGACAAAATACCTGTGGTCGTTCGTAGTTTTTCATAAAAATACACCCTCCATTCTTGAATCTATATGTCCGCTTTCAGCATACTATTGTAAAGGTTCCGGGTACATGGATAAATGTGTCATTTTTTATTCAGGTGTGTTTTTTTATAAAAAAATCTAAAAAGTGAAACCTTTCATAAAAAAGTGTTCTCTCTTAAATAGAATCGATAAAACAAGAAGGAGAGCGGTATTATGAAAGGAAAAACAAAAAAGCTTCAGTATTCAAAAGATAAAAACTTTAAGAGTGGTGTGAAGAAAGTGACTGTAAATAAAAAAGGTACAGCAAATACCACAATAAAAGGATTAAAGTCAAAGAGTACTTATTATGTACGCGTGGCGTCTTATAAGAAAGTAAGTGGCAAAACTTATATTGGAAAATATTCCACAGCGAGAAAGATAAAAGTAAAATAATAATACATCATTTTAAAGAGGAAACATGGTACCGACAGAAAAGTTAAGACAGGCAGTAAGCGCTTATAAAAATGGAGATGCACAGGCATTTACCCTGTTGTATCAGGAATCTGACAAATATATCTATACCTGCATTTATAAAGTGATGCAGGGGAATGATAATGCAGCGGATATGATATCAGATATCATGCAGGATACTTACGTTGAGATCAGTAAAAGTATCAGACAGCTTGAAAATGAAGATTGTTTTTTGCAGAGGGCTGGAATGATCGCAACCAGAAAGTGTTATGCATATCTGAAAAAAAGTAAAAAATATATTTTGTTAGATGAAGAAGATGGTACATTTGAAAACCTGTCAGATACGGATATGATCATTCCGGAAAATGTAATGCAGGATAGAGAAAAACAGAGGCTGGTCAGAGATTGCGAAAGAACTCGGTATACCGGAGAATGCGGTAAAGACGAATTTATCCCGTGCCAAACAAAAGATCAGAGATGGAGTGCTTGATTTAGAGAAAAATGAGGGAACCAGATTATACAGTGTGGCGCCGTTATTATTACTGTTGTTTAAGGAAGATGTCAAAGAGGCAGCAGTTCCGGATGCAGTGTCAGCGAAAGTTAGTACTGCTATTTTGGAGACAGGAGTCCGAAGGATGGCAGGTACAGCTGTCGGAAAATTTGCTTCTATATCGGGCAAAGCAAAGATTACATTGGGAATCATTGCTTTTGGCGCAGCAGCCGCAGTTGGAGGAACGACATACGCGGTAGTCAACAGCAATTCTGACCCGGAATTAACACAGGCAGAAGAAACGCAGAAAGAATCTCAGGCACCAATGAAAGAAAATGGTGACCAGGATATTACGATGACGGCAGAAAAGCCGGAAACAGAGACATCCGAAGTGGAAGATGCGGAGAGAGAGGACAATCAGAAAGTGACGTACCGCGATATTTTGTCAGATACATCCTCGTATATGGACTATTATCCGTCGGATACAGATTTTAACAGTATTTGTTTTACAATTGCGGATATTGATGGCGATGGCAAAAATGAGCTTCTGATTGGTGATCAGTATAGAGAATACGATGAACAGCCATTTCGGATCATCAATGTGCTGACAGAAAAAGATGGTGAGATCCTGGATTATGATGGGGATCATACCTATGAAAATATAAGCGAATTTGTGTTATATAGTAACGGAATTTTAGAGTCATACTTGTGGGACGGATGGAACAAAACCTGCTTATGGGATCTTACGACAGGTGAATCATTGGATGGAGCAAAGTATAAGCCGGTAGAAGGAAGCCTTGATTTGCCTGCTGATGAAAGAGAGACACATGTATACCTTACAGACCAGAATGGAACGGTTTATGAGGGGCAGGCAGGTGACGAAGAATATCAGACGTTAACACAGGGGGAAACGATTCCACTTATATGGTATCAGGTCACAGAAGAAAATATGACAGCGGTTTTAGAGTGAATTTTCTTCGATTTTTATAAAAACTCACAGAAGATGAAAATCCTTTCTGTGAGTTTTTTTATAAAATAAATCTTAAAAAAACATATTGTTATTCCGATTTCAAGGTGTGGGGAACCCAACCGACGTTTAGTTATTTTGATGTCGGAAGTGAAGGCGCTGGAAATCAGGAACCGGAAAGATTTTATCATGGATTTGTGCTTGGACTAATAGCAGACCAGACAGATATCTATGAAATCAGGTCAAACCGGGAAAGCGGCTTTGGCAGATATGATGTCATGATGATTCCGAAAGAGCGGGAAAAAACAAAAATACCAGCAATTATATTGGAGTTTAAGGTAAAAAATAATAAAAAAGAGCAGACACTTGAAGAAAACAGTACAGTCAGCACTAGTGCAGATCAAAGAAAAAAATTATGATGCCGAACTGTTGGCACGGGGAATACCAAAAGAGAAGATCAGACATTATGGATTTGCATTTGAAGGAAAAAATGTGTTGATCGGATCGTGAGAAGATATTAAAGAAAATGGAATATTCTCTTTCCACCCGGTATAAAACATGATACGATGAGAAAAATAAAACCAAACAAAACAAAAATGGAGGCGAACATGAAAAAATTTATAATACTATTGCTTTCAATTTTTCTTGCAATGTCACTTGCTGCCTGTGGAAATAAAACAGACAGCAGGGATTCATCAGGAAAGACAGAGATCAAAGATGCCAAAGAGCTTCTTACCACAGTCTGGAACAGCTACGAAGAAGACGAGAAATTCGCCATCGCAGGCGGAGATATGACGGAAGAAAATATGACAGAGGATGCGCCGGGGACATTTGGGATCACGGATGCGGATGAATTAGACCGCATGCTTGGCTTTCCGGCGGCGGATGCGGAAAAGATCGATAATGCGGCTTCCATCATGCACATGATGAATGCGAACACATTTACCTGCGGTGCCTATCATCTGAAAAATGCAGATGATGTAAAGAGCGTAGCGGCAGACCTCAAGGAAAATGTGATGGGCAGACAGTGGATGTGTGGATTTCCGGACAAGCTGGTTGTAATTTCGGTGGATGATTATCTGGTATCTGTTTTTGGAAATGAAGAACTGGTAAACACGTTTAAAGACAAACTCACGCAGACTTATGAAAACGCGAAAGTCATCAGTGAGGATGGGATCGTATAAATGTTATTTTCAAGTATCACGTTTTTGATTTATTTTCTTCCGTGTATGGTGCTGGTTTATTTTCTGGCTCCGGGGCGGATGAAAAATACAGTGCTTCTTTTGGGGAGTCTGATCTTTTATGGATGGGGAGAACCGAAATACCTGCCGGTGATGGCAGCAGTCATCTTAGCTGGTTATCTGTCTGCCCGTCTGATCGGTACATGTCAGAATAAACGGCAGTCAAAAATTCTTTTGGCTGCCGCTGTTTTATTGGAAATTTTTCCGATCATCTATTGCAAATATGCCGATTTTTTCATACAGAATCTCAATGTGCTGACAGGGCAGAAAATTCCACTGCTTAGCATTGCAATGCCGCTTGGCATCAGTTTTTATACATTTCAGGTCATCAGCTATACGGTAGATGTATACCGGGGAGATGTCCCGGCACAGAAAAATCTGCTCACGTTTGCTGCTTATGTTGCAATGTTTCCGCAGCTCGTTGCGGGGCCGATCGTGCGCTATTCGGATATCAGAAGTCAGCTTGAAAACCGTATGCACAGCGTGGAAAAGTGTGCATATGGAATTCGAAGATTTGTGACCGGGCTGTCAAAAAAAATACTGATTGCAAATGTACTCGGGGAGCTGATCGGACAGTTTCAGGCTTCCGAGGAAAAATCGGTTTTATTTTTCTGGATGTATGCGGTAGCGTTTATGCTTCAGATTTACTTTGATTTTTCTGGGTACAGCGATATGGCGGTCGGACTGGGAGCTGTTTTTGGATTTGATTTTCCGGAAAACTTCCGCTATCCTTATTGTTCTGCGAGCATTACCGAATTCTGGCGCAGATGGCATATTTCACTTGGCGCATGGTTCCGGGATTATCTTTACATCCCGCTGGGCGGCAGTCATGTAAAACCTGTGCGGTGGATCTTCAATATTTTTCTTGTGTGGATGGCAACCGGATTCTGGCATGGGGCGGCATGGAATTTTATCCTGTGGGGACTAATGTATGCGGTGCTTTTACTGATTGAAAAAGCATGGCTGTTGCCTTATTTAAAAAAACATAAGATCGTCGGACACCTGTATGTGCTGTTTTTTGTGCTGATCGGGTTTGTACTTTTTGATGCATCCTCCGTGGCGGATTTTTGGGATTGCATCGTATCTATGTTTGGCGGGGGACAGATAAAACCGGTTACGACAGAGAACCTGTATTATCTGAAAAGTTATGCAGTGATCATCCTGACTGCGGTGATCGGGGCGACGCCGCTTCCTGCGAGATTATATGGAAGATTGCAGAAAAAGAAAGGCTTAAAGCAGACGCTTGACATTGCAGAAATTCTCCTGCTGGTAATGTTACTGCTTCTTTGTGTGGCATTTCTGGTAGATGGTTCATTCAATCCGTTTTTATATTTCAGATTTTGAGGGCGATTATGGGAACAAAGCGAAAAGACAGGATCACTGTTGGAGTGACGGCACTGATCCTGTTTGGATTCTTAACAGGAAATATTGCGAAAAGTGATGATACGGTTTCTGTCTCAGAGCGCAGAAAACTTGCACAGTTTCCGAAAATAAATGTGGAAAACATGAAAGATGGTACTTTTATGAGTGGATTTGAGTCGTATGCAAAAGACCAGTTTCCGTTACGGGAGCAGTTTCGTGCATTAAAGACAGCGTTTTCCATGTATGTGCTGGGGCAGAGAGACCAGCATGGACTTTATATCAAAGATGGCTATATTGCCAAAATGGAATATCCGCTTCATGCGGATTCACTGCAGTATGCCGTCACGCGTTTTGGGGAAGTCTATGATCGTTACCTTTCGGATACAGACACAGATATCTATCTGGCGATCGTGCCGGATAAAAGTTATTTTCTGGCAGATGAAAATGGTTATCCGTCCATGGATTATAATATGCTGACGGCGCAGATGAGAGATGGGACGAAATATGCACAGTATATTGACATATTTGGGGATCTTGAACTTTCGGACTATTACCGCACAGATGCACACTGGCGGCAGGAACAGATCACGGATGTGGCACGGCACCTCGCTGGGGCAATGGGGGTAAATCCGGCGACAGAATACGAAACAAAAGAACTGGAAAATCCATTTTACGGTGTCTATTATGGACAGCTCGCACTTCATGGACAGCCTGATACACTGTATTATCTGGATAATGACGTGCTTGAAAACTGTATCGTGTATGATTATGAAAACCGAGCGGAAAATAAGATTTACGACATGGAAAAAACAACGGGGAATGATATGTATGAGATTTTTCTGGGAGGATCGAAATCCCTGATATCGATTGAAAATCCGAATGCGAAAACAGACCGGGAACTGGTCATGTTCCGGGATTCCTTTGGAAGCAGCATCGCCCCACTCCTGGCAGAAGATTATGCGAAGATCACACTGGTGGATATCCGGTATCTGCCCGTGGAGCGGATTGGAAATTATATTGATTTTAAAGATCAGAATGTGCTGTTTTTATATAGTACGTCGGTGTTAAATCACAGTGAGACGTTAAAATGACAGGAGGCTGGGGCACAAATAGTGCATTCACAATATATCGGCTGGTGCAATTTGCCAATTAATAAACTTGAGTGCACTATTTGCCCCGGCATCCTAACAGCAGTTCCGGTCAGGGAATCGGGATAAATTCCGGTTTCCTGTTCTTAAATACCGTATAATGCGTAAAGCCGGCTTCTTTTAATATAGAAGGAACTTTTTCAAAATCAAATGCGACATGCTCCGGCTGATGTGCGTCCGCACCGATCGTGATGATCTCTCCGCCGAGTTCATGATAGCGCTTAATGATGTCCTCGGCCGGGTTCGGATGGCCGAGTCCGTATTTGAAACCGCCGGTGTTGATCTCGAGTCCTTTTCCTTTGATAATGAGAGCCTTTAAGATCTCATCGATAATGTCAGCATATTTCTGATAGGAATAATTGGTATTTTTATTTGGACCGTATCTTACCACATAGTCGATGTGTCCGTAGACGTCAAAACCATCAAATGTGGCGATGTTCTCTAAGATCGACTCAAAATATTCCCGGTAGCCTTCCTCCTCCGAGTGGTTTTCCCAATAAGCCGGATAATATGGATCCACACCGTGCATGACGTGAGAGGATCCGATCACGAAATCAAACGGATACTGGGACAGGATGTCGGCGTGGATGCCGGCAAGGTGCGGCTGTAACCCAAGTTCAATGCCGAGTCGTACCGGAAGAATTTCCTTATATTTCTCCTGCATTGCCTCCACGGAAGAGACATAATTCGGCAGATCCAGCAAAAATGTCTCCGGCTCATCCGGATAGTCGATGTCAAGATGGTCTGTAAAACAGATTCCTTTTAAATTTTTTTGTTTTGCAGCAGCGATCATATCTTCCTGCGGTGTGTGACTGTCGCCGGAAAACTGGCTGTGCATATGCGTATCCCATAACATATTAAATCCTCTTTCCTGTGCCGGGCTGGCACATAATGTGAAATCTTATTTGCGCAATTACGCATATCACAAATGCTGGTTTGTGGGTGATATGAGTTTCCCTGTGTAGGGTGGTTCTGGGGAGTTACGATTGGCAAATTGCATCAAGCCGGGACTGTTTTGTTCCGTTGTCCGAAAATAAGAAAGTCTAAGTATGCCTGATTCAGGTTGAGGCGGAGTGACGTGTGCGTCCTAAATGTGCCGTCCGGGCACATTAAGACTTGTGCTGCCGTCCGTGGCAGCACAACACTGTATTGTGAACAGGCATACAAAGACTTTCTAATTTTCTCCCAAAGTCACAAAACGAGTCCTGGCTTGATGCGATTTGCCAGCCGCAAGGTTGTGAACCACCCTTAGCCGGGAAACTCATTTTACAACCTTGGGGGTGCGTAAATTTTTGTGACATTCATTTCAAAAAGGTTGAAAAATCTCGACGCAATCTGTTATATCTATGCTTTTAACCATACATACTTGGAATAATAATCTGCATTATTAGTCTGGTAATTTACGAAATGATTAATGTAATGCAACATAGCAGATGAAACTTCAGACAAGTCATCAGGCTGAATATTAATGATACAGCACATTACGATTTTAAGCATATTTCCATTCGTGCGAATATCAAAAATTCACACCCGCACCCCCAATTCTGAGATGAACCGCCCGCCCAAATGGTGTTCATAACCTGAAGGCTGGCATCTTGCGCAAAGCCAGAGCTAATTTTGTGACTTTGGAAGAAAATTAGAAAATCTTGGTGTGCCTGTCTACACATAGTGATGTTCTGCCACGGATGGCAGAACAAGGCAGCATCGAGTCATGGATGACTCGTTGTTGCCGGTCACGTCACTCCGAGAAAATCTAAACCAGGCATACCTAGACTTTTCTTATTTTCGTACAACGGAACCAAAATTAACTCCGGCTTTGCGCAAAATGCCATTCACAGACCTACGACACACCATTTGGACGGGCGAAGCATGTCAACCACAAGCCAAAATTTGGTGTGAAATCCATGAAACGAAAAAAAGAGAAAGCGGCAAGCCTTTCACAACTTACCGCTTTCTCTTATTTTACAACCTGCTGCACGCTGGCTTTTTCCACCAGCCTTCCCTCAACAATGGTAATTCCCTGTTTATAACGTTCCCCGCTGACTTTCTTTAACAGCACATGTATTGCTTTATTTGCCATTTCACGGATATCAACCTCATAAGTTGTGATCTCGACATCACACAGTCCCGGAAAAAGATAGTTATCAAATCCAACCACTGAAAAATCTTCCGGAACGCGATACCCCTGCTCTTCTAACTGATTGATGACCATGCTTGCCGTGAGATCGGAGTTGCACACAAATGCCGTCGGCATATCTTTCATCTGATCCGGATGAATATCAACCTTTACCACACCACATTCCATATCACGATCCGATATGATCCACTCCTGTGGCACTTCAATACCATGTTCTAACATGGATTTCCGGTAACCGAAATAACGGTCTGTAATACTTGCCGTAAACAACAGTGTTCCGACATACGCAATTTTTTCATGACCATGCTCGATCAGATAATTCGTCAGCATGTAAGTACCATAGTAACTGTTAGAGATCACCGCATCACTCATCTGATGCTCATCATAAAAGTCAAGATACACGATCGGAATCTGTGTATTCTGTCTCAACGCACCCAGATATGCTGTCTTTAACCGCCCGATCACTATCAGACCATCTACTTTACGTTCCAGCACGATTTTAGGCAGATTCGCCTCGGCTTCATCTTCTAATGAAACAACCTCAAGCATCGTGAAACATTCTTTCTGAACGGCCCTTGTTGCAACACTCTGGTACATTCTCCAGTAAAAGGATGCATACTCTCCAAGATATTTTTCTGATACTAAAACTCCGATATTATAACTTTTTGCCGACTTTTCTTTTTTTACGGCAGATGGCTGCTTGTATCCAAGTTCATCTGCCAATTGTTTGATTTTTTCCCGCATAGCCTCGCTGACACCTTTTTGTCCGGAAAGTGCTTTTGAGACCGTGACCGTACTGACACCAAGCTGCTCTGCAATGTCTGCCAGCTTTACTGCTTTTGCCATAACCGTCCCCTTCTTACTACTTTTTACTTTTTCGATTTAATCTTATTTCTTTTCCACAAAATGTAACAGTTTTGACTGGAAATCACCCCATGGATTCTGGATCAGAATACCTGCATACATTAATGTATCTCCCGCATATACAGTATCTTCGCCTTCCAGACAGTAATTCTTCTGCGGATCGAGTCCTTTTAATGTGATTCTTCTGCTCTTATAATTCGGACGGTTGATCACCTGCACAAATGTAACCAGTGCTTCTGATTTATCTTTTGAAACCACCTCGTAACAGTCAAAATAATGATTTTCCTGATAGGAGGCGATCCTGTAATAATCGCCGCTTCTTACCAGATCATTGTATTTATGATACATGGCAACCTGTTTCGGGATCATCTGTCTGTCTTCTTCCGGAATCTTTGTGATATCCAGCTCATAACCGAAAGTTCCTGCAAGCGCTACATGACCTCTTGTCTCAAACGGTGTAACACGTCCCACCGTATGATTCGGACAGTCTGAAACGTGCGCTCCCATCGTCGATAACGGATAGATCATCGCCGTACTTTCCTGAATCTTTAACCGCTCCACCGCATCCGTATCATCCGAGCACCAGATCTGTGGACTGTAATAAAGCATACCCGGATCAAAACGTGCCCCACCGCCGGAACAGTTTTCCAGTAAAAGATGTGGGAACTCTGTTACCAGACGCTCCTGCATCTCATACACTGCCAGCACATAACGGTGATAAAGTTCACCCTGTCGGTCTGCAGGAAGTCCATAGCTTCCGATGTCAGAAAGCTGACGGTTCATATCCCATTTGACATACTCAATATTTGCACTGCGTAAGATCGACGCCACGCTCTCATATGCATAATTGCGCACTTCTTTTCTGGTAAGATCAAGTACATACTGATTTCTGCAGAGAGATCCCGCTCTTCCCGGAATCTGAATTGCCCAGTCCGGATGTGCCTCGTAAAGTTTTGAATCCGGTGAGATCATTTCCGGCTCAAACCAGATACCGAATTTTAATCCAAGTTTATTTACTTCATCTACCAGATGTTTTAAGCCGCCGTTTAATTTTTCTTCGTTGACATACCAGTCACCCAGACTTGATGAATCATCATTGCGGTGTCCAAACCAGCCATCATCCATAACCAGCATTTCAATGCCAAGTTCCGATGCTTTTTTTGCAATGGAAAGTAATTTTTCTGTATTGAAATCAAAATAAGTTGCTTCCCAGTTGTTGATCAGAATCGGACGTTTCTTATCCTTATATTCGCTGCGGATCAGGTGGTTCCGGTAAAGTTCATGGAACTGGTGTGTCATGCCGTCATATCCGGTGTCACTGTAAACCAGCACAACTTCCGGTGTCTGGAAACTCTCACCTTTTTCTAACTTCCAGCAGAAGTTCTCCGGGTGAATTCCCATGCCTACGCGGACAGTATCAAACTGTCCCAGTTCCACCTGTCCGATAAAGTTGCCGGAGTATACAAAATGCATACCATATACTTCGCCCTGTGACTGGTCGGCATTTCCTGCCGCAAGTGCCATGAATGGGTGTTCCTGATGGGAAGACTCACCTCTTACAGATTCCACACCCATAAATCCTTTTTTTACTTTGCGGTGTTCTAACATACGCTCTCTCGCCCAAGAACCATGCATCGTAAGAAGTGTAAAATCACGGTTATCCATATCCATGGAGAAGGACAGTGCCTTTGTCAGATATAACATCTCGCCGTCATTTTCGATCCGCACGCTTCTTGTGATGACATCCACATCCGAAAATGCCGTATAGAGCAATGTTACTTTCAATCCAAGTACCGGATCCTCACAGAGAAGCTCTAATGTTTCACAGTCATTTTCATCTCCAAATGTTGCAGGCAGACCGGCAAGTCCCGGTTTTCCTGCATAGATCTTATGAGAAACATAAAACAGTGACACTGCGGTGTGTCCGCCTGCCGTTCTTACCGAGATACTGCTTCTTCTGTAATCTCCGAGTCCGTTTCCGGCATATTCCATCGGAAATGTATCGTAAAAAGAAACACGCTCCCTGTTATTTTCCGAAGGCACAAACGGTCCTTCTCCTATACGGAGCAGGTACGCGATGTTTGCATCTCTTAATTTCTTACCATAATAAACATGACCGACAAAGTTTTCTTTATCCACGATACCGATCACATAACTGGAGTTTGGCGTATCCAGCTTGAAAATGCGTTCTTTTTCAAAGTATGTGATTGCCATGCTGTATTTCCTCCTGTTATTTCAGCAAGTCTTCTTTTAACACGGCAAGTTTCTTTTCTGCATCTTCGAGTGAACTGCCTTTTACGCCAAAGTAATATTTGATCTTCGGCTCTGTTCCGGACGGACGCATACAGCACCATGCATTGTCAGAAAGTTCATAGTAAAGTACGTTAGATTCCGGCAGACCTGTCTTTGTCACTTCTCCGGTCACAGTATCTTTTCTGGTATCTTCTTTATAGTCGCGCACTGCAAGCACATCAAATCCGCCAAGTTTTTTCGGAGGATTTTTTCTGGAATTGCTCATCAGTTCCTGGATCTGTGCAGCTCCGTCGATTCCCTTTAAGGTCTTCGTCTCAAGTCCCTCTCTGTAATAGCCGTATTTCTCATACATGGCAAGCATCTCATCCCATAAGGTCATGTTGTTCTTCTTGCACCAAGAAGCAACCTCACATAACATCATGACTGCAACACAGGCATCCTTATCCCTTGCGTAAGTACCTGCAAGGCATCCGTAGCTTTCCTCTAAACCAAACACATAATCGTAAGTATTCTGCTGCTCGAAAAATTTGATCTGCTCTCCGATATATTTAAATCCGGTTAAAACTTCGATCAGTTTTACACCGTAAGCTTTTGCGATCGCTTTTGCCATATCGGTTGTAACGATTGTCTCAACCAGTGCAGGATTCTTCGGCATAGTTCCCATTGCTGTTTTTTCTCTTAAAATGTATTCCGCGATCAGCATACCTGACATATTTCCGGTAAATGTCACATACTCGCCACTCTTCGTATCTTTGCAGTATACGCCAAGACGGTCTGCATCCGGGTCAGTTGCAAGAACGATGTCCGCATCCACTTCTTTTGCAAGTTTTAATGCAAGTTCAAATGCTTTTGGTGACTCCGGGTTCGGGTATGCAACGGTCGGGAAATTACCATCCGGTTTTTCCTGCTCCGGCACTACATATACATGTTCAAAACCAAGCTCTTTTAACACGCGGCGCACCGGAAGATTTCCAGTTCCGTGAAGCGGTGTGTATACGATCTTGATATCTTTTGCCATCTCTTTGATGATCTCCGGATGAATGGACTGTTTTTTCAGTTCTTCCATATAACGGTCATCGATCTCTTTACCGATCACATTGTAAAGGCCTGCTGCAACTGCCTCTTCTTTTGCCATGGTCTTTACCTGATCGAAGGAAGTTACTTTTGCAACTTCCGCTAAAATATTTTTGTCGTGAGGCGGTGTGATCTGTGCACCATCTTCCCAGTATACTTTGTATCCGTTGTATTCTCTCGGGTTATGGCTTGCTGTAATTACAATACCGGAAATACATCCTAACTCGCGGACTGCAAAAGATAACTCCGGTGTCGGACGAAGGCTGTCAAATACATATGCCTTAATGCCGTTTGCATTTAAGCAGAGTGCTGCCTCCTCGGTAAATTCCGGGGACATAATTCTGGAGTCATGTGCGATTGCAACACCCTTTTCCTGTCCATTCTGGGAAATAATGTAATTTGCAAGTCCCTGTGTTGCCTGACGTACGGTATAAATATTCATACGGTTGGTTCCGGCTCCGATCACGCCTCTTAAACCACCGGTACCAAATTCTAACTGTCTGTAAAAACGATCCTCGATCTCTGCCTGATCCCCCTCGATCTTCTTTAACTCAGCCTTTGTATCTGCATCAAAATATGGATCTGTGCACCACTGTTTGTAAGTTTCCATGTAATTGCTCATTCTTCTTCTCCTTTACTTTTCTGCGATTCATTTTTTATTATATTTTGGATTATAACCTTTTTTTAAGTTATTGTAAACTAATTTTAACCTTTTGACTATTTTTATTTAAAAATCAGCTTTTGACATCAACATCATTTATTAAAAATATCATAATATTTTTTTACGACTTTTTCTGCGGGCTTTGCATAAATTTCATAGTCCATACGGGTCTTTGCACTCCGCTCCTGATAAAGCTTTGCATCCCAGGACCAGAGTGCCATACCTCCTACCCAGTCTCTTTTACTGCACGCCGTAAACATATCTTCGTACCATTCTGCCTGACCCTTTGGATCCGCATCACCTCTTACACACCAGTCATTTGGCACCTCTTTGGAACCTTTTACCGACATACATCCTGTTTCCGCAAAGAAAAACGGTTTTTGAAATCTGTTTACCACGGTTTCAATACGATCCAGCTGATTTTCCCAGTCCCCATATGGATAGTAACCACTCGAAGAAATCACATCCACAGCATCCCACCAGTTTACCCGGTGTTCCTGATACTTATCTGTATTATAGGAAAGCAGTCCATGATAGACCTGTCTGATATCCGAGAGCAGTTTGCGCCATTCTGCTTCACGGTGCTCACTCATCACCATCTCGCAGCCGGCAATAAACATTTCACAGTCATGCTGTTCTGCAATTTTCGCATAGTGAAGCTGAAATGCCGTATAGGATGCAAACCAGTTTCCCCATTTCGGTTCACACGGAACATCCTCATCAAAAAAATTAATATGCGCCCGCCAGGTCCCGTTTTTACAGTTTACGGTCGGTTTTAATGCCACACGAAGTCCTATTTCCTTTGCATATTCAATCATAGCGATCAGCTCGTCATCTTCCATCGTCGCCTTTGATGTGAAGCAGATCTCCTCCGACTGCGGTGTCTCCTGTAACCCTCCAGGCACAAATATCACGAAATTTGCGCCGGTTCTCTCTTTCATCATGGCAAGGCTCTCCTTTGCCCCCGGTTTAAAAAAAGCCCCGGCACACGCAAACGGTGCAAAAGTCACCCCACAGATATATTCCATATTTTTTTCCTCCCTTTTCTCAATGCACTCTTAAAAATATAACATTTATTTTACTGATTCTGCCATTAATATAGCATTCGTCATATATATCTGCTATAATTTTTCAAGTTAAAAATTGCATAAATCTATTTTTATGGAGCCGCCTATGAAATCTTTATTTGAATATACCGACAAACTGAACAAACCTTACGAATGTTTCTTTTCAGATATGAAGAAAGAATGGCTGCCCGTGCAGCCACACTGGCATTATTTTATGGAAATCCTGTATATAACAAGGGGCACCGCCCTGATGTATCAGAATGAACAAAGTTATATTGTGACGGAAGGTGACATGATCGTCTTTCTCCCCTCCGTCGTTCATTCTGTCCATGCAGTGTCCGATGCCCCTCTGCAGTATTATGTTTTAAAATTTGACCTAAGCCAGCTGGATTCTTCCGCTTCACTTACCGGTGGAAGCTGGAATTACAGTGCACTGTTTAACAATGCCATAAATAACGAGCAGGCTGATATTTATTTCCCGGAGGAGATACTCCACTCTCTTCCGGTACAGTCTTTATTTGACGACTGTGTCCGCGAAATGCAAAATATGCAGTATGGGTATCAGATGATCCTGCAGTCAAAGGTCAAAGAACTTCTGACCTGGCTGCTTCGCATCTGGCGCGATGACGGGTTCGATACTGACTGTTATTTTTCTTCACTCACAAAAGAAAATACAATCTATACCATCACAGAATACATTGACCGTCACGCCTGCGAAAACATCCGTGTAGAAGATATTGCTACACTCTGTCATATGAGTTATTCACATTTTGCCAAAAATTTCCGTGAAATCTACGGGCAGTCCTGTAAAAAATATATTGAATTTATCCGGCTGTGCAAAGTAGAAGATATGCTTCTTTTTACAAATTTTGACTTAAATTATATCAGTCAGGAGACGGGATACGCCGACTGCAGTCACCTGATCCGGTCATTTAAAGAAAAATATGGTGTTTCCCCGCATCAGTACCGCAGGCAGCATTCCTCACCCAGACAGAATCACTGATTCATAATGGATTCAAGTGTACTGGTATCACCTAAAACCGGCATGAGAAACATGATTGCAGTAATCATCAGTGCAGCGATCACCAGTCCGATGATTGAAGTGACCAATGCAGCGGTTGCCGTACCGTTCTGCTGTGGTTTTATTTTTTTCGAACAGATAGAACCCAGCAGACCGACCAGACCAAATCCTGCTCCATATCCCACAAACCCTGTCACAATGCCAAGGATTCCAAGAACTAATGATACCGTCGCAATATTTTCTCCCTCACGCTCTGACGGGATGATAATCTCACCTTCTCTCATTTCCACAATCTCGTCTAACTTGCTTCTCCGCAGTAATACGATACATGGAACCAAAAACAGCGGAACTGTCACTACAAGATTTAACACAGAAAGGCTGCCGATCATGTCCGTCATATCACCATTTCCAAAGATGCCACTCGCCATTAATCCGCCAAAATCAACAAGTGCATGAATAATGATACAAATCCATAAATTTCCGCTGCGCAGATAGATTGCTGCAAACAGCACACCGAGCAATGTTGCCTGCAGTGCCTGGATCAATGCGCTGGATAATGGCACACCGGAAAGTACATTCGGGATATGTGCAGCGCCAAAGATCACGCTGGATAAAATAATGGCTGCAAGCACTCCCCGTCTTGTGTTTGAAAAACGGTCCGCAAAAAGGTTTAACACGATTCCACGCATGATCACTTCCTCGTTCATGCCGACCAAAAACATGGTCAGTATGTAAATCATGATCCCACCGGCAGAGCGCACTCCGTCCGAACCGGAAACACTCTGCAAAAATAACTGTGCAACTGCCACATACACGCAGTAGCCAACCATAAAACCACCGATATAAAATCCTCTTAAAAATCCCACACCGGTTTTCTTAAGCGACTGCTGATATCCCATAAGAAACAGCATACCGATTGCATAGATTGCTACACCGATCTCGGCGATCAGCTGTAACGTGTAACTGTCTGCAATGGATGTCAGATGTGCCACTACTCCTCCAACCAGGTTCATCAGCACCAGAAAAAGCGCCGTAATTACAATGCCAATGACAATCACAGCCGCCTTTGGCAATCCTAAAATTTTGTTCTTCATACTATTCCTTGTATGATAATTAGGAAGTTAATTATCACATATTTCCTTTCTTTTAATATCGT
>OHHS01000542.1_pt1 | contig 18771 bp, 17 predicted proteins | sample 1568161 | NCBI WGS metagenome assembly OHHS01 (sample SAMEA3879519, study PRJEB24766) | human gut metagenome | biome: human-associated habitat; feature: feces | place: USA | collected 1985/1987
GAAGTGAGACTCCAGCCTTAGGCTATACCGTTACCTATGCGGTGGGTAATACTTTATTAATCATCTGGGGTGTCGTTATTGTGCTAATCATGTAATATATATAATGTATGGACAAGAAGAAAATACATGTCACGAGAGAATATGAGAAAAAGATGTCGGAGATTAGCCCTTTCGAGCTAAAGAACATCTTGATAGAGTTAGCGGATGAGAGCGCTCGTAAAAGTACGCACATCATGCTGAACGCAGGAAGGGGAAATCCAAACTGGATCAGTACGGTTCCACGGGAGGCATTCTTCCTATTAGGGCAGTTCGCCTTGGAGGAATGCCTGCGGGAAACCGAATTGGCAGATGAGATGGCCGGAGCCGCAGGGGTTCCCAACCGCAAAAGGATCGCGTCTCGCTTCGTACAGTTTCTAAAGAAACATGCGCAATCTCCCGGCGCTACTTTATTGAAGGGTACCTATGAATATCTGGTCACGGAAAAAGGTGTAGATGAGAATGAGCTTGTATATGAATGGGCGGAAGGCGTCATTGGTGATCAATATCCGGTTCCCGATCGTATCTTGAAATATACGGAAATGCTCGTGCGGGATTATTTAGACCAAGAATTATGTGATAACCAGCCCCCTGAGGGAATATTCGACCTTTTCGCTACCGAGGGCGGAACTGCCGCCATGTGTTATATCTTCGATTCCTTGCAACAGAATTTCTTGTTGAATAAGGGAGACAAGATCGTTCTCTTCGCTCCGGTATTCACTCCTTATATAGAGATTCCGGAACAGGCTCGTTATCTTTTTAATGTCATAGAGATAAAAGCCTTGAAGATGACAAAAGACGGCTATCACACGTGGCAATATCAAGAAAAAGATTTAGATGTCCTGAAAGATCCTAGCGTGAAAGCCGCTTTCATAACAAACCCGAGCAACCCGCCTTCATACGGATTGACAAAAGCATTGATGAATAGGATCGTTGAGATCGTACGGAACGACAATCCCAACCTCATGATTATTACGGATGATGTGTATGCGACATTTATTCCGCATTTTCGCTCGATGATGGCCGAATTACCAAAGAATACGTTATGTGTCTACTCTTTCTCCAAATATTTCGGGGCAACCGGATGGAGATTGGCGGTAATCGCTTTACATCAAGATAATATTTACGACCGGATGATCCGTGAATTGCCAAGAGATAAACAGGAGCTTCTAAAAAAACGATATAGCAGTCTATCCTTACATCCCGAGGATATCCGCTTTATTGATCGTATGGTAGCCGATAGCCGTCAAGTAGCCTTGAATCATACGGCCGGTCTTTCCTTGCCACAGCAAACACAAATGTCTCTGTTTGCGTCTTTCGCTCTATTAGATGCGGAAAATACCTATAAGAAAAGGATGCAGGATATGATCCACGAGCGTTTACACACATTGTGGGAAAGCACCGGATTCACCTTATTAGACGACCCTTTGCGTGCGGGATATTATAGTGAGATCGATATGCTTGTCTGGGCTAAGAAATTCTATGGGGATGATTTCGTGGAATATCTAAAAAAGAATTACGAACCTCTGGATGTCGTTTTCCGTCTGGCACAGGAAACTTCCTTGGTTTTACTGAACGGAGGAGGTTTTGATGCTCCCGAGTGGTCTATCCGCACATCTTTAGCCAACCTTAAACGGGAAGATTATGTCCGGATCGGAGAGGGTATCGCATCTATTTTGCATAGTTATGCCCAAAGATGGAAAGAAAGTCTCGATAAGTAGAAAAAACAGCTCCAAGGCTTGAACAAAACGGGCTAATGGTACGTTTTATTAATAAACGTGCGATTAGCCCGTTTTTCTAAGTTATCCGGGAGATTATAAATAACCTCTATAACCTCATAGAAATTATCGAACAAATTGTATTTCATTATATTATATATTTGTTGATAATAAAAACAAAGACTCATTGGCAGATGTCTTATTTATTACATTTTAGTTGGTTATAGATAAATATATTTGCGAAAAGGCTTACAATAAAAAACGAATATGAATATGGTGTACGACATTGACATGCTTAGAAATTTCTATGCGAATTTCCCCAGAAGAGTGGACACAGCCCGCGAACGTATCGGTGGTCGCCCGATGACCTTGGCCGAGAAAATCTTATATGCGCATCTATACGATGAAAGCTCGACTCGCCTTTTCAAAAGAGGTGAGGATTATGTGAATTTCCGTCCCGACCGTGTGGCTATGCAAGATGCCACCGCTCAGATGGCGCTTTTACAATTCATGAACGCCGGAAAAGAAAAATCCGCAGTACCGGCTACCGTGCATTGCGACCATTTGATCCAAGCGAATATGGGAGCCAAGACGGATATCGATACGGCTACCAAAAGCAATAGCGAGGTCTATGATTTCTTGAAATCGGTCTCCGATAAATATGGAATCGGTTTTTGGAAACCCGGAGCAGGCATTATCCATCAAGTGGTATTGGAAAATTATGCGTTTCCCGGCGGTATGATGGTAGGAACTGATTCACATACCCCGAATGCCGGAGGACTTGGAATGGTCGCTATCGGAGTAGGAGGAGCCGATGCCGTGGATGTCATGACCGGAATGGAATGGGAACTGAAGATGCCGAAACTAATTGGTGTTAAGTTAACTGGTAGTTTGAATGGTTGGGCCTCGCCGAAGGACGTGATTCTTAAGCTAGCGGGCATCTTAACCGTAAAAGGTGGAACGAACGCTATCATCGAATATTTCGGTCCGGGCACCGCCTCAATCTCAGCGACCGGAAAAGCTACGATCTGTAATATGGGTGCCGAGGTAGGAGCGACTACTTCCTTATTCCCATTCGATAATACAATGGCTCAATATCTTCGTGCCACGGGACGTGACGAGGTAGCGAGCTGGGCCGAAGCTATCGGTGAATATCTGGAAGCGGATATGGACGTTCGTGCCGAGCCAGATAAGTTTTACGATCGTGTAATCGTTATTAACCTTTCCGAATTGGAGCCGCATATCAACGGTCCGTTCACGCCGGATGCAGCTACGCCTATCTCGGAGTTTGCCGCAAAAGTAAAAGCGAATGGCTATCCCCGAAAGATGGAGGTCGGATTAATCGGTTCCTGTACCAACTCTTCTTATCAAGATCTAAGCCGTGCGGCATCTATTGCTCGCCAAGCTTATGAGGATAAAATACCGGTAGCGGCACCCTTGATCATCAACCCGGGTTCCGAGCAAATCCGTTATACGGCGGAAAGAGATGGTATTATCGGTGATTTTGAACGGATTGGCGCAACCATTATGGCGAATGCCTGTGGTCCTTGTATCGGACAATGGAAACGTCATACGGATGATAATACCCGTAAGAATTCGATCGTTACTTCATTCAATCGTAACTTCGCTAAACGTGCGGACGGTAATCCGAATACACATGCTTTTGTCGCTTCTCCGGAACTGACACTGGCCTTGACCATCGCAGGTGATCTATGTTTCAATCCTTTGACCGATACCTTGAAGACAGAGGATGGTAAGGTTGTGAAACTGAAAGAACCGAAAGGCACGGATTTTCCGCCGAAAGGTTTCGAGGTAAAGGATAACGGCTATCTGGCACCTACGGGTAAGAACGTAGTGGTGAACATCGATCCGGAATCCAACCGCCTACAAGCATTAAAGCCTTTCGCTCCTTGGAATGGAGAGGATTTCACGGATATGCCCCTTCTTATCAAGGCTGAAGGTAAATGTACGACGGATCATATCTCGATGGCCGGTCCATGGTTACGTTTCCGTGGGCATTTGGAAAATATATCGGATAATATGTTGATGGGAGCCGTAAACGCTTTCAACGGGAAGACAAACTCTGTATTGAATCAACTGAACAATGAATATGAAGCAGTTTCTGCCGTAGCGAAACAATACAAGGCAAATGGTATTTCCTCGATCGTCGTAGCGGAAGAAAACTATGGTGAAGGCTCTTCCCGGGAACATGCAGCCATGGAGCCTCGCTTCCTAAATGTAAAAGTGATCCTAGCCAAGAGTTTCGCCCGTATCCACGAGACAAACTTGAAGAAACAAGGAATGTTAGCATTGACTTTCGCCGATAAGGAGGATTATAGCAAGATCCGTGAGAATGACCATATCTCGATCATCGGATTGAAAGATTTTCAGCCGGGCAAACCGTTGACGGCCGTTCTTCTTCATGCGGATGGTACGCAAGAATCATTCCCGGTTAACCATACGTATAATGATTTACAAATTAAATGGTTCAAGGCGGGTTCCGCTTTAAATACAGCTCACTAAGACAAACAAAAAATCTTGATATCATGAGTAAGATAACAAAGAAAGGTAATCATATTTTCGTTCCGGATCACGTGACGATCCCTTATATTGAAGGAGATGGGGCATGAGATCACTCCCGTTAGCCAAAAGATAGTAAACGCTGCCATCAAGCAAGCTTACAATGGAACCCGTTCCATCGAATGGAAAGAGGTCTTAGCCGGTGAAAAGGCGTTTAAGCAAACCGGAAGTTGGCTTCCCGATGAGACTATGGAAGCATTCCGTGAATACATCGTCGGTATTAAGGGACCGTTGACAACTCCGATTGGTGGAGGTATCCGTTCATTAAATGTGGCCCTCCGTCAGACGTTGGATTTATATGTTTGTCTCCGTCCGGTTCGTTGGTTTAAAGGAGTCGTATCTCCGGTAAAGGAGCCGCAGAAAGTGAATATGTATATCTTCCGTGAGAATACGGAAGATATCTATGCCGGAATCGAATGGCAACAAGGGACTCCGGAGGCACAAAAGTTATTGAAGTTCCTCACCGAGGAAATGGGAGTGAAGAAAATACGTTTCCCGGAAACTTCCTCTTTCGGCATCAAGCCGGTTTCTGTGGAAGGTACGGAGCGTCTGGTGCGTGCCGCTATCGAATACGCGATATTGCATCAGTTACCGAGCGTGACTTTGGTACACAAAGGTAACATCATGAAATTCACGGAAGGTGGTTTCAAACTATGGGGATACGCTTTAGCGGAACGGGAGTTTGCGGATCTCACTTTCACATGGCCTCAATATGAGAAGATCAAGAAAGAGCAAGGCGAGGAAGCGGCCAATACCGCCTTAGTGGAAGCTTCAAAGGCCGGTAAAATCATTATCAAGGATGTCATAGCCGATGCTTTCTTGCAAAACACTCTATTAATTCCGGAAGAATATTCCGTGATCGCTACCTTGAACCTGAACGGCGATTATATCTCCGATCAATTAGCGGCGATGGTAGGTGGCATTGGCATTGCTCCCGGCGCTAATATCAACTATAACAGTGGTCATGCGATCTTCGAGGCAACACATGGAACCGCTCCGAATATTGCGGGAAAGAATCTCGTAAACCCCTCTTCCTTATTATTATCATCCGTGATGATGCTGGAATATATGGGATGGAGTGATGCGGCTAACCTGATTACATCCGCTATGGAGCAAGCTTTCTCCGCTGGAGAGGCCACTCATGACTTGGCTCGTTTTATGCCGAACGGCAAATCTCTCGGCACCAAAGAATTTGGTGATCGTATCATCTCTATTATCGAAACAATTAAATCAGTATAGTCATGTTGAAGAAAGAATATTTAATCTACAAATTGTCCGAGGCTGCCAGAGAGGCTTGCAAGATCGACAACGAACTTTTCCCAATGTATAATGTGAAACGTGGCCTTCGTAACGAGGATGGTAGCGGCGTGTTAGTAGGATTGACCCAAGTCGGTAATGTAGTAGGATACGAACGCTTGCCAGAGGGCGGTCTTAAAGCGATCCCCGGTAAGTTATTCTATAGAGGTTACGACGTAGAGGATTTAGCGCGTGATTTCATCAAGGAAAAACGGTTCGGTTTTGAGGAAGTGGCTTATTTATTACTTTCTGGTAAACTTCCCGATAAAGAGGAATTATCAGCCTTTAAAGAACTGTTGAACGATAATATGCCCTTGGAGCAAAAGACCAAGATGAATATTCTGGATCTGGAAGGACAGAACATCATGAATATATTGGCTCGTAGCGTATTGGAGATGTATACCTTCGACGCAAACCCGGACGACACCTCCCGAGATAACTTAATGCGCCAATCTATTGAATTGATCTCTAAGTTCCCGACGATTATCGCTTATGCCTACAATATTTATCGTCATAGCACACAGGGGCGTTCTTTACACATCCGTCATCCGCACGAGAACTTATCGATCGCAGAAAATTTCCTTCACATGCTGAAACGTGATTTCACGGATCTGGACGCACGTACGTTGGATTTGCTCTTGGTATTGCAAGCAGAACATGGTGGTGGTAATAACTCTACGTTCACGGTACGCGTCACTAGTTCTACGGGAACGGATACGTACTCATCTATCGCAGCTGGTATCGGCTCATTGAAAGGCCCGTTGCACGGAGGCGCCAATATTCAGGTAGTAGATATGTTCCATCATTTGAAAGAGAATATCGCGGATTGGAAGAACGTGGACGAGATCGATACTTATTTCATGCGGATGCTTAACAAAGAGGCTTATAACAAGACAGGCTTGATCTATGGTATCGGCCATGCGGTCTATACGATTTCCGATCCCCGTGCGGTCGTATTAAAGGAACTGGCTCGTGATCTGGCAAAAGAGAAAGGTCGCTCTGAGGAATTCGCCTTCCTTGAGTTATTAGAGGAAAGAGCGATCGAATGTTTCGCCAAGCATAAAGGAACTAAGAAACGGGTTTCCTCGAACGTGGACTTCTATTCCGGATTCGTTTATGAGATGATCGGTTTGCCACAGGAAATCTATACGCCTTTATTCGCCATGGCCCGAATCGTGGGTTGGACCGCTCACCGTATCGAGGAGTTGAACTTTGACGGAAAACGCATCATCCGTCCGGCTTACAAGAACGTTTTGGACGATAGGGAATATATCTCAATCAACGAGCGATAACACTAAAAAAATCATAGTTATGTTTTCTTTCATTCATAGTTATAAGTTGAAGGATTCATAACTATGATTTTTTAGCATGTTCAGGCTTATAATAAGATCCTACATAAAACCCTTAAAATGTAAATTTCTCAAGTTTCATCGCACCTAATCCTTGCAATTTAGGAACCAACGTTACGAAATGCTCAGCTTTTTCGTGAGCTGATAAGGATTCAGCGTCTTTCCACGTCTCACAAACCATCAATACATCACTACGAGTAGAGCTCTCGAAAATATCATAAGCTATACAGCCATTGTCTTTCAAAGACTTTTCAACCAATTCTTTCGCTGTCTCCAATGCGGCTGGACGATTCTCCTCACTTACTTGAATAAATACATTTAGTCTAATCATACTCATAATTGTTTTAAGAATGTTACATACTTGATCAAAAGTACAGCACAAATATAGAAATAAACCCGTATATTTGTCATTCGAAACGTATAATTAACAACATGAAGGAATCTGTTCGTATTCTTCGTTTCGCCATTGTAGGTTCTTCTAACGCTTTGATCACCGCATTGGTAATCTGGATATTAATGGATATTCTGGATTGTAATTACTTGTGGTCGAACATGGCTGGATATGTGGCTGCCTTGGTGAATAACTTCTTTTGGAGTAAATACTGGGTATTTTCTTCCGGGAAAGGTAATTTCTGGAAGGAGATTCCTTTATTCCTAATCGCTTTTGGTTGCGCTTACGCTACTCAATTCATATTCTTGCTTTTAATGGTGGAGGTGATCGATCTAAATGAATATCTGGGTCAGTTCCTTGGACTTTTCGTTTACGGAGCCGTTAATTTTATGATGAATAAGAGGCTTACTTTTAAGAGCTAGAATCCGATAAATCGTATCAAAGGAAGTGTTATAGTACGCCAGTAGTGGTGAAGGTCAACGCGACTACTCGCATAAGCCTTCACCACTACTGGTATTGACCATCGGGACTAGTCGCGTGAGCCATCGAGACTAATCGTGCTGAATCGCTAACGGGTAAGGCTCGTAAACTGTTTCCCGAGTCTGTAAAGATAGAAAGCCAGATGCGTAAAAGCGAATACGAATGAGATAATCAATAAGATTTTGCTCTCGCCCCATCCCACGGTTTGCTGGTGCCAAAGCCCCGTGATCACGCAAAGCACGGATAGGGTAATACCGATCATATCCAATGTGGTCTGTCCCGAGCGATGTTTCTGCATATGTTCCAGTTTGCTATGTTTGATTCCATAGCAGACATATATATCCAGACCGATTAACATCCATAATACCAAACGAATCCATGTATCAGCCGGGAGAAAAAGCATCATTACCAGACAAGTTATGATACCGGCGATAGGCACGAACGGAACCAACGGGGTCTTGAAAGACCGGGGAGCGTCCGGCATTGTCTTACGGACAATCAATACCCCGGCGCAAACTAGCGTAAAAGCGAACAAAGTCCCGATACTACACATCTCGCCCGCTACGCTCGCCGGAACGAAAGCTGCCAATGCACCGACCAATAACATAAACAGGAAATTACTTCGTGCCGGCGTGCGGAATTTCTCATGGATATGGGAAAATAGGGGAGGGAGCAGCCCATCCCGGCTCATACTCAAGAATACACGGCTCTGTCCTAATAACGTTACCATGATAACCGAGCAATACCCCAGTAAAATAGCTATTACGATCGCCCGGTTCATCCAAGGGTAATCCGGACGAATCACACCAGAAGCATCCATTTGCCCCATATGATCGATAGCTATTGCCACAGGAGCGATTCCATTCTGGCCAGCAAACGCTGAGTAATGTACGACTCCGGTCATCACGTGGGCAAACAACATATATAATATAGTACAAACCACTAATGACATCAAGATACCGATCGGCATATTCCGTTTCGGGTTCTTGGTTTCCTGCGCCGCCGTACTTACAGCGTCGAAACCGAGGAAAGCAAAGAATACGATAGCCGCCCCTCGTAGGATACCGGAGAAACCGAACTCGCCTAGGGTCCCCGTATTAGCGGGTATATAAGGCGTATAATTCTCCATACGGATATATTTCCATCCCAAGACTACGAACACCAAGACTACGGAGACTTTCAAGAATACGATAATCCCATTGAAGATAGAACTGCCTTCCGTCCCTCGTATCAACAAAATACTCATTAACACCACGATCACGAAAGCCGGGATATTCACGATACCGCCATCCCAAGGGCAAGCCGTCAAGGCTTGCGGTAAATGCACTCCGACTCCTTCCAGAAAAACGACCAAATACCGACTCCAACTTATGCTAACGGTCGTAGCGGCCACGCAGTACTCGAGCACCAAATCCCAACCGATAATCCAAGCGACCAACTCACCCATCGTGGCGTACGAGTAGGTGTATGCACTACCTGCCACCGGGATCATGGAAGCGAACTCGGCGTAACATAACCCGGCGAAACAACAGCCCAAGGCGGCGATAGCGAAAGATAAAGTAATGGCAGGCCCCGTATACCCGGCGGCCACCGCACCCGTAATGGAGAACAATCCGGCACCGATAATAACACCGACACCTAAGGCGATCAAACTCCACGGGCCAAGGATACGTTTCAGCGATTTACTGCCCGAATCATTTGCCTCGGTCATCAAATCCGCTAAAGGCTTCTTAATAAATAAACCCATCTGTATAGATTAAAAAATTAGTAATTGGGCGTAAAGGTAGGAATTTTTATTATGTTTGCCGAAAAGTAAAAGCAAGGACAGAAACAAACAAGAAAATAAATAGACAACTAAATAATGAAACAATTGATAGCCTGTTGCGGATTAGATTGCGAAAGTTGCGATGCCCGCATAGCCACAGTTAAGAATGATGATGAGCTAAGAGAAAAAACCGCCCAAAAGTGGAGCGCCATGAACAATGCGCCCGAAATTACAGCCGCAACTATAAACTGTATGGGTTGTCGTGCGGACGGAGTGAAATTTGCGTATTGCAGTGATTATTGTGAAATACGCAAATGTGTATCCGGAAAAGGCTTTAATACATGTGGCGATTGTGATGAATTGGATAGTTGCCAGATAGTCGGTGCGGTCCTTCAGCATGCTCCCGGCGCAAGAGAAAATCTAATGTAGAAGCAAAAAAGATGAACCTCTAACATATCCGATCCTAATTCCGTATCGGCAGCCGTTCCCAAAGCCATTCAGGGATCAGTCTCCAGAGAAAGACAAGGATAGCGTATCTCCAATCAATGATCGCCCTTCTCTTTTTCCGGTCTATAGCGTTAGCGATACGCAAGGCGGCGTATTGGGGAGACATCAGCATAGGATAATTCCTGCCGTCTTTCAATAAATCCGTACGGACAAATCCCGGACGGATATCCGTAAATGTAATAGGCTGTTTCTCCATACGGGAAAGTTGGGCTAAAGCGTCTATATAAATATTTTGGTATCGTTTGGTAGCCGAGTAGGAGGGAGCGACACCTAATCCTTTGGTTCCGGCAATAGAGCTGATTACAGATATATGCCCGCCACCTTGACTGGAAAAATAACGATAGGCCGCTAGTACCATACGTGTAAAGCCTGTCACATTCGTCTGTATCGTAGCTTGTTCAATGGAAGTATCTAAGTATTTATTCTGGTTGCCGATCCCTGAACTAAGCAGGAAGATGTCCATTCCTCCCAAATCACGGATTAATTCGTCTAAACGATCAGCGGCATCCTCGGCGGTCACGTCCAACTGCTTTATCTGGATATGCTCCGGATCTTGCTTACGAAACTCCTCCAACCGATCAACCCGACGACCAGCCAATCCCAGTTGATATCCTCGTTTCCAATAAATCTTAGCAACCTCATAGCCGATACCGGAGGTAGCGCCAATAATGATAATTCGTTTGACCATAATACTTGATACAATAAATTAACAATAAAGATAAACAAAATTCTCATACTAAGCTCTATCTTTATCACCTATCTTTTAAATTTAACACATAAATCCATGAACAACGCAACAACACAGTCACATATCGTGTGGCTCGATGTAATACGAACCGTAGCTATGCTGATGGTTATCGGAGTACATTGTATAGATCCTTTTTATATCTCACCTACACTCGGAAGTTTACCGGAATATAAACATTGGGCCGCTGTTTACGGCTCTCTTTTACGGCCCTCCGTTCCTCTTTTCGTTATGATGACGGGACTTTTACTATTGCCTATACGGGAACAATCTTTAGGTGTTTTCTATAAAAAGAGAATATATAGGGTATTATTTCCTTTTTTGATATGGTCTGTATTATACAATATATTCCCTTGGGTTACAGGGCTATTAGGTTTGCCGAAAGAGATAATCGGTGAGTTTTTCTGCTATGTGCAAGGAAATGAGTCACAATCCTTATCCGACGCATTGAAAGACATCGCCATGATCCCGTTCAATTTCAGTTTTAAGGAAAACCATATGTGGTACATTTATTTACTCATCGGATTGTATCTCCGCATGGATCGAGAAGGCGGATCGTTCCAAAGAGAGGGTCTATTTAGGGATATGGTTCGTATCTCTTTTCTTGCCTTATATGTCTGCCTATATCAGCAAATATTTATACGGGGAAGCGACGTGGAATCAATTCGGCATGTTTTATTATTTCGCAGGATTCAACGGATATCTCCTATTAGGACATTACTTAAAACAAGGTAATAATTGGAATATTTGGAAAACCTTCGCTATTTGCGCAGCCATGTTTGTGGTTGGTTATGCCATAACCTATAGTGGATTCAGTTCGGCCGCAGCGAATCCCGAGGCAACAGAATTGGATATGGAGTTATTTTTCACCTTCTGTAGTCCGAATGTAGTCTTAATGACGGCGGCTGTATTTATTCTTCTTCAAAAGGTACGTATTCATAATACTCTCATAGCTAAAAAACTATCGAAAATATCCAAATATGGTTTCGGAATCTATATCGTACATTATTTTGTCGTAGGTCCGATCTTTATCTTGATCGGGAAGTTTGATTTACCGATACCTTTGCAAGTACCCATAATGGCACTTTTGATTTTCATAATCTCATGGGCGTTTACTTGGTTCATGTACCGTATATTAGGTGAACGAGCTAAATGGATCATGGGATGAAACTCTTTCGTATACTGCAACCCGCCTTGCCGTGTTACTGCACGCCTATTGTAGTAACACGGCTAAAATACCATAAAACTCCTTGCAATCCCCATCTGTTTCGTTATATTTGCTACAATTTATAAACTTGATAAAATAAAACGCTATGTCAGTAAAATCTTATATCGAATCCAATAAGGATCGTTTTCTTGAAGAATTGTTCTCTTTAATCCGCATTCCGTCAATCAGCGCCAAGCATGAGAATAAGCCGGACATGTTGACATGTGCCCAGCGTTGGACTGAGGTGCTGTTGTCTTCTGGTGCGGATAAGGCCGAGGTAATGCCTACGAAAGGCAATCCTGTCGTATACGCCGAGAAAATGGTATCTCCCAAAGCTCTGACCGTATTGGTTTACGCTCATTACGACGTGATGCCTGCCGAACCACTAGAACTGTGGAAGAGTGAACCTTTCGAGCCGGTGATCCGGGACGGACGCATTTGGGCCCGTGGAGCAGACGATGATAAGGGACAGGGTATGATTCAAGTAAAAGGTTTTGAGACAGCGATTAAAGAAGGTTTGTTACAGTGTAACGTGAAGTTTATTTTCGAAGGAGAGGAGGAGATAGGTTCTCCTAGCTTGGAAGATTTTTGCCGGGAACATAAAGAATTATTGAAAGCGGATGTAATCCTCGTTTCCGATACAAGCATGGTCAGCGCTGAAACACCGTCACTCACGACAGGCTTACGTGGTTTGGCTTACTGGGAAATAGAAGTAACCGGACCGAACCGCGATTTGCATTCCGGTCATTTTGGCGGAGCCGTAGCGAATCCGATCAATGTACTTTGCAAATTGATGGCAGATATCACCGACGTGGATGGACGCATCACGATCCCGGGTTTTTATGACGACGTGGAGGATGTATCTCCCGCAGAACGGGAGATGATCGCCCAAATCCCATTCGACGAGGAAAAATATAAGAAAGCGATCGGGGTAGACGCTCTTTTCGGAGAGAAAGGCTATTCTACGCTAGAACGTAATAGTTGTCGGCCTTCTTTCGATATCTGTGGTATTTGGGGCGGATATACGGGGGAAGGAAGCAAAACGGTATTGCCTTCAAAGGCTTATGCCAAGGTTTCCACTCGTTTGGTTCCACACCAAGATCATGCCAAGATCTCCCAAATGTTTGAGGAGTATATAGCTCGTGTGACCCCACCTTATGTTAAAGTGAAAGTTACGCCCAGCCATGGCGGGCAAGGATATGTTTGTCCGATAGACTTGCCAGCTTATCAAGCGGCAGAAAAGGCTGTTGGCATCGCATTCGGGAAGAAACCGTTGGCGGTTCGTCGCGGAGGTAGCATTCCTATTATCTCTACATTCGAGCAGGTATTAGGTATCAAGACCGTACTGATGGGATTCGGCTTGGAGCAAAACGCGATCCATTCGCCCAACGAGAGTCAGGAGTTGGATATCTTCTTCAAGGGAATCGAGTCGGTAGCGGAATTCTACCGTTTATATAAATAAGAAGGAAGAAGATGAGTATATTAATAAAGAATGTTCTGTTTAACGATAGGACGATTGATATCTATATCGAAGGAAAAGAGATCAAGCAAATAGGAGAGGGCTTGTCTTTTCCTGCCGATAAGATACTGGATGGTAGCCGTAAAGCCGTCATTCCCGGTTTCGTGAACGCTCATACACATGCTGCCATGACTTTGTTCCGCGGCTTCGGCGATGATATGCCGCTTATGCCATGGCTTGAGCAAAAGATCTGGCCGAATGAGGCGAAAATGACCCGTGAGGATGTATATTGGGGAGCGAAATTAGCGTGCTTGGAAATGATAAAAAGTGGCACGACCACTTTCTTCGACATGTATCAACGCCCTCGTGTCACGGCCGATGTGACGGAGGAGATGGGATTGCGAGGTATCATAGCCGGCGTTTGCTTCGATGGTTTTGATAAAGAAGAGGCGGAGAAATGCAAACGCCATAACGAGCGACTGATCCAAGATGTGGATAACTACAGCAAACGGGTTCGCTTCTCGATCGGGCCGCACGCCATCTATACCGTTTCCGGTGAGCTTCTGAAATGGGCGCATCGGTTCGCTATGGAACATCAAATCCCGATCCATCTGCATCTAGCAGAGACAGAGGGGGAAGTGAAAGACTCTCTCGATAGATTCGGACTCACTCCTGTACGTTATTTATATAAGTTAGGTGTGCTTTCTCCACGTTTGATTATCGCTCACGGAATTTACATCGATGATGACGAGCTTCGCATGTTGGCCGATCACGAGGTGAAAGTCGTACATAACCCGGCCTCAAACATGAAACTGGCTTCTGGTATTCATTTTAAGTTTAAGGAAATGCGCCAATTGGGTATTACCGTGGGACTGGGAACGGACGGTTGTTCCTCTTCCAATAACTTGGATATGATCGAGGCGATGAAGCTGGCTTCCCTGTTAGGAAAAGCTTGGCGAAAGGATCCCGAAGCCTTGACCGCAAATGAGATGCTGCAAGCCGCTACTGCGGAAGGAGCCGCTATGTTCGGTTTAAAAGCCGGGCAGATCAAGGAAGGGTATTTAGCTGATTTATGTTTGATAGATCTCAACACCCCCGCTTTTACTCCGAACTTCAATTTCGTCTCAAATCTTGTATACGCCGCCAACGGCAGTTGCGTGGATACCGTTATCTGTGATGGTAAAATATTGATGGAGAATAAGAAGGTACCGGGAGAGGACGAGATTATGGAGAAAGCGACAGAGATAGCTTATAACTTGATGAAACGTTAAATTGATTAAATATGGAAATGATTAAAACCGAACAATATCGGGAAGCGGCCGCCTATTTAGGTAGCCGGATCGAAGGTAACCCGGAGACCGCCATTATCCTTGGTAGTGGCTTAGGCTCTTTAGCCGATCAAATAACAGATCCTATAGTGATACCTTATGCGGAGATCCCACATTTTATGAAATCTACCGCTACCGGGCATAAGGGGAATTTTATTTGTGGCAAACTAGGGGATAAGCAAGTCTTGGCTATGCAAGGCCGTTTTCATTACTATGAGGGCTACACAATGCAACAGGTCACTTTTCCCGTACGTGTAATGAAGCTCTTAGGAATCAAGAACCTTTTGGTCTCGAACGCCGCCGGAGGTATCAATAATACGTTCAAGGTAGGTGATCTGATGATCATCCGGGATCATATCAATATGATGCCGAACCCGCTGATCGGTCCGAACAATGAGGATTTCGGCACTCGTTTCCCGGATATGACCCGTGCTTATGATCGTGAATTTATCCGCTATGTGGAAGAAATAGCCGCCTCCCGATCTATCCCGTTAAAGAAAGGTGTATATGTAGGTTTGACAGGCCCTTCCTTCGAGACTCCTTCCGAGTACGCTTTCTATGGAAAAGTCGGGGGAGATGCGATCGGCATGAGTACGGTACCGGAAGTAATCGTGGCACGTCATGCGGGCTTGCGTGTATTCGGTATGTCTGTCATCACGAACGAAGGTTATCACTTCGCTGACGACTTTGTAAATGATGGTGCCGATGTTATCGTAGCGGCTAATAAAGCAGCATCTGTTATGACACAACTATTTACGGAATTGGTCAAAAAAATCCAATAAAAAAGTAGCGCAAAGGCTTGGTGGTTTCAATGAAATCACTACCTTTGCACTCGCAATCGAGAACAAAGCGGTTGCATATGCGGAAGTAGCTCAGTTGGTAGAGCATAACCTTGCCAAGGTTAGGGTCGCGGGTTCGAGTCCCGTCTTCCGCTCTTTCTCATATTGATTGCCCAGGTGGCGGAATTGGTAGACGCGCTCGTTTCAGGTGCGAGTGGTTTTGCGATCGTGCAGGTTCGAGTCCTGTTCTGGGCACCCTTCCTAAAATGCGCAGGTGGTGGAATTGGTAGACACGCTACTTTGAGGGGGTAGTGCCGGTTACGGCGTGTGAGTTCAAGTCTCATCCTGCGTACTTAAGTAAAAAAAGAAATAAAAGCATGATCTATTCAATTAGGTCATGCTTTTTTTTGCGTGTCAAAATGACAGACGAATAAGATGGACGAACATAAAAAAAGCCGGACTCACGCCCGGCTTCTATATTCATAGACAAACTTATTCAGCATCTTTCTTTTTTATCGAAGTCGTGATTTTCTGCTCTTCCTTATCAAAGTCTACGATAATCGTATCGCCTTCACCTACTGAGGCACGGATAATCATCTCCGCCATCTCATCTTCCAGATACTTCTGGATCGCACGCTTCAACGGACGGGCACCGAACTGGATATCGTAGCCTTTTGTCGCAATGAAATCTTTTGCCTCGTCTGTGATCGACAACTCATAGCCCAGATTTGATACACGCTGATACAGACCCTGTAACTCAATATCAATAATCTTATGAATAGCGGCTTTATCAAGCTGATCGAACATAATGATATCATCCACACGGTTCAAGAACTCTGGAGCAAATGCTTTATTCAACGCTTTCTGGATCACGCTACGGGAGAAATCCTTATCCGGCTCACCAGCCATCTGGGTATTGAAACCAACGCCACGGCCGAAATCTTTCAATTGCCGGGTACCAATATTGGAAGTCATGATCAAGATCGTATTCTTGAAATCAATACGTCTACCCAGACTATCCGTCAAACGGCCTTCATCCAAGACTTGCAGCAGCAAGTTAAATACATCCGGATGCGCCTTCTCGATCTCGTCCAATAAGACCACCGAATAAGGCTTGCGACGTACTTTCTCTGTTAACTGGCCACCTTCCTCGTAACCAACGTATCCGGGAGGCGCTCCGATCAAACGGGAAACAGCGAATTTCTCCAAGTATTCACTCATATCGATACGTACCAAAGAATCCGCCGAATCAAATAGATATTCAGCAAGCTTCTTGGCCAAGTGAGTTTTACCTACACCCGTCGGTCCTAGGAACATAAAAGTTCCGATCGGCTTATTCGGATCTTTCAAGCCAACACGGTTACGTTGAATTGCCTTTACGATCTTTTGAACAGCATCATCCTGCCCGACCACCTTACTTTTCAATACGTCCGCCATTTCCAGAAGCTTGACATTCTCTGCCTTAGCGATACGTTGAACAGGCACACCGGACATCATGGCAACAACTTCAGCGACCTTCTCTTCATCAACGGTCTCCCGATGTTCTTGAAGCTCTTGTTCCCATTTAGCTTTCGCAGCCTCCAGTTGCAATAAATACTGACGCTCCTTATCGCGGAAACTTGCGGCTAACTCAAAGTTCTGAGATTTCACGGCCGCTAATTTCTCATTCTTCGTATCCTCGATCTTTGCCTCAAGCTCTTCGATACTTTTCGGAACAATGATATTAGATATATGTACACGGGAACCGGCCTCGTCTAAAGCATCGATCGCCTTATCCGGGAAATTACGGTCACTGATATATCTTTCTGTCAATTTTACACACGCTTGTAAAGCATCTTCAGTATAGATCACGTTATGGTGCTCCTCATAACGAGGTTTGATATTACGCAAGATCTGCAAAGTTTCTTCCGCCGTAGTCGGATCAACGATCACTTTCTGGAAACGACGTTCCAACGCACCGTCTTTCTCAATATTCTTACGATATTCATCCAAAGTAGTAGCGCCAATGCATTGAATCTCACCACGAGCCAACGCAGGTTTCAGCATATTCGCCGCATCCATAGACCCGGAAGCGGAACCAGCGCCAACAATCGTATGAATCTCATCGATAAAGAGGATGATATTCGGGTTCTTCGATAACTCATTCAAGATAGCCTTAATACGTTCCTCGAATTGTCCGCGGTATTTCGTGCCGGCGACAATAGAAGCCATATCCAAGCTAATCACACGCTTATCGAATAACACCCGGGAAACCTTACGCTGAATAATGCGTAAAGCCAATCCCTCTACGATAGCCGACTTACCCACACCCGGCTCACCAATCAATACCGGATTATTTTTCTTCCTACGGCTTAATATCTGGGCCAAACGCTCGATCTCCTTCTCACGTCCCACAATCGGGTCTAGACGGTTTTCTGCGGCGGCACGTGTCATATCCGTTCCGAAGTTATCCAGAACAGGTGTATCATTAGGGGATTTCGGTTGAGCGGCTCCCGCTCCAGCACCGGAAGAGGGGCGAGATGCCTCACGACGAGAGGAAAAACCTTCGTCCTCGTCATCTTCGTCATCATCCGTATATCCGTCGCTGATCTCATCGAATTCCTCCATATTATTCAAACCGGTTCCGCTTACTACTATATTATATGCGGAACGATAAGTAATACCCGCGTCGTTCAACACCTTGGCGGCTACATTAAACTCCTCTTTCAATATCGCCAATAGGAGATGTTCCGTATCGGTCTCATCTTCCTTGAATAAACGAGATTCCAGCATACTCATACGCAAGACACGTTCTGTAGTCTTACTTATAGCGATCTCATGCTGGACAGAATCCTCAGAATCGAATGTGTTCTTTATTTCTTGCTCAATCTTGCGTTTAATATCCATCGGATCGGTATGTAGCTCTCGCAAGACACGCATTGCCTCGCCTTCGCCTTCCCGGATGATGCCTAGCATCAAATGTTCCGGCCCGATATAGCTATTCTGGAGCCTAGCCGCTTCTTCACGGCTATACTCAATCACGTCAATCAATCTTTTCGAATAATTTTTCATACTATATTATATATGTACTGATTACGCAAAGTTACTACAAAAAAGTGAAATGCGGAAAGATATAGTGATAGAATTGAGTT
>OHHS01000568.1_pt1 | contig 18071 bp, 9 predicted proteins | sample 1568161 | NCBI WGS metagenome assembly OHHS01 (sample SAMEA3879519, study PRJEB24766) | human gut metagenome | biome: human-associated habitat; feature: feces | place: USA | collected 1985/1987
CGGACTTTTCTCCTTATTTGGTGTATATCCGTAAACGGGATCTGATCCTCTCCGCATTGTTGGCGATGAGTCTGATGTGGATGATGCGTGTGTTCGTTAAATTCTTTTATGTGAGTACTTTCCGGGTGGCTAAGGCGGAGCGTGCGTTTATCTATGGCGTGAAGCAAGGTGGGGTGAGTTTGGCGAAGAGTATCCAGAATCAGGATCCGGCCCGGTTTGTGCTGGCGGGGTTTATCTCGGACATAGCGGAGATAGAGTATCGATATTTAATGGGAGTCAAGGTTTACCCGAATGATGAGGAATTGGTTTCTGTGATGAGGAAAAAACGGTCTAATGTCTTGCTGGTGTCTCCATTGAAAGTTGAGGCGATCCGGAATAATCAGGAGATGGTGGACAGGCTGATCAAGGCGAATATAAAGATCTATATGACTCCTGCCGCCCAAGAGTGGGACGGGAGGAGCGACTTGAACCATACCCAGTTGAGGGAGGTGAATATAGAGGATTTACTGCCCCGTGATAAGATCGAGATAGACTTGGAGGCGGTGAGGAAGCAGCTTACCGGTAAGCGGATTCTGATAACAGGAGCCGCCGGAAGTATCGGTAGTGAGATCGTGCGGCAGGTAGCCCAGTTCGCCCCGGAACGTATGGTCTTGATAGATCAGGCGGAGACTCCCTTGCACGATGTCCGCTTGATGATGGCTCGTGGGTGGCCGGATATAGAATCCTATACGGTTGTGAGCGATATTTGTGTACGTGAACGCATGGAGGAATTGTTCGAGGAGCATCGTCCGGATTACGTGTTTCATGCCGCGGCTTACAAGCATGTGCCTATGATGGAGGATAATCCGGAGGAGAGTGTCCGCAACAACGTGGACGGTACCCGGGTGATCGCTGACTTGGCTGTGAAATATGGCACGAGGAAGTTCGTGATGGTATCGACCGACAAGGCAGTGAATCCTACGAACGTGATGGGCTGCTCGAAACGTATTTGCGAGATCTACGTGCAGAGTTTGGATCAGGCTATCAAGGATGGGAAGGTGAGCGGTCGTACGCAATTCGTGACGACTCGTTTCGGTAATGTGCTGGGATCGAACGGTTCCGTGATCCCGTTATTCAAGGAGCAGATCAAGCGGGGTGGTCCTGTTACGGTGACGCACAAGGATATCATTCGTTTCTTCATGTTGATACCGGAGGCTTGTAAGCTAGTCCTAGAGGCCGGTACGATGGGTAATGGGGGCGAGATCTTCGTGTTCGATATGGGTAAACCTGTACGGATCGTGGATCTGGCTGAGCGGATGATCCGTCTGAGCGGCGTGAAGGGAATCGAGATCCGGTTCACGGGATTGCGGGACGGGGAGAAGTTGTATGAGGAGGTACTCAATGAGGAGGAGACTACCAAGCCTACTTTTCATCCGAAGATCAAGATCGCCCAAGTCCGTGCGTATGACTATGCTGACGCCAATCTGCGGATTGATGCCTTGGTACATGCTTGTGCCGTGGAGGGGGATATGCAGATCGTGAAGCGGATGAAGGAGATCGTTCCCGAGTTCAAGAGCCAGCATTCTAAATACGAGGTTCTGGATAAATAAATTGTAGAAAAATAAATAAGATGTAAAAAGAAGGTCTCTCATTGCGGGGGGCCTTTTTTTATGAGATAAGCGTTGTCTTTGGGATAGTATTTCGTATTTTTGCTCATACAATTTAATTAGTGTTGTTTGTGATAAGATGAAGGAATGAGTATGGTACGAATAAGAAAGATATTGCTGGTTGTTGTGTCTGTGTTGGTCGGGATCTTTTTCATACTTCCCTTGATCGGGGTTGGTATACTGAAATGGGCGGTCTTACCCCCGGAAAAGCTGACACCTCTGGTCGTAGAGAAAACAAACGAATTTATTGAGGCTCACTTGGAATGTGAGCGGGTGGAGTTGACTTATTTCGAGACGTATCCTTATCTGGGAGTGAAGTTGACAAATGGGCGTTTGATCTCACATCAGGCTGAGGATTCTATAGAACATCAGGAGGATTTGATGATTCCTTCGGATTCCTTGTTGTCTTTCAAAAAAGCGATCGTCGTATTTAACCCTACGGATTATCTGTTTAGCGGGAAGGTGACGATTCCTCGGGTTATCATGGATAGTATCCGTTTTTATGGTTATGTGAATGAGGAGGGAAAGGCGAATTGGGAGATTTATCAAAGTGAGATGGATTCGGTAGATGAATCATCGTCATCTCCATTGCCTAAAATAGATTTGCAGCAAGTGCATATTACGAATGGGCATTTTGTCTATGATGACCGCCAGCAGGATTTATATACGGCGATCGATGGTTTCTTTTTACATATAGATGGCCTTTTGACCCAACGAGGGAATAAGTTGGATGTGGAGACCGGTTCTTCCTCGATCGTATTCCGTAGCCCGTCTTATTCTTTGGCGAATAAGTTAGCGTTACGCTTCAAGGGACGTTTGTTGTTGGCTGACGGACTTCGCCGGATTGGGTTGAGGGACGCAGAGTTGCTGGTGAATAACCTGCCTTTTACGGCGGATGGCTTTATGGTGCCGGCTACCGAGGATAATCCGTCACGGATCGATATGACTTTCGGGTTGAAGGTTTCCGATATGAATGATCTCTTACATTTTATTCCGGATGAATATTTTAAGGATCGGGATAAAACACTTGCTGAGGGACGTATTATTTTGGAAGGGGATATCCGTGGAGAATTAGGGGATAGTATCGTTCCGACCGTGAACTTATGCTGCAAGATAGAGGATGGTTCTTATCATGTAAAAGGTATTGAACAGGGGATCGATACCTTGCGCATGGACATGGATTTACATTTGAATGGCGCTTACCCAGATTCTTCTTATGTCTCTTTGGAGGAGCTGACATTGATCGGGTTGAATACCTCGCTGACCATGAGTGGCGAGGTTAGGGATATCTGGAGGAATCCCGCGATTCGGGCGGAGATGAAAGGGCAGGTCGATTTTACCCGTTTGGCTAAAGAGTTCTTGAATCCCGACACACTGCTGCTGGAGGGTACCATGATGGCTGATTTATCTACGGTGTTTAAGGTGGATGATATCGTGAATAGCCGCTTCGCCAAGGTCAAATCATCCGGCAATTTGACGGTTGATCGCTTCAAGGCGTTTAGTAAGCCGTTAGGCGTGGATATGTATATCGCTGGGGCGAATCTGTTTGTAGGATCTACGGAAAATGAAAGTAAATATCTGAATGCGAAAGGATTGTTGAGCGCTAATCTATCGGTGGATACCTTGAATATAAAGTATAAGGATGAGATCAGTACGAATATCGGAGGATTGAAGATGGTAGCCAATACGACGCCGGTTATTGATACAACGGCTGTTATCCCTATGACCGCAGGGTTGGAATTTGATCATTTGCGCACCAAGTTGCCGGATTCTACCTGGATGGTGGCCGGTAAGACCGTGTTGAAAGGGGGCATCAAGGCTTCTTCTACAGATAAGCGGATCCCTATGGCGGGAGCTACGATCTCGGTGGATACCTTAAAATATATTCTTGTCCCTTTACGGACGGGTATGGTTCTGACGGAAAGCCAGTTCTCTTTGGAAGCATTACCTTATCGGCAAGCGATCCGTCAACAACGTGAACGCCGTATTGCCGCCGGTGATACCTTGCGCAGGCGCACGCAGACCACCCGAAGGGCGAATAGACAGCGGTCGCAAGTGGATTCGGTCGCTTCCTCAAACAGTGTCTTACGCCAATGGGAGGCTCGGGGACAAGTGAGGTTTAAGCAATTGAGGGGCTTTAGCCGCTTATTCCCCATTCCGATGTATATTGATGAGACAAGCGTGAAATTCAATACTAACAATATGACGTTGAGTGGTGCCCGCCTGCATTTAGGAAAGAGCGATCTTACTTTGAGCGGAGAGCTTAGCGACATCCGGCGGGCCATGCTACGGGGAGGAAAGCTGAAAGCGAATTTCGAGTTGGAATCCGATCTGATCGATTGTAACCAGTTGATGCTAGCTATAGGTAAAGGTTTGCAGTTTTCTGATCAATTGGCATCCAATTCGGTTGGGGCCTTCTCGGAAGACAGTATCTCCGTACTGGAGACGGATCATCTATTAGCGAATACCGTGGATAGTGTCGCTACGGATTCGATCTCTCAACTATTTGTCGTTCCGAAATTCTTGGATCTGACGCTTCATACAAATGCTAAAAAAATAGATTTTAAGGATCTGAAGTTGGAGGATGTGAAAGGTGAGGTTGTAATCCGGGATCAAAGTATCAATCTGAGCGATTTATGTATGAGCTCGAATATCGGTTCCGGAGATCTGACGATGGTTTATACGACCAAAACAGATCAAGAGGCGACTATGGGATTTGAGTTGTCCTTAAATGATATTTTAGTGGAACGGTTAATCAGTTTATTCCCGGATATCGACACATTGGTCCCTATGCTTCGTTCGTTCGAAGGCATGGTAGATTGCCAGATGACGGCGACTTGCAAGGCGGATTCTACGATGTCCGTGTTGCTGCCGTCTGTAAATGCCTCTTGCTACCTGAGCGGAAAGAATATGGTGCTGCTGGATGGTGAGACATTTACCGAGATATCGAAGACGCTGATGTTCAAGAATAAAAAACGGAATATGATTGATAGTATAGCGGTAGATTTAGCGATCCATGATAACAAGATCGAGGTATTCCCATTCTTGGTGGAGATGGACCGGTATAAAGTAGCCGTAGGAGGAACGCATAATTTGGATATGACGTTCGATTACCATCTCTCGGTTTTAAAATCGCCGGTACCGTTTAAGTTGGGTATCGATATAAAAGGGAATCTGGATGATTTCAAGTTCAAGATAGTGAAATGTAAATATAAAGATTTCTTGAAACCTGCCAAGCAAGCGGAACTGGATAGTACCCGCAGGAATGTGCGTGAGGAGATACGCGAGACGATCCGGAAACAAATAAGAGAGGCCGCTCCCGAATTAGGAAACAGCCTCTCTGAGATTCATCCACATACACACGGTCACGTTGAGGAATCAACGTGATCCATACATTTGCTCGTAATATTTCATGTAATCTCCACCGGTGATATCCTCTACCCATTTTTGGTTCTCAAGATACCAACGGATGGTTTTTACGATACCGACCTCGAAGCAGGTCTCTGGTGTCCAGCCTAATTCGTTGGTGATCTTCGTCGGGTCGATGGCGTATCGTTGATCATGGCCCAGACGGTCTTTTACGAATGTAATCAAGCTGTCGTTGATCCAGTCGATAGAGATTTGTCCATCGGCACCGATCTCTTTTTTCTTTAATACTTGGCGATATTCCGGTTGTTCGGTCATTAGTTGATGGATCGTCCGGATCGTGAGTTTCACGATCTCGATGTTCTGCTTCTCGTTATGACCGCCTACGTTGTAAACCTCTCCCACACGCCCGTGGTGGATTACGGCGTCGATCGCCTTGCAATGATCCTCTACATATAACCAGTCGCGTATGTTTGTGCCGTCACCATATACAGGTAGGGATTTACCTTCCAATATGTTCTTTATGATTAAGGGAATCAATTTTTCCGGGAAATGGTAAGGTCCGTAGTTGTTGGAACAACGGGTAATAGATACCGGCATCTTATACGTCTCGTGGTAAGCCTTTACGAATAAGTCCGCGCTTGTCTTGGAGGCGCTGTACGGGCTCCGGGGATCTAAAGGCGTGGTCTCGTGGAAATAACCTTCGGCGCCTAGGCTTCCATAGACCTCATCGGTAGAGACTTGATGGAAACGTACACCTTCACGCCATACCGGATAACCTGTCTCGGCCTTACCGGTAACCCATGCTTTTCGTGCGGCGTCCAATAGGTTTTGTGTACCAAGGATGTTGGTTTGCAGGAATAGCTGGGGATTTTCGATGCTTCGGTCTACATGACTTTCAGCGGCGAAGTTCACGACATAATCGAAGTTGTATTTCTCGAATAGCTGGTCGGCCAAGGCACGGTCGCAAATATCGCCTTTCACGAACTCGCAACGTACTCCATCGATATCCTCGGCGATGGTGCCCAAATTACCTGCGTAAGTCAGCAAGTCTAGGACAACGATCTTGATATCGTCATATTTCGCCAGCATATGTTTGATAAAATTGGCACCGATAAAACCGGCGGCACCGGTAACTAGGTAAGTTTTCATATCTGTACAGTGTTTAGTATTTGAAATTAAGCTCAGCGTCTTTCAGCGATGGAGCCTTGGTGTCTTTCTCGGATAGGTTGATCGATTCCGGATCTGTGATGCTCCAATCTACATGGACCGTGGGATCGTCATAGCGGATTCCCCGTTCATGCGTCGGAGTATATGGATTATCTACTTTATAGGTAAAGATAGCCTCGTCGCTTAATACATGGAATCCGTGGGCGAATCCCTGTGGAATAAATAACTGGCGTTTATTCTCGTCCGATAACTCTACAGCTACATATTTGCCGAATGTGGGCGAGCCTTCACGTATATCTACGGCTACATCCAATACCCGTCCTTTGATCACCCTGACTAATTTAGATTGAGAATAGGGCGCTAGCTGATAGTGTAATCCTCGTAATACGCCTTTAGAGGAGCAAGATTCGTTGTCTTGCACGAACTCGATTTTTCCGATATGCTCCTCGAATTCCGCTTGCTTAAAAGCTTCCATAAAGTATCCGCGCGCATCTTTCAATACCTTTGGCTCAATGATCCATACGCCCGGTATTACAGTTTCTGTATAAGTCATTTTTTCGTTATTTATCTATTTGATAGGCAAAGGTAAGCTCATTTTCTCTACTTCTATAATATTCGGAGGGAAAAATAAAAAAGAAAGGAAAAGTTTGGTAATTCCAATATTATTATCTTTCTTTGCACTCGCAAAACGAAAGTAGTTGTTTTGTGTTGAAATTATGGTTCCTTGGATGAGTGGCTTAGTCAGCGGTCTGCAAAACCGTGTACGGCGGTTCGAATCCGCCAGGAACCTCTTGGTAATTGAAAATTACTTTTATTTTTGATTGATTCGGTTCCTTGGATGAGTGGCTTAGTCAGTGGTCTGCAAAACCATGTACGGCGGTTCGAATCCGCCAGGAACCTCGGAGGAAAGCCTCGAAGTTGTTTGTAATGAACGCTTCGAGGCTTTTTTTGTTTTGTCCGTCCGTAACTCTCGCCGGGTTAGATGCGTCTTACATACCTGTGATAGAAGATATACTTACTTGGGCAATGAAGTATATATCTTATGCCACTTGAAGTATATATCTTGCGAGAAGGGAAGTAACAATTGGCATATTAATTAAAATGAGAAACATGTTTTTTGTATTTTCCCAAGTTGTTTCAAATATAATTCTTACCTTTGCGACCGATAATTTAAAATGTTCACGATTTATGTGTTGTGCTTCCGTGTAAATACCATATTGCGAGTTCGCATCTCTAACCTTTGAGATGCCAATGGTACTAAATAGGCATCCCTTGTCTATCAGAAGTTTAGTGTCTTGTCGGAATATGGGCAATCTCAGTTTTATTTTATTTATTTTTTATCAACTGTATATTGGTCTATCAGTTTACTGATGGCTGGTAGCTGATATAGTAATAATATTTGAGATTATGATTTACCCGAATAATTTTGAACAGAGAATTGGAATTGATACAGTTCGTCAATATATTATAGAAAAGTGTTTGTGCTCTCTTGGAGAAGAGAAAGTAACAAATATGAGTTTCTCAACAGACTTTGCCACCCTTGAAAAATGGTTGGAGCAAACAGGAGAGTTTGCGCAGATTATACGAAATAAAGAGGATTTTCCTACAGATAATTTTTTGGATGTCCGTGATTCTTTACGCAAGATAAAGAATGATGTTACCGCTTGGCTCTCAGAAGAAGAAGTTTCAAACTTAATGAATTCATTGCAAGCAATCAATAATATAGTAAACTATTTGCATGCGGCAAAGACAGACAAAGGGAAGTTTAAATACCCTGCTTTAACTATAATGGCAGACAGTATCAAAACTTTTCCTGTAATTATAGATAAGGCAAACTCTATATTAGATAAATCATCACACCAAGTTAAAGATAATGCCTCACGTCAGCTTGCAGATATCCGCAGAAATAAGATGGAAGCAACAAAAGCTGTATCACGTAATATGCAAAATGCTATACGTGATGCCCAGAAAGCTGGTTTATTAGGAAAAGATGCAAGTATCAGTTTGCGTGACGGACATATGGTAATCCCTGTTGATGCCGCTAATAAACGAAAAATCAAAGGACGTGTACATGACGGTTCAGGGAGTGGAAAAACTGTGTTTATTGAGCCCGAGGCCGTTGCAGAAGCAAACAACCGACTTCGAGAATTAGAAGCTGATGAACGTCGTGAGGTTGTGAAAATTCTTATAGAATTTACAGACCTTATCCGTCCGCATTTATCAGACCTTTCCCATTCATATAACTTTATGGGAGATATTGATTTCATTCGTGCAAAAGCATTGTTTGGAGTACGTATAAATGGCATTAAACCGATTTTTGAGAACAAACAGCAAGTAGAATGGGTACAAGCTATACATCCCTTATTGAACATACAGCTATTTCAACAGGGAAAGCAGGCGCATCCTTTAGATATTGTTCTAAACGAAAAAAATAGATTACTAATCGTCTCAGGAGCAAACGCCGGGGGGAAGTCTCTTTGTCTGAAAACAGTTGCACTCCTACAGTATATGTTACAATGTGGATTACTTATTCCTGTACATGAAAATTCACGAACCGGAATATTTGACCATATATTTGTGGATATAGGTGACGGACAAAGCATAGAGAACAGTCTTAGTACATATACTTCACACCTTACAAATATGAAGTATTTTGTGGAGCAATGCAATAATAAGACGCTAATCTTAATCGATGAATTCGGTAGCGGAACAGAGCCACAAATAGGTGGCGCCATTGCCGAAACTTTGCTTGACAGATTTAATCGAAAAGGTAGCTTCGGAGTTATCACTACACATTTTCAAAACTTAAAACATTTCGCCTATGAGACTGATGGTATTATTAATGGCGCAATGCTTTACGATGCTGAACGTATGCAACCCCTTTATAGACTTTCTATTGGTAATCCGGGTAGCTCTTTTGCCGTTGAGGTCGCAACACGGATTGGTTTACCGAAAGATATTATTATCGAATCCTCCGCAAAGTTAGGAGAAGATTTTATTAATATGGATAGTTTTTTACAGTCTATAGCCCGTGATAAGATTTTTTGGGAAGATAGAAGAAAAGAGATTTTAGGGAATAGCAATTCAGAACTTGGGAAAGAGGCAACTTTATCTGCTACAATGAAGACAGGTAAACTGATTAAAGAACAATCCTTGAAAAATACCATCATCGAAAAAGGAGATATTGTTAGATTGAAGGGACAAACCGCCACCGGAAATGTCTTAGAGATACAAGGCAAGCAAGTGATAGTTGCCTTTGGATTACTTAAAAGCACTGTTGCTTTAGACAGATTAGAATTAATAAGTAAAAGAAAATCTTAAAAAAGAAAAGATAATAGCGGCAAGGGGGTATATTCAGTTTTGAAATTTACCCCCTTACTATCATATCTCAAAAGAAACATTTAGCTATTCTCAGATGAGTTTGCGGAGTTCTACGGTATGTTGCAAGATAAAGTAAAAGCTAAGTTTGAACATACTATGGATATTATCAAAACAGAGTATGTACTTAGTACGAAGTTCGTGAAACATTTGGAGCATACGGACTTGTATGAAATGAGGGTTTCTGTTAATACGAATGAATATAGAACGATTCTTTTTGCTGTTGATAATGAGAACATCATTCTTTCAAAGAAGATACTACTCTTGAATGGTTTTACAATTGTTTTACAGTAGGGAATTATAAATATTCTAATCAATTCTTGTCCGGATCCTTAGGGGGATTTGTGGTTTTCCTCTTGAGGTATTCATCTTCTAATGGCTGTTGCATGATTGTCCACCATCCGTTGCATGATCATGCAACGGATGGTGGACAATCATGCAACAGATGGTGGATAATGAATGTCTCAGGAGGAAAGGCGTAATAGGACAAGGGAAGATCCTTTAAAAGTATCGTGATAAGGAAGAATATTTGCCCAGTGTGTTTATGCTTCCCGAATTTATTACTACCTTTGCGCCACTCAATTAAATAATCATAATTGCATGCACGAGAAACTTATTATTCTTGATTTCGGCTCGCAAACAACCCAGCTTATCGGCCGTAGGGTCAGAGAGTTGAATATGTATTGTGAGATCGTTCCTTATAACAAATTCCCGCATGACGCTACCGACGTGAAAGGTGTGATCCTTTCCGGAAGTCCTTATTCCGTATACGACGAGAATGCCTTTAAGGCTGATTTGACCGAGATACGGGGGAAGTATCCCGTCTTAGGTATTTGTTATGGAGCGCAGTTTCTAGCTTATACATCCGGAGGTAATGTGGAACCGGCTAATTCACGTGAGTATGGACGTGCTAATTTGTCGCACATTGATGGTGAGGATGAATTACTGAAAGGGATCCATGTGGGTTCACAGATATGGATGTCTCATGGGGATACGATTACCGTATTGCCGGATAATTTCAAGGTGATCGCCAGCACGGACGACGTGAGGGCTGCCGCTTACCATGTGGAAGGTGAGCAAACGTGGGGCGTTCAGTTTCATCCGGAAGTATTCCATTCGACAGACGGTACGAAGTTGCTGGATAACTTCTTGAATATTTGCGGATGCGCCAAGGATTGGACACCGGCTTCCTTTATCGAATCTACCGTAGCTGAGTTGAAGGAGCAATTGGGAGATGACAAGGTGATCTTGGCTCTTTCCGGCGGTGTGGATTCATCTGTTACGGCCGTATTGCTGAATAAGGCGATCGGTAAGAACTTGACTTGCATTTTCGTGGATCATGGTTTGCTGCGCAAGAATGAGTTCGAGAACGTAATGAGGGATTATGAGCATTTAGGATTGAACGTGATCGGCGTAAACGCAAAAGATAAGTTCTATAAAGAACTAGCGGGCGTTACGGAACCGGAGAAGAAACGTAAGATCATCGGCAAAGGATTTATCGATGTCTTCGATGAGGAGGCGCATAAGCTGAAAGATATCAAGTGGCTGGGGCAAGGTACGATTTATCCGGATGTGATCGAGTCGCTTTCTATCACAGGTACGGTTATCAAGAGCCATCATAATGTGGGCGGACTTCCGGATACGATGAACTTGAAACTCGTCGAGCCGCTTCGTCTTCTTTTCAAGGATGAGGTTCGCCGTGTCGGTATGGAGTTGGGTATGCAACCGCATTTGATCAAGCGCCATCCGTTCCCGGGACCGGGATTGGGTATCCGTATCTTGGGTGATATCACGCCGGAAAAGGTACGTATCCTGCAAGACGCTGACGATATCTATATGTCATTGATGCGTGAGTGGGGACTTTACGATAAGATTTGGCAAGCTGGGGTAATCTTACTTCCGATTCAATCCGTAGGTGTAATGGGCGATGAGCGTACCTATGAGAATACGGTAGCTTTACGTGCGGTAACTTCCACGGACGCTATGACCGCCGATTGGGCGCAGCTTCCGTACGAGTTCCTCGCCAAAGTTTCCAACGAGATTATCAATAAGGTGAAAGGCGTAAATAGAGTCGTGTACGACATCAGCTCGAAGCCGCCTGCAACCATCGAGTGGGAGTGACATTTGTCTTAGGTATAACAAAGTGTAAAATCAATAAAATTTAAAAGTCACATGAAGCAAGATATGATTGTTATCTTGGATTTAGGTAGTCATGAGAATACGGTGTTGGCTCGTGCTATTCGTGCGTTAGGCGTTTATAGTGAGATTTATCCGCATGACATCACGGTTGAGGAATTAAAAGCCTTGCCAAACGTGAAAGGTATCATTATCAATGGTGGCCCAAACAATGTTATCGACGGTGTAGCTATCGACGTGAATCCGGGTATTTACGAGATGGGCACTCCTGTAATGGCCGCAGGTCACGATAAGGCGTTGTGCGAGGTTAAATTGCCGGAGTTTACGGATGATGTCGAGGCGATCAAGGGCGCTGTCAAGTCTTTCGTGTTCGATACTTGCAAGGCTGAGGCAAACTGGAATATGACGAATTTTGTCAATGACCAGATTGAATTGGTAAAGCGTCAGGTAGGGGATAAGAAAGTTCTGCTGGCCTTGTCTGGAGGTGTCGATAGCTCTGTAGTAGCCGCTTTACTTTTGAAAGCGATCGGCGATAAATTGGTTTGCGTGCATGTGAATCATGGTTTGATGCGTAAGGGCGAGTCCGAGGATGTCGTTGAGGTCTTCAAGAACCAGTTGAATGCTAATTTGGTGTATGTAGACGCTACCGATCGTTTCTTGAATAAGCTAGCTGACGTGGAAGATCCGGAGCAAAAGCGTAAGATTATCGGTGGTGAGTTTATCCGTGTATTTGAGGAAGAAGCTCGCAAATTAGATGGAATCGATTTCTTGGCTCAAGGAACGATCTATCCGGATATCGTGGAGAGTGGAACGAAGACGGCTAAGATGGTGAAATCCCATCATAACGTAGGCGGTCTGCCGGAAGATTTGCAATTTGAGTTGGTTGAGCCTTTGCGTCAATTATTCAAGGACGAGGTTCGTGCTTGTGGCGTAGAGTTAGGTTTGCCTTATGACATGGTTTATCGCCAGCCGTTCCCCGGACCGGGTTTGGGCGTACGTTGCTTGGGCGCTATCACTCGTGATAGACTGGAAGCGGTACGTGAGTCGGATGCGATCTTACGGGAGGAGTTCAAGAACGCCGGATTGGATAAAAAGGTATGGCAATACTTTACGGTAGTACCCGACTTTAAGTCGGTTGGCGTACGTGATAACGCCCGTTCTTTCGAATGGCCCGTGATTATCCGTGCCGTCAATACGGTAGATGCCATGACCGCTACGATCGAACCGGTTGATTGGCCTATCTTGATGAAGATTACGGATCGTATCTTGAAAGAGGTGAAGAACGTGAACCGTGTATGCTACGATATGTCTCCGAAACCGAATGCGACAATTGAGTGGGAGTAATTAGGCTTACTTATTAAACAGATATAAAAAGGCCCGGTGATTTATCTGAATCCCGGGCTTTTTATTTATATACGATAGATTCGAAGAACTATTTTAGTTCACGGATCTTGATATTACGGAACCAGATCGGATAGCCATGATCTTGCAGACCGATATAACCTTCTTTAGAAATACCTTCGGTAAAGCCCGGGAAGTTCTTGAATTTACTGTTAGCTACCAAATCATCCCACTCTTTGCTCCATAAAGTATACTCAACAACTTTCTTACCATTTTGGGTATGCGTTACTTTTCCATCTTTTACACGGATTACGATCGTATTCCACTCGCCGGCAGGATTAACTGTTTTCGGATCTGCGGGAAGCATGTCATATAGAGAACCTGCTAGGTGGTTCGCTAATTTGTTGTCGGTTGCGTCCACGTTATCTAGCACCTGTACTTCGGGAGCCGCATAATAAATAGGTTTACCGGGTACCTCGCGTACATAATAGAAGATACCGGAGTTTCCCATCTTGCTCGCTTTCCAGTCTACCGAGAGCTCGAAGTTTTTGAATTTCTTGTTCTGGTAAAGGATATCGCCATTAGCGCCTTGTCCCGGTTTCTTACCTTCGCCGGTAAATACTTTCATGGCATTGTCTTCTATAACCCAGTTCGCGGGCATAGCGGTACCGTTACATTGGCGCCATCCAGAGAAGTCTTTTCCGTTGAATAATAATTCCCAGCCAGCTTTTTTTTCCTTCTTAGTCAATGTATTCGGAGTTTGAGCGAAACAGGGGATAGCCATAGCTATGGCCGAAAGAATCAAGAATGATTTGAACAACTTTTTCATATTACTTAAATTGTTATTAGATTAGATTTGTTAATATCATTACAAATGTAGCAATTTGCTTAATAACCCTTATGAGGATTAACGTATTTTTAATGGAAATAGGATTATTCTATTGATTTAACACATGAATCGTATGGCAAGCCACTAGCGCGGCCGTTTCCGTACGCAGCCGGCTCTCTCCTAAAGAGATCGGCTCGAAGCCATTCTCTTGAGCCAGTTTGATTTCTTCCGGGCTAAAATCACCTTCCGGTCCGATGAGGATTAAGGCATTCTCTCCCGGCTGATACGTATGTTTTAATAGTGGCTTCTCGCCTTCCTCGCAATGGGCGATAAACTTACGCCCGTCAAAGGGAGTGGCGACAAACTTCTTGAAATCTGTCATTCCTTCTAACGCCGGCAAAGTCGCTTTCTGGGATTGCTTCATGGCACTGACCAATATCTTCTCCAATCGAATCGGCTTGATCTCTTTACGCTCCGAGAAACGACAATTCAAACAGGTGATCGCATTGATCCCTATTTCCGTCGCTTTCTCCACGAACCACTCCATCCGGTCCATGTTTTTGGTAGGAGCTATGGCTATATGGAGATTGAAGTTCCAGAGATCGGGTTGTTTCCAACTCTCTAAGAGGGTCACCTCACAATGTTTGGGATGCGCCCGGCTAATAGCCGCTTTATAAAAAGAGCCTTGCCCATCCGTCAATACTATCTCATCGCCTTCACCTAGACGAAGTACCCGTATACAATGTCCTGCTTCTTCTTCCGGTAATTCCGGCTTGATAGCTATATCTGGTGTATAAAAAATCTGCATGACCATCTAATTTTCAATTCTCAATTCTCAATTTTCAATTACCCAAGGATCATACCAATTATAGTAGCCGATAGCACAGAGACCAGGGCTCCGCCGATCATGGCCGGTACGCCGATACGTGAAATTAATCCTCGTTTTTCCGGGGCTAATACGCCCAATCCGCCTAATAAGATGCCGATAGACGATATATTAGCGAATCCGCAAAGGATATAAGTAGACATCAAGATCGATTTCTCATACATGAATAATCCGGCATCTTTCCATTGCTGCAATTGGAAATAGGCGACAAATTCGTTCAATATGGTCTTTTGTCCCAATAAAGAACCAACTAACATGATGTCTTGGCTGGGAACCCCGATCAACCACATGAAAGGAGAGGTGATTACGCCCAGTATAAATTGGAAGGTCAAGCCCTGCGCCTTACCGTCCGTAATCTTTACAATCCAGTCGTTCAGTCCGGTATAACGCCCTATCACACCTTCCGTAATATAATTCGCTAACGCTACAAGGGATATGAATACCAATAACATCGCAGCAATATTCGTCATCAACTTTACGCCGGTAACCGTACCCGATGAGATGGCATCTAGAATATTCGAGTTCTCTTTTTCCTTGCCGGAGATAGCTACATGGTCTGTGGCTTCTTCCGTCTGTGGACAAAGCATTTTCGCTAAAACGATTGAACCCGGTACTGCCATTACGGAAGCCGAGAGCAAGTGAGTGGCGAATAAAACCTTCGCCGCCGGGTCTGTTCCTCCCAACATACCTATGTAAGTACCCATTACGGAACCGGCGATCGTACCCATTCCGGATACCATGACCAAAAATATCTCCGAACGATTCATCGTCGGCAGGTAATTCTTGATCAACACAGGAGATTCTGTCATTCCCATAAAAATATTACCAGCGGCCACTAATCCCTCCGAGCCGGATATATTCATGAATTTACGCAATACCCACGCAAAGGCACCGACTACTTTCTGGATAATCCCCCAATGGTAAAACATGGAAACCAAGGCGGAGAAGAAAATAACAATCGGTAGCGAATGAAGCAAGAAACTGAATCCTGCCGCTTTAGATGCATACGGGCCTAATAAGAAAGTAAGACCGGCATCCGTGAAGTCCATCAACTTAACAAATATCTTGCCACATCCTTCCAATAGGCTTCCGACGAACGGCACATATAAAACCGCCAAGGCGAATACGATCTGCATGAACAAACCTCCACCTACTAATTTCCAATCGATCCGTTTACGGTCATAACTCATCGCATAGGCGATACCTAAAATCGTAATGATCCCAAGCAGACCTCTTAAAAGTGAGACCAGTCCGAATCCTCCTTGTTCTCCAATCATTTGTTTGTGTCCTCCTCTTCTTCTCGACGGCGCAACTCGTCTTTATACATTTTCGCGTATTCGTAATTTTCGTCCGCTATAGCGTCTTCCAATCGCTCGTTTATTTCTTGGATATCCAATAGGCTTAACCATTTCTTTAACTGGGCTTCGTCCTTAATCTCATCCGGTTCTAATTCTAATAAATTGTCATCCTCCTCCGGTTCGTCAGCGGGGATGGACAGGGTGTCTTCCAGTACGACACCGCATTCCTTTACAATCTCCTCGGAAGTAAAGATGTCGCAATTTACGCGAAGCGCTATGGCAATCGCGTCGGAAGTACGAGAGTCCAGCTTTATCGAGCGCTCACCGTCGCTAAACTCTAATTCTGAGTAAAACACACCATCTTCGAATTTGTATATGTAGACTTCCTTAAGAATGACGTTGAAGGCTTGCGCAAAAGTGGCGAATAAGTCGTGTGTTAATGGACGAGGAGGTACGATATGCTCCAAAGCGATCGCTATAGACTGTGCTTCAGCGGTTCCTACGATGATTGGAATTCGCCGTGGACCATTTTCCTCTGCCAAAATTAACGCATAGGCCCCGGATTGAATTTGGCTGTTCGCTAATCCTTGAACCCTTAATTTTATTCTTGTACTCACAGATCTGAAATTTAAAATTGTATACAAAAGCAAAAGTAATATTATTTTCGGGATTATCGCGAATAAATGTGATTAATCACTTTCAGTGTGTTTGGGGTTAAGGGGAAGGATAATGGAAAAACGGCTTCCTTTTCCTATTTCGGACTCTACGGCGATATACCCATCGAAACGTTCGGCTATCACTTTGCAAATGGATAGTCCCAAGCCGGTACCTTTGGCGAATTCATCCAGTTTCGTGAAACGATTGAAAACGGCGTCTTGCTTTTCTTTCGGGATACCAATGCCGGTATCTTCTACGAAAATATGTACATGCCGCCCTTCCTCTCGGTATTCATAACCAATCAATATATATCCCTTTTGCGTGAATTTGATAGCGTTGCTAAGAAAGTTGGTAATCACTTGTGTCAACCGAAGCTTATCCGTGGGAATGGATATGCTTTTTTCCGGTATTTGCATACGAAGTTCTACGTTCTCCGGCATTAAAACTTGGAAAGTCTGGTAAATCGTGCTTATTAATTCATTTAGAGAATATTGCTGGAAAGAGAATGACATACGGCCCGATTCGATACGGGAAAGATCTAAGATATCATTGATAAGGTTCAATAACAGATCGCTGTTCGTATTGATTAACTCGGTAAAGTTTTCCCGTTCTGCCTTACTGAGCTCGATGTCTGTGTTCATAAGATTCGAGAATCCGACAATAGCGTTCAATGGAGTCCGTATCTCATGGCTCATATTCGCTAAAAATGCCGATTTCATTTGGTCGGACTCTTTAGCCTTCTCTAAGGCTACTTCCAGTTCCTTGTTCTGTTTTACCAAATTGGCTTGTGCTAATTTCTTATATTTCTGTTCTCTGGAATATAGCTTCCATAATCCCGTGGCAACGATATTGATAAAGATGAACGCTACGCAAATGAAAGCGATTAGCTGTTTCTTGTATAGCTCATAAAAAGGGATATTGACTAAACGGGCATAAGAAGGGATCTTCTCGATAGGTATTCCCCATGCTTTTATGGTATGCCATACGAGAATATATTCTTTACTGCTTTCTTTGATCGGAATTTCTGCGACAGGGGTCCCTTTCAGCACTAACGAAGCCATTTCCGCCTGTTCTCGTGCTTGTATTTCTACGGATGTGAAATAACCTCCGATGTATCGATTCCGTCTTTTAGCCGGATGATATTGAATCGGTTCGTAATGAGCGGAGAAGCTGGGATAATTGACTAATTGATAAAAAGCTTCGGAGGTATGATCGTATTTTATATCTAGATAAGTGCTTTGATCCAGAGTGCCGGACAAATTAAAGAGCAAAGAAGATCCCGGTAAAACTCGGTATGGAAGGGTATTTATTTTTGCTATACAGTTTTTTCCCGGTAGCGACCGCATCTGAGTGCCATTTTGGGT
>OHHS01000597.1_pt1 | contig 17354 bp, 20 predicted proteins | sample 1568161 | NCBI WGS metagenome assembly OHHS01 (sample SAMEA3879519, study PRJEB24766) | human gut metagenome | biome: human-associated habitat; feature: feces | place: USA | collected 1985/1987
AGAGCGGGAGACGGAATCGACCAGCTTGTTAAAGTCAATGCGGCCAGACAGAACGCGATTTAGTTCCTCATAAATCTTAACAGCGTGCAGCTGAGTGGTAACGGTAATGTCCGTGCCACCTTCAATGCGCTGACGGCGAACACCCTGAGTCCCCTCAGCAATATCAGCAACTGCCAGCAGAGAATCGCGCTCGATATGGAACACGGGGGTATCGCCCAGTGCCATATTGCGGTCCTCGACCATATTCATGAAGAACTCGTCGCCACGCAGACCCTCTTCGGAAATAGCGTTGACCAGCTCCTCAACAATAGTAAACACCTTCTCGCAACGACCAGCACGCACATCCTTAATATCAAAAGAAGTTTTGCCGCCGTTTGCCTCGACCAGTGCAGCGCGCAGAGTCTCCTGAGCATCACTCACGGAATAATTGCCAGCGACGTGACCTTTGTAACCATCGATGGCCAGTTTGACCAGATTAGCGTCAACCATGACTTGTACCTCCTATATAAAAATAGCCGCCTGCTTGTTTAGCAGACGGTGATTGTAAGTATCGAATCAGACAGATTTTAGACCAGGGTAATGTAGTAGTACTTGTAACGGCCCTCACCGTAACCACTAGACTCAATGCTGGTGACTTTGCCGAAAGTCTTATCATCGGCCGCCTCCTGCACAGTAATCTTGGTGGACTCAGCGGTAAAGCCAACGAACTTACCCTTTTCGGGCTTCTTATCGAAAGCCTCGACCGTAGCAGAGAAACCGCCATGAGTGGGCAGAGCATAGACTCGCACGGGCTTGCCGGCCTCATTCTCCCACTCAGTCAGATAGTGAGTGCGGCTCTGGTCGTAGAACATCTCAACGCCAGCAGTCAGACGCAGATCCTTGCGGGTAGACTCAGCCTTTGGAGCGACAGCCTTATAAGTCTCACGACCCAGCTGCTCATCCAGAACCACCAACTGAGCATTGTCAATAGCGGCAGGATTGCTATCCTTGTAGAAAATGACGCTATTCAGCTGAGAGCCATCGGTGGTCCCAGACAGAAGGTCAGTGCGCACAACAGCGTGTTTAGCCATAATTAATTACCTCCTAATGATATAAGTTACTTATTTGCACGATAACGTTCGATCAGCCCGTCATAGGCACGGGTTTCAGCGGTCTGTGTGCCATCGACTCCAAACCGCACGTTGCTATTGGTGTCGTTGTTGGGGATATAAGAAAACTCAGCGCTCTTTTTGCGACCGATCAAAGCATAACACTTGGTCTCAAGCTCAGAGTAGCAAAGCTCTTTATCATTTTTCAAAACGGTATAAGCGGGATCATCGCCTAGCTGCTTATCCATCAGCGTGAACAGAGCAGCACGCTGCTCCTTCTCCTTGGCTTCCTTAGCCTCGGCTTCAGCTTGAACATAGGACTCATATTTGGGTTTGATTTCATTCAGAGAAGAAGAAGCCTCGTTATAAGACTTCGTCAGTTTTGCCAGGGCATCTGCCATTTCAGTAAACATGGCAGAAGTGCCAGGCAACACTTCACCGTTGTCCCACTCCTCATAAGTCACCTTCATGCGCTTAGCGCTTTCGTATTCCAAAACAACATTGTCACCATTCATAGTAAAGGGGATACCCATCAGCTGACGAGTAGCGTAATCTCTTACAATTACAATGTTATCCTGAACATCTTCAAACCAATAACGAAGAACCGTTACGGTCTCATCCCAAATAGCCGGAACCTTAAATTCCTCAAGGGCAGCCAGGATTCCATCCCGAATCTGTATTGCACTCAAAGAATACTGTTGTTCAGCTTCCTGGGGTTGATTTTCATTAGAATCAGCAGGGGATGCTTCCTCGAAAGTAGCGTCAACGGCAGGACTAGTAGCAGATTCATCGGATGCTGGGGCTTCAGTTTCCGCAGTGAACTCCTGAGCAACGGTCTCAACGTTCTCAACAGGCGGAGTTTCCGGCATGCTCTGCTCCTGCACGGTATTCATTTCTGTATTTTCCATTAAACTTTTGTCTCCTTTCTCATTGATAGTTTTGTCCAGCTCTAAACGAGCAGCCTGATATTCGTAAAGGCGATCTCGAACCTGAGCGGCGATATCTTCAACCGAGAAATTAGCGGTAATGCAACTACCAGTCATGGCTGGCTGAATCTTTGGATTTGTGGTTGAAAGGATGCAGCACCCATCAAATTTAAATGCAGTAACAGGAGTGTATCCTTTTTCATCCGCTTTTCCTAGAATCATATCGGTTAGTTCAACACTATGAGCCTTCGTGACATCACGGACGAAAATATCAACAGGATCCGAAAACTTAGTCCAAATCAAGCCATCGACCTGTAAGTATTCACGCTCGGTACCATTACCATCGTCTTTTACAATCCAGCGCGGATTGCAAGATTCGGGAATTACACCATACGCTTGCCCCGAATAAACATATTTAACGGTATCATCAGTAATCCACAATTCATGTTCATGGCCACGAAAATCTTTAATGTCATCGTCGTCCTCGTTCACCACATAACCCAAAATTGGAGTGTTGCAAATTGTGGGGGCGGCTTTGTCGATTGCGATCTTCTCAAAACTTGTCTTATTAAGGTTCTTTCCGGTATGCATGACATCAATAGTCACTTCAATAAAACGATAGTCCTTTGACGCATATTCTGCTTTTTTAGAAAAGGAGACAGGCAAATTCAAATTCATTGATGCTCACCTCCCTTCATTAAAAAAGCCCTGACGAATTGAAACTTCCAATTCGGCTAGAGCAGCATCGAATATTGAATCATGAACAAAAACATAGTCATTGGGGGGATCTTTCCTTAAAAAAGAAGCGCCTTTGTCAATTAAAAACTTAGACATCCCGGCGGCGTGGGAGCCTTTAACCACAATTTCAAATACATTCTCACTCATATAGTTACGCCTCCTGTCTATCGGCAGTAACCTCTCCAGCATCGCTCAGCGGTTTTCCTTCACTGGCGTTTGATGGACGACCAGCTTCAGCAGGCTGTGTATTAGAGCTAGAGAAGGGGACTTCGCTCTTAGGAAGGTTGAGAATTGTATTCTCTAAGTATTGTAGGTTTTCGGCATCCGTTCCATTGAATCCCATAGTCGCAATGGCTGCCGATCTCATGGGCAAACCATATTGGCCACCCTTGAGGTACTGAGCATACATGTCGGTGCGATTGTACTGGGTAACAGGTAGGAACTTCACGCGGAACTTATAAGCGGTCGAAACACTTTTAAGCGTTCGGTTAATCCAGCGCTCAACCTGTCTCAGCAAATCAAAAACAATCGCCTGGTCATTTACTGTACACAGATTAAGGGTTGAAGCGGAAGGGTCATCACCGCCACCAAACAAAATTCGGTTAACGCCAGCTTGCGCCCACATGGTCGATTCGGCCTTAGACACCTCATTTGCATCACTCATAACACCATTACGCTCAAAATTCCAGCTGCTAATCTTCATTGGCGTTAAAATTGCACCAATGTTAGGCGGCAAAACGTTAGTCATCATATCATAGAATTCTTTAGCAGAATCATAATCAATCAGCAACGAACCGTCCTTGTCATCTACAGGAATCTCCATTGCTAAAGCCTTGTAATTGTTGGCTTCGCTGGCATTTTTGCTGATGGCACGATAATCTTCAATATCTGCAAGCGCACTAAACAGGCTTACAAAAGGGGGGATCGGAATGATGTCTTGGTCATTAACCTTTAGGCAAATGGATTTGGCGCTATCAAGTTCCTGCCACTTATAGTTTTGGCTATCCTTTTTGTACTGATTGTACATGGTCTCGAATTCCGGTGGATAGTTTGCAAGCTTTGCCGGGTTCGAATCGAAGTACGAAAAGTTAAAAGCAAAGTTGTAGCAGCCATCTTCCTTGCTAGAAATCTTGCAGTAGTCAGGGTCTAAGTATTGCAGCGAAAAGCTGTCGCCGCTTTCCCATTTGTATCCGTAATAAACATCATCGCGGAACGCAATCTTAAATGCCTGAGAGAATTCATGCGGGATATTCATCCGATCCAACGTGTCAATAGTCGCACGATAGCCTTTTTTGAATTTATTCGCATTGATGCTCTTAGCGCGGTCCAATCCATACGGCACGACAACGTAAGAAAATGTTGACATGTCTGCAAAATACTGAATCAGTCTACGATAATAGTTCGAAATATTATAAAGGTAACGGCTCATATCGCGGAGCTGTTTTTCGTTTGACGCTGGATTACTCAAGAACGACACAATCTGCTCTTTTGTGTATTTATAGAAAGTCGGATTGCTGTCAGAATTAGAATTCAGATTTCTTAATTGAATTCGCGACAGGTTGGCATAGGCGCTTTTAAGTAAATCATCATACAAAATAGACGATTGAGCGCCCGTGTTTGAATTGGTCACAAGGATTTTTTTCTGAGGGGAACTCATTTACCACCCTCCTTTCTGTAAAACTGGCATTTTAAAATCAAAAGTAAACGCTTTTGCACTCGACTTCTTCTTTCCAACATCGCGCTCTACTTGCTGTGCGATAAAATAGTTGTAGGATAGGGAAGAATAGCGGTCTTTGCGGCAACCGGACTTCTCCTTCACTTTGATACCATTGTTCACTGACTCATAGCCTAAGTTGACCAGCTCATTAACGGCCAATCCCGTGTTTATGTAGGGGAGTTGAAGCGCAGCCTTCTCACTTGGAGACATTTTGTCATAACCTTTATAGAAACGACGAAGCTGGTCTTCGCAGGTATACTCGCTTTGAAGCAAATGGATTCGGCCTTGTTGGAACCCAGAACGCAAAGCTAGAGCCACATCACTGTTAAATTGAGGACTACCCATGATTGCCCAAATAACTTTGCGGGCGGTTTTATCAGAACAGCGTGCAGCGATGTCTGGATTGTTGCAACAAGAGATTGCTGGATACGTTTCTCCTGTTTCAGGATCATAGAGATCGCTCATCAGTAGGTCAACAATAGGGAGACCAACGCCGCGACAGTCGATTCCAATATAATCGCAGTCAAAGTAATCGAAGTATTTCCTGAATTTTAATGCCTGGTCTTGAGCGGATACACCCTCCAGGTTTTCAGAGTAAACAAAGTTGCTTGTATACCGCCCCGATTTGTTTGGAATGAGGCAGTTCAGGAATATAGAAGTTGCGTCGTTGTCGTTTTTCCGACTACTCATAAGTGCTATATCGGCAGTTAAAATGCGGATTTCATCTTTTTTCTTTTTGGGCGGGTCGTATTGGGCCTGCCCCAGCACAATGTTCGGCGCATAAAATGCCTTCTCAATAACACGAGTTTTGTTGATGTCGTCAAACTGGAAAAGCCCGCCTTCAGTCGTGCCAAGCCAGCAGCACTCATTCTCCATGGAAAAGCTCAAATCAGAGAAGCTCGACTCGGACATTTCATCTTCGACGGCTTCCTTTAATAGCAATCCGCTCATGATGGAAGTTTGATAGGGGAATGACACACAAAAGTATTTTTTGTTTTGGTCCATCATGTTCACAAAGAAGTCTTTACATTTTTCATAGCTCCAATGGTTTTGGAACCAGGCAGAGCTTAAATAGAACTCTTTGTTTCGTTCAGCCAGGTGACTATACTCTGGCTTGTTGAGATAACCAGGATGTCTGACGATATTCAGGAACTTCTTCAAAATCAGGTCGATGACATCCTTGGGTAACAGACGGTATTCGTCACATACCAGTAGAGTGCATCGACTTCCGCGACTACTATCCGTAGCAGTCACTACCTTGATATAACTGCCGTTTTTAAATATTATCTCGGCTCGCTGGTTATTGATATTCACTTCTTTTATCTCGGCGCGTAGCAAGGGGCTATTGGGGTACAGCTCTTTCATTATTTTTTCATCCAGAATATTTATTGACTGGCTTCGCACCTTACACGCAATGCACACTTTGGACTCTGGCCATAGTATGCAAGTGATTACGCAAAATACAGCTGTTAGAAACGACTTGCCCAAGCCGCGGGCGGCAATCCAGCAAAAACCCGTACTACGGACCATTAAGAATAAAAGGATTTGCTGAAACAGCTTTAAATTCAAATTAAGATAATCTTTCGCAAATCGCTGAGGATTGGCACGATAGAATGAAGCCCTGACAGCGACCGTGTTCATAATTCGCTCTGACTTGGTGTTGGCGATTTCTTTATCTGTGGGCTTGTAGCTCATGGTGAACCACCCCCGTCTCCAACGCCAAAGATTGCCTCACGCAAATTTGTATCAGCGGAGTCGTCTTGTGTGGATTCGGGCTTGTGTGCTGTGTATTTTTCCATTTCTTCGTCAAATTCATCTTGATATGGATTTTTAAGGTGGAACATTTTCAATAATGTCCCTAGCACCCACACTCTAAAATACTTGCCGATACCGTCCACGTCCTGCCATTCAGGAGCCGGCTCAGGGATAGGCTCTTCTTCCTCCCATTTCTGAATCAGGGTTCCAAAGGTATTAGATTCCGATAAAGAATTGTCGTTCGTCTGATTGGGTTTAACATTGGCCGAACCCATCAAATTTTGAAGATTGTCATTTGCATCTTTGATTTTCTTAGGATCCCCGGTAACGTCGGCCTTATCACAGTTTAGTTCGGCTTTGGCGATTCGCTTGAAAAGAATCTCTTGAGTGGCGGTTTTACATTCTAGTCGAGTAATTAGATTCTTGTAATGCTCCTCCAGATACAGGTATTCGCTTTCGTCAAATCCAGGACCCCAAAACTTAATCATCTTTGCAGTGACTTTTGTTTTGCTTGTATCGCCAGCAGCAAGAGCAGCCTTCTTCTCTTCGTCCAACGTATCATCATAAGATTTGTTGCTGTACTGGCGCATGTTTGCACGTCCCATATAAGTGTTAATCTTTGGACCGTCAGCTGAATGGTTTGCAATTTCAATCAAATCTTCTGAATAAAACACATCAAACAACATGGTGAGTCGTTTGATAGCTTCATCTTCGTTGCCGTATTTTTGGGTATAATAGTTGAACATATCCTCTTTACAATCGTTGCACCAGGGGATAAAACCATCATTTCCTAAAAACCATTGGCTTTGTGTTTTTGAAAAGTTCCGAACACGCACATCGAAGATTTTTCCACATCTCATGCAGCGGCATCCGCTCCACGATGGGGGAACTTTTAGTTTTGGCTGCCGTTTAGGTGCGGTCGTTCTGGGCATTGACGGCCACCTCCTCGGCAGGGGAATCAAATCGATACTTGATTTCATTCCACAACTTCAAAACGCTCATAAGCTTTTGCGTCTTTTCAAATCTAGTATAGATTGCCCCAGTCACAGGATGGGTTCCAATCTTGTCATAAAAGATTCCCATGGACCTAATAAACAACGCACATCTGCGTGAATAGCAGTAGAAATACGCATGGGGATCTTGAGTATTGTCATCCATATATAGCTAATCCTCCTTCTTTAAAAAATTGTTGGGTGCGGGTATTGGAATCGAACCAATCTAACGCGCAGCCTATGAAACTGGCTTGCGCTCCAGCGCAACTACCCGCAATATAAAAGCGCCCCACCGTTTGGTGAAGCGCTATATGTTAAATCACAATATTAGGTGACTTTTCTAGTTTAACATCATACAGACATGAAAGACCATCATCATCTATGATTGCAACCACTTGCTGAGGAACGTCTACTTTTCGTAAGCCCACCGCATATGTATCAGACCCACATACACAACCACTTTCGATAACCTTTGTCCCGTTGGCCGTTGTTAGTCCGTTTGTATGTCGATGTCCCAGGAAAATCATGTCGATAGGGCGCTTGATAATCATGGTAAAGCGTTCAGCAACAGAAGAGGGGGAGTCTTTGTCACCATGAGCATACATGATAAAACTTTTTCTTGCCTTAAAACCGCCAACGGAGGGGTCAAGTTGATTATCATGAATAGTAATCGAGTCGATCTTCTGGAGGCGAGCCTTTAGATAAAAGGGGATAATGGCCTCAAGATTGTCCTCTGGCGTGTTTTCATCCTTGTTGGGGAATAGTCGTGAATGATTTCCACATACTGAATACACATTAATATCTGCGCATATTCTGTTTAGCTCTGCCAGAAAATTGCTTAACAGCTCGGAAATAAGCATCACTTGCTCAATACTCGACTCATTGTTTGCAACACGAGAATTGATGTGGATATGCCCACTGATTAAATCACCAAGGAGCAGCACATGAATAGTCTTGACCTCGTGTCGGCTAACAATATTCGTAATCTGCGCTAGGTAATTTTCCAATCGAGAAGATAAAATATCTTGATTGAACTTATTCCATGCAGTATCAATTCCGATGCCAGCATGGAGATCCGATAGACAGACAATGGCATCATGTTCGCCTTTATCGTATTGAACAACATTTAAAAACTGGTCTGGCGTATACGACTGAACTGCTTTCTCAATAATCTCCTTGATTGATTCAGCACGAGCCACCTCACGGTAGACCTTGTTCATGGCGGCGCGCTCATCGCGAGCCTTAACTCGTTCAAGCCGAATCTGTCTCAGTTCTTCCTTGACCGTATCATCTGAACGAGTCTGCTGTGCATAATCATATCCGGCCTTCCAAGCCTTAAATGTTTTTCGATATTTACACTCTCCATAGTTGGAGCCAAATGCTTGATTCAAATATTCAGCTGCTTTGGCCCAAGTAAGATTTCCCGATACACAGGCATCTCCAATTCGGAGAATGTATTCTTCTTGAGTTTCGTTGTCGCGCTTGTTTAAATCACTCATTTAGTGCCCTCACATCATAGTTCTTTCGGTAATACCGATTCAGTTCAGCGAGAGACTCAACGGCCTCCGCATTATCCGGCAGCAAAGTCAAAACCGACTTAACTTCTTCTGCATACCACTTATGTGTGGTGCGCGTGATATGTACACCAGGAATCATCTTGCGGAGATAGAGGGCTTCATTTCTAGTAACTCGAATCATATGTTAAATGCTCCTTATATTATTATTTGAGATAAGTTCATATCTCACTCATTATAGTCACTCTAGTTATTTCGGTCCATCAACTTATCTTCGTTGATTTTTCCTGTGTATGCGTAGCTGCTCCTTTTTCAAAGCACAATCTTTGCAATACAAGCTGGCATTAGGTTTGTCGGCATAATACTCATCACCACAAATCATGCAATAACATTGATTGGGGGAAAAGAATTTGCTGACAAGGTTACTCAGATTAAGGCGATTGTTTTCAAGCGTTACATTAAAAACATACTCGATTGCATCATTGTTATCCAAGTCAAACCACGGATACTGATAAATACAACCCGTTTCGTTCGTAGGGATGCGAACCAATAGGTGATACACCTCAGATAGTTCCTTGAGTCCTGCAATAGTGTTATAACCACCATCCCACGTCAGGGCTTTGCAGTACACAATATTCGTTTCCTCATCAAAGCATCCAGCGAAACGTCTGAGCTTAAACATGGTGTCAAGGGCTACATTTGCATCTTCAAACAAACGTGAGAAGAAAATCACGCCAAACAAAATACGCAACTGATGATAGGTAATATGAAATACCTTCTGAGCCATTTTCATGTATTCAAAATCGTGCTTGTATAACACAATCTGTTTCTTCTCCATAAGTGGGATGATATTTTTTCGTCCACGTGAAAACGTCTGGATCAAATAGCTTCTATCGTAAGTAACAGACTGAGGATTCTTCATGTGCTCGAAATAATATGTAGCGCAATCGGTAGGGGAGAGAGAAGTCCGTCTCAGAAGATTTTTCAACATCAGGTTGGACTCCTTGTAATACTCCCAATTATTTAAGAGCAACGATTCATTACAATAAAATGTGGTGTATGCCATTTAATTCTCCTCATTATCGTTTGCTTCACCAACAACCTGGCGAATATATGAACATTAAATTGCCGCACTTGTAACAATATAGGGCAGTAATATCAGGAACCGGAACAAGCTTTCCCTGATACTCAAAAAACTTGGTAATGTTGGACTTTAACTCCATCTTGCTGCCACACTTAGAGCAGCGAACCTTTCTTTTTCTGAATTTCATTTCTTTATCCTCGCCTCATATAATTGTGGTTCTGCCAAACTGTATTTTTGACCCAGATAGTCATATTCTCCATCTGGGTCATGAACGGGTAATCTTACTGGAATGGGCTTTATGTTTTCAACAACGCCCGCGCCGGCCATATGCCATAAGAACTTTTTGAACTTGCCGGGATATTTGTCGTAACATAAGACCACCAAAATATTAGCAAGCTCCCGTACATTGGGACATACAGCGCGGCATCTATTGCGATACACGTTGTAAACAGACTGCCAATTTGTTTCATACGTTTTTGCTTCTTCTCTGCTTATAACTCCCTTCAGTTCTTTACGATAAAGATTCCAGTTTCTACATTTTTTCTCGAACTCAAGTTGCTCTTTGCGATAAACATTAAAATCCAAGAAAGTTTTTTCAATTTCGTCAAACGTTTCCTGGTCATAGCCAATTTCCTCGTCGAGCATAATGTGCCAATCAAAAGCAGTGGGATTTCTCCGCCAGCGAACGCTGCGCTCCCATCGTTCCAGACTCATACAAAGCAGATTCATATTGCTATGCGCTTTACTGAGATTTTTTAGTCTGGCATAATAGGGGCCGTTATACTTAAAGAAATAGGGCATACTATACGGACCTTTGGCAAGACGAGCAACGTTTCGAGGAATAGGGTACAACACGCCGGTCTTAGCAAAATCACGAAATTGTGGACTATATCTTCATCTCGCTTTAGGCGAGAGCTTGGTACTTCCATGCTGGAATTTCGCCAGTCATGTACTCCACTTAGGGATAGTCTCTTAACCTTCCTTGAATTCAATCAAGGCTCGGCACAGGATTGGAGCATAAGACATCCGTAATTGATCGTTTCATCACCCTTATGCTAGGTTCCCTGTTAGCACATCAGCTGGCCGCCATTTCCTGCGGCTCCTTAACGTCCGATGTACACCCTGCTTGTGCAGGTCCACCAAGTTTTTTACTATACGTCACCGTATAGGGCGACCAATCTTGCAAAAAATCGCCTTCCCGTTTATAACGCTTAGCAAGTCAATGTAAGAATTGAACATCTTTCGCATAGCTTCATCTTTAGTGTCTTTGTTATGGAAGGAAGAAGCCATATTGCTGATTTCTCCAATCATACTTTTAAGGCCACGCAAAGTACAAGCTAATTTATTTTCGGGAGTATCTGTTTCGGATTTAGAAGTAATCTTATCTTCAACGTCGATTACGATGTGGGTCTCTTCAGGAATACCATTTAAAATAATCGGTTCATCAATTAAATCTACCAAGTCGCCGTCAAAATCCGCACCATTCAATCTTTGTGCCGTAATAGATTTTGTCGATGAAATTAAAATGCAATTCGTTAAATGGCTACAATACTTACGTGTAAGCTCATTATCAATTCCTGTGAGTTTCACGTGTTCACCAATGGATATATGGGGGTTTCTTTCAACTGAACGTGGGCCAAGAATCACGCCATTCCTATCGAAACTATAAAACTCGTCAGCCTCCAAACAGCCTTTGATAGGTAACCCGGCAACCGCTTCCATTAAGGCAATCAAGTCGGGAACAAGAAACTTAAAGGTGGACTTCAAGAATAGTTTCCCGCACTTGAAACCATTTCGATACTTATCGAGTAATCTATGTAAGTAATCCTTTACGCCGGCTTCCTGTATCATGGCAGGATTCCGCATAATGGCTGCAACGTAATGGCTCAGTGGCTCGTTGTTATCAGCTAATGCTCCCAAGAAAACATATGTATAAATAGGATCGCCATTAACGATATGTTCGTACCAGTCAACAGACCTGTCAGCCAGGTGCTTAAAGTCATCAAAAGAGACATCACTCAAATCCTGAATCAACTGATAATTGCCTAACGTGACCAAGTTTTCTTTGTCGAGTTGATAGTTCTATTTTGCAATCCCTAAAGCATGATTGTTTTTCAAGAGAAGGGCTTTATATGTATTCCAATCGTCAATCGTCCCACTTTTTTTAAAATACCCTAGCCCTTTATACATACTCTCGCAAGCGATGAACATGGGTTCAGCATCTCGTGTTACGGAGTGCTTCTGCCCCCATATGTCACAAATCTCGGTAACTCCACGTTCCTCATAGAAACTCACATAGTCGATTTCATTGAACACTCCTTTGAAGTATGGCATACGAAACACCATGCTATTGATGCGTTCCTCTGTGCCGATACGATGTTCGATCTCTCGCATCAGGGCGGGATGGGCGATACCGCATCCATCAAATGCATTTACCTCAATGTCCATGACCTTTTGGGCAATATCTTTTTGTACCCATTTGCGTGGCTGCCCCGTCTTTTTATCAATGAAATCCAACTCTTTATCAATAACATAGTTTATCTTTTGGTTGGGGACTATGGCAAAAGTATCGGGAACGACAATGATTTTAGGAAACCATTCAGATAGAGGGATGCAATGGCAGGATGATAGCATCAGACCGCGATAAGAATAAAACTTGCTTAATACAACTGGTCTTTTGCTAAAGTCCAATCCCATACTGACGCGCCGGTCTAGTTCAGGCCAAATGTGGGATTCTACCATCGAGAAAATAAACTGACGGACCATAGAGGCGCTTCGGTCTCCAAACTTAAAGCTATACTTTCCGATTTTAGCTCCCTTTTTAATCAAGTGCTCAACAGCGTCTGGTTTGCTTTGCGCTCCAGCTGCGTCGATATAAATCAAAAAGGGGTTATAGTCGTCAGTATTATTTGAAATCAACCGAATTTGTCGCAACAGCATCGTGTCGGATTGCAAAACTTGATACTGGGGATCTTCCGCCACCTCAGCTGGAATATTAAAATTATGTCGAATAAATAAATTCAAAGGGAACTTACGAACGATATAACTTTTAGGCGAAAACATTTATTTATCTCCCTTATTTCTTTTTAAAATGGCGGTCGTCATTCTCATCATCGTCGTCATGGAATTCGCAATCCCACGAAAAGTCCTCATTAGAATAGGAAACTACTTCCCAAGCGGCTATCATGTTGTACACAACGCCAACCAAGAGTGGAGTTACAACTAGGGCGGTGAACAGGACACGCCCCAAAATCAAATAGGTAGCGACAAAGATCACTAAAATCTCAGCCAGCTTAAAAATGATATTAAAGATATCACTCGTATTTGCGATTCCGGAAATCAATACAGTCAATGGAATACACTCAACTTTGACCTCATTCATTTCTGGCTCATTATCGTTGTGATTATTTTCAGGGTTTTGATTCACAAAGCATCACCTCCATTCATTTAATCTTCATCTGAGTCCCACTCGTTTGCGAACTTTTTTCGATTATCCCGCGCGGCAGATTTCTTATCGTTCATGGTTTGAGCCTTTTCGATTTGATGTAAAAAAATGTTTTCAGCTTGTTTCTGCCTGCGAGCCGCCCGCATATATGTACTTTTTGACACCTTGCCATCTCGCTGCCGACGATCACTCATAAATATACTCTCCCTCATCGTTTTTATAGCCCCACTCACAATCGTTCCACAGGTTGTATGACAATAGCTTCACCCATCGTGAGGTAATAGGATAATCGCCTTCTACCCACAAAATCTCTCTGAGGTCAGAATTCTGCCCATGTTCTCGCCATTCGGCAACGGCCATCAAGTCGGAAATCAAATCGTCAATGGAGTAGGGGATATAGTCCAGTAGGTTATCAATGATGGATAGTAGCTTTTTTGAATCTTCTGGTTGTAGATTTTTATATTCTGGCATTATAAGCCTCCTTATGCAATATTGAGAAATTTGTTGAGAAAGTATTGTTGTCCTTTAGGAGTCAAACGAGAGGTGTATGTGATGCGAGCGCCGCCTGAATTTAAAACCGCTCGTTCCTGCACAGTAAACAGTTTTAGGTCCATGGCTTTCTGAGTCGGCGTGTTGTGGCGGGGACTATATGGACTGTTAATCAGATAGCCGTTTTCTCTGAAATATGTAAACAGTCGATTCTGGCCAATCTTTACTCCGTTCTGACTTAGGATGTTCGCAAAGTTTTTAATCGGGATAGAATCTTCAGATGCACTAATAGCATCACACACATCAGCCTTTGGCTTCATCAGCTGATTTTCCTTGGTTAGAGATTCGATGCGAGCTTCACGGTCAGCAAGAGTTTTCTGTGCGACCAGCAGGGCCTTAGCCATGAGTTCAGCGGGAGAGAGTTCTTCTTGACCAGCAATGTACCCGCCATTCTTACGAATCGACGGAAGGACCTCAGATGTGACCCAGTGTTTAAACCGCTTAGCACCCTCCAATTTGCTGGACAAAACCATGCTGTACATCCCGCTTTCGTTAATGATTGTCATCAACTGTTTGCCACCAGGGGTGACATTTTCCGTCACCCCTTTATCTTCAGCATCAACATAGTCGCGAACGGCTCTTTGAGGGTTTGTGTGCCCAAGTGCTACGGCCACATCTTTGCCCACGAACCACGGCTCGCCATTCATATCAACAGTACGGATTTCGCCAAACTCAGGATTGCTAAAAATTTGGATGTTACTCATAACAAATCCTCCTAATATATCTTATGTATTAAAGCCGCACTCTCTGTCAGCCCGCATTTTCCCGATCCATCACAGCCATGATGCCATGCTTTGTAAGAAGCTCATGAATCATAAGCCGACCCTTTTGCGTCCACTGGGTATGTAGCTTTGTGCCCGGTGTTCCGTCATATCGGACAAAGCTGACTGTCTTTGACTTGGTGTAACCCTTCTCCATGTGCTCTCGATACAGAATCCATTGGCCATTCACATTATGTTGGATGCCTTCTTCGCGAAGAATCTGGTTTAGTTTGCGAGCACTAATATCGTAATCCGCTGCAATCTGTGTGACGGTTAAGGTTTCGTTGCTTGAAAGAATAGTATCCACATACTGTTTGATAGGTTGATATTCTGCAATTAGTTGTCGCTGCTGTTCATTTTCTTCTTCCAATGCCCTGCGCTTATCCCGCTCTTCCTTTAGGGCAGTCAATAGCTGAATACCAAACTCAGGCGAATCAATCATCTTGTCAATAGTCACGGAAGTCATATAAGCGCCGTGCTTGCGGATGGAAGGAAGAACCACGGACGTGACCCACCTGCGGAAGGGCTTGGCTTCTGGTTTGTCGCTGCGCAGGATGACGTTGTACAGGCCGGATTCGTTGACGCAAACCATTTCGATGGTTTTTTCGGGGTTCTGGGGGTGGGGGAGGTCAAACCTACCCACCTCATCAGGATCAAGTCGTTCCTGAACGTCCCTCTGGTTGCTGATGTTCAGCGTGTTGCACACATCCTTCAGGACGAACCACGGCGCGCCATCTTTTTTTACGGTCCTCACATTTTTGCCATTGTAATTGAAAATTTGAATATCGGTCGTCATAATCAATCTCCTAAAATAGGTTTATGTCCTATGACAGTTATGCTCCTGTCGCTGCAATCCTATCGGCAGCAATTTTAAAATAGTTCTCGTCCAACTCCATCCCGATAAACTTGCGCCCCGTGTTCTTACAAGCAACCCCGGCGGTACCGCTGCCCATTGCGAAGTCCAACACAGTGTCTCCCGCGTTGGTATATGTAGTAATCAAATACTCAAAGAGGGGAGTAGGCTTTTGAGTCGGGTGAAGCTTTCCCGTTTGCACGGCATTGGACTCAACTATAATCGAAGTGGGGTAGTAGACATTATTATGACTTGTGATGTTTTCAAAGTGCCCATAGCAGCTATCGCCATTTCCCTTAGACTTGTTGTAGCTGCCCTTATTACGCGGTCTGCCTCGCATCTCCATATGTGGATTGTAGGTGGGCGGCTTTTTGTAAAACACGCAAATAATCTCATGGCGGCGCAACGGCATTTTCTTGGCGTTAAGGAATCCTGTCGTTGAACACTTGTCCCAAATCAAGTCGTATCGGAACATTGTAGGATTGCTCATGATTAACTTGCTTGTAAATGGATTTGCGCTAAATAGGACGATGGCTGCCGTGGGTTTTGTGATGCGGATAAGCTGCTCCCACATCAGGTCAAGAGGAATCACAGCGTCCCACTTATTTCGTGTTGTGCCATAAGGCGGGTCACACAGGACCATATCAATAGATGAGTCAGGGATCTGCTGCATGAGTTCCAGGCAGTCGCCATTGAGTAGATGTATTTTTTCTCCATCGGTGAGATTGTCTTCTAAAATTCGGGGGCTAATGTTTGTTGCCATATTTCACCCCTTTACATCAGTCAAGCAAGTCTGCCATGCGCGCCGTTTCGGAACGCTCAGTAATATTCAGATAGACCATACCAAATTTCGGATGCCCCGCCAGCCTATCAATCAGATGAGAAATGCCATTGTTATTCTCAAAGACTGCGCCATCAATCTGTCGCAAATCGCCATTCAGCCACAAAGTGCTTCCTTCTCCAATTCGTCCAATCAGCAGCTGGATATGTTCCTTGGTTAGGTTTTCGGCTTCGCTTGAGTAGATGATAGACCGCTTCCAACTGCGACCACGCATGAATCCAAGATGCTGAAGCTCGACGATCCCATCGGCAATGGCACGTTCCAGACCAATCTCACCGCCCAGGTTATCGCAAATCGGACCAGCGAATGGCAGCAGCTTCTGATTTAAGTCGCCAGGAAGGTAGCCCGTCGGTTTGGAATCTTTGACTTCAATGTTATTTCGCACCCACACGATTCGATCATACGCCCCCTTTTCAATCAGACTGAGGGCATGGTTAATCATAAGAAAATCTTTCCTTTAATACCCTGGCTTTCGCCATATTTATATAGGGAGTAGACTATATCTTCAGTTCATTGCAAAATTGATTAACTGTTAATTGCTTTGATTGCTTTTTCATATTTTCTATTTAAAGCACAGCAGTCAGTGTAGTAAATTACAGTTAAAAGTTTTTTGGCCTTTTCGCCATTCCAAGTTATTCTATATACGCCATCATACAATGTAAGTTTTGAATCCGCTGGTTGTTCAGATATTAAACACCCAAGTTCATAAATATCTTGTATCAAATCTTTTTTGTGTCCACACACATTTAAATGCCATCTATTTTTGGAGAAATAGATGCTGCCATCTCCATCAATAATCCCTCTAAAAAAATCTTTATAATAATAATTTGGGATTTTATCAAGGGGGAGATGAGTTGTATGTTCGGTTTTGTTTGGAACAACACCATACTTACTCAAATCTTCGGCTAATTTTTTGCTCCTTACTGTTAAAACGCACAAGGGAGTCCTGTTATTATCCCTGCGGTTAATGTGTAAGGGGGCTTCAATATTTAACTCTTTTTTCAATTCAAGCAGAATATGATTATCGTATTGAGCTAACTCAATATGAAGAGCTGGAGAACGAATCCCATCGGTGTCATTGCATATACTTC
>OHHS01000627.1_pt1 | contig 16762 bp, 9 predicted proteins | sample 1568161 | NCBI WGS metagenome assembly OHHS01 (sample SAMEA3879519, study PRJEB24766) | human gut metagenome | biome: human-associated habitat; feature: feces | place: USA | collected 1985/1987
CCCGTTCGTGCAACCGGAGAGAGCCAGCGCCATGTTTAAGGCTCCCATCCATGCTAAACTGAGGTTCATGTAATTCATATTCATATTTTTCTTTTTATGCCGTAATTAATAGCCGCCGGGCTTAACGTCTCCCGTTCCCGCTGAACCGCTCTCTGTCCAAGGGAGGATATCGGCGTTCACTGTAATCGCCCGGTTGGATAAGGTTATTTGTATTTTGTGGGTATGTCCTCTTTTCCAAGTGATCTGACTTAGGTTGGCGGATAACGTCCGGTCATCCGTAGTGTCATCCCGCTTGCCGACCACTACCGTAAGGGTCATGTCAACCGATGCCAAAGGAGCCACCAGCCCATAGCCTACCTCCACCGGAACACCCGCAGCACCGCAAAGTATGGCGGTAGTATTACTCGACGCATCGTTTTTAGGGGTAAAAGTGAGTTCGGCTACCTTTGTTCCTCCACCAAGCGCTCCATCCGCGATCCGCATCGTTCCCGTGCCGGTAATGAACGCATTGGAGGATGTTTTCAACGTTATCTTCTTCACGTAATCATAGGTCGCATTCACGGAACGTCCCGTGGCGGATTGCATCGTGAAGGAAAGGCGGGCCAGCGCATGTTGCAAGTAGATTTCCGGCTGATAAGTACCGCTTGAGGGGGAACCGCCGGACGGCGTGGTATTGCTGGCCGTAATAGCGGTAGCCTCTCCTACCGTGTTGCTGGCGGAACCGTACATATAATCGGTAGCGTCAGAATCCCATCCCTTGCCGCCATAGAAATTCTGGTGAACGGGAAGGGTGGTCGCTATAGTATGCGTCGTGGTAGTCGTTGATTTTGTCAAGATGGCGTTCGCCGGGCTATAGGCATAGATCCGGGCCTTTACACTCGATAAATTCACAGTGGGATCGCCTACCCAATCGTTTCCGCCGCTACCTACCGACTGATAGGTGAAGGTGGAAAGGCCAGCATTTCCCGCCGTACCAACCCCGCCATAGGGAGTATAGCCGTCCTCTGCTTTAGTAACGAAAAGTTTTACCGCGTTAATCCTTCCCTCACCCTCCGTCGTGGAGGTTCCGCTTATGATGGAGCGGGTCTCGACACCGCTCATGTGGAATACGGGTTGTAAGAATGCCCCTGTCGTGTCTTCCGGCAAGGAGTCGTCGGAGGAGCAGCCGGATAAGAGCGCCAGTATCGCCAACAGGCCTACACCGAGGTGTAGCGGACGTGCGTTTTTGTAAATATCCTGTATCATAGGTCGTATAGTTTTTTTAGATAGTCGTACTTGTATTGTCGGATGATTCATTCGTCCACCCTACCACATTGAAGCCGTCCAGCTTAAGGCCGGTACCGTGGATGGAGATGGTGTATGTATATTTATTTCCGGCGGACCATTCGCCACCGTCGGTAATGGTGTCTAGTTTCATTTCCTTGCCATCTACTACGACGGTCAAGGTAGCGGCGGTAACATTTGCAGTGCCGGAGGGGAATGGTACGCCGTAATTGATGAACTCGATTCCGTCTGTGGTAGCGGCAACGGTTACGCCGCCATTTACCGTGTACTCGTACTTTACCGGTGTACCCGCCTTCGCTCCGGTTAGGTTGCCGAGGGCTCCGTCCTTTAGGCTCATGGTGGTGGTACCATTCGTTTGTAGTGTCGGGATGGGGCGACTATAGGTTATTTTTGTCAGGTTGCAAGGACCGACGTAGTCCGTGTGTTTCTTGAACTTTAGGCTTACCAAGCAAAAGGCATGCTTAAGGCCGAGGTTTATCTTCTCGCCTTTTGAATCGGAGGCTCTGTGGCCGTTATCGGCTATGGGTTGAGTTGTTCCAAAGGTATTCGTGGAAGTGTTATAGGCTACACCATACATATAATCGTTACCGGGAACTGTGAAATCCAAGGAGGAGGCATTCGTTACCGTATTCGAATAGGCTATGGCAGTGGCTCGTACCGGGATGGTATAGACCGGGGAAGAGGCATTTCCGGCCGCGGTTATCGTGGTGGCATCCGTGACTGGATAGCAAGAGTAGACTATGGCTTGCTGGGTGCTTAGCCAGATCGTTTGATCCTTACCGTTTATCGTAGCGGGTTTTAAGGAACCCTCTTGGAGAGTGTATTGGCCGTATGTACCTTGGGGGAATATGCCGTAATGGTTTTCACTTGCCACGTTATTTACGGCGTATAGGCCGATAGCCGCTATATCGCTGGATGTGGCAGTGGCCTTGGTGAGGGCTACGCTGGCGATCTGCGGGGACAGGGCGACAGGGGTATCCGGATCAACCGGGGGTACGATGGGGTCTTCGCCATCCTCGCCGCCGCAGGCGAAAAGGGAAAGCGATACTGTTGTTAATAATAGGTATCTATACGGTTTCATATTTATCGTTGTTTATATTGTTCGTTTATTTGCCACCCGGTCTGATTGTTACTACACGGGTTTCGTATTCCGTGTTTCGTGTTTTGTTGTAGAGACGGGGCACGCCCCGTCTCTACAACCCTAGACTGTAGGTTAATTAACTTTCAAATCATCATTGCCGGTTCCTGTGCCCCAATCGGCTACGGTTACGGTGCCTATGGATAATTCCTTACCGCTAAGTTTTACGGTATAGATGTTTTCTTTCCCCTGCTCCCAAGTAACTCCTGTCGCATTATCAGCTAACGCTACCTCATAATCCGCTCCATCAATCGTAAAGATGGCTTTGGTATTATTTAGGGCTTGGTTAGTTATCGGCAAAGCCAAGATGCTGAATCGGTATGAAGCCCCTTTAGCTGCATTATCGTCTGATAAACCAGAGTCTCCTTTCTTTTTCAAGGTATAAGTAGCGCCAGTAGCAAACTCACGGATATAAGATCCCGTTGTCAAGGAACTATTATTAGCCAAGGTTCCCTTATCAATATTCATCGTAGCAAGAGGATTGCTATTACCGCTTACCTTTTGATTAGGTACATCCTTCAACTGTATCTTCGATAGCACACCTTTATTCTTATAAGTTCCATCATTGTAAATGCGGAAACTAACCAAAGTCAAGGCATGCTTCATGGTTAGATCAACAGAGGCATCTATAGAGGTTTCCTTTTTCGTGTTGCTGGCAGTTATCCAATTCGTCTCAGAGCTACCTTGGTCCGCCCACATATAATCGATTTCACCTTTCGCTGAATTAATCTTTGCCTTATTGGTATTTGTCGTTTCAGAGTTGTCTATTAATGTCGAGGGATAATCCCTATGCGCATCATCAGTCTCTCCCAAAAAGACCGTTACCGGGATCGTGGAGTTATCCGTAGCGGTATTATCAGATAATACTAGAGCTGTGGTTGTGGCTAACTCTTGATTTGTTCCGGGCTGATAAGCCGGATAATAAGCGTATATCTTTGCCACTTCGGAGGTCAGATAGATCTTTTTATCTCCGCTTTTCCAACCTGCGGTTCCTGTCGTCGAATAAGTATATAATGCGTAATTATTGCTTTTCGCATTCGTATAAGGATCTTCACCCGATACGACTGTCCCCTTTAAGCGTGCGTACACCGCCACGCTTTTCATGACATCATCTTTGCTAGCGTTAGCTTGGGTACCCGAATTTATCACGCTTTTCGTAAGCGTCACCCCCGCCGTAATCCCCAGCTCTACGGCATCCGGCTGGTTGGAAGGGAGGATGGAGGGGATATTGTCCTCGTTGCTACAGGCAGCCAAGAAGAAGGGAGAAAGAAAGAGTAGTTTATAGTTTATCAGTTTTCTCATGATTACTTTTTTTGATTCGTTCTATTAATTGTTCAATTCGTTTAGTCAGTCAGTGGATCAAGTCTAGGTTGCCATCGACATACGAGGGAGTCCATTCGGCTACCTCCACGGAGGAGATACCTAAAGAGGCATCGTAGATATCCAACGTGATCACGTGAGAGAAACCGGGCTTGAAATTATCCTCAGATATTTCATCACCCAACTTCACGGATACGTCGGTAAAGGTACCGATCGAAGTCTCGACCGTTATTTTCACATTGCCCGGATCGGGTGTAGGCGGCAGATACAGGCAGCCCAGATCGATGGGACCGACATTTGATGCCCCTACCGTGGCGTTGCCGGCAGGCTCAAGGATCACTTCCGAGGAACCGGAGAAGACAGCCTCGCCCGTAGCCAGCGGAACATTTACCGCCGTAGGTATGCTTTTCACGATAATCTTGTTCACCTTCACCTCCAGTCCTCCGGCATCATGCTTCTTTGCCTTGAATACCAGCTGGGTAAGCAGGTGGGCGTAATTCAATGAGCGATTCGCCTCGACCCCGGCGACGGTATTGCCCGTAAACCGGTTACCATCCCACTTATTACCCGCCAAGGGACCGGCGTACATCAAGTCCATATGCCCGTCAAGGGTATAGCTTACGGTACCCTCGGCGGCATCGTACGAGTTATCGCCCGCCACGGGAGATACGCCGACCAGATACACATTCGCTCCCATGCGGGGATAATGGTGCTTACGAGAGGCATCCCATGAGATACTCCCGCCTACCGCCACATCAGCCGTCCGCTCTACCCATTCCTCGTAGAATACGGCGTCGGCCCAACTCGTGGTCACGTCGGATACGGGGGTGGAGAAACGATCGGCAAGACTCGTATAGTCGGGAACACCTGTGATGGCGTCGAGACGGGTCACGCAAAAGAGGGTGGTCTTGAACGCCTCCGCCTCTCCAACTTCCGCTTTCGTGCTTATGGACGTGTCCGGATACGTCGCCCGAAGCTCGATCGGAGGATCGGCGGAAGGTATCTCACCTCCCGCCTCACCATTGTCCGAGCAAGCGGCCAACGATCCCATGACTATCATCGACAATATGTATATAGAGAGTTGTCTCATGATGGTTGAGGGATATTTGGGATTATTTCAAGTCAACGGTTCCGCCGTTACCCTGTTTCCATTCGTTGACAGTGGCTTTCACTTCCAGTGCCATCACATTTTCTCCTGTAGGTTTATCTGGCTCGGTAATGTTCAACGTAACCGTATGGGCATAGCCTTCTTGGGCACTCAACTTATCGCTTATTACTTCTGAATCCATCACCGGGACATTCAAGAAGGTACGATCCGTACCGCCTACGTTGATCGTTACGTTCAGCTTGATATCATTAGACGGAGCGAGCATCACTGCCGGGCTAATCGTAGAAGCTGTCGTGGAAAGAGCGGTTGTCGTGATATTCGGGACAGAGAAATCGGAAGCAGTAGCCCAATTCACGTCACCATTTGTCAAGTTTACGGATTGGGGCAATTGCGTGCCCAAAATCTTGATGCTCTTGATGGAGACGTTCTTTCCTTCCCATTCTCCCTGACCACCAGCTACGCTTGTGTAACTAGCGGCGAAAACCAATTGGGTGGTCTTGTGGGCAAACGTCAACTTACATCCATTTTGATTTGGTGACGCTGCAGTTCCGGCATCTTGATCCGCACCGATCGTCATGACATCCTGCAAGCCGTCTACCTTACCGAAAACCACTTTTGAGGACTCGATTGTTCCGGAAGGAACAACCGCCGTGATATGGGAGTTTTTAGCACTCGCCTGCGCATTATCATAATACAAGGTGGGAGTCAAGGTAATATCCGTCTCTTTCCCAGCCGTAAATACAGCGCCGGCTACGTTGGCACGTTTTTCCAATGCCTTTGTAGTTCCATTGATCTCATTCTTGTAAACCGGATTAAAGCTAGCCCAATCATGCTCGTGTCCGGAAGTCACGTCCACCATCACCACGATACCTTCCACCTGCGATCCATTCGTGATCGGGGCTTTAGTCGTGAGACCTTCCACGCTTTGTGTCAATTTGATCGCTACCGGAGCGTTCGCCGTACCCAAATCGGGAGTGATCACATCCTTGTCGTTCGAGCAGCTTGCCGCTAACAGGGCCACAGCCGCCATTGTCAAAATCTTTTTCATTTGTCTTGTAATTTTAAAGTATTAATAAAAAATATGAATTAAATAATCTTATCTATAAATCGGCGTTGCCGCCATTGCCCGGTTTCCACGGGGTGACGGTTGCCGTTATCTTTACTTGGTACTCCTCGAAGGGATCCGGCTCCTTGGGTTCCTCGGGAGTATCGGGGTCGTCCGGTTCCTCCGGATCAACGGGTATCTCAAGCGAGATCTCGATATCGTAAGCCCCTCCACTCTCGTTGCCCTCGCCACCGAACGAGACGGGGAGATCCTTGAAATCCTGCCCGGAGGCCGGATCACCTTCCGGCGCGAGCGTCATGTCAAGCGTCAAGGAGGCCTTGGGCTGCACCAGCACGAATCCGGGGAGCGTCACTACGCCATCCACCACGGGGATACCATTCCCGTCATCGGAAGAATAAATGATCACCGAGCTGGTCTCCCCGACCGGGACCACCTCTCCATCCGACAAGGACACCTTAGCTACCGAGGCTAGCCCGTTCAGCTTGACGGCATGTACGCTATACCCGTCCGGCGCTCCCTTGACACGTAGGCGGAAGCTGAGTTGCGTCAGCAGGTGCTTATGGATCAAGGGCGTTTCCGTAGCGTCGAAACGGCGGGAGCCGCTCCGCTCATCGGTCAGCATCAAGTCTTCCTGCCCCGTCAGCTCGTACCGTACCTCGCCGTTCACGTGGGGGGCGGCGGGGTGATAGCTGCGGATGAAAAGCGCGGAGCCGTCCGTGGGATAGTAGCGCTCCGGGTCTAAGAGGATATCGCCCTCCGTGGCCGTCCCCGTCCAATGCTCCGTGTAATCGCCGGCGGAAGTGCCTACGGCGATGGATACGGGCGTGGAGTCGAAAACGTCCACGGCGGCACGGGTCTGGATGCCGGTGTAAAGGCGGATCGGGACGGCGGGGCTTACCTTCAAGGAGAGATCCAGCGTATCACGGCCCGAGGACATGGCCTCATGCAGGCTCGCGGTCAGGTTCTCCTTGTAGCTGAAACGCTCGCCGCCGGCGGTCTCGAACGAGAGCGTACAGACGTTGCTCCGGTCCGAGCCGTCCAGCGTCACCGTACCCAAGATACCCGCCACGGCTTGGTAAACACCCGCTACGCCCGCAGCCGAGGCACGGAAATCAAGGTCGAGCACACCCACTCCTGTCGCTATCCGGTCGGACAGGCGCACCGACGAGGCTATCCCGTCCAAACGGCCCTCCACCTTCGCCCCGCCGAAACCTTTCCCCGCGTCGATGGTAAGGCGCAAGATCCGGCGGATATCCTTGGGGGTCGATGAGATCGCGGTCTCATCGCCATCGGTCACCTTAATCCCCATCACGCTCTCCACGTAAAGAGGGCTATCCAGCGATACCAGCAGGCTGTCGCTTCCCGAGGGAAGGGCGGCGGCATAGGCTTTCCCCAGATTCTCCGTATCGCCCAACCGGACCTCGGCGGGGTCGGCGCCGGCGACCAGCAGGGCGTACTCCCCCACCACGAGCCGCTCGCTCCACGACCACGTAGACGGCGTTCCGGCGGGCTCTTCCTTCCCCGCCACGCGAGAACCATCCGCCTTATAAGTGAAAACGGCCAAGGGAGTATCGCCCGTATGTCGCACGGATACCCGCAACAATCCCTCGCCGGAACCGGGAACGGGTGGTTCCGGATCGTCCTTACCGCAAGCTCCCAAGACAAGGAAGCCGAGTAATAAAAAAGCTGTTTTTTCCGATAAATGTCTTAATCTCATATACTAGTTTATCTATAGTTTTTCCTTTCCCTCTGTACGGGCCGGTTCCCTGCCGTCGGGGAGGGTGTCTCCCTAGCGTTAGGGATGATGCCTCCCTAGTGTTAGGGATGATGTCTCCCCTGTGCTAGGGATGATACCTCCCCCGGATCAAATCTCATCCGGGCTCTCGGAGTCGCCTCCCCCGGCACCCACGGTGAGCGGCAGCTTGTACTCGATCGTGCGGGGAGACTTGAGCAAGGTGACGCCTTTCGAGAACTGCGTCACGATGCGTAGCTTGTACTTGCCGTCGGTCAAGGCCGGTACGCGGGCGATGATACGGCTGGGGTCGTTTTGCGTGAGGCGGCGGGTCACGGGCGTAACCTTCTCGCCGTCTTCCGACACGAAAAAGATACCTACCGAGCTGTCCGCCCCGTTAATACGGATACGGTCGCCCTCGATCAGTATGTCCTCGTTCGGGGTGATAGAGCCGTTGGACAATCCCGTGAAGGTATCGGTCACCATGCCGATGCGCCCTACCTCAGACTTGGCTCCGAGAACCTCCACGCCCACCTTGCTCAATGCGTCACGCATCTCGGCGGAGGGCACGATATCGAGCGTCAGCTTATGGATAGCGGGATCGAACTTCGCCGTCTCGCCTCCCCAAGGGCCCGTGATACGGGGCGTGTACTGGCACACCTCGGTGAGTAGGCTGTAGCCCATCATGAGGTGCTCCCGCACAATGCGGTCGCGTTGCTTGATGATAGAGAGCAAGGTGTCATACTTGATCTCGGAACCTTCCTTGATGATGGCGTTGGCTATATTCTCGTTGTGCAGGGTGTCTTTTTGTGTCAATACCTCCGCTACGTAGTCGTTGTCGTCATCCTTGGTTAACAAATTCGGCCGAAGCCATACTTTCCAGTAATACTCGTTTGCCATGAGTTGTTTATAATTCGTAATGTGTGATCTTATTTGTTTGTATTCTTTACATGTCAGTTTGCTTGCACGCAACGGACGGCGAAACCGTAAGCCTTACCACTCACGGTCGCTGAAGGGGTCGTGTCCAAGTTGTATTTAAATTCAATGTACCAGCCATATTCATTATTATAATTTTTTCGTGAGTTCGCCCCGAATAAGGAAAAACTTGGAGCTAGTTCTCCATTAAACGAACAGGGGGTTCCATCAATATTACGCTCGGGGTCCCTTAAAAGACCAGTACCTATTTCACGCATCCTGAAAAAGGGGAACCACGCATAATCCCCTTGCGGTGTCTCATATTTTATTCCATTCATGATATGGAAGGAATTCTTGTTGACAGCGATCCCAGTCGTTTTCCAGTCGGAGTTTACTAACATTTGAAACTTGTTAGTACCCCACGAAAAACCACTCCAGATATTTTTCATTGCCGTATCATCGAAATCCGGGACTCTCCATCCGGCCGGGCATGGATCGTACAGGGCCTTCGCCGTAGGTCCCCACGAGCCATCGGCCGCCTTATAGCCTATATGGAATTTTGATGGATTCCGGATCGTATTCTCCAAACTGTTACTATTCACCTTTTCAAGATCAATAATCTCCCCATCCCCGTTAAACATTAATCCCTTGTCATCCCTTCCGCCATCGGCGGAGCCTGGCATCGGGTCTTTACGCCCCCATTGATAAATATTGCCGTAAGCACGTGCGGATTCCAAGGGGTTTGTCGTAGACCACGTATTGCGAAGGGCTCCCAAATTGCGATCCATGATTACCTTGCCGAAGAAAGCTCCGGACGTGGCATCAGTCCATGCGTCTCCGGCGTACGTATGTACCGTACCCCCGGCGCTAGCGCTCTTGGCCGTCCGGATAGCCTCTTCCCTGTTCGCCGCCGTGATCGTTCCCGACAGGCGTGCCGGCACGTAATCCGTGATCCATAGATGCCAGCTCCAGAGGATCGTGGTACCATCCGCAGCGTACGCCGCGATCACGGCGTTGCCGCCTTGCGTGACCGGCACCCTCACGTGGACAAGGGCATTTGCCCTATCGCCGATATTCGTATAGTTCACCAGATTCTGATGGTTATAGCTACCCGCCTCATTGCTGACGGCGTAACCCATCACCAAATCACCCGAGGTTCCGGCGTCCTTGCTCTGCCACAAGACACGGACGCTACCGATCGTCTTATCGGACAGGTAGGTGTTGTCGCCACCCGAACCCGCCTCGTGCTTATAGGGGTTGAAGCAGATGTTCGTACCGGGACGCATCATGAAGCAGTTCGATGTCTGGACGAGGTTCGTGCTGATCACAGGAGTCTGGTCCAGCAATTGGATACGGGGATCGCCGCGGTAGTCGGTGTTCCGGATATTTATCGTATAGTGGTAGTTCGTGCTCTCCAAAAGGTTGAAATCCGACACGTCGTTCCCTCCCAGATAGGCCCGGTAGTACATACGTTCCAACCCGTCTTTGCTGTCCACCACGAGCTCCATATACGTAGCAGAGGCATGGGCGTACTCTTTCGTACGGTAATACTCGGAGGTCACGCTACGGGACTTGCCTTTCGCGTTGGCGGGCATCCAAGTGGTTAACGAGCCTTCGTTTGCGGCATCGACACCTTTCAAGCGGTACAAGTCCTTGTATTCCACCGTGGAGATCGGGTAAAGATCGCCCTCGAAGCGAGAGTCGGTCTCCGTCGGGGACATAAGATAATAGACAGTGGGCACTTGGCAGAGTTTTACCTCCTTCAAGGTATAGTCGGTACGCAATCCCTCGGCGAACTTCCAGTTCACCGTGAGACGCACGGCGAGGCGCTTCAAAAGGATACGGGCATCGCTACCATCCGCGCTTTGTATGATGATCTTGCCCTCATTCGTCACGTTCACGTTCTTCAAATGGATGAAGTAAGGCATGGCGTTGATGTCGTTGGTACCACCATCCCCTATCCCGTTGATGGTGGAGGCATTGGCAAGCCTTCCTTGAAGGTCGCTCCAGCTAGGGCTGCCGGAAAATTCGGATATGGCGTTCGAGGAGCCACGGGCCACGATGATAAGCTGGCAGTTCTCGCAAGCAACCAAGTCTACGGTCAATGTTGAGCCAGTGGCTTGGCTGACTGTAGGAGTTAGCTTCTTGAAATTCCTGTTGGAATCATACTGCAAGATCTGCAAGTTATGGAGTTGGTCCGGCTTGGCACTGGCCAAGGCATCCGCCTTTGTCCGGACAGCGGCAGGCACCAGACGAACGTCGAAGGCCCCGTTATTCCTCGCCCCTACGCTCTTCGTCCCGGATGATCCGGCATTCAGTGACGCCGCATCCACCTCGTCGGCGATACCCACGCACAAGGATACCTCCACCGTCTTGCCTCCACCCGTAGACGGGCAGGGTGAATCGAGACGATCCTCACAACTTGACACTCCTGACATTGATACTATTGACATCATGATCAATACTGCTTTTTGTAATTTTATTCCTATGACCTCCATACCTGCACGTGCTTTTTCACTACTACATTTCACATTTTTTTGCTTCAAACACGCTGTCTCTTTCTTACGCAGAAAGAGACAATAAAGAGAAATCGCTCTTTATCCGCTGTTTTTCAAGCCCTTGGAAATGTTAATAGGACAAGGCACGTCACGCTTGACGGCTCGCTATTGTTTGTCTTTTTTAATTTTGACAAAAGATTTAAGCACTCTCCTTGCCTTTATCAGCAATTTGAGCTACTTTTACACCCGAAAACGGATATTTATCCGTCATTCTGAAAGTTGTCTCTTTCTGCGTAAGAAAGAGACATTTTTTTTTCTCTCATCCCTTCATTCTCAATATCTTCCATTTTCTTTCCTTTTTTCCATTTTCTTTCATTTCGCTTTTTGTCTCTTTACAAATCACTACTCATTTAACATTTCGGACTTACTGTCCGGAAAGGTGTGTTAGGAAGCCTTTACCGTTTGTCACATCAATTCGCTCGTTCCTGAATGCAACGGATTAGTAAAGCCTCCTTCTCATATCCACCTACAGTCATTTCCCAAGCAGTTTTATTCGATTTCAGACGAAGGGGATACCCACCGTGACCATCAAGATCCGTTCCTTTAATATCTCTTGTCCAGTAATATCCAAATTGACCTATTTGTCCAAAAGAGTTCCCCATCCAATAACCCGGTAATCGATAATAGGATCCCCGTGAACGATTTGTATCGTCATAAGAGATTAAATAGCCACCAGCGTTCACACCATTTTTGTCGCCTACCAGATTTAAGCTCCCACTACCCCAAGCAGAGTATAAAGGATAAAAGTCTTCCTTGGCACAGACCCGCCAACCGGATGGACAGGGATCGTGAGCTCCTTTATCGCCTCCCATACCCCATGAATAGATATAAGTACTGTCACGGTTTGACGACCATAAGTCTGGCTTACCCGGTTTATACATAACTTCCGGTTTTTGATAAGCTGTTTGATAACTCACGCGGGTACTGTAATCGAAAGATATCATGGCGAAAGTAATGCCATCCCCACGATAACAGCTCAATAAGCCATCCATAGGAGACTCTATGGTTTCACTTACAGGAATATCCGGTATAACACTATTTGTATAGCTACTACGATACGGGTCCTTCCGGCCCCACTGATACATCAGACCATTCGCTTTGGAACGCTCCAACTCTTTATTCGGCACTGTGTCATAGCCCGCTACCGCTCCCAGATTACGATCCATCATAGGCAATCGGGTATTACTTCCTTGTTTATATACCAATTTCCGCCTATTCTCTTCCAATACGGTTTCCGAACCTATGGAGGAAGGGGCATAATCCGTTACCCAGACATGCCAGCTCCAAAGGATATCTCCAGTACCATTCTCTCCGGAATAGCCCGCTATCACACCATTTCCACCACTTGTATTCGGGGTCACACGGCAATAGATACGGGCATCAGCCAAGCTTTCGCCTCTTTTCAAATCAACGATATTCGTATGATCATCATCCGGCGTTAGAGGGGCGTATGTATTGACGGCACCGAGGACAGGGTCACCTAAATCACCATCTTCCAATGTCTGCCAAAGGACCTTCACGGATTTGATCGGCTTTGTCAACGTTTCGCCACTCACGCCGCACCAATCTTGCAAAGTCTCATTTGGAACTGAGGAACCGTTTACATAATAGGTATAGGGATTGAAGCAGAAGGCACCACCCGGCGCTACCATAAAACAGTTTGACGTGGGAACGAAATTCCCATTGTTTTCCGATGCGGGGATCGGGTCTATGATCGTCACACGGCGGTCATCCACGGGAAGAGACGTATGCGACATCATTACATTATAAATGTAGTTCGTGTTATCGTACAGGTCGAAATCATGGCTCGAAGGGCCACCCAGATAAACACGATAATTCAATTTCTTCTTGCCATCACTGGTGTCTTGGGTCACGAAAGTTGCGTATGCGCTACCTTTCGGGGCATTCTCCTTTGTTCGGTAATAATCGGAAGTAGCCTTCGCACTTTTACCCCTTACAACCGCAGGGACCCAGCAAGAATAACTGCCCTCGTCTTTTACAGCCGATTCCGGTAACATGATCGTACGATATTGATCCATCAAGGAAGGATAACCATCATTCTCATTCGGTGTGGGTATTAGCCTATAGACAGATGGGATGGATTTAAGGAGGATCTGGTTCATCTTATAGCCCTTGCTCACATATTTATTCTTCCAACTTAGTGTAAGCCGGACGGCCAAGCGACGAAGGAGGATACGTACGTCCTCTCCATCCGGACTTTGGATTTTGTAAGTTCCCCCATCATTCACCAGTCTCACCTTTGGGAGGTGTAAAACGTAGGGCATGGCATTGATAACATTAGAATTCGCCGCATACGCCTCGGGGGTTATGGCCTCGATCATGGAAACTGAGGCAGTATCTTTCTGTATGTCCGATAGTTTCTTACCCATCAAGGAGCCGACCGTGAAAGTGCCGACGGTGTTCTTTCCACGGGCTACCACTAGCAATTGGCAATAATCACCATCATTATCTGAAAGTTCTCCCGTAAAGCTAGAACCAATCTCTAGGTCGCTGGATGATAAATCAATTTTTCCGATCGGAGCCGTATCATACGAACCAAACTTATACTGTACGATTTGTAAACCGTAAAGTTTATCCGGCTTGGCGAACTCTACAGATATCGCCTTGGTAATCTCCGTGGACCCCAAACTCACATTAAAACCAAAGCCACTTGCCATTCCTGATACTTTTGAAGAGACGGGATTTCCGGTGAGCCTAGCGGCATCATCCTCGTCGGCGATACCCACGCTGAGCGATACCTCCACCGTCTTGCCTCCACCTGTAGACGGGCAGGGTGAATCGAGACGATCCTCACAACTTGACATTCCTGACATTGATACTATTGACATCATGATCAATACTGCTTTTTGTAATTTTATTCCTATGACCTCCATACCTGCACGTGCTTTTTCACTACTACATTTCACATTTTTTTGCTTCAAACACGCTGTCTCTTTCTTACGCAGAAAGAGACAATAAAGAGAAATCGCTCTTTATCCGCTGTTTTTCAAGCCCTTGGAAATGTTAATAGGACAAGGCACGTCACGCTTGACGGCTCGCTATTGTTTGTCTTTTTTAATTTTGACAAAAGATTTAAGCACTCTCCTTGCCTTTATCAGCAATTTGAGCTACTTTTACACCCGAAAACGGATATTTATCCGTCATTCTGAAAGTTGTCTCTTTCTGCGTAAGAAAGAGACATTTTTTTTTCTCTCATCCCTTCATTCTCAATATCTTCCATTTTCTTTCCTTTTTTCCATTTTCTTTCATTTCGCTTTTTGTCTCTTTACAAATCACTACTCATTTAACATTTCGGACTTACTGTCCGGAAAGGCACGCACGAAACCGCACGATACCCGACGGGGAGCATATTAGTTCACCCGTTCCTGAATGCAGCGGGTAGAATGGATATCACCAAACTCTTTTCCCGTAAATCTTCTTGCCCCAGCATCTCCGGCCACAGCCCCTTGCAGGCCTATCGTTAAAACTTTACTATAGCTGCCAGACTTCGTAGAAGTCAGTATATATCCACAATATCCTACGTTGTTCAATTGAGCTACCCCTATCACATAGCCAGACAAACGTAAATAGGTCTTAATATCCGTATCGTCAAACTTCAAAAGAACACCACCTTCGTTTTTTATATTGGCATCCGAGGGGTAATTCGTATTTAGGTTAATCAATGCTTGAAGCTCATTTTCTGTTGGTATCCTCCAACCTGCCGGACACGGATCGTGCAACGTCTTAGGGACAGCCCATCCTACAGATGCGTTAGCTAATCTTCCGGGAGATAAAGGTTGGCGGTATCCTGTCTCTATGCTATTACCAGACAAGTTACTAGGGATTATCCAATTCATGCCATCCGCCTTAAAACGGACCAACACATCTTTTGCCGGACGGTCACTCGTCACGGAAAATTTATATTCTGCGCTAAGATTCCGTCTCGTATAACTGCTAGGGAAAGGATCTTTCCGTCCAGTGTTATAGTGGAATCCATTCGCACGAGACATCAGTAAGATCGAGCCGGGAATTTCTGTATAGCCATCATAAGCACCTAGATTACGATCCATCATCGGTAATTGTTTAGTACCATTATACGACAACGCAAACTTACGCTGGTTTTTGATAAGAACCGTCTCTCCACCAATAGACGAAGGAGCGTAGTCCGTTACCCACACGTGCCAAGACCAAACTATTTTACCTCCTGAATCGTAAGCGGCGATTCCTCCACTTCCTCCCTTCGTATTGGGGGCCACACGACAGTATATTTTATTGTCTTTCCACTCTACTATATTGCTATGATCATCGTCCGAGTTTACGATCCCCATAGCAGGCTCACCTATATTTCCCTCGTCTCTCGTTTGCCAAATAAGTTTAACCTCGGAGATATCACGATTACACCAGGCTCCCGTCCCTCCCGTAAGATACACATTATCGATCTGGCTCCCATCACACCAAAAAGTATAGGGATCGAAACAGAAAGCTCCTCCCGGGGGCACCATGAAGCAGTTTGCCGTTGGGACAAGGTTGTTATTGTTTTGAGAGGCAGAGATGGGATCGACAAAAGTCACGCGCTTATCATCCGGAAGTATTCCCGTGTGCTTAATCCCCACGTTATATATATAGTTTGTATTAGAGGTCACGGAGAAATCAGAGATTGCTTTTCCCATATACACACGGTAGTTGAGTTTCTTGCTTCCATCAGAGTGAGTAGCTGTAAACTGTAAGTATGTACTTGCGGTCGGGGCGTTCTCCCTCGACCGATAGTTTTGTGAAGTCACGCCACCCACGCTACCCCGCACGTTGGCAGGAAGCCAGCAGGCATAGCCTTTCTTCGCCATTTCCTCCGGTGAAAGCAGCAAATAAGTATATTGGTCAAACTCCGAGGGATAACGACCATTCTCATCAAGGGTAGGGATCAATCTATAATCAGCGGGGATAGCATCCAGTATCACTTGACTCAAAGCATAATCGGGAACCTCATAGTCCCATGTCAGATGAAACCGTGCCGCCAAACGCTTTAGCAGGATACGGACATCCGTACCTTGCTTACTCTGTATCTTATACGTGCCATTCTCATTTACAATCTTAGCGTCCGTAAGAAGCATGATAAAAGGCATCGTATTGATATCTTTTATCGAGTCGATGGAGGTACGGCTCAATGCCATCTCTCGAATTGCGGAGAGACTCTTATTCGCCAGCGAGCTTACCGTATTGGTAGAGCCATTACTGCCACGGGCTATAATCAACAACTGGCACTTCTCCATCTCCTTCAACGTGACCGTGAACGAGGAGCCGATAGCCACATCGCCGATGCTTTTTCCCATTCCGGACTGGAAAGTACCATTCCCATCGTACTGCCAGACCTCCAGACCATAAAGTTGATCCGGCTTAGCGGTTGCCAAAGGATCAACCACATCAGAGACAGCCTTTGATGTCAAGGATGGACCAAAGCGCACATTCAAACCGCAAGCCTTATTATCAGTTAACCCTTTCGTGTCGAGCGTCCCGTCAGTTATTTTCAGAGGGTTCACCTCGTCGGCAAATTCCACACATAGCGATACCTCCACCGCCTTACCCTCACCCGTAGACGGACGGGGTGAATCGAGACGATCCTCACAACCTGACACTCCTAACATTA
>OHHS01000667.1_pt1 | contig 15781 bp, 9 predicted proteins | sample 1568161 | NCBI WGS metagenome assembly OHHS01 (sample SAMEA3879519, study PRJEB24766) | human gut metagenome | biome: human-associated habitat; feature: feces | place: USA | collected 1985/1987
AGTCGCTCTACCGGATGAGCTAACCCTGCAAGTGCTTATTTATATTAGCAGATTCTGCTGGCTTTGTCAACAGGTTTCCGGAAGGGATTTTCGACTTTTTGGGTTTTGGGGCCGGTCTGCTCCGGAAAATAGATGGATATACCGGCCGGAGATGAAAAAAAGCTTTTCTTTTGACGGTTTCATGGTATACTGTGCTATATAAATAGGCGGTCTTTCAATAAGGGCGCCTATGGCAAGAGCCCTTCCTGCCCTGGATGGGGCGGACAATGGCCGCCCGGGGCTGCCCGGCGGCAGATCATGAAAAAAGAGAGGCGGATGGAAATGTTGGATATGATTCAATGCACCAGCGGCGGAGCCTACTATGCCCGTGGAGAATGGGTCCCGGCGGATGAAAACGCAGGCCAGGTACTGGCGTCCAAGGGCTTTGATGCGGCTGCAGCAGCCCAGGCCAAAAAAGGCACGATGGCCTATGGCATCCTCAGTGCGCATAACCACAGCGGGGATGACGACGCATTGCAGCTGAAGTTCGATGCTATGGCCAGCCACGATATCACCTTTGTGGGCATTATCCAGACAGCGCGGGCTTCCGGGCTGGAGCGTTTCCCGATCCCGTATGTGCTCACCAACTGCCACAACAGCCTGTGTGCGGTGGGGGGGACGATCAATGAGGACGACCACCGGTTTGGTCTGTCCGCCGCTCAAAAATACGGCGGGATCTTTGTTCCGCCCCATCTGGCGGTGATCCACCAGTATATGCGGGAGCAATTTGCCGGCTGCGGCAAAATGATTCTCGGTTCGGACTCTCATACCCGTTATGGTGCTTTGGGCACTATGGCCATCGGTGAGGGCGGCGGCGAGCTGGCAAAGCAGCTGCTGGGCCGCACCTACGATGTGGCCCGGCCCGGCGTGGTGGCCATCTACCTCACCGGAGCGCTGCCTGCTGGCTGCGGCCCCCACGATGTGGCCATTGCGCTGGTGGGCAAGCTGTTCCAGAGCGGCTATGTCAAGAACAAGGTCATGGAATTTGTAGGCCCTGGCATCGCTTCGCTGCGGCAGGATACCCGCAATGCCATTGATGCGATGACCACCGAGACCACCTGCTTGTCCTCTATTTGGGAAACAGACGAGACCACCCGCCGTTTCCTGGCTGCACATGGCAGAGAGAAGGATTATAAGCCCCTGGCTCCGGCAGAGCTGGCCTATTACGATGGCCTGGTCACGGTGGATCTGTCCCGTATCCGCCCCATGATCGCCCTGCCGATGCACCCGTCCAACGCATTCACCATTGAGGAGCTGAACGCCAACCTGGAGGATATCCTGCACCAGTGCGAGCAGAACGTGCAGCAGCTGGTGGGCCGAAAGGACGTAAAGCTGGATCTGTGCAGCAAGATCGAAAATGGCCGTCTGCGGGTGGATCAGGGGGTCATTGCAGGCTGCGCCGGCGGCCTGTTCGACAGCATCTATGAGGCCAATTCCATCCTCAAAGGTCATACCGGCGGCTGTGGAGATTATGCCCTCAGCGTATACCCCGGCAGCCAGCCCATTATGATGGAGCTGGTGCGCACGGGGGTCATTGGTCAGCTGATGGCCAGCGGCGCAACGGTGCGCACGGCTTTCTGCGGTCCGTGCTTTGGTGCAGGAGATGTGCCCGCCAACGGAGCGTTGTCCATCCGGCATACCACCCGCAATTTCCCCAGCCGGGAGGGTTCCAAGCCCGGTTCCGGCCAGCTGTCCGGCGTGGCGCTGATGGATGCCCGCAGCATTGCGGCTACCACGGCCAATGGCGGCCTGCTGACCGCCGCCACCGAGGTGGATTACGATCCTACCGTACCGGAGTACCAGTACGACCCCTCCAGCTACGATGCCCGGGTCTACCAGGGCTTTGGCAAGGGCAGCTACGACACCCTGCTCAAGCTGGGTCCCAACATCAAAGACTGGCCGGAGATCGCCCCCTTGGGGGAGAACCTGCTGTTGAAGGTGGCTTCGTTCATTACCGACCCTGTCACCACCACCGACGAGCTGATCCCTTCGGGCGAGACCAGCTCCTACCGTTCCAACCCCTTGGGTCTGGCCGAATTTACCCTTAGCCGCAAGGACCCCGCCTATGTGGGCCGCGCCAAAGCCGTCCAGTCGGAGGAGGCTGCCCGCCGGGCAGGGCAGGGGGATGCGTCCCTGCTGGATAAGATCCATGCTGTGCCCGGCTGCGAGGCTCTGACCTGGGCGGATGTACAGCTGGCTTCCACTATTTATGCGGTCAAGCCCGGCGATGGTTCCGCCCGGGAGCAGGCAGCCTCCTGCCAGCGTGTGCTGGGCGCCGGAGCAAATATCGTGTCCGAGTATGCCACCAAGCGCTACCGCTCGAACCTGATCAACTGGGGTATGCTGCCGCTGCAGCTGTCTGGCCCGGCACCGTTTGGACTGGGCGATTATATCCTGATCCCCAATGTGCGCCAGGCGCTGGAAGGCGATTTGCAAAACATCCCCGCTTATGTGCTGGGGGAGAAGGTGCTGCCCTTTACTATGTACATGGCTCCGCTGACGGCGGATGAGCGCCGCATCCTGGCGGATGGCTGCCTGATCAACTACTATAAACACTAAAAAAGAGGTCTTTACTTCATGCCTGGCGATCTTCATTCTCATTCTACATTTTCAGATGGCTCGGTGCCCATTGGCCGCCTGCCGCTCATGGCTTCCCGGCTGGGCATCGGCACACTGGCGGTCTCGGATCATGACACCCTGCTCAGTGTCCGCTACGCCTATGATCATCCGGTGCAGGAGGGGGTGCGTCTGATCCCCGCCACCGAGCTTACCGGCTACGATTTTGCCCGCAAACATCGGGTGCATCTGCTGTGTTATTGGCCTGACCCGGAGGACGAGGGGATGCGGGCGCACTGCGATCTGATGCGCCAGCGCCGCAACGAGTGCTGCCTGCAAAGCGCCCGGGAGCTGGAGGCGATGTACCCTCAGTTCCGTACCGAGCAGGCGCTGGAATACTGCAAGGACAGCGGGGTGCTGTATAAGTGCGACCTGATGCGGGCGCTGCAGCATCTTGGCCTGAGCGATGGCAATATTTACGGGGAGACCTACCATTACCTGTTTGGATGGGAGCCGCGGGGCGTGGTGCTGCACTCGCCGGAGTATCCGCCGGTGGAGCAGGTGCTGGATATGGCCCATAAGGCGGGAGCCGTGGTGGTCCTGGCACATCCGACGGTATATAAAAGTATGCCGCTGGTGCGGGAACTGGCTGCCGCAGGGAAGATCGACGGCATAGAGGTGGATCATCCCCGCAACAGCCCGGCAGACCGTGCAGAGTGCATCGAGCTGTGCCGGAAGTATGGGCTGATCCCGCTGGGCGGCAGTGATTTTCATGGAGCCAATCACAAAGTGCCCCACCCGCTGGGCACCTGCCTGACCGCGGATGAATCGCTGGCACGTCTGGAGGAACTGGCGGCGGCACGCCGTCATGTCCGGTGACCGGACGGATCAAGATATAGGATAAAAAAGAAAAGAGGATATCTAAACCATGAGCAAGAGTTTTCGTTACCCGAACCACGGCACCTGTTCCCGTGAGACCCTGATCACCCTGAACGAGGACCATACCATTGAATCCATCCAGGTGGTGGGCGGCTGCAATGGCAACCTGAAGGGCATCAGCAGCCTGCTGCAGGGCATGAAGGCAGAGGACGCCATTGCCCGTATGGAGGGTACCACCTGCGGTCCCCGTCCCACCAGCTGCCCGGACCAGATCGCACAGAATCTGCGCCGCGCTCTGGCAGAGCTGGGCTAAGTGCTGCAAAACCATCCAATAGAAAAAAGTCCCGCCCCACAGCAGGTAGCTCTGCCGTGGGGCGGGACTTTGCTTATATTAGGATAGGGGCACAAGGGGCGGCACACACAAAGCGGCGGCCCGTGCCATGCTTACTGCTTCGCCTTCATATAGATGTGATGGGGCAGACCGGCAATGTACAGCGGGGTCAGCTCCGCCTGGATCAGCGGGCGGGCATAAGCCAAAAATTCCTCCGTCATCTGGGTATGGTTTTCGTTCATCCAGCTCAAGGGCACCTTTTTCTCCAGGTTGGCTACTTCGCTGATGGGGTGCAGCTCGGTGGTGCACTGGTAGGGGTTGTTGGACAGGCGCTTCAATGCAACCATCTGCCCGGTGACGCCCTCAAAAGCAGCCTTGGCGGCAGCGCCGCCCACCTGGTATGCCTCGGTGATATCGGTGCGGCTGGTCAGGTGACCGGCACAGCGCTGCAGGGTGGCAAGCTCGATGCAGCGGGTCTTGGTGTCCAGCTTGCGGGCGATCACGTTGGCCAGATACCGGGCAGTGCCGGTCAGGGCTTTGTGGCCAAAGGCGTCCACTGCGTGCACATCATCCGCCAGCTCACAGACATAGCGGCCGTCCTCCAACTTGACGCCCTCGGAAACAGCGATCACGATGCTGGGCTTGGTCTCCTGCATGGCCTGGACCTTTTCGACAAAACGATCCACGTTGAACGGCACTTCCGGCAGGCAGATCATATCCACACCTTCACAGTCATCGCTCTTAGCCAGGGCAGCGGCGGCGGTCAGCCAGCCGGCATTGCGGCCCATGATCTCCACAACGGTGACATATTTGGTGCCGTAGACCGTAGCATCCCGGATGATCTCCTTCATTACCACACCAATGTACTTGGCCGCAGAGCCATAGCCGGGGGTGTGGTCGGTGACCATCAGGTCGTTGTCGATGGTCTTGGGCACGCCCATGAACCGGATATCGCTGTCGATGCGGGTGCCGTAGTCTGCCAGCTTGCCGATGGTATCCATGGAGTCGTTGCCGCCGATGTAGAAGAAGTAGCCCACATCCAGCTTGTCCAGGATCGCAAACAGCTTTTTGTAGACCGACTCATCCTCCCGCCAATCCGGCAGCTTATAGCGGCAGCTGCCCAAAAAGCTGGAAGGGGTGCGCTTCAGCAGCTCGATGTCCAGGTCATCCGTGAGGTACTGGGACAGATCCACGACCCGCTCCTCCAAAAGCCCCGCTACACCGTTGCACATACCGTACACGACGGATGCGCCGCGGTTTTTGCAGCTTTCAAACACACCGGCCAAGCTTGCATTGATGACCGAGGTGGGGCCGCCGGATTGACCAACGATTGCGTTCTTACCCATGATGATTTCTCCTTTTTTGTTTTCGGCTTTGATCGGCTTTATCCTGCCCGGCAGCAGCAGGGCGGGACAGAGCCTTTATTGAGATCGTGCAGGCGCACGAAAACAAGACTAAAGGGATGGGGGAAAGGGGCTGCATCCGGCAGGATACACCAGATGCAGAACGGGATCAAAGGCAGATGTGACGGGGGGTGCCGTTGACGTAAACAGGGGTCACCTCATCCAGGATCAAGGGGCGGGCGTACTCCTCAAAAGCGGAGGTCACCTGCATTCCGTCCGGGGTGATCCATTCCAGCGGGACCTTCTTTTCCAGGTTGGCCACCTGCTGTACGTCCACCAGCTCCGTGACACACTGATAGGGGTAGGCAGAGATCCGTTTCAGCGCGACCATGCGGCCGGTCTCCCCGGCAAAGGCGGCAGCGGCAGCGGCGCCGCCCACGGCGTAGGCTTCGTTTACGTCGGTGCGGCTGGCCAGATGGCTGGCGCAGCGCTGCAGGGTGGAAAATTCGATCGCGCGGCTCTTGCAGCCCAGCTTGTCGTGGATCAGCTCGGACAGATACCGGCTGGTTCCGCTGAGGATGGCTTTGTGGCCAAAGGCATCCAGCTGCCCGGCGGTGGACACCAGGTCGCACAGATAGGTGCCGTCTGCGGTTTTGACGCCCTCGCTGGCGGCAATGATCACGTTGGGCTTTGTGCGCTGCAGCTCGTCCACCCGTGCCAGGAATTTTTCCTGGTCAAAGGGCACTTCCGGCAGCAGGATCAGGTCGGGGCCGTCGCAGTCGTCGCCGCCGGCCAGGCAGGCGGCGCCGGCCAGCCACCCGGCATGACGGCCCATGATCTCGGCTACGGTCACGCTGCGCATATTGTAGACCGAGGAATCCTGGATGACCTCCTTGAGGATGGTGGCAATGTACTTGGCTGCGGAACCGTAACCAGGGGTGTGGTCGGTCAGACACAGGTCGTTGTCGATGGTCTTGGGCACCCCGATAAAGCGGATGGGGCTGCCCACCGAGCTGGCATAGCGGGAGAGCTTGGCAATGGTGTCCATGGAGTCGTTGCCGCCGATGTAGAACACGGCGCACACCTCGTATTTGTCAAACAGGGTAAACAGCTTGACAAAGGGGGCGCTGTCTTTTTCCGGGTCCGGCAGCTTATAGCGGCAGCTGCCCAGGTAACTGGAAGGCGTGCGCTTCAGCAGCTCGATGCTCAGCCGGTCGTCCAGCAGAACATTCAGCTCTACCAGCTCCTCCTTCAACAGTCCCTCGATGCCGTACTTCATCCCGTAGACCGTGTCGGCGCCCATGCTGCGGGCTGCCTTATAGACACCCGCCAGGCTTGCGTTGATGACGGCGGTGGGGCCGCCCGACTGGCCGACGATGACGTTCCTGGCCATGATAGTTCCTCCTTCTTATCTGTGGGTTGGCTGCGGCTGGCTGGGCTGTGTCGGATGCAAAAGCCCCGTGCTGCCCTGCACTGCATCACAAGAGCCCCGATGTCCCAAAGCCTGCGCCGCAAGTCGTACAAAAAAGTAGCAGCCTTGTTTGCACGGTTTTTGTAAAATGTGTAAATTCAGCTACGATTCTATTGTAACCATTTTGCGTGTTGTATGCAAGACCCAATTGGTTGCGAAGGCAAAAAAAATATGCTAAAATGGTACGACACAGGGGCTGTGTCCGGGTCTGTGCTCCCGGAGCCCTATGTAACGCCGACAGGAAAGGTGGATAAGACCACAATGGGCATCTCACACGAATATCATTCCGCACATGCACGGCCTGCGCAGCGCCGGGGCAAAAGCGTATTTATATTGCGGCTGGCTGGTACAGCTGCTGCCATTTTGCTGATCTCTGCTGCCGTGACAGCTGTTTTGCAGCACGGCGGGCCGGAACAGGCTGCCTCTGTTCCGGTACAGCCCAGCGGCACAGCGCAGGAGATCCTGGCGCCGCTGCCCATGCAGGGGCAGGGGACAACTGGAGAGCCGGATGTGCAGCCTGGAGTGGTGGAGCTGGAAGCGTTTGGTCCGGCTCTCCAAACACCAGGGGCGTATGCGCTGCGTGCGTATGATGCGCAGACCATTCGTCAGCCTGCCTGTGGACAGGTAGACCTGAGCTACTTTGCGGATGCAGCGTTTCTGGGCGATAGTCTGACGGTGGGCTTTTCGGATTACAGCATCCCTCTGGGCGGTGCACTGATCTGCGGCTATACCGGTGTGGGACCGGACGCCATCGTCAACCGCAGCACGGTCAAGAGCCCGGTCCGCGGTCCGGAGGTGGCGCTGGACGTGCTGACGGCAGCGCAGCCCAAAAAACTCTATCTGCTGCTGGGCACCAATACCCTGACCAGGGCGGGCGCAGAGGGCAAGTTCCTGGCCTATTACGGCCAGATGCTGGATGTGCTGCGGCAGACGCTGGGGGATCAGTGCCGGATCTATGTGCAGTCCATTCCGCCGGTGCGGCCCAATGCAGCCGCCGAGCGTCCGGGTCTTGCCAGTGAGTCGCTGCGGGCTGTCAACGAGCAGCTGGCGCAGCTGGCGGATGCAAAGGGCTGCATTTACCTGGATCTGTGGGAGACGCTGGCCGATGGAGAGGGCAATTTGAAGGAGATCCTGGCTGCACCGGACGGCGTGCACCTGTCTGCCGGCAATGGCTATGGAGCCTGGGTCACCTATCTGCGCAACCACGCCCAGTACGACCCCGCCAACCCCTGGACCCCCGGCAGTGTATACAGCCAGGGCTGACCAAAGATAAAAATCCCCCGCAGCGGCTCTTTTCAGAGCGCTGCGGGGGATTTTTGTGTATTTACAGCAGCTTACTTCTTCTTGCTCTTAGCTTTCATGCGCTGCTCGTGGTTCAGGATCTGCTTGCGGATACGCAGGTTCTGGGGGGTGACCTCCAGCAGCTCGTCCTGTGCCAGGAACTCCAGGCTGCCCTCCAGGCTCAGCTTGCTGATGGGCACCAGACGCAGAGCGTCGTCCGAGCCGGAAGCGCGGGTGTTGGTCAGGTGCTTGGTCTTGCAGATGTTCACGTCCACATCCTCACCGGTGGGGGTGTAGCCGATGACCATGCCCTCGTAGACCTTCTCGCCGGGTCCGATCAGCAGGGTGCCGCGCTGCTGGGCATTGAACAGGCCGTAGGTGACAGACTCGCCAGTCTCAAAGCTCACCAGAGAGCCGGTGGCGCGGTTGGCGATCATGCCGGCCCACACATCGTAGCCGTCAAAGATCTGGTTCAGGATGCCCTCACCATGGGTGTCGGTCAGGAACTGGTTGCGGTAGCCGAACAGGCCGCGGCTGGGCATCCGGAACTCCAGACGCACACGGGTGTCGCCCAGAGCTTCCATCTGCTGCAGGATGGCCTTGCGCTGGCCCAGGCCGGTCATGACAGCGCCCTGATACTGGGTGGGCACGTCGATCACCACGTGCTCCATGGGCTCGTAGGTCTTGCCGTCGATCACCTTGGTCAGAACGTGGGGAGGGGAGACCTGCAGCTCGTAGCCTTCACGGCGCATGGTCTCGATAAGGATGGACAGGTGCATCTCGCCACGGCCCATGACCCGGAAGGAATCGGTGGTGGGGGAGTCCTCCACCTTTAGGGCTACGTCCTTCAGCAGCTCCTTCTGGAGGCGGTCACGGATCTGGCGGCTGGTGACGAACTTGCCCTCACGGCCAGCCAGGGGGCTGTCGTTGACCGAGAAGGTCATCTCCACGGTGGGGTCATTGATCTTCACAAAGGGCAGGGGCTCCACCTGAGAGGGGCTGCACAGGGTGTTGCCGATGGTCACATCCGGCAGACCGGAGAAGGCCACGATATCGCCGGCGGTGATGTTGTCGCAGGGCTGGCGGCCGTTGGCCTGGAAGTCGTAGAGCTTGGTCAGGCGGCCCCGCATCTTCAGGTCCGGGTTGTGCCAGTCGCACACCACCACTTCCTCGCCTACCTTGGCCACGCCGTTCTGGATGCGGCCAATGCCAATGCGGCCCACGAACTCGTTGTAGTCCACAGAGGACACCAGCATCTGGAAGGGAGCCTCAGGGTCGCCTTCCGGGGGCTGGATGGTGTCCAGCAGGGTGTCGAACAGGGGCATCAGGTCGGTGCCGGGCACATCCGGGTCCAGGCTGGCGGTACCCTGACGGCCGCAGCAGAACAGGATGGGGCAGTCCAGCTGCTCGTCGGAGGCACCCAGGTCCATCAGCAGGTACAGCACCTCGTCGATGACCTCTTTGATGCGGGCATCGGGGCGGTCGATCTTGTTGATGGCCACCACCAGGCTCAGGTTCTGCTGCAGAGCCTTCTGCAGAACAAAGCGGGTCTGGGGCATGCAGCCCTCAGCGGCGTCCACCAGCAGCAGCACGCCGTTGACCATCTTCAGCACACGCTCCACCTCGCCGCCAAAGTCGGCGTGGCCCGGAGTGTCCACGATGTTGATCTTCACGCCCTTGTAGGTGCAGGAGCAGTTCTTGGCCAGGATGGTAATGCCGCGCTCACGCTCGATGTCGCCGCTGTCCATCACACGCTCGGACACCACCTGATTGTCACGGAACGCGCCGCTCTGGCGCAGCAGGGCGTCCACCAGGGTGGTCTTGCCGTGGTCAACGTGAGCGATAATAGCGACGTTGCGCAAATCGTTACGAACCATAAATATACAACCTCTCTATTCAGATCTTCTTAGAAGGAATATCATACTGTCTGAGTTTATCGCATCCCGGGGTGGTTTGTCAAGGTTGTATAAAAATTTTTTCAGTCTTTCGGCGTTTTGCCTGAGAAAAACCTGCGTTTTGGGGGGGCACTGGGTCACAAAATGTGGTATACTGAACGTAACCCAAAGGTTTGTGGAGGATGGCAGCGGGATGCTTGCATTTTCATGGACCGGGGGCCATTATAATGTATTATTAAGACCGTTTCAACGCCCGTGCTCCGGGCGCGATGGGAGGTGTCCACTGTGAAACTGACATTTTTGGGTGCGAACCATGAAGTTACAGGCAGCTGTACCTTGTTGGAGGCCGCCGGCAAGCGGGTCTTGATCGACTGCGGCATGGAACAGGGACGGGATACCTATGAAAACCAGCCTTTGCCGGTGTCGGCAGGTGAGGTGGACTGTGTGCTGATCACACACGCCCATATTGACCATACCGGACTGCTGCCGCTTTTGGTGCGCAACGGTTTTGGGGGCGAGATCTACGCCACGACACCTACGGTAGAGCTGTGCGGCATCATGCTGCGGGACTCGGCGCATATCCAGGAGTTTGAGGCGGAGTGGAAAAACCGCAAAGGCCAGCGCTCCGGTGCGGACCCGGTGGAGCCCATGTACACGGTCCAGGATGCAGAGGCGGCCATCAAGCTGTTCCACGGCGTGCCCTATAACACGCAGTTTGCCCTGGCGCCGGGGGTAGAGGTCCGCTTTGTGGATGTGGGCCATCTGCTCGGCTCGGCCAGTGTGGAGATCTGGGTCACAGAGGAAGGCAAAACGGTCAAGCTGGTGTTTTCCGGCGATATCGGCAACCTGAATCAGCCGATCCTGAAAGATCCCGCCTATCTGCACGAGGCAGATTATGTGGTGATGGAGTCCACCTACGGCGACCGCAGCCACGGCCCCCGGCCGGACTATGTAGGGGAGCTGAGCGCTATTTTGCAGCGCACCCTGGACCGTGGCGGCAATGTGGTCATCCCCAGCTTTGCGGTGGGCCGCACCCAGGAGATGCTGTATTTTATCCGGGAGATCAAAAACCGGGGCCTGGTCAAAGGGCACGGCAATTTCCCGGTCTATATCGACAGTCCGCTGGCCATTGAAGCGACCCGCGTCTTCCATGAGACGGATTCTGCCTGTTTTGATCAGGAAACACGGGAGCTGCTGGCACAGGGGGTCCACCCGATCCTGTTCCCGGGGCTGCGGGTCAGCGTGACCAGTGAGGAATCCCGCCAGATCAACTCGGACCGGGAGCCTAAGGTCATCCTTTCTGCCAGCGGTATGTGTGAGGCGGGCCGTATCCGCCATCACCTGAAGCATAACCTTTGGCGGCCGGAGAGCACCATCCTGTTTGTGGGCTATCAGGCCGCGGGCACCTTGGGACGAGTCCTGCTGGAGGGTGCCCCGCAGGTAAAACTGTTTGGTGAGACCATCGAGGTGCAGGCGGAGCTGTGTCAGCTGACCGGTATGTCCGGCCATGCAGACCGGGAAGGGCTGCTGCGCTGGATCGAAGCCTTTGACACAAAACCCAAGCGGGTGTTCGTCAACCATGGCGAGGACGAAGTGGAGAACCAGTTCGTTCAGCTGCTGCAGGAGCGGGGCTTTACCGCTTGTGCGCCTTACAACGGGGCGCAGTGGGTCTTGGGCGCAGAGGGTGCAGTCTGTGTTCAGGAGGGCAGCCGGGAGAAGGTGCAGCGCCGCACTGGCACGGAGGGGCCGAGCCGTGCTGCATCGGTATTCCAGCGGCTGGTCAATGCAGGCCGCCGTCTGCTGCGGGTCATCGAGCACAACCAGGGCGGAGCAAACAAGGACCTGGCCCGCTTTGCCGACCAGATCAATGCCCTGTGCGACAAGTGGGACCGCTGAACCTAAGCGGGAAAGCGCAGACCGCGCATCTTTTTACAGCCCTGCCGGGAAGCGCTGCCCGGCAGGGCTTTTTTGTGTGCGGCAGGGGAGGGGAAGGCAAGAGCAAACATAGACAAAATGCACAAGGCGCTTTTGGTCAGGAACGCAAAAAACAGAAAAATCAAGACGAAAAACATTCAAAGCATACACGTCTCCGGGTGTGCTGCAAAAACCGGCCGGAAAGAAAAAATCCGCTCAAAAACCCGAAAATGGCTTGACACCAGGGGTTTTTGTGTTATACTGAGATAGTATCACATAATGGCCTAGTGCGCCAAAAACGGGGTTTGAGGCGTCGGCACTTTGGGGCGTTCATCCTAAGGTTTGTTAAAAATGCCGAAACTCTCCGCGCTGCGCGGGCCGAATTATGTGCGTGTGCTCAAATTTCGACCCGCGTATGCAACATCCGTAGAGTATAAAAGTAAGGAGTGGTTGATTTTATGATGAAAGTCAAGCCCGTAAAGCTCGGCAAAACCGAGCGCATGAGCTTCTCCCACATCGACGAAGTCATCAGTATGCCCAACCTGATCGAGGTCCAGAAGAACTCGTATCAGTGGTTTCTGGACGAGGGCCTGAAAGAGGTCTTCCATGACATCGGCGCCATTGAGGATTACACCGGCAACCTGGCACTGAGCTTTGTGGATTTCCGCCTGGACAAGGAGCCGAAGTATTCCATCAAGGAGTGCAAAGAGCGGGACGTGACCTACGCTGCCCCGCTGCGTGTCACGGCTCGTCTGCTGAATAAGGAGACCGGCGAGGTCAAAGATCAGGAGATCTTCATGGGTGACTTCCCGCTGATGACCGATGCGGGCACCTTTGTGATCAATGGTGCAGAGCGCGCTATCGTCAGCCAGCTGGTCCGTTCTCCCGGCGTATTCTACGGCGATGCAAAGGACAAGGTGGGCAACGACCTGTACAGCGCCACCATGAACCCCAACCGCGGTGCCTGGCTGGAGTATGAGACCGATGCTTCCAACGTGTTCTATGTCCGCATCGACAAGAATCGCAAGCTGCCGGTCACCGTGCTGTGCCGTGCCCTGGGCCTGTCCTCGGATGAGGATATCCTGAACTACTTCGGCGAGGATGAGCGCATCCTGGCCACCCTGGAGAAGGATACCACTAAGAATAGGGAAGAGGGCCTGCTGGAGGTCTACCGCAAGCTGCGCCCCGGCGAGCCTCCCACGGTGGAGTCCGCTACCAGCCAGATCAATATGCTGTTCTTTGACCCCCGCCGGTACGATCTGTCCCGGTTTGGCCGGTACAAGATGAACAAGAAGCTGGCTCTGGCCCGCCGTATCATCGGCCATGTGGCTGCGGATAACGTGGTGGCCCCCCTGACCGGCGAGATCCTGATCGAGGCTGGCTCCAAGATCACCCGCGCAATGGCAGAGCAGGCAGACGCTGCTGGTGTCAGCCTGGTCACCCTGCGCATCGATGACAAGGACGTCAAGGTCATCACCAACGGCTGTGTGGACGCACAGGCTTTCTTCTCCTTCGACGTGAAGGAGTGCGGCATCAACGAGCGCTGCTCTTTTGAGGAGATCCGCAAGATCCTGGACACCACCTCCGATGTGGAGGAGCAGAAGGAGCTGCTGTGCCGCAACCACGACCAGCTGATCGGCCGCACCGTTACCACTGCGGACATCTTTGCTTCCATCAACTACCTGAACGGCCTGGCCCACGGCATCGGTTCTACCGATGATATCGACCACCTGGGCAACCGCCGTATCCGCAGCGTGGGCGAGCTGCTGCAGAACCAGTTCCGCATCGGCTTCTCCCGTATGGAGCGTGTGATCCGTGAGCGCATGACCCTGCAGAGCCAGGATCAGAGCGTCATCACCCCGCAGGCACTGATCAACATCCGTCCTGTGGTGGCTGCCATCAAGGAGTTCTTTGGCTCCTCTCCGCTGTCTCAGTTCATGGACCAGAACAACCCTCTGGCTGAGCTGACCCATAAGCGCCGTCTGTCCGCTCTGGGCCCTGGCGGTCTGAGCCGTGACCGTGCTGGTTTCGAGGTCCGTGACGTTCACTACAGCCACTACGGCCGTATGTGCCCCATCGAGACGCCGGAAGGCCCCAACATCGGTCTGATCTCTTACCTGGCATCCTATGCTAAGATCAACGCGTATGGCTTCGTGGAGGCCCCTTACCGTAAGGTGAAAAAGACCTACGATGAGGAAGGCCGCCTGATCGACCAGGTCGTTACCGATGAAGTGGAGTATATGACCGCTGATCTGGAGGACGAGTACGTCGTCGCCCAGGCCAACGAGCCCCTGGATGAGAGCAAGCACTTCAAGCGGCAGCGCGTGTCTGCCCGCCGCCGGGACGAGATCCTGGAAATCGACGCTGAAAAGGTCGATTATATGGACGTTTCTCCCCGGATGATGGTCTCTGTGGCAACCGCCTGCATCCCCTTCCTGGAGAACGACGACTGTAACCGTGCTCTGATGGGCTCCAACATGCAGCGTCAGGCCGTGCCTCTGATGGTCACCCAGCAGCCGCTGGTCGCCACCGGTATGGAGTACAAGGCAGCTACCGACTCTGGTACTGCTGTGCTGGCCAAGAACGACGGCATCGTGGAAAAGGTGGATGCAGACCATGTGCTGGTGCGCACCACCGCAGGTGCCCTGGAGGATTACGCTCTGGTGAAGTTTGCCCGCTCCAACGCAGGCACCTGCATCAACCAGCGCCCCATCGTGGAAGTAGGGGAGACCGTCAAGGCAGGCCAGGTGCTGGCCGATGGCCCCGCTATGCGCAATGGTGAGATCTCTCTGGGCAAGAACGCTCTGATCGGCTTCATGACCTGGGAGGGCTACAACTACGAGGACGCCGTCCTGCTGAACGAGAAGATCGTCCGCGAGGATGTGTACACCTCCATCCATATCGAGGAGTACGAGACCGAGTCTCGTGACACCAAGCTGGGACCTGAGGAGATCACCCGTGATATCCCCAACGTCTCCGAGGATGCCCTGAAGGATCTGGACGAGCGTGGTATCATCCGCATTGGCGCCGAGGTCAAGAGCGGCGATATCCTGGTTGGTAAGGTCACCCCCAAGGGCGAGACCGAGCTGACCGCTGAGGAGCGCCTGCTGCGGGCTATCTTTGGTGAGAAGGCCCGTGAGGTGCGTGACACCTCGCTGCGTGTGCCCCATGGCGAGTATGGCATCATTGTGGATGTCAAGGTGTTCACTCCGGAAAACAGCGACGAGCTGCAGCCCGGCGTGCGCCAGGTGGTGCGCTGCTACATTGCCCAGAAGCGCAAGATCAGCGTGGGCGATAAGATGGCAGGCCGTCACGGCAACAAGGGTGTCGTTTCCCGCATCCTGCCGCAGGAGGATATGCCGTACCTGCCGGACGGCACCCCGCTGGATATCGTGCTGAACCCGCTGGGCGTTCCCTCCCGTATGAACATCGGTCAGGTGCTGGAAGTCAACCTGGGCTATGCAGCCAAGGCTTGCGGCATCAAGGTCATGACCCCGGTGTTCGACTCCGCACGAGAGAATGATATCGGCGATGCATTTGATACTGCCCGGGAGATGTGGCACGGCGAGAACGCCCCCGCATACCCCACCAAGCTCCCCCGGATCATGGGCGAGAAGGGCCATATCATCGATTTCTCCAAGATCGAGCTGGACCGCGACGGCAAGACCACCGTTTACGATGGCCGTACCGGCGAAAAGTTCGACAACCGGGTCACGGTGGGCTATATGTACTACCTGAAGCTGCACCACCTGGTCGACGATAAGATCCATGCCCGTTCTACCGGCCCCTACTCTCTGGTCACGCAGCAGCCCCTGGGCGGCAAGGCCCAGTTCGGCGGCCAGCGCTTCGGCGAGATGGAGGTCTGGGCACTGGAGGCTTACGGCGCAGCTTATACCCTGCAGGAGATCCTGACCGTCAAGTCCGACGATATCACCGGCCGTGTCAAGACCTACGAGGCGATCGTCAAGGGTCACAACGTACCGCAGCCGGGCGTTCCGGAATCCTTCAAGGTACTCACCAAGGAGCTGCAGGCTCTGTGTCTGGATATTCAGGTTCTGGACGAGAACATGGA
>OHHS01000670.1_pt1 | contig 15750 bp, 10 predicted proteins | sample 1568161 | NCBI WGS metagenome assembly OHHS01 (sample SAMEA3879519, study PRJEB24766) | human gut metagenome | biome: human-associated habitat; feature: feces | place: USA | collected 1985/1987
TTGCGACAGCTTGTTTATTCTATCAAAATGTTTTGCATTTGTCAAGAACTTTTTTCATAACTTTTTCAGCTTATTTTCAAAGCAATATCTATAAAGTCATGTCTGTAAAATGTAACTCACAAGCTCTACAACTCAATGTGTCCCGCGAGTCAGCTTTGATATAATATCATCCTGGCACACATATGTCAACGGATTTTCTGCAATTAATTAAAGTAGTAAAACTATCTTAAAAAACACAAATTTTCTAAATTGTCTGTTTATTATATACAATTCTCACAATTACTATCTGACAGCCTCTATCGCTTCCTTGATATTTGCCACACCGACAATCTCAATTCCATTAATATGCGACACTCCTGCAAGACACACTTTGGGAACAATACACTTTTTAAAGCCAAGCTTCTTTGCCTCAGCCACACGCTGCTCGGACATTGTAACTCCGCGTACCTCTCCGCTTAATCCCACCTCTCCAAAGCATATGGTATCCTCACGCACTATAATATCCTTTTTGCTTGATGCGATTGCAAGCACTATCCCAAGGTCTATCGCCGGTTCGTTCATCCTTATACCGCCTGCTATATTCACATAAGCGTCACAGTCTGACAGTGGCAGGTTGGCTCTTTTTTCAAGGACCGCCATGAGTAGATTTACTTTATTATAATCTGTACCATTTGCTGTACGCCTTGGATTATTAAAAAAACTGTGACATACAAGAGCCTGTATCTCGAGAAGTATCGGGCGGCTTCCCTCTATGGAACATGTGACAATTGATCCTGATGCTCCCTCGGGCTTACCGCTAAGCATATACTCCGATGGATTTTCCACCTCAACAAGTCCCTCCGCCTTCATTTCAAATACGCCTATCTCATTGGTCGAACCAAATCTGTTCTTAACGCCTCTAAGTATCCTGTACGACTCATACCTGTCACCCTCAAAATAAAGCACAGTATCAACCATATGCTCTAACGTCCTCGGCCCCGCAACCGCACCATCCTTTGTCACATGTCCTACTATAAAAACAGAAATACCCAGAGTCTTTGCAAGCTGCATAAGCACTCCGGTTGTCTCCCTGACCTGTGATACACTGCCCGGTGCCGACGATATCTCCTCATTGTACATAGTCTGGATGGAATCTATTACAACAACCTCAGGTTTTTTGCGTTGAATCACGTCCTTTGCTATATCAAGACTTGTCTCACATAAAAGCTCCAGCGAATCCGTAAAATCACCAAGTCTGTCGGCACGCATCTTTATCTGATGCAGGGATTCCTCACCTGACACATAAAGTAATGGCACTTTTTTTTGTGAAAGTTCCCTGCATACCTGAAGTAGAAGCGTGGATTTTCCTATACCCGGATCTCCTCCCACAAGCACAAGTGACCCCCTCACAATTCCTCCACCAAGCACTCTGTCAAACTCGGCTATACCTGTCACTATACGCTCCTCTTTCTCGCTTTTTACTGCCGAAAGAGGCAGAACCTGTGCCGCCTTTGATTCTTTTTTTACTTTTCCCGACGAGCTTATCGACTTTTTATCTACGGTTTCCTCTACAAATGTATTCCATTCCTTACAGGCTGGGCACTGTCCCATCCATTTTGCCGATTCATAACCACATTCCTGGCAGAAAAATACAGAGGTCTTTCCTTTTGCCATATTGTTCTCCTTTATAAAATACAAAAAGCCCGGCTTTCACCGGGCTAAAAATATGCTCTATTTTCTTGATACTTTGATATCGACTGAATCAACACCCTCAAGCTCTACGCTTAAGCTGAGCTTGCCGCCGAGATTTGTCTTCATAGTACCTGCAACAGCTCCAGCTATATCAATTTCGTACTCTGCCTCCTCTTCAAGGCCAAGAGTAATCTGAGCATCCTCAGGTCCCTCCACAGTAAATGTCACTGTATCAGCAGTCTCCTCGAAATCCATAACCGCTGTTCCCGGAACAGACTCATATACAAAGAGTCCGTTTCTTTCGAGCTTTGTAATCTCCTTAAAGGTCTTTACCTTGTAGATATCTCCATCCTTCTCAAAATTGTCAAGCTTTGCCTTTGCAGCCAATGTATAATCTCCGAAGCTGAGCTTTCCGTTTTCCTCAGTACGGATTAATTCACTTATTACAGCCATTTTTATCCTCCCGTAGCTATATTGATATATTAATTATAAATCCAATTCTACTCAACAGTCAATGAAATTTGTTTGTTTTTCGTAGAAATTATTACCTTATTGCCGCGCTTAATTTTGCCGGTAATAATATCCTCTGACATACGGTCTTCAATCTCCTCCTGAAGTTTTCGTTTAAGAGGTCTTGCGCCATATTTTCTGTCATAGGCTTTGTCCACGATAAAGGATTTTGCACTGTCGCGCACTGTGAGCTCTATATCAAGCTGTTCTTTACAGCGTTTCTTAAGCTCCTTTACAAGAAGTGTCACTATATGCTTCATGTCATCCTTGTTAAGAGCTCTAAATACAATAGTCTCGTCGATCCGGTTCAAAAACTCAGGTTTAAATATACGGCGGACCTCCTCCATGACACTGTTCTTCATACGCTCGTGATCCTGCTTTTCATCCTCATCAGCGCCAAAGCCAAGGCGCTTTGGTTCTATAATAGAAGAAGCTCCTGCATTTGATGTCATGATGATTATTGTATTCTTGAAATCAACCGTGCGCCCCTGTGAATCAGTGATTCTACCATCATCAAGCACCTGTAAAAGTATATTGAACACATCAGGATGTGCTTTTTCTATCTCATCAAACAGTATAACAGAAAAAGGATTGCGTCTGACCTTCTCTGAGAGCTGTCCACCCTCCTCATGGCCCACATATCCCGGTGGTGAACCAATCATCTTTGAAACACTATGCTTTTCCATGTACTCTGACATGTCAACACGTATCATGGCATCTTCTTTGCCAAAGACAGCCTCAGCAAGCGCCTTTGACACCTCCGTCTTACCTACTCCTGTCGGTCCCAAAAACAGGAATGAGCCAATCGGCTTCTTAGGATCCTTTAACCCAACACGGCCTCGTCTGACTGCCTTTGCGACAGCAGAAACAGCCTCCTGTTGTCCTATTACACGCTTGTGAAGTATCTGTTCAAGCTTTGCAAGTCGTCCTGCCTCTGACTCTGTAAGCTTATTTACAGGTATTTTGGTCCATCCCGATACTACATCCGCTATCTCATTTTCACCGACTACAGGCTGATTTTTGGCTCCTGTGCGACGGTTCTTTCTGATAAGCTTCTGCTGTTTATTTTCAAGCACTTCCTTCTCTGACATAAGCGCGCCGGCAGCTGCGAGATCTCCTTTCGACAAAGCATTTTCCAACTGGTTCTGCTTATCTGTTATCTCTTTTTTCAGTGCAAGCAGCTCGTCAGATGATGTCAGATTCTTAAGCCTTATCCTGGCTGCCGCTTCATCCATCAGATCTATCGCCTTATCAGGTAAAAATCTGTCATTTATATATCGTGCAGAAAGGCTTACTGCTGCTTTCACGCCCTCATCTGTTATGATGACACCATGATGCTTTTCATAGAGTTCCTTTAATCCTGTGAGTATCTCTATTGTCTCATCCACACCCGGCTCCTCAACCATCACCGGCTGGAAACGGCGCTCAAGCGCAGCATCCTTTTCCACGTATTTGCGGTACTCTTCTATGGTAGTGGCGCCGATTACCTGTACCTCGCCTCTGGCAAGCGCAGGCTTTAATATGTTAGATGCATCTAACGAGCCTTCTGCTCCTCCTGCACCTATTATAGTGTGAAGCTCATCAATAAAAAGCAGTACATTTTTGGCATTTGAAACCTCGCTTATCACCTTCTTGATACGCTCCTCAAACTCACCACGATACTTTGATTTGGCTACAAGCCCGGACATATCAAGGGAAACCAGTCTCTTTCCCAAAAGAATATCCGGAACATTGCCACTGACTATATCCTGTGCAAGTCCCTCTACTATAGCGGTCTTGCCCACTCCCGGCTCTCCAATCAGACATGGATTGTTTTTGCCTCGGCGGCAAAGTATCTGGATAACGCGCTCCATCTCCTTTTTTCTGCCTATAACAGGGTCAAGAAGCCCTGCCTCTGCCATATCTGTCAAATCTCTGGAATACTGATCTAATACAGGAGTCGCAGAATTGTATGATGTACCGTAGCTTTTCATCAGATCCCTGTATGCAGACGGATCCTCACCCATCGCACCAAGAATATCTATAAACATCTTCTGACTGTTAACACCCATGGTGTTTAAAAGTCTTGCAGCTGCACAGTCTCCCTGCAGTACTATAGCCATCAGCAAGTGTTCTGTACCTATCTCATTGCACTCAAATCTATCGGCTTCCTCCGATGCACGCTCCAATACTCTCTGTGTCCTTGGTGAATAGCCATCCCTGTCCATCACTTCGATGTTATCCCCCGGTGAAATCAGGTCTTCAATCATCGAAATAAGCTTATCATATTCCACATTGCAGGCTGTTAGAATCTCAGCTGCCACACCGGTGCCCTCTTTTATAAGGCCAGCCAGTATGTGCTCTGTTCCAACATAGCTGTAATTCATTTTCTTTGATATACGTGCAGCCAAATCTATTGCTTTTTTAGCCTTACTTGTATATGGTTTCAAGTCATATCCTCCAGTCATATTCACTAATTTAAGTCGATGAACTGCAAATCATCATCTTCGCTGTCATCTTCATTGTCATCCTTTGCACTGCTGTCTATAGTCTCAGACGGCTTATTTCCATCATTGACAAAGCCATCAAGTGCCATTTGAACCTGATTCTTCAAGGTATCATCATCTGCAGCATTCTCCTGATCTGAAGCCTCTTTTGAATCAAAATCAGATTTTTCATTCTCAGCAGTTTTCTTTAAATCGGATGTAATTTCTACTGTTCTTCCGACATAGGATGCATCGGATGCTTCTGTACTTTCCGTATTTTCGTCAGATTCTAAAATCTCAGCTATCTGTGACTCTTCGCCAGATTCCTCAGCCGGTTCCCGGATTTCATCTACCTGTGATTCTTCAGCCGGTTCCTGAATCTCATCTATCTGCGATTCTTCAGCCGGTTCCTGAATCTCATCTATCTGCGATTCTTCAGCAGATTCCTGAGCATCATCATCATTAGCTTCTATATCATTTTCTTCTATATCGAACTCTTTTGTATCGTCTTCTTCATCATTTACTTCATTAGCTGTGCGCTTCTTATTTTTCACAATAACCACCAGAAGAAGTAATGCCAGAATAATGATAATAAGAACCAGTATTGCAGCTAAAACAAGATATTTATTGGCAATTCCCGGGACAAGCTCGCTCTTTGTTGTATCGTTTTCATCCTGTGCCACTGTAGGTGTACTGAGCTTGGTTCTCATATATGTGCCATCTACACTATCATATGTGTACCAGCCACTCTCACCATTGTCATTCATAGCGTATACGAGGTAAAAATCCTTTGTCTGATCATCGGTTTTTTCGACTTTGGTCTGGTAGGCTGTTGCCACACCCTTGCCCTCTATAGAGAGCGATATCTCATTATATCCTTCAGGCACATCATCCACCTTAGGCAGTAAAACCACTATAAAATGCGACTCTGAATTGATACGGACAAACTCATATGCTGCATTCTGTGCTGCATCATATACAAAAAGCCCATTGCCGCTTTCCGACTGTAAATACACAAGCGTGACATCGCCAAAGGTGCCATGAAGGGTATTGTATTCAAGTCCGTCAATCACTGTCTTTGAGTGCTCAAAGCCTTCAGGAACAACATCCTCCGGAATGTCATTTACCATAGTCCACTCTGTGCCATTTATATCGAACTTCTTCCAGTTATCCTGCTTATCTGCATTCTCCGGATCATCCTCGGCTCTTCTGGTAACAACTATATTGTATGTGCTTGTGCTGCCGTCCTCTGCTGTCACAACAACGCTGACCGTATTCTCTCCAACCTCAAGTGAATCATTGCCTGTGACTGATGTCACACTCGCCTTGGAATCAGCCGGATTTGCTGTAACCGCAAGGCTTGAACAGCTGTAATCTACTGTAGCTGTGTAATCCTTTGTCGCAGCAGAAAACTCAGGTGAAAGCGTACCTGCTGAGATAACCAGCGAACCAAGAGATGCGTTTGAGGATTTCTTTTCCTCTTTGTTTTCATTATCTTTATTTGCATTGCTGTCATTGCCGGTATTGCTGCCGGAATTGTCCTTGTTATCCTTGTTGCTGTTTGAATCGTTGTTTGATGAAGCACTTGTTACCGTCACCTTCGTGCTGGCACCGGTAATTATACCTCCGGCATCGTTGGCCTCTGCATCTCCTACAACTGTACAATATGCCTTTATAGTGCAGCTTCCTGCAGCCTTCGCCGTAAATGAAAATGACTGCGATGTGGGATATCCTGCGGCGTCACCAATATTGGCCACACCATCCCCTCCGTTACTCAGTACTCCCTCGTCAGAACTTGAGATAACTACAGTGCCAAAATATCCAGACGGCATGGAAACAGTCACCTTAACTGTTTTTCCAACAGTTATAGAGCTTGAGCTGACACTGAGGCCAAGTCCCTGCGCATATACATGCTCGGCAGGTGTGAAAACAAGCATCACCGCCATAACAAGTGATAATATACATCCAAATAATTTCTTCATATTTTTCCTCACATTTCTAATTCTGCGATATCTTTGATTTGCCCAGTATGTGTCTGTTCATGATTATCATATCAAGGGCATTTCCACCATCGCCCTTTCTGTTGGCATCAGCTGCCTCCAGATAAGCACCTGTGAGTGTTCCCTTTCCTAAAATATGTCTGTTGAGCTTAATCATATCAAGGGCATTTACAGCACCGTCACCATTAATATCTCCATATACAACAATATCATATGTCTTTTTCAGGTTACCCGAAGCATCATAAACAGCCACTTTATTGCCTGTTGCAACCTTTCCGCTGTTTTCTGAGCCTGAGCTTGTCAGAAGCTTTACAGTACCTGATGCTGATACTGCTATATTCTTCACAAAATCAGCTGCACCGGTTCCAGGCTCAATGCCTGTAATATAAGTACCTATACTGTATTTACCTGATGTTATGTTTACATCTGTATTATTTTGGTTATTATTGTTCTGATTATTATTGCCACCTGCATTATTTGCAGATGCCGCCTGCCTGTTTATATTGATAGTGTATGTTCTTGTATCACCGCTTTGCGACTTGCAATTTACCTTAATTGTATTATTTCCGACAGCAAGCGAATAGCTTCCTGTGCCTGAAACACCACTATTTTCTGAAACTGCATCTGCCGAAACAGTCACTGAGCTTATAGCATTTGAAACAACTGCTGAATAGCTTGTTGTCGCTCCATTGAAGGCCGGTGTGAGTGTTACACCGCTTATCGCAAGCGACTGCAGATAGTTATTGGTATCGCCAGCTTTATCGAAGCCCACTGCTGACGATGGCATATTGTTGTATACAGGTATTTTAAATACAAAAGCCTGATTCTTGTCTGAATATCCTTTAGCCAGACTCTGTCCCTCAGTAAGAGCCGCTGTGGCATTGCCCATGTACTGATGGAAATACAGCGAGCTTGTATTTACTACATTAAACTTCTCAAAATACAGTGTATTTTGACCCTTATTTATATAATTGCTGCCCACCTTTACAGCTCCGCCGCTTATGGACTTTACTCTTGTATTCCAGCCCTGCTTCTTGGCAAAAGACAGACCATTTTTATAAATCTTATCCTTCGTGTTTCCGGTTGCACTAAAATTAAAATAATTATAATATCCTTCGTATCCGGAATATGTACCCGAAATAAGAGGACTCGTTCCCTTTTGTCCCTGCTCTTGCTTTAAACGCGATGCTATATGGTATGCACTTACTCCACTGCTCTTTGCCACATCCATGAACGTGCTTGCATAATTGATTTTCTCACCATTGTTGGAATAGGTCTTTGTTCCCTCCATAAATGTGCCTTTTACTATGGACTGAACACCTTCAAGTGCCTCATTCGGACTGTATGCCAGACTCTGAAACTGAAAAATATTGGTCTCATCAAGAAAATTCCTTGGATCCATGAGATAAGCAATATAGGCACTGCTTGCTGACACCCATCCCGGTTCGTACTCAACCCACGTATTTGTTGACCAGTTATATGCTCCGGCAGCTGTGGATTTCTTGGCATTGTCTGCTGATTTGGATACCAGATTAAGTCCGTTTACACTTTCATTTTCAATCACCGTATCCCAATTCAAACCTGTATTTACAGCCTCAAATGTCCAGCTTTGATACTTATTGTGAAGAGCTGTAAGGTTTGGAATATAGCTGTCAGGAAAGCCTGCATTCTTCATAGCCGTGACAAAATCGGTATTGTCTCCGCTATTATTGTATGTCACCTTTATGTATGTACTGATAGTCCAGCCCGTAAATGCCTTGCCGTTTAAAGTACCCCTGACATTGTACCAGACCACACCGTTTACCCTGGTCTCTCCAATTATGTCAACCTGATGGTTCCAGTTGAGTGAGACAACCTTGGTAGTGCCGGATGTGCCTGCTGCATTGCGGACATACACATTGCCACCTGTAATCGTACCTGTAGCATATGCTCCCGATGCGGTTGCAAGGGCAAGCTGCTCCTCATTATTCTGCTGTATGGCATCCGCATTGCCGGTGTCTGCCGAAGCATCCCCTGTCTGCGCATTGTCTGATGCAGCTGTACCGGTACCTGCTGATACAAAATCAGACCTTATATAGCTGACACACTCCTCATTATTTGCTGCCAGATTGTACTTTGCCTTGTACCACACCTTGCCGTCTGCACCTGTGGTCTGCTCAAGAATAGTAATATCCTTGCCGTTTGAAAGCTTGTGCTCCAGCTCATACTCTGTTCCCGGTCCGCTTCTCGCCGCTACCCAGTATCTCTCATCACACACAACCTTAGCCGCCTGATCCGCATAGACTGCTATGCTGCTGTATGGCGCCAGGTCACATGCGGCTAATGACAATGTAACGACAGAGGCTGCCAGAAATTTATTTATCTTTATCATCAAATCCCATCTTTCTTATGTGCATTGTTTACATTAATCCATTATCCATTTAATTATAATAGAATATGACCTTTGTATCAATGTATTCGGCAGAAATTTATTATTTTTTTATTAATGATATGATGGTCAAAAGGTATTTTGACCCTCATTTATGATTAATCGAATTGCATGCAAGCATGCATCGATGATACCTTTTGACCCTTTAATCAAAAAACTCCCTTCAACGTGCAGCTCATGCTTACGTTTCAGGGAGTTGTCTGATTCATATTCTGCTTTTTCTTACTGTCTCCTGTAGCTTTTTCTAGCTGAACAGGGATTTTATCTTATCCCATAAATCCATGAAAAAGTTACCAAGCTTTTCCCAGAAGCCCGGGTCATTTATCTTATCGCCAAGCTTTGATGCCCAGTCATGTGCCTGGTTGATGACTGAATCCCAGTCGATATTGGCATCCTTAAGCTTCATAAGAAGCGATGTCAGCTTTGCAATATCATCATCAGAAAGCTTCAGGTCGTAATCCTTTGCAGCCTCCTTTATCGCATCCTTTATCTGGCTCTCATCCTTGAGCCTTCCATCGGCAAGCTGCTTCTTTAGGTCTGCAATCATTGCCTCGATATCCTGCGAATCGCCGTCAATGCTCTTGTTTAGCTCTCCTGTTGTGACAAGCTCATCCATCGCTGCGTCTGTCACCTTTTCGTCAAGCTTCTTGCCTGTCATCTCCTCGTATGCCTTTAGTGTGCCTACAAGTGCTGCCGTTCCGGAAATAGGGAAAGGTCCTGCAACTATGATTTTAGCATCAGCTATGCCTGCTGTGGCAAGCGCATTCTTGTACATTCCTACCGTACAGTAATTGATATTGTGTGTGGAAACACTAAGACCCGCACCCTTTTTATCCTCTGTAATGAGTACTGAGGAAAGTGACCTTGTGCCAATCTCGCTCTTGCTGATGTATGAATCGAGGTACTTGTGCTCCTCATCATTATTTACATAGACCACATCGTATTTGTCCAGATCAGTGAGCTCGATTCCCATAAATCCAAGCACTGTCGCTCTCTGATCCGGTGTGAGGTCTGCTCCAAGACTTAAGTATGGCTTATCATTTTTGCTGATGGTCACCTTGTCGTTTGTCTCACTGCCGGCTGTCGTTGTGCTGTCTGTGTTACTCTTATCAGCTGCGTCACTGCCTGATACATCAACGCTTGAAACTGTATCAGTCTGCGTAGCTGTCTCTGTTGCAAATACAACCGGATTCATTGTAAACAGTGTCACCGCAGCAAGCACGCTACATACAATACTCTTTGCTTTTTTCTTTATTGATCTAATCATTTTTCCTCCAATCTACTGCTCTATATCATACGAAATTGTAAAGCTGCTTCCGTCGAAGCTGACATCTGCCATGCTTCCGCATACCACAGGCATCATCGGCGACATATGACCTATATCCAGATCCATGATGATCGGCACATTAAACTCTCTAAGCAGTGATGAAAGCGCCTGTCTGTGGTCTATGCCAAACATTTCCTCTCCGAAGTGCGCCGGGCGTCCGATAAGAAAACCCTTTACATTTGAAAACCATCCTGCATTTTTCATCTGCCACATAGCCCTTCTCATGCCCATCACATTAAGGTCACAAGCCTCAAGGAACCATATGATACCATCATCACTGTAGCGCTCATTAAATTCCCTTACATGGTCAAACGATGTACCAAGCAGATTGATAAGACAATCCATGCAGCCACCAAGCAGCCTGCCTCTCATGGTAAGCCTGCTTTCCTTTGCCACCGCAGGAATAGAGCTGATACACGACTTTTCAGTCAGGTTGTAGCCCACAAACGGAGCATTCTCATCCTTTATCGATTCCTTCTCCCACATAGGGTAATTGGTAAATGAAAGCTTCCTGCCACAAAGCAGATTAAATGCATCGGTAAGTGACTCATGCCACACCTCCATGCCAAAGCTGCCCGCACACGGCCCGTAAATACCTGCTGTATCTGCAATAGTAGCCTCCAAAAATGTGAAATTAGTGTTGTCAGAATAGCCCATGTACCATTTCGGCTTTGACTGCTTCACGCGCTCAAAATCAATATAAGGCACTACCTCGCACATCAGCTCGCCACCACCACATGATATAAGCACATCACTGTCAACAGAAGCATAGCTCTCGTTCAGCTCTTCTGCGCACTTCTTAGGTGTATTGCTGATACCTATACCACTGTCGCACCTGCAGTTAGGTCCCTCTATCGTCTTATAACCCATGCTATGAAACCTTTTAATGGCATTGTCAAAGGCACTCCTGTACGGCTCTGTTGTACAGCCCATCGAAGGCGCCACAAAGCCTATTGTTCCTCTATCCTTTAGAAATTCAGGGTATCTCATGTTTCTATCATCCTATCACTATTATTTACATATCTAAGCTTCTGTCTGAAGTAAAATATGTAGGATTTTATCATTTCTGTCCAGGTCATTTTACTGTCATAATTAAATGTCGTCGTGTACTGCAAATGCTGTCTGTTGCACCAGTTGTATATATCATGCAGACTTATCGAATCAACATGCTTTATATTGTTCATAAACACCTTAACCTTTGAAAGCTCATCCTCACTGTCAATGTATAGATGAAAGATAGTATTCGGACATTCAATTATTATCTGCTGTTCCCCTATATTTTTCATCAATGTATCCTCTATTGAATAATGTATCCTGTGTGATTAAAAACATTATAGTCTGTCACGCCGGGATGTGAGTAATAACATAATATCGTAACTGTTCAGTACCTTCACAGTTAAAAAATATCACATAACCATAGTACTACACCGGCGTCACAAAATCCAGTCATTTTTACCTGCCAATTCTTACTATTTTATTAAGAAAAACGGTAAATATCATACCCCCTCACAGTCAAATGCCGGGATGAAGCTGTCCTTTGCCACGTCACCCTCCTGTATAAATGCATTCGTGATTCCTATTTCGAGGGCATAGTTAACAAGTCTTTCATACTCTCTCTTTGTCACTGTGCGGTTTATCTCAGGATAATCCTCTAGTGCAATCGGCGTAAACTGGCTCATCATGCTTATATATACGTGATCATGATATGTATCATACAGGTACTTAAGTACAGCCTTTGCATCATTCACATGTCCCGGCAGTAGAAGCTGTCGCACAATAACTCCCTTTTGTATGAGTCCTGTCGCATCGTCAATCACGACATCCGGCTGCTGCCTGACCATCTCTGAAAGCGCCTGCTTTGCGACAGACGGATAATCTTTTGCCCTTGAATACCTTGCCGAAAGTGTACTGTCCATATATTTAAAATCCGGAAGATACACATCCACTATGCCCTCAAGCAGCTTTAGCTCTGTCATATTTTCATATCCGCTCGTATTGTATATAATAGGAAGCTTCATGCCGTGGCTTTTTGCATCGTTTACCGCCCACACTATATCAGGGATATACTGCCCCGGTGTGACCAGATTGATATTATTTGCGCCTTTGTCCGCAAGTTCTATAAAAATATCACTCAGCCTCTCTTTACTGATCACCTTTCCCTCTTTTCCGTCAGAAATCTCCCTGTTCTGGCAGAACACGCAGTGCAGGCTGCAGCCTGAGAAAAAAACTGCCCCACTTCCTCTTTTTCCTGATATGCACGGCTCCTCCCAATAATGAAGCGCTGCTCGCGCCACCTTTATTTCAGATGAAACTCCACATACGCCTGTTTGTCCGGTGCTTCTGTTTATGCCACATTTTCTTGGACACAATAAGCAATTTTCGTATTTATTCATATTTTTCATTTTAACCCTTGCTAAAAATAATGTTTGATACTACAATCTATATGATTATGCGGTGCATATGCCATGCGCCTTCAGTAGTCATTTTAAAATTATATCATAACTATTCTTACAGAAGAGAATAGTTAAAATACACAATAAGGAGATTACAATGAATCAGTCAAACTGTATCGTCGCCCAGTCAGGCGGTCCAACTGTTGCAATCAACGCAAGCCTTGCAGGAGTCATCGCAGGAGTAAAAAGCTCTGATAAATACGATATCTGCTATGGCGCCGTAAACGGAATACTCGGCATATTAAATGAGAATTATCTCAATCTGTCAGATATTTTTGCAGATGATGCTAATCTTGAAAAGCTCAAGACCACACCTGCCATGTATCTTGGCTCATGCCGTCACAAGCTCCCTGATTACAAGGATGATGATTCACCATATGTATACATCTTCCACCAGTTTGATAAGCTCTCCGTAAAGGCTTTCTTTTACATCGGTGGAAATGATTCGATGGATACCGTATTAAAGTTATCCGATTATGCAAAAAAAATCAACAGTGATGTGAAAATTATAGGGATTCCAAAAACCATCGACAATGATCTGTGCATGACAGACCACACTCCGGGCTTTGGCTCTGCCGCCAAATATATCGCATCAAGCATGCTTGAGATAGCCCATGATACCTTTATCTATGCTGTTAAGAGTGTGACAATCGTTGAAATCATGGGACGTGACGCAGGATGGCTAACTGCCGCTTCCGCTCTCGCACGTAATGAGTACAATACAGCGCCTCAGTTCATCTATCTGCCTGAGGTGGATTTCGACAAGGACAAATTTGTTGCCGATATAAAAGAAGCCCTTGCGCACACTAACAATGTAATAGTTGCCGTATCCGAAGGAATACATGACGCAGACGGCTCATACATTACATCATCAAATGCCTCATGCGACCAGTTCGGACACCAGCAGCTAAGTGGTGCCGGAAAGGCTCTTGAGTTCATTGTGAAAGAAAACATCGGTGTCAAGGTTCGCTCAGTAGAGGTAAACGTGCTCCAGCGCTGTGCCTCACATCTTGCATCATTAACCGATATCGAGGAATCTTTTGCTCAGGGTAAAAAGGGTGTCACTATTGCAGCAGAGGGTGTGACCGCATCAATGGTATGCTTAAAGCGCATCTCAAATGATCCTTATCAGGTAGAATACACATATTCTGCTATCAAGGATATCGCAAACGAGGCCAAGTCTGTGCCAAGAGAGTGGATCAATGATGCCGGCAATGATGTGAAGCCTGAGCTTATCGAATACTTAAAGCCACTTATTCAGGGAGAAACCGCTGTAGCCTACAAGAATGGTCTGCCTGACTATATGGATGTGTCACATCTTCACAAATGTAACTGATTTTAGCTGCCGCCTACACCCCGGTGTGGGCAGCAACAGCATATCTCCAAGGAGGTCGATTTACATGAAGAAAAAAGTACTTATAACCTGCGCCGTTGTGCTTGGTGTGATTTTGGCTGTTTATCTTGGCTTTGCCTTTTATTTTAGCAGCCACTATCTGTTCAACACAAAGATTAACTCTGTAAAATACGCAGGGAAAACCGCAAAAGAGGCAATAGAAAAAAATACAGCCCTAAGCCGCGACTACCTGCTCACAATCACTGATAGAAAAGGCAACAGCTTCTCACTTAAGGGACCTGATTTTTCCTATGAATATGTCTCAAACGGTGACGAGGAGCAAATCCTAAAAAGCCAGAATGCTTTTACATGGCCTGTCAGTCTTTTCAAAGCTCAAAACTATACTCTAAAGGGTTCGTCCAAATATGACGATGCCGCTTTGGCGGAAAAGCTCAAGGCTCTTGATATTTTCAGTGATGACTACATTGAAAATCCGGAGGATGCCCACATCGAGATAAAAGACGGCAAATACGATGTGATTGAAGAGAAAAATGGCTGCAAACCGATATATGACAGCATCCTTGCCGAGGTAAAGGACGCCCTGGACAACGAGCTCCCAAAGCTTAGCTTAAGTGATGACTGTTATGAAGCTCCAAAAATCACAAAGGAAAGCGATACAATCAAAAATGAAAAAGAAGCCCTCGACAAATACACTGCTTCAACCGTCACTTACAAAATTGAAGGTACCGACGAGAAGCTTGACTCAGCCAAAATCCTTGATATGCTAAGCATCTCAGATGACGGCAGCGTGAGCATAGATGATGCCAAGGTCACTAAATATGTCCAGCAGCTTGCTTCCAAGTACAATACCTTCGGCCGCAAACGCTCATTCAAGACATCGTCCGGTGACACTATTGAAATAGGTGGTGGAGACTACGGATGGGTAGTAAGCAAGAAAAATGAGAAGGCCAAACTTCTTTCCGATTTAGAGGGAGGCAAGCCAGTGGAAAGAGAGCCTGTTTACGAGCAGACAGCACTCTACCGAGGCGCTGACGACATAGGTAATACATACATAGAGATTGACTACACAAAGCAGCACATGTGGTATTACAAGGATGGTGCTCTCCAGATGGAGTCGGATTTCGTATCAGGTAATCTCGCCCGTCAGAATGGTTCCGTAGATGGTGTATACAAGATTGTTTACAAGCAGAGAAATGCTACTCTTGTCGGTGAGGGTTACTCTTCTCCTGTCAGCTATTTCATGCCGTTTGCCTACAATATAGGTATCCATGATGCCAGCTGGCGTGATACCTTCGGAGGAACAATTTACAAAACCTCCGGCTCACACGGATGTATCAATGTGCCGCCTGCTTTTGCAGAGCAGCTGTTCAACGCTGTGGATAAGGGCACTCCTGTTGTTGCCTACTACAGAGAGGCTGTCACTCTGACAAACAATGCTGCAAAGATGTCCAATGCATACTCGTATGTAGCTCCTGATGCAGCGCAGTAAGTGTGGATTGCATTGTATCTTTTAATAATATGTGAAGGCGACCGGCGCACGGG
>OHHS01000690.1_pt1 | contig 15418 bp, 10 predicted proteins | sample 1568161 | NCBI WGS metagenome assembly OHHS01 (sample SAMEA3879519, study PRJEB24766) | human gut metagenome | biome: human-associated habitat; feature: feces | place: USA | collected 1985/1987
ACGGCGACGATGCGCCGGGCCGCCTCCTTGCGTCCGTAGCGGTGTTCGATTTCGTCGCGGATCAGCCGGAAGGCAATGGCCGGCTCGGTCGTGGTGCCCGACTTGGAGATCACGATGGCCGCGATCGACCGGTTTTCGACGGCTGCGAGCAGACGGGCCAGATAGTCTTCCGATAGGTTCTGTCCGGCGAAAAGCAGAATGGGTTTCGCCGGATGTTCGTGCAGCAGGTTGAACGGGTCGCTCAACGCCTCATAGACGGCGCGTGCACCCAGGTAGGATCCGCCGATGCCGATGCAGAGGATCACCTCCGCCAGGTCGCGCAGACGGGCGGCTTCGGTTTCGATCGCCTGCAACTCCTCTTCGCCGAGGGCGGAGGGAAGCCCCACCCAGCCCAGGAAATCGTTGCCGGCACCTTGGCCGTTGTGCAGCAGCGCGTTGGCGTGCAGGGCTGCGGATTTTTCCTTCTCGGTGATTGCGACATCGGCGCGAATGGGATCGAACGACAGGGTTTTCATGACTGTATTGGTGTTAAATCAGTTTTGTCGTAAGCTCCTGCATGGCTTCCCGAACAGGAACCCCTTTGTAAAGGACTTCATAGACCATATCGGCAATGGGCATCTGCACCTTGTGGCGGGCGTTGATGTGACGGATGCAGTCGGCGGCGAAATAGCCTTCGGCCACCTGGGTCATTTCGTCCAAAGCATCGCGGACCGTGCAGCCGTGCCCGATCAGCAGGCCCAGTTTGCGGTTGCGGCTGTAAACGGAATAGCAGGTCACCAGCAGGTCGCCCAGGTAGGCCGAGGCGCGGGTTTCGCGCTGGTCGGGGTAGCTTTCCCGCAGGAACCGGGCCATTTCCATCGCACTGTTGGAGATCAGCACCGCGAGGAAATTGTCCCCGTAACCCAATCCGACAGCCATGCCGACGGCTACGGCGTAGATGTTTTTTAAGATAGTAGCATATTCGATGCCGTACAGGTCGGTCGAATAGGAGAGTTTGATATATTCGGTGGCGAATTTGTGTCCGATCGTATGCGAATTTTCCGGATCGGTGCAAACCACCGTAAGGTAGGAGAGCCGTTCGAGCGAAACCTCTTCGGCATGGGAGGGACCGGTGATGATGCCCAGTTGCTTGAAAGAGAGGTCGTAATGGTCGTGCATATACTCCACGACGGTGGTGTAGTCGTCCGGGACGATGCCTTTGATGGCCGAGATGACGAATTTCTCCTTGAGCGGAACGGTCAGCGTTTCGAGCGTCTTTTTCAGGTAGGCCGAGGGGCTGGCCAGGATGACGATGTCGGCCTCGGAAACCACCCGGTCGAGATCGTCCGAGGGGTTTATGCGCGTGCGGTCGAACCGTACGTTGCTCAAATAGCGGGGATTGCGACCCTTGTCGCGCAGGCTTTCGAGCACCTCCGGATTGCGGACGTACCAACCTATCGAGGGTTCGTTTTCGGTCAATACCTTGGCGAGCGCCGTGGCCCAGCTTCCGTATCCGATCATGGCGCATCTGGCGCCGCTGCCTATCTTGTGGTCCATAAGTTTTCGGAATAAAATTTTCTTTTCTACAAAAGTAAATAAAAAACGGGAAAGGACACATAATTATCCTTCTTTTCCCTACCTTTGTAGAGGGTAAGACGCACTCGGCAGAAAAAACAAACGAATTTGTTTTATTCTGCTTTCATTTTCATTACCTTTGTTCCTGATGTATTGACACGGATTTCACGGGCAGGCGAAGGCTTCTGGGAAAGAAAGTCAATATTTTGATTATCAGAAATTAATAGATTATAATATAGAGAGAGGAAAGCAGAGTACTATGGGACTTTTTTCACTGACACAGGAGCTGGCCATCGACCTCGGAACGGCCAACACGCTGATAATCTATAACGGCAAGGTCGTTGTCGACGAACCGTCGATCGTGGCCCTCGACGTGCATACGGGCAAGGTGGTCGCCATCGGCCACCAGGCGCGCCAGATGCACGAAAAGACCAACCCGAACATCAAGACGATCCGTCCGCTGAAGGACGGCGTGATCGCCGATTTCAACGCTACGGAGTTGATGCTGCGCGGCATGATCAAGAAAGTCAAGACCTCGGGCAGCCTTTTCGCCCCCTCGCTGCGGATGGTGATCTGCATCCCGTCGGGCTCGACCAATGTCGAGATCCGTGCCGTGCGGGATTCCGCCGAACATGCCGGGGGGCGTGAGGTCTATATGATTTACGAACCGATGGCTGCGGCGCTGGGTGCCGGTCTGGATGTCGAAGCACCGGAGGGCAACATGGTGATCGACATAGGCGGCGGTACTACCGAGATCGCCTGCATTTCGCTCGGCGGCATCGTTTGCTCCGAGTCGATCAATGTCGCGGGCGATGTCTTTACCAACGATATTCAGAGTTACGTGCGCCAGCAGCACAACATCCGTATCGGCGAACGCACGGCCGAAGCCATCAAGTGTTCGATCGGTGCCGCTGTCTCCGACCTGGAGGAGGAACCCGAGGATTTCGTGGTCACGGGGCCCAACATGCTGACGGCCTTGCCGCAGACTGTTTCGCTCAGTTACAGCGAGATCGCCTATGCGCTCGAGAAGTCGCTCACCAAGATCGACGCGGCGCTGATGAAGGTGCTCGAAACCATGCCGCCGGAGCTGTATGCCGACATCGTGAAGAACGGCATCTACCTGGCCGGCGGCGGTGCGCTTATCAAGGGGCTGGACAAGCGTCTGAATGCCAAGACGGGTATTCCGTTCCACGTGGCCGAGGATCCCTTGCGTGCTATTGCGCGCGGTACGGGTATCGCGCTGAAGAATATCAACCGTTTCTCGTTCCTGATGAAATAACGAAGCTGCGGAAGCTTTCCCGTGAGCCGTGTATAAACTGATCGAATTCCTGCGCAGAATCTACGTGGCGGTCTTGTTCGTCGTATTCGAAGCGATCGCCATCGGGTATTATGCGCACTCTTCGAATTATACGCAGGCCAAGCTGCTCACCCGCTCGAACCAGGTGGTTGGCGGGGTGAACGGCATCTTCGCAGACATTCGCTCCTATTTTACCCTGGGGCGCGAAAACGAACGCCTGCTGGAGCGTGTCGCCGTACTCGAGGAGGAGTTGGCTTTTTACCGGAGGTCGGCGGCCGATTCGGTGCGTACGGACCTGCTGCACGATATGGGAGAGAAGCCCTACGAGCTGACCGTCGCCCGGGTGATTTCCAATTCGATCAACAAGAACCGTAACTTCATCGTGCTGGACCGGGGCGAACGCGACGGCGTCGAGAAGGGGATGGGCGTGCTCTCTCCGGAAGGGGCCATGGTCGGCTACGTGGCCGCCAGTTCCGACCGTCATGCGGTGGCGGTGTCGATTCTCAATACGTCGTTCAATGCCAGCGGCAAGCTCGCCGGCGACGACTATTTCGGCTCGATCTACTGGGCGGGTGACGATCGCTACCACGTCCGCATGAAGGAATTGTCCAAATATGCCCGCGTTACGGAGGGGGAAGAGGTGGTTTCCTCCGGTTTTTCGCAGTATTTTCCGGCTGACGTGCTGATCGGCTATGTGGAGAGTTTTTCGCTGGCCGATACCCAGATGGCTTACGACGTGGTGATCCGGCTGGCGGTGGATGTGTCGCAACTGACGGATGTTATCCTGGTGCGCAACCGGGATATCGAAGATGTGCAGGAGCTCGAAGCCGAAGCCGAGCGGCAAAACAGAAGATAAATATGTACCGGACTGTTCCCTATATCGTCTTATTCCTTATTTTGGCCCTGTTGCAGATTTTTCTGTTCGACAACCTGTCGATCAGTATCTACCTCTGCCCTTTGGTCTATATCGGCTTCATTGTCCTGCTGCCGATCGACGCTCCGCCGGTTGCAGTGCTTTTTCTGGCTTTGTCGATGTCCGTTGCGATGGATTGGGCGATGGGGGCAGCGGGGATCAATACGATCGCTACGCTTCCGGTCGCTATGCTGCGCCGGCCGCTTCTGCAGTCTGTCTGCGGTAAGGAGGGGATTCGGGAGGGTGGTATTCCTTCTTCGATCCGGTTGGGGCAGGGCGGATTTCTGCGCTACCTGGCAGCGATGGTCGTGGTACACCACTTCCTGTTTTTCATGTTGGAGTCCCTGTCTTGGGCGCAGTTGTTCCATACGCTCGTCCGACTGGTCGTGAGCAGTGCTGTTACGGTGGGCTTCATCTGGCTGCTTGCGCGGCTGTTCACCACTAAACTGACGGTTCGGCTATGAGTTACGGTGGGGAAGGGGTTGCCCGGATGCGGGTGCTGCAGGTGGTCGTGCTGATCGTTTTCGGCGTAATCGCCGCGCGGCTTGCTTATATTCAGCTCATCGACAGCAAATATGAGGAGCTGGCCCGGGGCAATGCGTTGCGCTACGAAGTTCAGTATCCGTCCCGTGGCGAGGTGTTCGACCGCAACGGCGAATATCTGGTACAGAGTCGCGAGTGTTATGACTTGATGGTGATCTATCGCGAGATGGATCGGGAGGGGTTCGATACGACGCTTTTCTGTCAGGTTACGGGGCTTTCGCGCGAAGGGCTTGTGAGGGAGCTGGCCAATGCCCGTGTGCGTCCGCGTGCGCCCCGTATGGTGATGAACTATATGTCCAAGGAGGACAAACTTCGTTTCGACGAGTGTAACTTCGCCGGCTTCTATACCGTTTACCGGACTGCCCGGCAATACCCTCGTAAAGTAGGGGGAAACCTGCTGGGATATGTGGGGGAGGTCAATTCCGAAATGTTGCGGCGTTATCCTTCGTATCAGGCGGGCGAATACGTCGGAATCAGCGGCGTGGAGTCGGCCTACGAGCCGGAGCTGCGCGGTAAGAAGGGGGTGAAGATCTCCGAGGTGGATACGCACGGAGCGATCAAGGGTTCGTATATGGACGGTCGTTTCGATTCGCTGCCCGTACCCGGCAAGTCGATCGTCTGCACGATCGACGCGCGGTTGCAGCTCTTCGCCGAGGAGCTGATGGCCGGCAAAGTCGGGGCTGCCGTGGCGATCGAACCTTCGACGGGCGAGATTCTGATGATGGTTTCCTCGCCCACATACGATCCCGATGAACTGGTGGGACGGCAGCGGGGCAATCACTATATGGAGCTGCTCTATAACAAACGGCAGCCGCTGTTCAACCGTGCCGTAAGCGGCCGTTATCCGCCCGGTTCGACCTTCAAACTGGTTCAGGGCCTGATCGGGATGCAGGAGGGTGTGCTGACTCCTTCCATGCGTTATCCCTGTCACGAGGGTTATCAGGTCGGACGGCTCAAGATGAGGTGTCACGCCCATACGTCGCCTGCGGACCTGCGTTTTGCCATAGCGACTTCGTGCAACGCCTATTTCTGTTACGTATTCCGCGATATTCTCGAAAATCCCCGGTACGGAAGCGTCAAGGAGGGGTTCGACGTATGGAGGGAGTATGTCGAGAGTTTCGGCTTCGGCCGCAAGCTGGATTCGGATTTTCTGGGCGAGGGAAACGGCTATGTTCCCGACCGGAAGTTTTACGACAGGCGTTATCGGAAATCGTGGAACGCGCTGACGGTGCTGTCGCTCTCGATCGGTCAGGGGGAGCTGGAGTGTACGCCGCTGCAAATGGCTAACCTGGCGGCTATCGTCGCTAATCGCGGGAGAAACATTATACGAAAGTCGATCCGAAATATTTCGAACCGATCGTGGAGGGTATGTGGCAGAGCGTGCACAAGGAGGGCGGAACCTCCCGGACGGCTTATCTGCCGGGTCTGGACGTGTGCGGCAAGACCGGTACGGCGCAGAATCCTCGAGGCAAGGATCATTCGACCTTCCTGTCGTTCGCTCCGAAGGACAATCCCCGCATCGCTATTTCGGTGTATGTCGAGAACGGCGGGTTCGGGGCTTCGGCCGCTTTGCCCATCGCCAGTCTGCTCGAAGAGTACTATTTGACCGACACCGTCACACGGCCCTGGCTGGTGGAGATGGTCAAGCAGAAAACGATTTATTACCCGGCCTATGGAAAATAACGGCATCGGTAAATTGTTCGAGGGCGTCGATCGCTGGACAGTGCTGATCTATGTGCTGATCGTGCTGGTCGGCTTCGTGGCTATCCTCTCCGCTTCGTACGAAGAGGGGGCGGAGAGCATTTTTTCCTTCTCGCATTTCTATATGAAACAGCTCGTCTGGATGGGAATATCGTTCGCCGTAGCGGTCGTCGTGTTGCTGGTCGATGCGAGCATCTATCACAAGTGGGCTTATCTGTTCTATGTCCTGGGATTGCTGACCCTGGTAGCCGCTCTGCTGTTCGGTCGTGAAGTGAACGGTGCGAAGGCCTGGTTCGAGATCGGGTCGGTCCGTATTCAGCCGGTGGAGTTCGCCAAAATCGCTACGGCGTTGGCGCTGGCCCGCGTGATGAGCTCCAGCTCGTTTTCGATCAACCGGGCGGGGGATCTTTTCAAGGTGGGATTGGTGATCTGTCTGCCGCTGTTGATTATCGTCATGCAGAACGATACAGGATCGGGTATCGTGCTCGTATCGCTGCTGTTCGTGTTGTACCGCGAAGGTTTGAACAAGTGGCTCTGTATTCCGGTGATCCTGATCGCCGTACTCTTTATTTTTTCGTTCCTCTTTACGCCGCTGACCCTGTTGGTGATGCTGATTCTGGTCTGTACGCTTTCCGAGGCGATGATGAACGGACAGTGGCGGTCCCGCATGGTTTATCTGGCTGCGCTGGCATTGGGCACGCTGCTTCTCTATTTCGGGATGCTGTTGGCGGCTCCCGGAGCGATGGATCTCTACCGCTGCCTGCTCGTGGTGACGCTGCTGTCGCTCATCTTTGTGGCGATTTATGCCTTCCGCGCCAATCTGCGCAATATTTTCATTACGATCGGACTGTTTCTGACGGCAATGCTTTTCGTTCCGACTACCGATTATATTTTCAATTCCATCCTCAAAGAGCATCAGCAGAACCGTATTTTAAGTTTCCTGGGGCTGGTCAGTGATCCCCTCGGTACGGATTATAACGTCAATCAGGCCAAGATCGCTATCGGTTCGGGCGGCTGGATCGGCAAAGGGTTCCTGCAAGGGACCCAGATCAAATACGGTTTCGTGCCGGAGAAACATACCGATTTCATTTTCTGTACCATCGGCGAGGAGTGGGGATTTCTGGGCGCTATGCTTCTGCTGACGCTCTTTTGCCTGTTGATATTCCGGTTGATGCGTATGGGCGAACGGCAGGAGGAGCCTTTCGGACGGATCTACTGTTACTGCGTTGCGGCATTCCTGCTTTTTCATCTGCTCGTTAATGTGGGGATGACCATCGGACTGATGCCGGTGATGGGAATTCCCCTGCCGTTGGTCAGCTACGGTGGTTCGTCGCTCATGGCTTTTACCATCATGTTGTTCATTGCGGTCCGGCTGGATGCCTCGACCCGGCAATATTCTTTTCGATAACATTCACAACCTTATTTATATATCCGACTGACTTTATGAAAGAACATCAACACAGAGGTTTGACTTCCGCCCAGGTGGAGGAGAGCCGCCGTCTGCATGGGGATAATCTCATCACGCCCCGCAAGGGGGATTCGGCCTGGAAACTGTTTGCCGAGAAGTTCCGCGATCCGATTATTCAGGTATTGCTGGTAGCGGCGCTGCTGTCGCTGGCGATGGCTTTTATCGATGGGGAGTTCCTGGAAACCATCGGAATTATCTGCGCCATCGTTTTGGCCACTTGTGTCGGCTTTTTCTTCGAATTGGACGCCATGCGGCGGTTCAAGCGGCTCAATCTGGTGAATGACGACATTCCGGTCAAGGTCGTCCGCGACGGGGAGATGACCGAGGTGCCCCGACGCGATGTGGTCGTGGGCGACCTGGTGTATGTCGAGAATGGCGAAACGGTCCCGGCGGACGGTAAGCTGGTGAAGGCCGTATCGCTCAAGATCAATGAATCGACGCTGACGGGCGAGCCTGAGGTGGACAAGACTACCGACGAACGCTTTTTCGATGCCGAGGCGACCTATCCTTCCGATGCGCTGTTGCGCGGTACGACCGTCGTGGACGGTTACGGCGAGATGATCGTCGAGGCTGTGGGCGACCGCACCGAAGCGGGGCGGGTAACCGAGCAGTCGTCCATAGCCAGCGAAGAGCCTACGCCGTTGTATAAGCAGCTGACGCGTCTTTCGAGGATGATCGGTAAGATCGGTATTGCAGTGTCGATTGCGATCTTCGTAGCGATGCTCGCCAAGGCATACCTGGGCGGCGAGCTTTCGACGGGCGATTGGGTCCAGACTTCCAAGGAGCTGCTGCGTATTTTTATGGTTTCGGTGGCTTTGATCGTGATGGCTGTTCCTGAGGGGCTGCCGATGAGTATCACGCTCTCGCTGGCGTTGTCGATGCGTCGGATGTTGAAGACGAATAACCTGGTGCGCAAGATGCACGCCTGCGAAACGATGGGGGCCGTTACGGTGATTTGTACCGATAAGACCGGTACGCTTACCCAGAACCGGATGCGGGTCGAGGAGATCATCCATTATGCGTCCATCGACGAACGGTTGCTGGCCGAGATCATCGCCGTCAATTCGACCGCTTTTCTCGATGCCGACGCAAATGTCATCGGCAATCCGACCGAAGGGGCCCTGCTGATCCGCCTGCGGGAAGAGGGATTCGACTATGCGGCTTTGCGCGAGGAGGCTCCGATCGTCGATCGTATGACGTTCACCACCGAACGCAAATATATGGCGACGATTATACAGAGCAAAACCACTGGAAAGCGTTTGATTTGCGTGAAGGGTGCTCCCGAAATCGTACGGGCGATGTGTATGCCGGATGGCAAGGACGCCCAGGTGAACGAACAGTTGCTGCTGTTTCAGGGACGTGCGATGCGTACGCTGGCGGTGGCGTATGCCGAAACGACGGCCGAACGATGCGAAGACGCGCTGCGGGATCCGCAGATGCTGTTCGTGGCCGTGGCGGCGATCGCCGATCCGGTGCGGGAAGATGTGCCGGCTGCCGTAGCCCGTTGTATGAAGGCCGGAATCGACATTAAGATCGTCACGGGCGATACTCCGGCCACGGCCCGTGAGATCGCACGCCGCATCGGTTTATGGCACGATGAAACCGACTCCTCACGGAACGAAATGACGGGCGTGGAGTTCGCGGCGATGAGCGACGAGGAGCTGCTCGAGCGGGTGCAGGCTCTGAAGATTATGTCCCGGGCGCGACCGCTCGACAAGCAGCGGCTCGTGCGTCTTTTGCAGCGCAAGGGCGAAATCGTGGCTGTAACGGGTGACGGTACGAACGATGCACCGGCGCTGAATTTCGCTAACGTGGGACTCTCGATGGGATCGGGTACGTCGGTGGCGAAGGATGCCAGCGACATCACGCTGCTCGACGATTCGTTTACGTCGATCGCATCGGCCGTGATGTGGGGGCGTTCGCTCTACCGCAATATCCAACGTTTCGTACTGTTTCAACTGACGATCAATTTCGCGGCGATCATCGTGGTTTTCGTAGGTTCGATTTTCGGGACCGAGATGCCGCTTACGGTAGTGCAGATTCTGTGGGTCAATATCATCATGGACACTTTCGCTGCGCTGGCGATGGCTTCCCTGCCGCCCAATCCGGCGGTGATGAACGAACCGCCGCGTCCCAAAGACGAGTTTATCATCACACCGGCCATGGCCCGGACGATCTTTACCTGCGGAACGATTTTCGTCGGCGTATTGCTCGGTATGCTGTTCTACTGGCGTGCTACGACCGGCGAGCTCAGTCTCGAACAACTGACCGTTTTCTTCTCTGTATTCGTCTTTCTGCAGTTCTGGAATATGTTCAACGCCAAAGGCTTCGAAGCGTGCCATTCGGTGCTGCACGATCTGCGGGGAAGCCGTACGTTCTTCTTGGTGCTGCTGTTGATCGCCGTCGGACAGGTATTGATCGTGGAATTCGGAGGTCCGGTGTTCCGTACTACGCCGCTCACGTGGGTACAATGGCTCGAAGTGATCGGCTATACCTCTCTGATCGCTATTCTGGGCGATGTCGTGCGGAGTATCCGCCGCCGCATCCGTCCCCGTCCCGGCTGTCGGTAAGCGGTGAGAACAGGTTTTTCCGATGCGGTCGGAATCTTGTATTTGGTAAATGAAGAAATTGCTGTTGCTGTGCCTTCTGCTGGGGGTGTCGATCGGCGCTTTCGCCCAGGTCGATACATTGAGTCCGATTACCCCCCCCCCTCCGCCGCAGCCCGTTTGTCCGGGATATGGAGCGGATAACCTCTTCGCGTGCCTATCGAATAACCTATATCGGAGTTCCCCTTATTGTCGCAGGTTTGGTCGTGCAGGAGCGGGATCGGGGATTTCGTCATTTGAGGAACGATTATGTACCGTCTTTCCGTCTCCATTATGACGATTATCTGCAATATGCTCCCGCAGCGTTGATGCTGGGGCTGAAAATCGGAGGAGTCCGGGGGCGCAGTTCGTGGGGCCGGATGTTGGTGTCGGATGCCTTTTCCGTCGCGCTGATGGCCGGAGCGGTCAACTCTCTGAAATATACCTGCCGTATGCCCCGCCCCGACGGATCGAACAACAAGTCGTTTCCGTCGGGGCATACGGCTACGGCTTTTATGGCAGCTACGATGCTTCATAAGGAGTACGGGCCTCGCAGTCCCTGGTACAGTATCGCCGGCTATTCGATGGCTACGGTAACGGGTGTTTCGCGCATGCTCAACAATAAACATTGGTTCAGCGATGTATTAGTAGGTGCGGGGATCGGTATTCTTTCCGTAGAGCTGGGATACCTGTTCGCCGATTTGATTTTCAAGGAGAGGGGATTGACGGAATTCGAGCAGGATTTTGCTTTCGATCGGTATTGCCGGCCGTCGTTTCTCGGTATGGAAGTAAGTACGGATGTGGTGATAGGACGGTATCGTCCTGTTGCGGGAGTCGAAGGCGAGTTCAATGCAGGTGTGAACCTGGGCATCGAGGGGGCTTGGTTTATGAATCCTTATGTCGGTTTCGGAGGACGTACGGCCGTGTCGAGTGTGCCGATCAAGTTGAATGTTGCCGAATCTACGGATCGTTTGGACAGTTGGGCCGCAAGTGCCGGGGCCTATTTTTCATATCCGATTACGGCACGCTGGCGGACCGGTGGCAAGGTCTTGGCCGGGTATCAGTATTATGAATCCTTTTCCCTGAACGGATATACGCTGGGGAGTTGCGGAGGACCTGTTTTCGGAGTCGGCACGTCCATGACATTTCGCGCCAACTACAATTTCGACCTTCGATTTCAGACGACTTATTACCTGCAACCTCCGATGGTCCGCGAGAGTCGTCAGCACCTTAATACGCTGACTTTGGGTCTGTCGGCGAATATCGCTTTTTAGTACTTGTGCGGGTCCGAACCGCGATTCTTCGAAACGGATAAAATGAAAGAGGTGCGACCTTCGGCCGCACCTCTTTTCGTATAAAGGAACAGGATTACAATACACCCTGCTCGAGCATAGCCTGTGCGACTTTCATGAAGCCTGCGATGTTGGCGCCCTTCACGTAGTCGATGTGACCGTCCTTCTGCTTGCCGAACTTCACGCAAGCGTCGTGGATGCTTGCCATGATGAAGTGGAGTTTCTCGTCCACCTCTTTGCCCGACCAGGAGATGTGCATGCAGTTCTGCGTCATTTCGAGACCCGAAGTAGCTACACCGCCCGCATTGACAGCCTTGCCCGGTGCGAACAGGATACCTGCCTTCTGGAATGCGTGGATAGCTTCCGGCGTGCAACCCATGTTCGAAACCTCGGCGCAGCACCAAGTGCCGTTCTTCAGCAGTTCGGCAGCATCGTCGCCGTTCAGCTCGTTCTGGAATGCGCAGGGGAGTGCGATGTCGCACTTCACGCTCCAAGCCTTCTTGCCCGGAGTGAAGGTCGTACCTGCGAATTTCTCTGCGAACGGAGCCACGATATTGCGGTTCGAAGCGCGGAGCTCGAGCATATAGTCGATCATCTCCTCGTTCATACCGTTGGGGATCGTTACTACACCGTCGGGACCGGAGATTGCGATCACTTTGGCGCCCAGTTCGGTAGCCTTCTTCGATGCACCCCAAGCCACGTTACCGAAGCCCGAGATGGCGATCTTTGCGCCTTCCAGTTTCTTGCCGGCCAGATGCAGCATGTGCTGTACGAAATAGAGTGCGCCGAAACCGGTAGCCTCCGGACGGAGGATCGAACCGCCCCAAGTTTCGCCCTTGCCGGTAAGAACGCCGGTGTGGTACTTGCGAGCCAGTTTCTGATACATACCGTTCAGGAAGCCGATCTCACGACCGCCTACGCCTACGTCGCCGGCGGGAACGTCGGTATCGACACCGATATTGTGCCACAATTCAAGCATGAAAGCCTGGCAGAAACGCATGATTTCAGCGTTCGACTTGCCGGTCGGATCGAAGTCCGAACCACCCTTTGCACCACCCATCGGAAGGGTCGTCAGGGCGTTCTTGAAAGTCTGCTCGAAACCGAGGAACTTCAGCATCGAAGGGTTCACGGCCTTGTGGAAACGCAAACCGCCTTTGTAGGGACCGATCGCGCTGTTGAACTGAACGCGGTAGCCCAGGTTGGTCTGAACTTCGCCTTTGTCGTCCACCCACGTTACGCGGAAGGTGAAGATACGATCCGGCTCTACGAGGCGCTCAACGATCTTGGCTTTCTCGAACTCAGGATGTTGGTTGTAAACTTCCTCGATGGACTCGAGTACTTCGCGTACGGCCTGCAGGTATTCGTTTTCACCCGGGTGCTTACGCTCCAATTCTGCCATTAAATTGTTAACATTCATAATATATTGAAATTAAGTTGTGGTTTAATGTTGATGCAAAGATAGTATTTATTCTTATAGATTGTAATTTATTTTGCATGAAAAGATTACTTTTTCGTACAAAGTGATTTTGTTTGTCTGAAAAACTGAAATTGAACGGTTTTTCCGAGCCAGGACTCTTCCGTATATATTATAAGGAAAAAGTTTTCGCACGGATTGGGGGGCATGAACGGGTATTTTGGAAAAATATCGTTATCTTTGTTGGGATTAAACCTTTTTCATAAGGCAATGAGTTCAGACAAGTACATTTTGCAGGAGGTCGTCGATGCCCGTACGGAACGGGAGTTCCTCGATCTGCCTCGGAAAATCTATAAGGGGAATCGTAATTGGGTATGTCCCCTCGATCCTTCTATCCGGGCTATTTTCGACCCGAAGAAAAATGAATTGCTCTCCGACGGCGAGGCCATTCGCTGGATCGCACGCGATAAAAAAGGAGAAGTGGTGGGACGTATCGCCGCTTTTTACGATCGGGAACATGCTTTCCTGGAGGAACAGCCGACGGGAGGATGGGGCTTTTTCGAGGCTATCAACGATCAGGAGCTGGCCGATCAGCTTTTCGATGCGGCCCGCATGTGGCTTTCCAGCCGGGGTATGGAGGCGATGGACGGTCCGATCAATTTCGGTCCCCGGGACTCCTGGTGGGGGCTGCTGGTCAGCGGGTACGAATTCCAGCCCCTCTATGAGAATGCGTACAATCCGCCTTATTATAAAGAGTTGTTCGAGAATTACGGATTTCAGAACTATTTCAACCAGCATACCTATCTGCGTCGGTTGGAGGTGGGGCAGTTGAGCGATTCGGTTTATGAGCGCGTGAAGCGCCTGGAGGAGAGTCCGGGTTACTGTTTCAAGCATATCTCGAAAAAGAATCTCGAGCAGGTGGCCGAGGATTTCCGGTTGGTTTATAACAAGGCGTGGGCGCTGTTTTCGGGTGTGAAGGCGATGGACCGCGAACAGGCGTTCCGCATTATGAATACGTTGCGCCCGATTATCGACGAACGGTTGGTCTATTTCGCTTACTATAACGACGAACCCATCGGCTTTTTCATCATGGTGCCCGATTTGAATCGGGTGATCGGTTCCTTCAACGGCAAGTTCGGCTGGTGGAACAAGTTGCGTCTGATGTGGGCGCTCAAGGTGGCGCATAAGGCTGACAGGGTTCTTGGCTTGATTTTCGGAGTCACCCCCGAGTTCCACGGCAAGGGCATCGAGGCGGGAATCATTCGTGAGTTCGAGAAGGCGGTGCCGAAGTTACCCTACAAATCGTTGGAACTTGCGTGGATCGGCGATTTCAATCCGGTGATGATGCGCATGGTGGAGAGTTACGTATGCGCCACCAAGCACAAGATGCATACGACCTACCGCTACCTGTTCGACCGCACGAAGGAGTTTCACCGCTGTCCCCGGATGGGCGTGAAGCGCCGCGAATAAGACTGATAATCAAATAACTGATAATTAAATCGATAACAGACAATGAAAACAACGGTTTTTACCAAACATCACATTGCGAACGGCGCTAAGATGGCCGAGTTCGCAGGTTACAACATGCCGATCGAATTTACGGGCATCAACGAAGAGCACCTGGCCGTGCGCAACAACGCGGGCGTATTCGACGTGAGTCACATGGGCGAGGTCTGGGTAAAAGGTCCCAAGGCCGAAGCGTTCCTGCAGCATATCACGACCAACGATGTTGCGGCGCTTTACGACGGGAAGGTGCAATATACCACCATGCCCAACGGCAAGGGAGGTATCGTGGACGACTTGCTGGTTTACCGGATCGATGCCGAAACTTATCTGCTCGTAATCAATGCGGCCAATATCGACAAGGATTGGAACCATATCGTCGAAGAGGGCAAGAAATTCGGCTTGGAGGCCGGTCATGGCAAGCAGCTCTACAACGCTTCGGACGAGATCTGCCAACTGGCGATCCAGGGTCCCAATGCGATGAAGATCGTGCAGAAGTTGTGCACCGAGCCGGTGGAGGATATGGAATACTATACGTTCAAGAAGCTGAAGGTTGCCGGTGTGGATGCGATTCTTTCGATTACGGGATACACCGGTGCGGGCGGCTGCGAGATCTATGTGGCCAACGAAGACGGCGAGAAACTCTGGAAGGCTCTCTGGCAGGAGGGTTCGAAGGAGGGGCTGAAGAACATCGGCCTCGGTGCCCGCGACACGTTGCGTCTGGAAATGGGTTTCTGCCTCTACGGTAATGATATCGACGATACGACTTCGCCCATCGAGGCGGGCCTGAACTGGCTGACCAAGTTCGTCGATGGCAAGGAGTTCATCGACCGTAAACTGATGGAAGAGCAGAAGGCCGGCGGTTTGACCCGCAAGCTGGTCGGTTTCAAGATGATCGATCGCGGTATTCCGCGTCATGGCTACCAGATTGCCTCTCCTGAGGGCGATATCATCGGCCAGGTGACTTCGGGTACGATGTCGCCCTGTCTGAAACAGGGGATTGGTATGGGTTACGTGAAGAAGGAGTTCGCCAAGGTCGGCACGCAGATCGCCATCGTGATCCGCGAGAAGCTGATGAAGGCCGAGGTCGTGAAACTTCCGTTCATTCAGCAAAAATAGTTTCCGTCCGATCGGATGATTCGGGGCGG
>OHHS01000691.1_pt1 | contig 15413 bp, 8 predicted proteins | sample 1568161 | NCBI WGS metagenome assembly OHHS01 (sample SAMEA3879519, study PRJEB24766) | human gut metagenome | biome: human-associated habitat; feature: feces | place: USA | collected 1985/1987
TCACATCCGGAGACCTTACATCGAGACATGTGTATCGCATGCTCCGGGAGTTCGTCTGGTCTAAGGCTCCCTCCGCTACGAACCATGCCTATTCATAAGATTGTCAGCAAGGAACGCTGTCAATCTTATTTCATAGACGGCTGTCGCCGTATAAAAATAGAGTGAACCAGCCTCGCTTGTGCGCAAGCGCCCATCGAGGTGTTCCACTCTATTTTTGCATGGCTCGTAGCTAGGCTAACTTTCCATTTACTTCAGTACCACTTTATCCAGATGCCAGATCTCATCCACATACTGCTGGATGGTTCTGTCGGAGGTAAACTTGCCAGAGCATGCCACATTGAGGATAGCGCTCTTAGCCCAGTTGTCTTCGTCGCGGTAAGCGGCTTCTACTCTCTTCTGTGCCTCTGCGTAGGACTTGAAGTCCTTGAGGATGAAGTAGGTGTCTGCCTTGGCGGTGCACTGGGTATTCAGCAGAGAGTTGTACAGCGGACGGAACAGTTCGGGATCTCCCGGTGCAAAGGTTCCGTTGATCAGCTGCATCAGTACCTTGCGGACATCCTGATCGTTGTTGAATATCTCCATGGGATCATATCCGCCATGGTTCTCATAGTTGATAACTTCCTGTGCGGACAGACCGAAGATGAATGCATTCTCCTCGCCCACTTCTTCTACAATCTCCACATTGGCACCGTCCATGGTTCCCAGAGTCAGGGCACCGTTCAGCATGAACTTCATGTTACCGGTACCGGACGCTTCCTTACTTGCGGTAGAAATCTGCTCGGAGACATCTGCTGCCGCAAAGATGATCTCTGCGTTGGATACGTTATAGTTCTCGATAAATACAACCTTGATCTTGCCATTGATGGCGGGATCGTTGTTCACCACATCCGCTACGGAGTTGATCAGCTTGATGGTCAGCTTTGCGTTACGGTAACCGGCTGCTGCCTTCGCGCCGAAGATAAAGGTTCTGGGGTAGAAATCCAGTTCCGGATGCTCCTTCAGTTCGTTATACAGGTGCATTACATGCAGAATATTGAGCAGCTGTCTCTTGTACTCATGCAGACGCTTTACCTGTACATCGAAGATGGATCTGGGATCTACTTCGATACCGTTGTGCTCCAGAATATATTTTGCCAGACGTACTTTATTCTGGTACTTAATGTTCATGAATTCCTGCTGTGCCTTTTTGTCATCCGCATATACCTTCAGGCGGGAGATCTGCGGCAGATCGGTGATCCAGTCGTCACCTACGTGAGCCGTTACCCAGTCAGCTAACAGCGGGTTCGCATGCAGCAGGAAACGTCTCTGGGTGATACCGTTGGTCTTATTGTTGAAGCGCTCCGGGAACATCTCGTAGAAGTCCTTCAGTTCCTGCTTCTCCAGGATCTCGGTATGCAGTCTTGCCACGCCGTTGACTGAGTAACCGGAAACGATAGCCATATTTGCCATCTTCACCTGTCCATCATAGATGATGGCCATCTTGCGGATCTTCTCCTGTACATCCACGCCGGGTACATTGCTGTACTTCTGCTGGATATCCAGAACGAATCTGCGGTTGATCTCCTCTACGATCTGGTAGATTCTGGGAAGCAGTCTGGAGAACAGTTCGATGGGCCATTTCTCCAATGCTTCCGCCATAATGGTATGGTTGGTGTAAGCGCAGGTCTTGGTGGTGATCTCCCATGCTTCTTCCCAGGTCAGATAATAATCATCCATCAGCACACGCATCAGCTCTGCGATTGCTACAGTAGGATGGGTATCGTTCAGCTGGAACGTAACCTTCTCATAGAATTTATGGATATCGTCATGCTTTCTCATGTACTTCTCTACAGCTTCCTGTACGGAGGCGGAAATGAAGAAATACTGCTGCTTCAGACGCAGCTCCTTACCTGCATAGTGATTGTCGTTGGGATACAGAACCTCTACGATATTACGTGCCAGGTTCTCCTGCTCTACCGCCTTCTGGTAGTCACCCTTGTCAAAGGAATCCAGCTGGAAGCACTCTACAGGCTCCGCATCCCAGATACGCAGGGTGTTTACAATGCCATTGCCATAACCCACGATGGGGAAATCAAACGGAACCGCCTTAACGGACTGATAGCCCTCCTGGGTAAATACGTTTCTACCATTCTCGTCGGTATGAACGCTTACATAGCCGCCGAATTTAACCATTTTCGCATACTCAGGTCTGCGCAGTTCAAAAGGATTGCCGTTCATCAGCCAGTTATCGGGAACCTCTACCTGATAACCGTCGCGGATCTCCTGCTTGAACATACCATAACGATAACGGATACCGCAGCCATATGCAGGATATCCCAGCGTTGCCAGAGAATCCAGGAAACATGCTGCCAGACGTCCCAGCCCACCGTTACCCAGTGCTGCATCCGGCTCCTGGTCCTCGATCAGGTTCAGATCCAGTCCCAGTTCTTCCAGAGCTTCCGCTACGGGCTTATATGCCTTTAAATTGATGAGGTTATTGCCCAGTGCTCTTCCCATCAAAAACTCCATGGACATGTAGTAGACCATCTTGGGGTCTTCCTTCTCATATGCCTTCTGGGTCTCCATCCAGTTCTCTACGATACGGTCCTTGATCGCATAAGATACTGCCTGGAAGATCTGCTGTGCATCTGCCTCTTCCAGATTCTTACGATACAGGGTGCGCACATTATATTCCACACTTCTCTTGAAGAGCTCCTTGTCGAACTCTTTTGCCTTTACCGGCTTCTCGCTGGCTGCTACTGATTTTTTCACCTATGTTCTCCTCTCCATTACCTCTCCGGTACTGTACTCTTCTCAAGATATTCCGCACCGGATAGCGTTATGATTTCATCCATATTCTTAACCAAATACAGGTAATATTATAACAAATATATACACTCATTCCAACTGTTTTCGCCGGTTTTCGTAAGTTTCGTAAATGTTTTTCCGAAACAGAAAAGATTCTGCGGTCCCCCTTCCGGAAAACCACAGAATCTTTATCTTTATACTCTCTCCACAGCGATCACTGCGTTCTCGCCGTTGATATTCCATTCCTTCGATACGCCGTATTCCATACCGCTTGTCAGTTCATCAGCCAGAACCTTGCCGCTGATGGCTTCTTTGTTCTTCTGTGCGATCTCGGACAGCTTATCGTTGCCATTGATGGATACGCGGATGTGATCGGTCACTTCGAAGCCGCTCTCCTTACGCATGGTCTGGATCTTGCTGATGATCTCGTATACGAAGCCTTCCTCTACCAGTTCCGGTGTCAGGTTGGTATCCAGGACAACGGTCATCCGATTGTCCTCCTGAGATACATAGCCTTCCTTCTGTGCCATGTCGATCAGCAGATCGTCCTTGGTCAGTTCCACAGCCACACCGTCTACATCGAACTTTAATGCGCCGTCTGCATTCAGCTCATCCATTGCTGCATTGCCATCGAGTGCTGCAAGGTGCTTCTGGATGCCGCCCAACTGTTTGCCATACTTGGGTCCTACGGTACGCAGCTGGGGTTTGAAGGTGTAAGAGGTAAAGTCACGTACGTCATCGGTAAATACAACTTCCTTGACGTTCAACTCATCCTCGATGATCTCCTGGTAGAACTCACTTAAGGTGAAGTCTGACTTGATATACATTCTGCTGATCGGCTGACGATTCTTGATGGCAGCCTCGTTACGGCATGCACGACCCATAACTACAGCATCCAGTACATCTTCCATATCCTCTTCCAACTTCTTGTCGATGTGATCCTTGTTCACTACCGGGAAGTCACACAGATGGATACTCTCGGGTGCATTTGCATCGTTGCTTCTTACCAGGTTCTGGTAAATATCCTCTGTCATGAAGGGGATCATGGGTGCGGCTGCCTTACAGATGGTCACCAGTGCGGTGTACAGCGTCATGTAGGCATTGATCTTATCCTGCTCCATACCCTTTGCCCAGAAACGCTCACGGCTGCGTCTTACATACCAGTTACTCATCTCATCGACGAAGTCCTGCAGCGCCTTGGCAGCCTCGGGGATACGGTACTGGTCCAGATTGCTGTCTACTTCTGCAACGGTAGAGTTCAGTTTGGACAGCAGCCACTTATCCATTACGGGCAGTTTGTCGTATTCCAGTGTATATTTGGAAGCGTCAAAATTATCAATATTTGCATACAGTACGAAGAATGCGTAGGTGTTCCACAGGGTACCCATGAATTTACGCTGTCCTTCCTGTACGGCTTTGCCGGAGAATCTCTTCGGCAGCCAGGGTGCGGAACTGGTGTAGAAATACCAACGGATGGCATCTGCACCGTAGGTCTCCAGTGCGTTGAAAGGATCTACCGCATTGCCCTTACTCTTACTCATCTTCTGACCGTTCTCATCCTGTACATGGCCCATAACGATAACGTTCTTGTAAGGAGCCTTATTGAAGAGCAGAGTAGATTCTGCCAGCAGAGAGTAGAACCATCCACGGGTCTGGTCCACTGCCTCGGAGATAAAGTCAGCGGGGAACTGCTGCTCGAACAGATCCTTGTTTTCAAACGGATAATGATGCTGTGCAAAAGGCATTGCTCCGGAGTCGAACCAGCAGTCGATTACCTCGGGAACACGCTTCATCTGCTTGCCGCACTCGGGGCAGGTGATGGTGATCTCGTCGATATAAGGACGATGGAATTCTACGGTCTTCGCCTTCTCATTGCCGCTCATCTTGTACAGCTCTTCACGGCTGCCGATGGAATGCTGGTGTCCGCATTCGCACTCCCAGATATTTAACGGAGTACCCCAGTAACGGTTACGGGATACACCCCAGTCCTGAATATTCTCCAGCCAGTTGCCGAAACGTCCCTCACCGATGGAAGCGGGGATCCAGTTGATGGTCTTATTATTACGTACCAGATCATCCTTCACAGCGGTCATCTTGATGAACCAGGACTCTCTTGCATAATAGATCAGCGGAGTGTCACATCTCCAGCAGAAAGGATAATCATGCTCGAACTTCGGTGCATCGAACAGCTTGCCCTCTGCATCCAGATCCTTAAGTACCAGAGGATCTGCATCTTTTACGAATTTTCCGGCATAAGGGGTCTCTGCGGTCAGATCACCCTTGCCGTCTACGAACTGTACGAAGGGCAGCTCGTAATTACGTCCGATACGGCTGTCGTCTTCACCGAAAGCCGGTGCGATATGAACGATACCGGTACCGTCGGTCATGGTTACATAACCGTCGCAGGTTACGAAATGTGCCTTTTTCTTCTGCTTCTTGGCGGCATCTCCCGCACACTTGTACAGAGGCTCATACTCCTTGTACTCCAGATCCTTACCAACATAAGTCTCCAGTACTTCGTAAGCATCCTTGCCCTCTTCTGCCAGGCGGCCCAGAACCTTGTCTGCCAGTGCCTTTGCAATATAATAGGTATAACCGTCGGCGGCCTTCACCTTCAGGTAAGTCTCCTCCGGGTTCACACACAGTGCCACGTTGGAAGGAAGAGTCCAGGGGGTGGTGGTCCATGCCAGGAAATATGCATCCTCGCCCTTTACCTTGAAACGTACGATAGCGGAGCGCTCTTTGACTGCCTTATAGCCCTGTGCCACTTCGTGACTGGACAGCGGGGTTCCGCAGCGAGGGCAGTAGGGAACAATCTTGAAGCCCTTGTACAACAGACCCTTGTCCCAGATGGTCTTCAGTGCCCACCACTCGGACTCGATGAAATTGTCATCATAGGTAACATAAGGGTTATCCATGTCCGCCCAGAAACCAACGGTACGGGAGAAATCTTCCCACATTCCCTTATATTTCCAGACGCTCTCTTTACATTTGTCAATGAAAGGTGCCAGACCGTATTCCTCGATCTGCTCCTTGCCGTCCAGACCCAGCATCTTCTCGACTTCCAGTTCTACGGGAAGTCCGTGAGTATCCCAGCCGGCTTTACGGGGAACCATATATCCCTTCATGGTACGGTATCTGGGAATCATATCCTTGATGGTACGGGTCTCTACATGACCGATGTGAGGCTTACCGTTAGCGGTAGGCGGTCCGTCGTAGAAGGTATAGGTTTCGCCTTCCTTACGATGCTCCATACTTTTTTTGAAAATGTCGTTGTCTTCCCAGAATTTCTCGACTGCTTTCTCGCGGTCTACAAAATTCAGGCTTGTGGGTACCTGCTTGTACATAGTGCGCTTCCTTTCTTTTCTTATTACAGCATCATACTATTCAGCACCTCGTTCACAAAATCGCATCTTCGATGCTTTCCTGAATAGTATCAAAAAAAGCCCCGTCCTGTAACAGGACGAAGCTCATGCATTCGTTAACCACCTCTTACAACATACTTCCTATTATATAGTATATAGGAGTGATATGCTTCCCGGTAACGGCGGGATTCCGTTCAGAACTACTGACCTGGGCTTTTGTTCTGACAGCTCAGAAGTGATTTTCACGATTCCCTTACTCGCACCGATCTCTCACCATCACCGGTTCGCTTTGCCTTTCTGCGGAAAAGTTACTCTCTTCGTCAATGCATTTTTGATATACCGCTATTATATATCTCATTTTTTTGCGTTGTCAAGCCGGATGTTGAGATTTGCTTATAAAGCTTTTCTTTCTTGCTTTTCCGACATTTATTTCATATAATATTTTTAGCACTTTAATGTGTATCGGTTAGATCGGAAGGGGCAGGGAATTCTATGGAAAATACACAGAAAAAAAGCAGCGGTAAAATATCATATACTCTGCAGATCATCGGACTGCTTCCTTTACTGGCGCTGGGAATTGCGATGTTGTTTTTCACTTCCCAATGGTTCACAAAAACTATGTATCAGGAAGTGGAACGTGAATTGTATGATGCCACGAAAAGTGCCACTACACTTCTGAACGCTGCCTATCCCGGCGATTATCACCTGGAGGGAGATGTTGCTTATCTTCTGTATAAAGGAGAGACGGATATCACCAGGGACTATTCTCTTCTGGATCAGTTCAAAGAGGATACCGGACTGGACATCACCCTGTTCTATCAGGATACCCGCATTCTGACGACCCTGTATAATGCCCAGGGCGAACGCATCGTCGGTTCCGGTGCTCCCGATATTGTGATCCGGGATGTTTTGAACACCGGCGAAAACCATTTCTACACTCATACCCTCATTAACGGCAAAGCTTATTTTTCCTACTATATACCTCTGCGCAATCAGGACGGCAGCGTCGTCGGAATGCTTTTTGTGGGCAGACCCAGTGAAACAGTCTCCCTATCCATTCAGAATTACGTCTATCCGCTGACGTGGCTGATCATCGGTTTTGTGGCTCTCGTATCTGTCTGCATCTATTTTTACACCAGAAGATTCGTGGCTGTATTACTCCATATCCACAGCTTCCTGTCGGAAGTAGCCTCCGGGAATCTGAACGCCACACTGGATCATTCCGTAACAAAGCGCAGTGATGAGTTAGGTGATATCGGCCGCTGTGCCCTGTCCATGCAGCGTTCTCTTCGTACCATGATCGAGCAGGATGCCCTGACCGAGCTGTACAACCGCCGCAGCGGAGACAAAAAGCTGCGGCAGATCTTCGAGGAAGCCAGATCCTCCCGCCATTCTTTTGCGCTCGCCATCGGAGATATTGACTTTTTCAAAAAGGTTAACGATACCTACGGTCATGAATGCGGGGATGCCGTACTGAAAAATGTTTCTGCCCTGCTGAAGCAGCATATGTGGCACCGTGGCTTTGCCGCACGCTGGGGTGGTGAGGAATTTCTACTGGTGTTTGAAAATGTAGATCTTGCAGAAGCGCGGAAGCAGCTGGAGCTTCTCATGGACAAAATCCACGAACTGGATACGCTCTATGAGGGGCAGCACGTAAAAGTAAATATGACCTTCGGTCTGATCTGTGACCCCGACAAAGATATTCATGCATTATTAAAAGAAGCTGATGAGAAATTATATATCGGTAAAACAAACGGTCGTAACCAGGTGGTATCTTAACCCGGTTACGACCGTTTGTTATTTGTTTCTGATCTTGTTATCTTTAACCTTGCAGGCATTCCGGATTCAACAGGAAATCATAAATATTGATTGTCAGAATACCATATTCATCATAATATGGCTGCACAATATCTTTTGTAATGACAAGTTTCTTAAAAGAGTCATCAATCCGGAACGGTCGGATTTCCTGCGTCCGCTTCGCTTCGTCCGGAAGAGAATATGCCGATTGAATGTAATATCTGGCAGAACCAAGATTGCAGACAAAATCCACTTCCAGCTGCCTGCGGTTTACCTTTCCTTCCAAATCTTTTTCTGCGATAGGGACAACACCTACATCCACACTATATCCCCGCATCCGGAGTTCGTTATAGATTACATTTTCCATGGAATATGTCTGCTCCAACTGCCGGAAATTAATTCTGGCATTCCGAAGCCCCAAATCAGAAAAATAATATTTCTTAGGAGTCTCTATATATGACTTTCCCTTAATATCATAACGCTGTGCTGACTCTATCAAAAAGGAATCTTCAAAGTAATCCAGATATTTCTTTATGGTTGCAGAAGTAATTTTAGATTTCTTCACGGTTTTAAAAGTGTTCTTTAGTTTTTCCGGATTGGTCAACGAACCGATCGCAGAGGAAAGAATATTTAGCAGATCTTCCAATTCCCCAATATTCTTTATACGATTCCGTTTCGTAATATCACGGATATAAATTTCGTTAAATAAATTCTGCAGCGCTGTTGCTTTATCCCCGGCACCATCCCGCAGAACCACCAATGGAATTCCACCGTAAAGCATATATTCAGATAACCCGGTATATTTATCTCCGTTATAAACAGACATAAATTCAGCAAAGCTGAGAGGGTACATATGAATTTCATCACCCCTGCCTGCAAATTCCGTAGCAATGTCCTTTGACAACAGTTTTGCGTTACTTCCCGTCACAAACACATCAATATTCTCTTTGCGAAGGTATCCATTCAAAACAGCCTCAAAGCAATCCAGCATCTGAATTTCATCCAACAGCAGATAATATATTCCCTCTCCTGTAGTTTTCGACCGAATATATGCCATAAATTTCTCCGGATCCACACCCCGCTTTTCCTTTTCAATCTGAATAAGACTTTCACCGATCAGGTAAAGATCATCCGCAGAATCAAAGGCAAACCGTATGATATGGTCTGCTTCCACACCGGAATCTAACAAATGATGATAGAAAATGTTATTCAGCAGATAAGACTTACCACATCTTCGAATACCGGTAATCACCTTGATTAATCCATTGCTCTTTCTTTTTATTAACTTTTCCAAATAGAAATCTCTGCGAATATCCATATATTTTCTCCCTGGAATAGATTTTTGCAACTGGTTGCACTTTTCTATTCCAAATTGTAAATAAACAAAGTAATTATTTATTATTGTTCCATCTGTCTGCCCAGGAAGCCCGCCGCAGACAGAGCCAGTTTCTGCTCCACTTCTCCCATTTTGCTTTTCCCATCATTTTCCAACAGGATCACGCTGCCGATGACATCTCCCTCGCAGATGATCGGGGTGATCAGCTGCCAGGCATAGTCCACGGCAATGTCTTCCGCAATGTTGACATAGTTGCGGTCTCCTTTTGCGGCAATCACAGTCTCTCTGTTATTGACCTTCTCTTCCAGTTGACGGCTCACGGATTTATTTAACAGCTGCTTACAGCCTCCTGAGACGGCGATGAACTGGTCTCTGTCCGCGATCAGTGTGGCATGTCCCGACACCTGTGCCAGGCTTTCCGCATACTGTTTGGCAAATGTGGTCATCTCTCCGATAGGGGAATATTTTTTCAGGATGACCTGCCCCTCTCTGTCGGTGAAGATCTCCAGCGGATCACTCTCTCTGATGTGTAACGTGCGGCGGATCTCCTTCGGGATCACGATGCGTCCCAGGTCATCTATTCTTCTTACAATTCCAGTTGCTTTCATCATTTTTTCCTCCATGACATATTGCGTAAGATAAATCATCATCTCGCATTACTAATCATTAACGTTGCAGTTAGTATGCGAAATGCAGGAAAAAATATACTTTAAATTGCCAGATACACCGTCATTCAGCAGCGCCATTGCTGGCTTATATTTATAGCAGTTCTGTATTTTCCCTCAGAATTATTGTTTTATATTAAAATTAAAATGCATCCATTCAATTTTTACTCTTGCATGATCGAATTTTTCCATTCTCAATCAGACTGTTTCGTACTGTATTTTCCTTATTTCTATGTTACACTTATTCTGTTTACGACAATTTTTTATGGGAGAGTTTAAACTATGAATCACAAAAATCATAACAGAAGTTCCTTTTCCGGCAAGATCGGCTTCGTCCTGTCGGCTGCCGGAGCATCCGTAGGCTTAGGCAATATCTGGCGTTTCCCGTATCTGGCAGCCAAATACGGCGGCGGTATCTTCCTGTTGATCTATATTATCCTGGCGCTGACCTTCGGTTATACCATGATCGTGGCGGAGACTTCACTGGGACGCATGACAGGTAAAAGCCCCGTGGGTGCCTTTCATACCTTCGGGAAGTCCAAATGGCTGTCCTTCGGTGGATGGATCAACGCTATCATTCCTATTCTGATCGTTCCTTATTATTCCGTCATTGGTGGATGGGTGATCAAGTATCTGGTGGAATATGCCAAGGGTCACGGACATGATCTGGCAGCGGACGGTTATTTTTCCACGTTTATTTCCAATGGTGTCTCTACAGAGCTGTGCTTTATCGTATTCACTCTGTGTACTCTGGGAATCATCTACGCCGGTGTCCGCAACGGTATCGAGCGCGTATCCCGCATTATGATGCCGATCCTGGTAGTGCTCTCCGTGGTCATCACAGTCTATTCTGTTACCAGGCCGGGAGCACTGAGCGGCGTGAAGTATTTCCTGATCCCGAATCCTGCGAATTTCTCCTGGATGACAGTCGTAGCTGCCATGGGGCAGATGTTCTACTCTCTGTCCATTGCCATGGGTATTCTCATCACCTTCGGCTCTTATATGAAAAAAGATGTTTCCATCGAAGGCTCCACCAAAAATGTAGAAATCTTCGATACCGCCATTGCTATCATGGCAGGTCTGATGATCATTCCCGCCGTGTTCGCATTCTCCGGTGGAGATCCCGATACCTTACAGGCAGGTCCTTCCCTGATGTTCATCACACTTCCCAAGGTCTTCGACAGCATGGGCATGGGCACCTTCGTAGGTATCCTGTTCTTCGTACTGGTACTATTCGCAGCCATGACCAGCTCCATTGCACTTACCGAAAGTGCTGTGTCTACTTTCGAGGACGAGCTTGGCTGGGGTCGTAAAAAATCCACCTTGATCATGGGTGTGATCATGCTGGCACTGGGAACATTATCCTCACTGGGTTACGGACCGCTTGGTGCTGTGAAGATCATCGGCATGCAGTTCCTTGATTTCTTTGATTTCCTGACCAACTCCGTGATGATGCCTATCGCTGCCATCACCATCTGTCTGTTGGTGTCCCGTGTCATCGGAGTAAAGGCTGTGGAAGAAGAAGTCATGCACGGAGAAGCCGCTTTCCGCCGCAAAAAGGTATTCAACTTCATGATCAAGTATCTCTGCCCGGTATTTGCTGCGATTATTTTATTAAGCTCTGTGGCAAATGCATTTGGACTTATTTCTATGTAAGATGCCAGGGTCATAAACAAGAACCCCACGCTGTGCTCGCACAAACGTGGGGTTCTTGTTTCATGACCCGCTCCGATATTCGCATAAAAGGGAAGCGTCAGCTTCACGATATGCGAATACCGGGCAGGATTGTGAGAGTGCGCAGCACGGAGCAATCCGTCAGGCATCTTACATCTTACTATATGTTAATGATCCGTCCCGTTTCCGCATTTACTCTATGTGAAATTGAGATTACCGTTCTTCCTTCCGAGGCACGCTTCAGTGCCTGCAGCACCTCTTCCTCAGTCTGGGCATCCAGATTTGCCGTAATCTCATCCAACAGAAGGAGCTTCGGCTTCGCCACCGCGGCTCTGGCAATGGATAACAGCTGCCACTGTCCCTGGGAGAATATCTCCTGGGTACAGGGCGTGTCATAACCTTTTTCCATCTGCTCTATCGTTGCATCCAGTCCCGCAATCCTTGCGGCCTCCCGTACCTCTTCCATAGTAAAAGAATCGTCATACAGCGTGATCTGCTCCTTCACGGTACCGGGTACTCTGTGAAAAGTCTGCTCCACATAGCCGTACAGGCTGCGCTTTTCATGTTCCGGAATCTGAAAAGCATCTCTTCCCTGAATCAGCACTTTACCCTCTCCCGGCTGATAGAGTCCCAACAACAGTTTGAAGACCGTACTCTTCCCTGCTCCGGTTCTTCCGGACAGTGTCACCTGTTCTCCGGGATATACTTGAAAATTTAAAGCCTGCAAAATCTTACGGTCATCATCCTCATAGCTAAAGGTCACATTTTGCAGTTCCACAAAAGGTTTTTCCGGTCTATTCTGTGGTTCTGCCGGTTTTTCCCCGGAATTTCTCTCCGGCAATTCCTCCAGCGCATAGAATTCATTGATCCGGTGCACGCCCGCAATGGCGGACTGTATGGTCTGGATCTCCATTCCCAGACTCTCCACAGGGGTAAAGATCTGTGAGATATAGTTAATTACCGCTACCGCTGTACCTGCAGACATACCGAACAATGTCAGCACCTTTGCATTACCGGAGGCAGAAAACAGCATCACAACCGCCACCACGATAGCATTCAGGATCAGGATCACCGGGGAATAAATGGCATCATAAAAATTCGTGCGATCTACCGCGCGGTAGCTCTCCGCAATATATTCATCATAGCGCTGCTCCATGTAGCGCTCTTTTCCCAGCGTATGAATGGTACGGATATTGTGCAGCGTCTCCGGCACATGTCCGGATGCTCTGCCCACGGCGCAACGGTTCTCGATCTGGGCTTTCAGCATGTTTTTCTGCACCGTCCGGGTGAACCAATACAGAAATGGAAGCAGAACCAAAAGTACGATCGCCAGTCCTCTGTTTTTTAACCAGATCACCACCAGGATACTTATAATCTTACAGGCATCGGCGAACATACTGATGATTCCGGAGGTGAACAGGTTCTCCACCGTATCCACATCTCCTACGAACCGGGATACGATAGTACCGGGCTCCTGCTTCGTCAGTTCCCCTGCCGTCAGGTTCGTATATTTCTCCATCATGCTGCTCCGCAGTGCATGAGTGATCTTCTGACCGAAGACCGTCAGCAGACCTTCCCGAAGGCTTTCGGTCAGACCGGTGAGCACCGTAAAAGCAAAATATAGTATCACCAATGCAACCGGAACTGTGTTTCCTGCGGTGATCGTATCCACAATACTTCCCAGGATCCAGGGCGGCAGAAGCGCGGTTACGATGGCACCTGTGACTGCCAACAGGATTCCCAGTGACAGCCCTGCATAGCCTGTCACAGTCTGCCGGATCACGCTGCGGACATTTTTCACATTCTGCCTCTTATTTTTCTGCATCTGTTTATTTTTCTGCATGATCCGGACCTCCCTCCTGCGTACTGTGTGCATCAGCGCCATCCGCCTGTGCTTCATACAGTCTCGCATACTCCGGGAACTTTTCAAGGATCTGTTCGTGGGTTCCCGCAGTCACTTTTCCAGCCTCCATCCACAGCACCTGATCCATTTCGGGGAACAGATAGAGTCTGTGGGACAGCAGGATCACGATACTGTCCGCTGTAAACTTCCGCAGATTGGCGAAGACCTCTTCCTCCGTCTTACGATCCAGTGCAGAAAACGGATCGTCCAGGATCAGGACCGGACGCTTATGGCACAGGGTTCTCGCCAATGCCAGCCGCTGTGCCTGTCCACCGGAGAGTCGGACACCACCATTTCCCACAATGGTGTCCATACCCTCTTCCATCTCTGCCACCTCACCGTCGAAACAGACTGCCTTCAGATACTTCTCCGGATCGTCATCATCGCCCAGCAGTATATTGTTACGGACACTGTCATTGAACAGCTCCGGATCATGTCCTAAATATCCCACCATGCCGTTTTGCTCTGCCTTGGTCATCCCGGATAATTCTTTGCCGTGGAAACAGACCCTTCCTTCGTAAGGGTATTCACAGAGGAAGGTCTTACCCAATGTGGACTTACCACACGCCACTGCTCCGGTGACACCGATGATCTGTCCCGGGAAAGCGGACAGATTGAAGTCCTCATAGATCTTCTCTCCGCCGGGATAAGCAAAGCTTACATGGGATACTTCCAGCATTCCCGGCTTCTGTACCAAGCTGTCGTCCTCATAAGTGTCTTCCTTCATCAGTGGTTTGATACGCTTCCAGGAGACCTGGGCTTTATGTACCGCATTGAATAGCTTCGCTGCATGAGAAGATTTCACGGCTAACTTCAAAAAGCAGGATAAAAACGTGGTAAACGCTGCCACATCCCATGATTTCCAGCCGGTGCCCAGCACATTTCTACTGCCGAAATACAGGATAAACAGTACGCCGATCATGGAGATGATCCGGTACAGCGGGGGGAACGCAGTACTCCAGATATTGGCCTTCACAGCGGATTTCTCATAAGCGGTAAGGTTCGCTTCATAGGCCTGCTTCCGCTCTTCCTCTCTGCCATAGACACGGTAAGTAACCGCATTGGCAGCTCTGTCCAGTGTTGCGGCACTTAAGTCTCCGGACTGCTCCTTATAAGCAGCTCCGGTGCGCTGCACGTTACGCTTCATCTTCTCCGCCAGCACATAAGATACCGGTAAAAACAGCATGCCTAAGATTGCCAGCCGCCAGTCATAGAATAACAACATTCCTACATATGCTGCCAGTGCCACACCGGTATCGAAGATCTCTGTGGTAAATTTCCTCATCCCCTCCGCGCAGTCGTCCACATCCAGGATTGCCTTGGTCATCACATTTCCGACACCGTCTTCTTCCAGTTTGGCACGGCTTCTGTGCACCAGACTTCGGTACAGGATTTCTTTCATGTCACGATTTACATTATTGGCAAAACGTCTGACATAAAAACGTTTGATATAACGGGAGATCTGCACGATGGCAATAGACATCACATACGCGGTCACCAGCGCCAGCATATCACGGTATCCGGCCTTCCCGCCCAGAATGTCCACCAGACATCCCGTCATCCGCCCCTCGAACCACGGTCCTGCCAGAAGTCCGAGGTTATAGATCAGTCCGGAGAACGTGACTGCCAGCAGCACAGGCCACTGGGTTTTGAAATAATACAGGATCTGATCCTTTTTCGCTGCCTCAGATATCTGTTTCATCCTCTCCTGCTCCTTCTTCCACACATTTTTCCGCATTGACAAATCCTGCCCTTCTCACGTCACCCATCAATTCTGCTTCTTTCCTCAGCACTACATAAAAAGATGTACTATCCTCTGATTTAGATGATACCAGGGTCAAAAGGTCTAAGCCCACATGAGCTTGCTCATAAGTGGGTGAAAGACC